>Ga0209333_1000812_pt1 | contig 16345 bp, 11 predicted proteins | sample BlaSpr_A8_OM2_O3_FD_187982 | JGI IMG/M metagenome (GOLD analysis project Ga0209333, IMG submission 187982) | Forest soil microbial communities from Thunder Bay, Ontario, Canada - Black Spruce, Ontario site 2_A8_OM2_O3 (SPAdes) (version 2) | ecosystem: Environmental > Terrestrial > Soil > Boreal... | reverse complement strand
AAGATGCATACGGCGGGCCAGCGGGGCAAGGACATTTGTCGGCGGCACCTTGTGGGGCGGATTCTATCGCGGCTGATTCGCCGCCAACGGGTCGTCTTTCGGGTATAAGGGCAAATCAGCCTCGCACATTTTGTCGGGACTCACGGCGCACTCCCGATTCAGCATGGTTGACGCCCACCAGACGAATAGGTCTTCGGGCAACTGCACACGAAGATGGTAAGTCGCGTCGGGAAGCCCGGTGAACTCAAATGAACCATCCCCGGCCGTGGAGGTGCGGAACTCTCCAGTTCCCCCCACTGCGGTCACGGCAAGTGAGGCGGCCGGCTTGGCTTCCAGTCGGTTCCGAAGATCTCAAGTCCAAGACCGACGAACTTCTCGCCTTTATGCAGGACAACGGAGATATTGAGATGGGGGACGACAGGATCATACGCGCGTGCGGATCCCGCCCCTCATAGTGTTTTTCCCTTCACGGAACTTTAGGACACTGCCCCTTGTGGAGCGGCGCCATCGCGCTGCGCGGGACTCCCGGTCCCCATTTGCGGCGTGCGCGCCGGCCTCGACGCCGCCAGCGAAAGGAACGACGGCGCGTCTGTGCAAGAGCAATATGGAGTGTATTCCGGGCTGAGAGTCCGATTATGCCGTAAGGGACCTACGAGACGTTCCGGAATATTCATGGCGGCCGCCGATTTCACTGCCCGACTACCGCGGTTTTTCAATAGGCGGCACTTGGTGAGCAGAAACACCACGCCAACAACAAGGCCGCCAATCATGGCCAGACAGGTAGTGCAGACGGAAACGCGATCTTCGACGCTTGGCCACTTACCGGATCTGTTGCGCCGCCAAAATACGAAGACCAGCAAGGTCAGCATTATCAGGACGCCAAGGTTCCGGTATCCGGCAAACACGAGGATCTGCCTTCCGGCGGAATCGAGAGCGCCTCCATCCCCGCTGGCGATCGGTGGTACCACCTGTTGGAATCTTTATGCTGCCTGCTTCTTGAGCACCTTTCCTGCAATGGCCCGGCGATGGCTCCAACCACGGCGCCGACCGGCCCGCCCGCAAAGGCGCCGAACATTCCACCGACAATTGCGGCAGCGACCTCAGCGTCCACGTCACTCTGGGGCGTGCCAATATTTCTGCCCCGCGCGTCGGCATAGAAGGTCCTGCCGTTAGTCGGGACGACGACATATGACATGACCTTCGAACGCGGATCCGTGTACAGAAAGATGGGGTAATCCCTTTGGGCTTTGGCCCACCTGCGGTCCATAGCCGTTTTGCCCATTCGTGTACATGTGCTCCTATGATCGCTCTATCAGAACACCGGGCATTTTGTGCACCTATTCGGGTTTCTCAAAACCTTGGCACTCCGCGTGCTCTATTCAGGGCATGAAGGAAGAACTGGCATTCTTGAGATACCGCCGCGAAGTGGTCCGGGCTTGGCCGGATTCGCCCCGTAAAATGGTCTTTCTGATCGCCATTGAGAGCCGAATCAGCAGCATGCAATTGAAGTCGCGGGTTAATCCTTCGGCCTCGCTGCATCCTGTGCCTGCGGCCTGATGAGGAGGAAGTCCCGAATCGGGACGGAGCCGGTCCGAATCAGTACAAGCCCTTCACCAACCCGCCGTCGACCGCAATCGACGCGCCGGTGATGTAGGCGGCCCGTTCCGAAGCCAGGAACACCACCAAGTCCGCGAATTCTTCGGGCAGGCCGACCCGGCCGAGAGCAGTCTGCCGCGCCCAGCGCTCCTGGATCTCCTCTGGATCGACGCCTTCCTTCGCGGCCAGCGTGCGGCTGAGTTCCACCAGGCGCGCGGTGGCCGTGAAGCCGGGACACACGTTGTTCACCAGCACGCCACAACGCCCGTATTCGTTGGCCAGCGTCTTGATCAGCCCGCTCACTGCGGACCGCACGGCGTTGGAAAGAATCAGTCCTTCCACCGGCTGCTTCACCGCCACCGATGTGATGGCGATGAACCGGCCCCAGCGCTGCCGCTGCATCACGGGCAGCGCTTCTTTGGCGAAGTAGACCGTGCTCATCAGGTTCAGATCGGCGGCGGCCCGCCAATCCTCGATGCTGGTTTCGGCGAAGCTCTTGGCCGGCGGACCGCCCGCGTTCGCCACGCAAATATCCAGGCGGCCGAACCGCTCCACCACGGCGGCGACGAACTGCCGCACTTCGTCATAGACAGTCACGTCCAAGGCGCGCGCCATCACTTCGGCGCCGGTCTCACGGCGGATCTCTTCCGCGGTGGCATCCAAAGTCGCCGCAGTACGTGCGCAAAGCGCCAGCTTGGCGCCTTCCTTGGCGAGGCCGCGCGCCACGGCTTGGCCCAAGCCCAGGCTGGAGGCGGCCACCAAGGCGACACGATCCTTGATTCCCAGATCCATAACGCTAACCGCGCCGCAGATAGTCGTCCTGCCCGGTCAGCCAATCGGTGCGGATGGGGCTGAAGATATCCAGGTCCAGTGTATCTTCGAGCGCCACGGCGCGATGCGGCACGTGCGACGGGATGCGCAGCACCTGGCCCGCCGCAACCACGATCGTGCGGCCTTCGATTTCGAACTCCAGCGCGCCCTCCAGGATGTAAGTGATCTGCTCGCTTTCGTGATGGTGTTCGGGAACCACGGCCCCCTTGGAGATGAAGACCTGCGCCACCATGGCCTTTTCGCCGGTGATTACCTTGCGCCAGATGCGCGGATTCAGGACTTCCTTATCGATGTTCTCCCAAGTGTAGTGTTCCATTTTCGGTCCGCCCCAGCCATTGTAAGCGAATTGAGAAACAATTGATCTCCGGCCGGCGCACATCGGGACCGCGGCTTCGTCTGATTGTGTAGACAAACAAACCCGCCACGTGGCGGCGCATGAAAGGAAAAGCTTGTGAACTTACATAAACGATTCGCACTCACTCTGGCACTTGTTACTCTCCTCGGTCTGACCGCAGCGGGAGCCAGCGCCGAAACGATAACAAAAGCGACCTTCACCCTGCCCGCGCAGGCTTACTGGAACGACATCTTATTGGCGCCTGGCGAGTATACCTTGTCGCTCGACCGTAACCTCTCGGGAATCGAACTAGTCTCGATTCGGGGCGAAGGCGTTGCCGCGAGGTTCGTCGTGCCTGCCGGGTCTGAAGAGATTTCAGGGCACAGTTGTCTCAAGGTTGACGACTTCAATGGGACCAGTGTCATCCGGGAACTCGATGCAGGCCCGGTCGGCAGGGCGTATAGGTTCAGGGTGTCCAAGACAGTCCGGAACCTGACGCTGCGCGGCGACGCCGCGCAGCCGGTGGCGGTTCCGGTTTCAGGTATGTGAACCGCTCCCTAACGGTCGCGGCTCGGTAACGTTGCCGAGCCGCGACCGTGAAGGAGCGTCCAGCCTTCTATCCGAGTCCAACGCCCCGCAGCAACTCCTGAAAGCGCGGCTCCGTGCGCAGCACATCGAAGCGCGGTTCCACTCCCAGCCAAGTCAGCCAGACATCCCGCTCCGCATAGGCCCGGTCCAGCAATTCCAAGGCGCGCGCGCGATCTCCCAAGCCGGCGTAGACCAAGCCCAGCCAATAAGGGGAGACGAACCGGCGCTGGGACAAGCTCTCCAGTTCACCCAGTATCCCGGCAGCCTCGCTGGACTCCCCGGCGCTGGCATGCACGTGCGCCAGGGCCGCCAGCACCGCAGGTTGATCGCCCGCGCAGATGCGCGCGTTGCGCAACTCCACGACGGCATCCTCGGCGAGACCCATCTGCGCATATGCCAGCCCGAGCGTATATTGCGCCGCGCCGAACTTAGGCTCCATAGCCAACACTTTCCAGGACTGTTCCGAGGCGCCCTGGAAATCCCGCGCCACATAAAGGCCCCAAGCGACCCCCACGTTCACCACGGGGGACAAAGGATCGATTTCTTCCGACCGCCGCAACTCGCGCAACGCTTCCTCGGCCTTGCCGGTGGCCGCCAGATGCGCGCCATACGCCTGATGAGTCATCGCGGAGTTGGAGCTCAAAACCAGCGCGGTCAGGTACTCGGCCTCCGCCCCGGCCCAATCCCACTCAAACAGTCTCTTGACGGTGGCTAGGGCAGCGTGTCCGTCTCCCAAATCCTGCCTCACGCGAAGGGCGCTCAACGCCATCTGTTTCGCGCGCGGATAGATTTCGGCCGGCGTCACCATGTTCAGCAGCGCGGACAAGCAGTACGCGTCCGCCAAGCCCGCGTAGGAGAAGGGACATTCCGGATTTTGCGCCAGCGCGGCGTTGAAATGCGCCACACCCTTATGCAGGTCTTCTTCGGTCAGCTTGTGGCAGAAATAACGTCCCTTCAGACAGTCTTGCGGCGCTTCCGCATTGGCGGCATTCGAACGCACCAGTTGAATGCCGGCCTCCGCACGCGCGCTGGCTGCGACGCCCACCTCTTCCACGGGGGCCATGAAAAGGTATCCGAGTCCCGTCCTTGTTTCGATGAAGCGCGCATTGCGCGACGTATCGCCGAGCGCGCGCCGCAGGGCGTTTACCGCGGTATTCAGGCTGCGATCGAAGCTCACGTGCATGCCGGGCCAAAGAAGCTGCGCGAGATCGTTGCGCATCACCAGTTGCCCCGGCCTTTGCAACAGGAATTCGAGAATCTGAAACGGCTTGCGCTGCAGTTTGATGCGGATCCCGTGCTTGCGCAGTTCCCGGTTTTCGAGATCCACCTCGAAGGGGCCAAAACGCAACTTGGGGCGGACGCTCACGGACTTTGGCGCGGGGAATGACATGATCGATTAAACCCTTTCTTATCCGCTGTTTCCATCGTCATCTACAATTGACGGCCTGCTGATAAACTTCGCCTCGGGTTCGCCCATCTACCACATAGACGAAACAACAGCCTCAAAGGGTTCATCCGGAGAGGTTCATTAAAGGAGAATAACCATGAACGTACGGAAACAATTGACGATCGGCTTGGCGCTTGCCGGTTTGGCGCTCGGCCTAACCACCGTGCAGGCCAACGCGGAGCCGGTTCTGAAGGGAACTTTCGAGCTTCCCGCAGCCGCGTATTGGGGCGACACGCTCTTGCAGCCAGGCCAGTACACTATCTGGATGAGCATGGAGATGCGGGACATCGCGCGGGTGCCGACTATCCATCTTAGCGGCGAAGGCATCAACGCAACCTTTCTCGCGATAGCCAAGCCAGCCAGGGAGTCCGGACGCAACTTTCTGGACATCGCCAATATCGACGGCACCTATGTCATTCGGGCATTCGATGCCGGCACGATCGGCGAATCGTTCGCGTTCGGCGTGACCAAGAGTGTCAAGAGCAAGGCACTGCGTGCAAGCGCGGAACCGGCCATTGCGCTTCCTGTTTCAGCGGAGTAGGACAGGCCTCCGGGCCTGTCGCGTTTAGTTCAAGGGCCCGGCCACGTAGCCGGGGAGTCCTGCCATCATCCTCCCCACGAAACGATAGACTCTTTCTCATTTTGCTTGCCGCACAGATTTGGAGGCGGCTCCGCGGGCCCGTTTGATCGAGCGGTCGAACTTCGAGAGCCACCTGGCGATGTTCGATTGGGAATGCATCCGCCAACCGCTCTAGAGGCTCACGCTGTAATCGGCGACAGCCTGCGCGCACCGCAGCCAAGCTCGATGTGATACTCTTGAGTTTAAACATGTGCCGGCTCGAGTGAGCGAAGCCTTCGTGCTCCGCAGTTACCCCCTCAAGGAAGCGGACCTCATCGTCAGCTTTCTGACTCGCGACCAGGGGAAGCTGCGCGGCGTGGCCAAGCGGGCGCGCCGTCCGAAGAGCGCGTTCGGCGCCGGACTGGAACGGCTCTCGCAAGTGCGCATGTCGTATTTCCAGCGCGAGAACAGGGAACTGGTGAACCTGGATTCGTGCGAACTGCTGGTTTCCCAATTCCGGCTGCTATCGGATTACCGGGCGGCCGTGGCACTGGATTATTTCGCGGAAGTTACGGATCAGTTACTGCCGCCGGCCGAAGCGAACGACCGATTCTACCGTCTGCTCATGACGGTGCTGGAACATATGCGCGCCGCCGATTCGGCTGAGACGGGGGGCGTCTGGCGCGCGGTAACGTATTTCAGCTTGTGGGCAGTGCGGCTTTCGGGTTTCTTGCCCGAGTTGAATGTCTGCCTGGGTTGCGGCAGCGTGTTGGCCGATGGCGAGGTACGGGCGCGGGCGTTTTTCATCCGCGGCCACGACGGATTGTTGTGCGCCGAATGCCGCCGGACCTCTGGCGCCGGTAGTTATGAGTTGAGCATGGAATCGAGAGCCACTGCGGAAGAAATGTTGCGCAAGCCAGTCGCGCAGATCGGCCAGATGGGCTGGGCGCGCGCAACATGCGCGGACCTGCGGCGCTTCCTGGTCCAGCAGATCGAGCAACACATCGAGCGCAAACTGATCACGCCGCCGGTCCTCGAAGCAGAATAGACGATGCAGTCATTTCAAGAAATTATTTTCGGGCTGAAACAGTATTGGGCCGAGCGCGGCTGCATCATTCAGGAGCCTTACGACGTGGAAGTGGGCGCGGGCACCATGTGCCCGGAGACTTTCCTGCGCGTGCTGGGGCCGAAGCCCTACCGCGTGGCATACGTGCAGCCCAGCCGCCGGCCAGCCGACGGACGCTATGGCGAGAATCCCAACCGGCTCTATAAGCATTCCCAGTTGCAGGTGATTCTCAAGCCCTCGCCCAACGATGTCATCGAGCAGTATCTGGGCAGCCTGGAAGCGGTCGGCATCGACTTGGCGAAACACGACATCAAGTTCGAGGAAGACAACTGGGAAGCGCCCACGCTGGGTGCATGGGGCGTCGGCTGGCAGGTGATGCTGGACGGCCTGGAGATCACCCAGTTCACGTATTTTCAGCAGTGCGGAGGCATTGACCTGGATGTGGTGCCCGCCGAACTGACCTACGGACTCGAACGGCTCGCAGCCTTCCTGCAGGTGAAGGACAGCGTGTACGACATCGAGTGGGCGCCCGGCTTCACTTACGGCGATGTGCGGCTGCAGGACGAAGTGCAGTTTTCGGTTTACAACTTCGAGATGGCCGAAGTCGATACTTTGTGGAAGCTGTTCGCGCTGTACGAAGGCGAGGCCGCGCGGCTGCTGGCGTTGTATCCGAAATCCACGCAAAAGTCACGTTTTCCGTTATTGCCCGCCTACGACCAGGTGCTGAAGTGCTCGAACCTGTTTAATACGCTGGATTCGCGCGGCGCGATCAGCGTGACGGAGCGTGTGGGCGTGATTCAGCGTGTGCGCAAGCTGGCGGTGGGGGTGGCGCAGGCGTGGGCCGATCAGCAGAGGACGGCGCAATGAGCCTGCCTTTTCTGCTGGAGATCGGCACGGAGGAGATCCCGGATTGGATGATTCCCGGCGCACTGGAAAGTTTGCGTGGCCAGCTCGAAAGCATGGGCATCGACGCGCGAATGGATGCCACTCCGCGCCGGCTGACGGCGCGTGCGCAGGACTTGCCCGAGCGCCTGCCGGATACCGAAGAGCGCGTGACCGGTCCACGCAAATCCGCCGGCGAGAAAGCCCTCGAAGGCTTCGCGCGCAAGCAAGGCGTCACTCCCGCGGATCTTCAGCTCGAAGCCGAATATTACACGTACCTGCGCAAGACGCCCGGTCGCAAAATGATCGACATCCTGGCCGATTCCCTGCCGGGCATTATTCTAAAGATCGCGTTTCCCAAAACGATGTACTGGACGGGCAAGGCCGGCCCGCGCTTCATTCGCCCCATTCGCTGGATCGTGGCGCTGCTTGGTGGCGATGTGATTCGGTTCGAACTCGCCGGGGTGCGCTCCGGCAACGAGACCAGCGGTCACCGCAGACTGAGCCGCGACCGTAAGGGAGCGGTTCCCGTTACAATCGAGAACTACGAACAGCAGCTTCGCGACAACTTTGTAATCCTCTCCGCCGCGGAGCGCCGCAAGAAAATCGAAGACGGCATCGCCGCGCTAAACGTGCGCCTGAAGCCCGACCCGTCGTTACTCGAAACGCTCGTTTATCTGACCGAATACCCTACGCCTATCGTGGGCGAATTCGATTCAAGATTCCTGAAGCTTCCCAAAGAAGTCCTCATCACCGTGATGCGGCACCACCAAAAATACTTCTCGGTGGAAGACGAATCCGGTCATCTAGCGCCTCGGTTCGTTGCCGTGATGAACACGAGCGGCGATCCCGAAGGACTGGTCCGCCGCGGCAACGAACGCGTGCTGCGCGCCCGCTTCAACGACGCGCGATTCTTCTGGCAAACCGATCAGAGCAAGAAACTAGCAGACCGCGTGGATGACCTCGCTCACGTGACCTTCCAAGCGAAGCTCGGCTCATATCTTGAGAAGACCAGGCGCGTGGCAGACCTCGTGCAAGATCTCGGCGGCGACGAACATGCGCGGCGAGCGGCGTTTCTCGCGAAGTGCGATCTCACCACCGAATTAGTGAAGGAGTTCACCGAACTGCAGGGCGTTGTAGGTGGACTGTACGCACGCGCGCAAGGCGAGCCGGAGGAGGTCTGGCACGCTATCTACGATCACTACAAACCGGTGAGCATGGAAGATTCGATCCCGCGCAGTAGGACCGGACAATTGGTGTCTCTGGCGGACAAGTTGGATACGTTGCGCGAATGCTTCAGGATCGGAATGGCTCCTACCGGTTCGCGCGATCCGTTTGGATTGCGGCGCGCGGCCCAGGGTATCGTAAAGATCCTCGTTGAGGGCAAGGTGAATGGGCCATCGTCCCACCTCCTCGGCGATATCGTACGCCCTCAACTCAAAGAGTTCTTCGCGGAGCGTGTCAAATTTTACTTCCGCGACGTTAAGAATTTCGCTTACGACGAAATCAATGCTGCGATGGCCGCAGGATGGGACGACTTGATCGACCTGCAGGGTCGGCTGCGGCGCCTCCAAACAATCCGGCCGACACCCGATTTTGAGCCGCTGGCCGCCAGTTTCAAGCGCATCAAGAATATCCTTCGTCAGGCGGAGTTTACGGGCGGCCTGTTCGACCCGGCCCTGCTGGAACCCGGACCTGAAAGCGACCTGTTCGCGGAGATCAATCGCACTGCCGGCCAACCCATCGAAGACCGGATCGGGGCTTTGCGCCCCAAAGTCGACCTGTTTTTCGACAAGGTGCTGGTGAACGCGCCCGACCCGGCCATCCGAGCCAACCGCCTGGCTATGCTGCACAACGTGCTGGAACAGTTTCGAACGTTTGCCGATTTTTCGGAGATTGTCACGAACTCATAAGGAGAAAGATTATGAAAAAACATGTTTATCAATTCGGCCCCGGCGGGGCCGATGGCGACGGAACGATGAAAGACATACTCGGCGGCAAAGGCGCCGGGCTGGCCGAAATGTGCCGGGCGAATCTGCCCGTGCCGCCCGGTTTCACCATCTCGACGGAAGTTTGCAACATCTATTTCCAGAACCACAACCAGGTTCCCGACGAGATCCACAAAGAAATGCTGCAAGCGCTCGAAAAGCTCCAGAAGCAGATGGGGCAGACCCTGGGCGACACCGAAAATCCGCTGCTGGTCAGCGTGCGGTCGGGCGCCAAGTTTTCCATGCCGGGCATGATGGACACGGTCCTAAACCTCGGCCTCAACGACAAGACCGTGCAGGCGCTGGAGCGCAAGAGCAACAATCCGCGCTTCGCCTACGATTGCTACCGTCGCTTCATCCAGATGTTCGGCAACGTGGTGCTCGACATCGAGAAACACGATTTCGACCATGTTTTCGACGGCCGCAAGAAAAAGGTCAAAGCCAAGTTCGATACCGACCTGACCGCCGACGATCTGAAAGCCGTCATCGTGGATTACAAGAAGCTGGTTGAAAAGAAGACCGGCAAGCCGTTTCCGCAGGAGGCCATCCAGCAGCTCGCCATGTCGCGCAACGCCGTATTCCGCTCGTGGTTCAACGCCCGCGCCAAACACTATCGCAAGATGAACAATATTCCGGACGATCTGGGCACCGCGGTGAACGTGCAGGCCATGGTATTCGGCAACATGGGCGACACTTCCGCCACGGGCGTGGGCTTTACGCGCAATCCGTCCACCGGCGAGAAGGTCTTCTACGGCGAGTACCTAGTAAATGCGCAGGGCGAGGATGTGGTGTCGGGCGTGCGCACGCCGCAGCCCATCGAGACTCTCGGCACCTTGATGCCCGAGGCTTACAAGCAGCTTCGCGAGATCACCACCAGCCTGGAACAGCACTATCGCGACGTGCAGGATTTCGAGTTCACCATTCAGGATGGCAAACTCTACATGCTGCAAACTCGCAACGGCAAGCGCACCGGTCCGGCCGCCGTGCGCATCGCGGTGGACATGGTCAACGAGGGCTTGATCAATAAGAAAGAAGCCATCCAGCGCGTGGATCCGCAACAGCTCGATCAGCTTCTGCACCCGGTGCTGGACCCGGCTTCGAAGAAGACGCTGGCCACCATCGCCAAGGGACTGCCCGCATCGCCGGGCGCCGCTGTGGGCCGGGTGGTTTTCACCGCAGACGAAGCTGTGAAACAGGCTGCCGGCGGGCCCGTGATCCTGGTACGCGCCGAAACCGAGCCTAACGACATACATGGCATGGAAGTGGCCAAGGGCATTCTCACTTCGCGCGGTGGCATGACCAGTCACGCGGCCGTGGTTTGCCGCGGCATGGGTACTCCCTGCGTGGCCGGCGCGGGCGACATCGATGTCAGCGCGCAGCGCAAGGAAATGAGCGTGGCGGTAAATGGCAAAAAGATGACGCTGAAGGAAGGCGACTGGCTGTCGCTCGACGGTTCTACCGGCGAGGTCTTTGCCGGGCAGGCCAACACGCTGGACGCCGATCCGTCGTCCGGCATCATGGCGACGTTCATGGGCTGGGCGGATGAATTCCGTGGGGGCTTCGGCGTGCGCGCCAATGCCGACATCCCGCGCGATGCCAAAGCCGCGCGCAAGTTCGGCGCGGAAGGGATCGGCCTGTGCCGTACCGAGCACATGTTTTTCGCCGAGGACCGCATTGCGCACATGCAGGCCATGATCCTGGCGCGCGACGAAAAGAACCGCCGCAGAGCGCTCCTGAAGCTCTTGCCCATGCAGCGCAAGGATTTCGCCGGACTGTTTACCGCCATGGACGGCTTCCCGGTGGTGATTCGGACGCTCGATCCGCCGCTGCACGAGTTCCTGCCCAAGCGCGAAACGCTGATGGTAGATCTGGCCAAGCTGCCCGCCGCCGATCTCAAAGCCAAGAAGGAAATGGCCGGCCGCTACGCGCGCCTCGGCGCAACCGTCAAGGATCTGAAGAAGGTGCTGACAGGCCTGCTGGAGCGCGTCGAAGAGTTGCACGAGTTCAACCCCATGCTGGGCCATCGCGGCTGCCGCCTGGGCATCACTTATCCCGAGATCACCGAGATGCAGGCGCGCGCCATTTTTGAAGCCGCCGTGCAGGTGGCTAAGAAGGGCGTGAAGGTGATTCCCGAAGTCATGATTCCGCTGATCGGATCGGTGGAGGAGTTCTCGAACCAGAAGGCAATTGTGGTGAAGGTCGCCGAGGAGGTGCTGGGGAAGGCCGGCATGAAGGACTTGAAGTATCTGGTCGGGACCATGATCGAGATCCCGCGCGCCGCACTTACTGCCGACTTAGTAGCTAAGGAAGCGGAATTCTTCAGCTTCGGTACCAACGATCTGACTCAGACGACCATGGGGCTCTCACGCGACGACTATACGAAGTTCCAGAAGGAGTATGAGAACGCCAAAATCTTCAAGCACGACCCGTTTGCCGTGCTCGATCAGCAAGGCGTTGGACAACTGGTGGAGATGGCCACGAAGAACGGCCGCAAGACTCGTCCGGATCTGGAAGTGGGGATCTGCGGCGAGCACGGCGGCGAGCCCAGTTCAGTGCAGTTCTGCTACCGCATCGGCATGAACTATGTGTCGTGCTCGCCTTATCGGGTGCCCATCGCGCGCCTGGCCGCGGCGCAGGCGGCCATTGCCGGCGATAAGTCGGAAGCCATGCGGACAGCGTAAACCGCGGGACAGTCCTCTTGGCCTGTCTGTCTCAGCTTGTGGGGCAGTCCTCAAGGCCTGCCCCTTTCTCTTCCCGATTGTCTTGCATGAAGGAAAGTTGTTATTGGCCGCTGGTTTTGCTATTGCCGCCGAACAGATTATAGATGTTGATCGGCATGGATACTCCTACCATGAACCCACCCCGATAATGAGTTTCGGTAACCGCTCCTGGATAGTAAATGATCGAGGTGGCAGCCGCGCCCGCCATGGGTGCGGTACTGGTGGTCTGAATCCCGTCGAAGGCCCCATAGGCGTTGGACGCGAGGTTGGCGGGACTGACGCCCGGAAACAACGAGGCATTCTTGCTTACATACTGCGCGGCGGCGTTGGCGAAGCCCGGCGAAATCTGGCTGACCGGCGTTTCGGAAGAGCCCGCCAGAAACCTTAAGTATCTGCTTAGGGCGATGGTTCCACCAATCGTATAGCCGCTGATCGTCTGGCTGCTTCCCGTTCCGAACTGGATCGAAGCGAATACGCCCAGGCGCTTGGCAAATGGATTCTTACAGAATGCGTTGGTGTCCGCATCGGTGCTGTCAACGGTCTCCGTTCCGTTGCTCTTTGTGGTCTTCGTGGTTCCGCCCGTTTCGCAAAATGAGAAACCCAGGCCGGTCAACAATTGCGGTGTAGCACGGCCGAGGCTGGTCAGGGAAAGTGTCCCACTGTTGGACTGATAGTTGCTGACCTCCCGGCCGAGTCTGGATCCTAATCCAACCTCAATCTCGACACCGGTCGGCGGCGTCTGTTTCGTTGTCTTGGTGGTACCATCGGCGGCCGTCGTGGTCGTGGTCGCAGTCGCTTGAGCGAATGCGCGTCCCGCAGTCAGCAGACCGATCAGAAGACAGCCAATGGTATCGAACTTTATCGTAGTTTTGAGCATGTGTTGTCCCTCAATTGCAGAAGCGCAAATTGCCGCGCAGAAGGGACACCATTTAACTTTCGACGATTCGGCACGCCGCCTTCGGCCCCCGTGCCGACCGCCTCGGGCACCATCGCGGTTGGCAACAATTGACGGCGTGTCCCAAAGCAAGATGTGACGCTCAACACCCGGCGGCTTGTCAGTTCAAATCGCCTTCATCGGCATGACGCCGGGTTTGGCGGGGCCCACCAACACGCCGCGCATCACGACGAACTGAGCATGGTACAGTTGCAGTATGAGGTTTCCAGCACGGATTGATGCGAAGTCCACCGTGATGATGGGCAAGCCGTGCGTGAAGGGTACCCGCATTCCAGTTTATCTGCTGCTTGAGAAAATGGCTGCCGGCGAGTCCTTTGAACAACTGCTCGCGGCCTACCCGCAGCTCCTGGCTGAGGACTTGCGCGCGTGTTTGGAGTACGCGGCGGCACTGGCGGCCGATGAGGTCGTCCTGACAGAAGCGTGAAATTCCTGTTGGATGAGAATCTCTCGCCGCGGCACGCGGAAACCATTCGCGTGCTGGGCTGCACGACGCCACATCGGTAGCGGAATTGGGGCTGGCGGGCGCAGACGACTCCGCGGTGCGGCGCGCGGCGATTGAGGGCGGAAGGATTCTCATTACGCTCGACGGTGACTTCGCCAACATGCTCCGGTTCCCGCCGGCGGCCACGCCCGGCGTCCTCCGCTTGCGCTTGCACCCTCCCACGGAGGACGCAATAGCCGCCGCTCTTCGATTCGCGATTTCCCGGCTCGCCGACGTGCGTCTGGACGGCAAGCTCGTCGTCGTGGATGAACGGAAGATCCGAATCCGTGGTTAGCATTGGAGACGACCTCCCCGCCCTGGGATCATCACGCGTTGGACAATGCTCTCACTCCCGCAGCCCCGCTGCGTTTCCCGCCGGCAATTCGTTCGACAGCCGCGTGTAACACCGCATCCTTGCGCGCGCCGGGAAGAACCACCGCAAGGCGCTTCTGAAGCTGCTGCCCATATTAGTCACTGTATTGCGACAGTCACGCCGCTTTGCGTGCTCACGCCATCGACCAGAAGTCGAATCGGCACCGCCGGGCCTACGGGCGCATTCTCGGGAATCAAAATGTTGATTTGTTGCAGGCCGGACGTAAAGAACGGCGCCTCTCCGGCATAGACCACCTGCGCGGCTACCCCCCCGAGCGTCGCCGTCACTGGCAGTATTAGCCGCTGCAGCCCGTCCGCGCCGGCCGGACCCAGATCCCCAAAACCCGTCCCGAACACCAACAGATAGCTGCCTGGGATACCCGGCCATTGCGCTCCATTCAGGCTGTAATTCACGTTGAGGACGGCGCCTTGCCCCTTTCCGTTTTCCGTTTGGGTAAAGATCGAAGGGTTCACCGGAGACAAGGCCAGTGTTCCTGCCTGCGCGCTCACGCCGTTGCACACTACCTGCAGACTGGCGTTCCCGCCGCCGGCCAGGCCCGCCGGAATCACGAAGTTGATCTGCGTGTTCGAAGTGAACAGCACCTGCGCTTGCACGCCGTTCACCAGCACCTGCAGCGAGGGCGTACAACTTAGGTTGGTGCCAAATAGCGAAAGAATCGTATTCGGGGCGGCCAGCCCTTGCTGGAAGGATCCGCCATTGAGTACGCCGCCGATCGTCGGCGGAGACACTCCCCCGGCCGGTTGGAAGTTGGCTGTGACAGTCTCCGGGCCGCTCATCGCGACCGTGGCGGTGGCGTTGCCGGGCGGATTCGCAGCGCCCGTCCAGGTTTGGAAAACATACCCAGCGTTGGCGACGGCGGTCAGGGCTACGCTGGCGCCGGCGTTGTAAAATCCGCCGGATGCCGGCGCGATCGTGCCGCTCCCGGCCGGCGCCACGGCTAGAGTCAGTTGATACTGTGTCGTGAAAGTGGCCGTATAAGTAACGGGTGTGCCCGTAACGGTAATAGTGTGAGACACAGGCCCTCCGTCCGACCAGTTGCTGAACGCGTACTGCGTGCCGGGAGTTCCGGGCTGGGGTGTTACCACGGAAATCGTATGGGTACTCCCAACGGGCAGTGCCAGAGTCTGCCCGCCAGTGTAGCTGACTCCATCCACCAGGATGCCGAGTCCGGCCGGTACGGTGTTCAACGCGATCGGGACCAGCACCGTCAGCAACGCCGATGTTGTGGCGCCGGCCCCGCCGTTGGCCGACCCAACGGTGGTGGGACCGCTGGTGGACGGCCCGGCGACCGTCGCCGTGACGTTCACCACGAGTGTGCACGAACTCGCCGGCGGGATTGACACTCCAGTCAGGCTGACGCTGCCCTCGCCCACTACCGCGGTCACCGAGCCGCCGCACGTGTTGGTAACTCCATTTGCCACTACCAGTCCCGCCGGAAATTCATCGCTCAATGCCACGCCCGTCAGCGCCACGGTATTAGCCGCGGGATTAGTGAGGGTGTAAGTGAGGCTAGTGACACCGTTTAAGGGAATGCCGGCTGCCCCGAAGGCTACTGCCAGCGACGGCGGCGCTACAACGGTGAGGGTCGCCGAAGCAGCCAGCCCCGTGCCGCCTTGGTTCGAGGTGACCGCGCTGGTGATATTGGTCTTGGTCCCGGCCGTCGTGCCGGTGACGTGCACGGAGAACGAGCACGAGCCGCTGGCCGCGATGGTCACTCCCGAAAGGCTTACGCTGCCGCCCCCCTGCGCCGCACTCGGCGTACCGCCGCAAGTGTTGGTCTGCCCGCTGGGCGATGCCACTACCAGTCCGATCGGCAGCGCATCGGTGAATGCGATACCCGCCATGGACAGCGCCGGATTCGGATTACTCAGGTTAAAGGTCAAGGTGGTCGTGCTGTTCAGCGGAATACTGGCTGCGCCGAACGCGATCAAGAGTGTTGGCGCGGCCAACACCGTCACGCTGGCAGTGGAAACATTGCCGGCGCCGCCAGTTACGGAAGTGACCGAGACAGTGTTATTCTGCGTGCCGGCGGCGATGCCCGTCACGTTCAGCGACAGCGTACACGACGCGTTGGCCGCCAGGGTACCGCCCGACAAGGTTACCGAGCCGCCTCCCGCCGCCGCGGCGGCGGATCCTCCGCACGTGTTGGTCAGGCCACTGGGCGACGCCACCACCAGCCCAGCGGGCAAACTATCGGTAAAGGCTACGCCGGTCAACGGGATGCTGTTGGCTGCCGGATTGACGATGGTAAACGACAACGCGATCGAGCCATTCAGCGGGACACTGGCCGCTCCAAACGCCGTGGAGATGGCCGGAGGCGCCGCCACCGCCAGGTTAGCGGACGCCGTGTTGCCGGTTCCGCCGTTGGCCGATGCGACCGCCGCGGTGGTGTTGGTATACGCCGCGGAAGCCGTCCCGGTGACGTAGACTGTGAGGGTGCAGGAACTCGAAACCGCGATGCTTCCCCCGGTCAGAATTACGCTGGCGCTGCCAGCCACGGCTGT
>Ga0209333_1000811_pt1 | contig 16360 bp, 14 predicted proteins | sample BlaSpr_A8_OM2_O3_FD_187982 | JGI IMG/M metagenome (GOLD analysis project Ga0209333, IMG submission 187982) | Forest soil microbial communities from Thunder Bay, Ontario, Canada - Black Spruce, Ontario site 2_A8_OM2_O3 (SPAdes) (version 2) | ecosystem: Environmental > Terrestrial > Soil > Boreal... | reverse complement strand
CTGACTCGGACCGACGATTTATTCTCAACCCAATTGAAAGGCGGACGGAAACTTCTGGCGAGAGCCGTCGTGATCGCCACCGGGAACGTGCCACCAGGTCTATCGTCGGTTTCGGGCTTGACGGACGCGGCTACGAGATACGTTACATTCGCGTGGTCGCAAACCGCGCTGCAAGGATTGCGCGGCACCGCCGACGTTCTGCTGATTGGCGCGGGTCTAACCAGCGTTGATCTAGCGATCGCACTTGCCTCCAAGGGATTTCGCGGAAAGATCCAAATGCTGTCCAGGCGCGGATTGCTTCCGCAGGCGCACCGACAAACTGGCATTTGGCCGCAATTTTGGAACGAGGGATCTCCACGAACAGTGCGTGGCCTGATGCGGCTGATTCGGAATCAGGTGCGCGCTGCCGCCAAGGAAGGGCTCGACTGGCGATGCGTGATTGATGCCCTTCGGCCGGTGACTTCGGACATTTGGCGTTCGCTACCCGACGCAGAGCGTAGGAGATTCATGCGCCACGTGCGTCCCTACTGGGACGCGCATCGCCATCGCGTCGCCCCTGAAGCCGGCGAGCGGCTATCGGGTTTGATCCGCGAGGGGCGCATCCAGGTTCACGGCGGTCGACTTACGAACTATCGCGAAGACGAAAGTCACGCCACAGTTAGCTATCGGCGGCGGCGGGATGGCCGATCCGAGGAACTGCGTGTTGGCCGCGTGATTAACTGTACAGGTCCGGAAGCGGACTGGCGGCGCATTGACAATTCTTTGTTGAGTAGCTTGTTTGCGCAAAGGCTCGCAAGGCCCGACCCGCTTTTCCTCGGCCTCGACGTTGACCTAGACGGTTCGGTGCTCAACGATCAGTTAGTCCCGTCGCAGCGTCTGTTCGCCATTGGCCCGATAAGAAAGGGCAAGCTGTGGGAGACCACCGCCGTGCCAGAACTGCGGCAGCAGGCCTCGAACCTTGCCGAGCACATCGTGCGAATCATGAGCGCAGAGCGAACCGCTGTAGAAGCTTCGACCGCACCTCTGCGCAGCTGAAAGCGCAGCGGCCGCAGCGCCGGCACGCATCGCTCCCGCGACTGTTGTACGGCGACGAATTCCAGTCGTACTAAAATCGAAGAGTCACTTTGCCGGCCTGTGGTTCCAGCTGAAGATTCAGGGCTTTCCGTGCGCCCATCACAAAAACGTTCGCGTGCAGTAATCCGGCGAGCGCGCCTAAGCATCAGCGTTGATTTTTGCCGCAGTGTGAAGTAGCCTCCGACGACATATCATGAACCATGGCATTCACCGTTCAACTTTCTACGTTACAGCGCTAATCCTCTTTTCTGGTTTGAGTGTACAGGCGCAACAACCTCGGCAAGTCGTGGACGAGTCTGTGAAATTTTCGGTCAGCGCCCTGAATCCGAAACCCCACCTCCAACTTTTGAGTAGCACGTCCGCACCCGATTCTTCAACGCCTCCGGCACTCACAAGCGAAAGCATCTGGACATCCACAACTGATGGACGCGACTACAAAGTGCGGATGGACGGCGACTCCATCCATGCCGAGTGGGTGAACTTGCCGCCAGCCTTGAAACGAAGCTCGGCGTTTTTGCGCTCCGACTTGAAGAAGAACGGAGATAAATGGATAGGTCAAACGACCGCGTACATGCCCTTTGATTACCAGCACGACGCCACAAAGACGATCTGGTGTCGAGTGCAGGCTGACATCGAAATCGATAAAGTCTCAGCCTCGAAAATCGAAGGACAGAGTCAACTTCCCACGTCGTTCAATGCGAAGAAATGCCAGCTAGAGAATCCAAACTGGAAAGCGTTCGCTTGGATTCCAAAGTCCAAGTAACTGAAGTTGATGCGAAGGCGCCCACTTGGACCTGTTTGCACACCACAAGGCGCTAGCGTGCGTGCGTTCATGGATAGTAATTTTGTTCGCGTCCTACGAGCCAATCCGCCGACGTCCGGATACACTTTAAACCGTGGACCAAGCCAACATAGTGATCATCGGCGGTGGCGTCGTCGGGTGCGCGATTGCCCGCGCGGTCTCGACTTGCTGGACTGATGTCTTCCTGCTCGAAGCGCTTCCAAAAATCGGCATGGGCGCGAGTTCGCGGAACAGTGGAGTCATTCACTCCGGCCTCTACTATCCGCCGGGCTCTTTGAAAGCTCGTCATTGTGTCCGTGGCAATCAATTGACCTACGAATTCTGCGCCGTTCACGGAGTTCCTCATCGTGGGACCGGCAAGCTGGTAGTAGCTTCGTCGCACGCCGAAGCAGAAGAACTCGCCGCGCTGTTGAAAACCGGTGAAGCCAATGGCGTGGAGAATATGCGCATCATCGATCGCGCGGCAATTCGCGCGCGCGAACCGCACGTCGAAGGATTGCAAGCCATTGAAATTCCCTCCACCGGCATCGTCGGCAGCGAAGAACTCGTCAAGGCATACGCGCGGATCGCCTCCGATCAGGGCGCGCACATTGTGGTTCACGCAAAAGTAGATCGCTTGGAGCCTTCGCGCGACGGCATACGAGTAACAAGCGCCGCAGGCGAGATCGAAACGCGCTGTTTAATAAACAGCGCCGGACTTTTCGCCGACGAAATTGCCAAGATGCTTGGCTCGCCGTTGGCCGATCACAAGATTTATCCCGTGCGCGGGGAGTACTGTGAATTAGTGCGCTCCAGGCAGGAGTGGGTTCGCGGCCTCGTTTATCCTCTGCCTCACCCAGAAGGTGTGAGCCTCGGCGTGCACCTGACAAAAACAGTTTGGGGCAATGTTCTGGTCGGACCTACAGCCCGTTATGTGGACGACAAGAACAATTACGAGCGCGATCGCGAACCTATTGAAGCATTCGCTCGCGGCGCCAAACTGCTGCTGCCCGAGCTCGAACCGTCGGACCTCATCCCAGCCTATTCGGGCATCCGCGCGAAGTTAACTCCGCCGAGCCAGCACGGTGAAAGACGTTTCGCGGATTTCATCATTGAGCGAGACTCGCAATTTCCAAACGTCGTCCAGCTAATGGGCATCGAATCTCCCGGACTCACCTCCGCACCTGCTATCGCCGAACATGTCCGGGACATCGTCGCCGAAATTCTCGGCTGAAGCACGATTGCGGTTATCTGATTTGGGCGGTAGGGGCGGGTCCCACTTTGCGGGACCCGCCCCTACAAATCATCCGAGTATGTGCTTGGACCCGCGCGGGCGTCGCGGCTTGCAAACACCTCAAAAGCGTAGTTTGGATTTCACTACACAGAGAAAGCAGAACCAAGAACCCACCAGGAGTTGCCGGCGGATTAATTCGCGGGAATCGTTACAGACACTTCGTTCGAATCAGCGCTCTGGATATTGCTGGAGTCCACCGCGGTCACGTAGTAGTAGTAAACCTGGCCGCTGGAAACCGTGCCGTCGGAATAAGTCGGACTCGACTCCGGCGAAGAGTTCAGCTGGGCAAACGGCCCGCTGGGCTTCGTACCGCGATACACGAAATATCCAGTCACGCTTGAGGTGCTGCTGCGTTCCCATGTGAGCGCCACGGTATGTTTACTAGCACTGGTGGTAACTCCAGTCCCGGAGAGCGCAATATTCAGAGGCGAGTTCGCCGCGTTACTGGTGATCGTCAGGGTCCCGCTTATAGCGCCCGCCGCCTTAGGGTCGAAGTTCACCGTATAGGATTCAGTCTGGCTGGGATCCAGGATCACGCTCGCTGCGGAGCCTCCCAGAACGAATCCGGTACCGCTGACCGTCACTTTCGAGATGGTGGCGTTCGTGTTTCCCGTGCTCTTCACCGTCAGCTGACTGGTGCCGGACGATCCCACCGTCACGTTTCCAAAACTCAAGCTCGATGCGCTCGGCGTCAGTTGCACTGCAGCGGCCGCGGCGGTAGCGCTCAAATCAACGATCGTTGGTGAACCCACGGCGTTACTCGTAACCGTAATCTTGCCCGCTACGCTGCCGGCGGCCGTAGGTTTGTACGCCGCTGTAAGAGTCGCGCTCGTGCCAGCCGCCAATTTAATAGGCAGCGTAACTCCCGAAATCGCGATGCTGGAAACGGAAGGCGTGATGGCGGAAATCGTCACCTGCGAAGTGCCGATGTTTTGCAGGCGGATCGTTTGAGTCGTGTCGCTGCCCACCGCAACGTTCCCGAAGCTGACCGACGAGGGAGTCGCCGCTAGAGTCGAAGATGTTGCGGTCGCATTTATTCCGACGACCACGCTGGGATCGGTTGCATTGCTGGCGATTGATACGCTGCCCGCAAGCGTCCCTGTGGCTACGGGCTTGTACGAAACCGTTAGATTCGCTGTTTGCCCCGCAGCCAATGTCATCGGCGCCGTGATTCCCGAAACGCTCACGCCCGTTCCGGAAACCGTCAGTTTGGAAATCGAAGCAGATTCGCCGCCGGTGTTTTCCACATGAATCGTCTGCGACTGTTCGCTTCCCACCGCCACGCTTCCGAAAGCGATTGTAGTTGGTGTAACGGTCAGCGCCGCCGCCGTCGCGCCCGTCGTGCCCGTCCCGCTCAGCGCAACGAGCGACGGGGAACCAGCGGCATTGCTGGTGATTGTGATCGTCCCCTTGTCCGCGTTTCCCGTGGTGGGTTTAAATACCGCAGAAATAGATGTGCTCTGCCCCGAGGCCAGCGAGATTGGCAGGTGCGGACCCGATGCAGTGAATCCTGTGCCGGCTACCGCAATCCCCGAAACGCTCAGCGCTTCCGTTCCGGTGTTGGTTAGCGTCACAGTCTTCGTCGCACTCTGTCCCATCGCCACATTTCCAAAACTCACGGTACTGGGCGATATCTCAATCGCCACGCCAGTGACGACAGGAGTCGTTCCTTTACCGGTGACGCCGACGCAACCAGAGGTCGCCAGGATCACGATCAGAGTCACAGCCGCGGAAATTCCGCGAAGGATGGATTCGAGAGCAAATTGCCGCGAGTGGAATGCGCCACTCGCGCGAGCTCCCTCCAGGTTGGGGGCACGTGTAATCACTACGCGCATTGTCCGATGGGGCAGATTGCCAGAACTACTGGCCGAGGGTACACACTTGGGACAGGGGCATTACCCTGTACACGAGGACAGGGTTCGCACTGCAACGCCCGGGCAACCATCTGTTTGGCCGCCCGATTAGCTCCGAACCGCCTTAGAACCTGTGCTTTACTGCGCTTTCCAAATCCTGTTCGTCCGGCCACGCCTACGGAACAATGGCAGTCGCCTGATTCGAATCCACGCTCTCCACGTTACTGGAATCAACCGCGGTGACCACGTAGAAGTAAGTCGTTCCATCCGCGACCGTGGAATCCGAGTAGCCCACCGACGTGACCAGTGAGCTATTCAGCTTCGTCGAGTACGGCCCGTTCGATGTGGTGCCACGATACACGTTGTAGCCGCTCACCGTGGACGTGCTGGCGGTCCAGGACAACGCCACTGAGTGGGGAGTTGCTGCAACCCCCGTGCCAGAAAGCGTAATCCCTGCTGGCGAGTTCGTCGCGTTGCTTGCGATGCTGACGCTTCCGTTCACTAGCCCCCCAGCCGCCGGCGCGAATTGCGCCGTGATCGTCACGGACTGATTCGGCGTCAGCGTTTCTCCGGACGTTACGCCGCTGTCGCTGTAACCAGTTCCCGACACGGTTACGCCTGAAATCGTCACGTTCGAATTTCCATTATTGGTCAGCGTCGTCGTCAATGAGCTGCTGCTTCCCACGTTGACGCTTCCAAAGGCCAGGCTCGACGTGCTCAGTCCGAGAACACGCGTCGCAGCCACCCCTGTTCCACTGAGAGAAATCGTCATGGGCGACGTAGGCGCGTTGCTGACCAGTGTTATTGAACCAGTCACGCTCCCGGCTGTGCTCGGTCCAAACACCGCATTAAACGTCGCAGCTTTACCCGACGCGATTGTCACCGGCGCCGTAATCCCCGTGGTGCTGAAGCCGGCTCCGGAAACCGTCACCGAAGAAATCGTCACCGTCGCTGTGCCGCCGTTCGTCAGGCTGATGGATTGCGAATTGTTCGTCCCAGTCGTCACGCTGCTGAACGCTGCTGTGGTTGGCGTGGCGGCCAATTGCGCCTGCGTCCCAGTCCCGCTCAAGGGGATTGTCAGCGGCGAATTGACCCCATTGTTGACGATCGAAATGCTTCCGCTCGCGCTCCCAGCAGACGTCGGCGCGAACTGAGCGCTGAATGTGGTGCTCAGCCCAGCTCCCAACGTCAGCGGAGTGCTCAATCCGCTGATGCTGAAGCCCGTGCCGGATGCCGTGGCTTGAGAGATCGTCACACTTCCCGAGCCCGAATTCGTCAATGTAATTGACTGCGGTCCGTTGCTGCCCACCGCTACCGAACCGAAATTCACGCTCGATGGATTCGCGCCTAGTTGACCTTCTATTCCCGTCCCGGATAATGCGATCGTTGCGGGCGAGCCTGGAGCGTTGCTCACGACTGAAATACCGCCCGAGTCACTTCCTACGGCAGGCGGTGAAAACTTCGCGGTAAACGACGCGCTGCTGCCGGCGGCAATCGTCATCGGCATGCTCGCGCCGCTCATGCTGAATCCAGTGCCCGAAGGCGACGCTTGGGTCACCGTCAATGAAGCGTTCCCCGAATTCGTCAAGGTTACGGTCTGCGACCCTGTGCTTCCCACCGATACGCTGCCAAAGGTCACGCTAGCAGGATTGATCGTTAGTTGCGGTTGCGAAGCCGTTCCTGTTCCCGACAAGGCGATCGCCAGCGGCGAACCCGGCGCATTGCTGGTAATCGAAACACTACCAGTCGCGCTTCCGGCGGTGGTTGGTGCGAATTTTGCGGTAAACGATGTGCTCTGTCCCGCGGTCAGCGTCTGTGCGGCTAGTCCAGTAATGCTGAATCCAGTTCCCGATGCGCTGCCCTGCGAAATTGCCACGCTGCCCGTTCCCGTGTTCTTCAGAGTTACGCTGACCGATCCGCTAGCGCCGACAAGCAGGCTGCCAAAATTGATGCTCGTTGGATTCGCGGTCAGGCTGCCCTGCACGCCGGTCCCGCTCAGTGCGATCGCAACCGTAGGATTGCTCGCGGTGCTGGTGATCAGGATGCTCCCCGAAGTGGCGCCAACAGTGGTCGGCGCAAATTGCGCTGTAAAGGTGGTGCTGTGACTCGCCGCCAGCGTCAACGGGACAGATAGACCCGTCGCACTGAACCCGCTGCCGGTCGCGCTAATCGCAGAAATCGTCGCGCTGGTATTTCCATTGTTCGTCAAAGTGATTGTCTGCGGGCTGCTGCCGCCCACCGATATATTCCCAAACGCCACGCTTCCCGGATTCGCGACTAAGGTTGAATTCGTAGCCACGCCCGTCCCGACCATGCTCACAATCTGCGGTGAGCCTGGCGCATTGTCAGTGAAGGTGATGCTGCCGCTCGTCGCTCCATTTGCTGTGGGTGCAAATTGCGCGCTGAAGGAGAGGCTTTCTCCTCCCGTCAATGTCTTTGGCAGAGACAGCCCGCTGATTCCGAAGCCGGTTCCTGCCACCGTTGCCATATTGATTGTCACGCTGGAGTTTCCGCTATTTGTCAGCTTCACGCTCTGCGTGCCGCTCTGTCCGACGATCACGTTTCCAAACGTCAACGCCGACGGAGCAATCGTCAAACCCGCCTGCGTCCCCGTTCCGGTGATCGCAATCGCGAGCGGAGAATTAGACGCATCACTTACTATCGTCAAACTGCCGTTTATCGCGCCCTCAGATATCGGAGCGAACTGAAGCTGTATCGTGCTGCTCTGGCCCACCCCGATTGTCCCAGCAGGATTCCCGCCAACCACGGTGATGCCGGCACCCGTCATGGCCGCCGAACCAATCGTCACTGTTCCCAACCCTGTATTCGTTACAGTCAAGCTTTGCGCCGCGGTATTCCCAACAGCCACGCTGCCGAAGCTCACGCTCGTCACGCTGGGCGAAAGTATGCCCGCGCCCGCCCCCGGATTAGAAGGCTGGGTCTTCGGCGAACTGGTGTAGCCGGCACAGCTGGAGAGCCCCACAATAGCCAGGATCATGGCTAGCGTCGTGATCAGAACGACCGGTGTGGATGACCGGCTAACCGCCGCTCCGTCTTGCGAACTTGATGTTCTGGTCCGAACTGCGCGGTCTTGGCTATGGGCTCTCATGTCACGGCCAGTGTAGGGACCGCACCAGAGCCACAACTACTGGTCAGAGGAACCGAGTTAGTTCAAGTCTCTTCGCCTGTTCAGCCGGCCCATCACGCACCTGACCTACTCACCCGTACAGGTAGGCGTAGTCGTTTCCTGGCAATGAGTTACGCAGGGTGTTTTGCTTAGGGTCAGCTGGCCGTCCTAAGACTGTTGGCGAAGCTGCTAACGGAATCTGGTGAACGAAACGGACGGAATGCTTGGTGTGCTAGACTTTTCTGCGATTTCTTGAGGAACCACAAACGAGCGCAATGCGGGACAAACACACTGAAATGTCCACTTTGGTGCTCGAGCGTGGTTGGTCAATCCGAATTTTGCTGCTCGCGACCGCCGGTATCCTGTTTCTTACCCTCTACCCCTTTCGCTTCGACTTCCATGCCGCGGTGCCCGGCGGTGGTTCTCCGTTCCTTTTGGGCAGAAGCCTGAAGGCGGGTCGTCTTTTGGACGTCGTTTTGAACGTTTTGCTTTTTGTTCCTTTCGGCTTTGGTCTGGCAGCGAAGCTCCGGGAACGCGGAAAATCACGCGCGTTCACTCTTGCGCTAGCTTTGGTGGCTGGCGCGTTCTTTTCCTATTGCATCGAATTTTTTCAAATCTACATTCCTCCGCGCGATTCGGGATGGGAAGACGTCTTTACGAACGGCTCTGGCTCGGTGGTTGGTTTTGTTCTGTACGAATTACTCGGAAAACGCGTGCTGGACTGGATGTCCAACAGTGAGAGCTGGCTCGGATCTCTGCTTACTCTGCGACGCACTTTCGTCGTTCTGCTGATCTACTTCACATTGTGGTTCGCAGCTTCTTATCGCTTTCAAAAAAGCACGCGCTTGAGCGATTGGCGCGCGGACGCTCTGCTGGTTGTGGGCAACGACGCCTCGGGAAAGTTTCCGTGGAAGGGCACGGTCAATGCCGTGCAAATCTGGGATCTCGCGCTCCGCAGCGAAGTCGCGCAGCAAGTATCCGCCGGCCTGGCAGCGGATGCAGCCAATCCCGGTTTGCTCGTGGACTATGATTTCTCCGCCGGACCGCCCTTTCGCAATCAAAGGCAGATTTCCTCCGAGCTGGCTTGGTTTCCCGCGGCTCCCACGACTTCCGCGTCGGGCCTGCTCGCTTTGGACGGCGCCTCCTGGCTCACTTCCAAGGTTGCCGTACCGGATCTGACCCTCAATCTGGAAAAGACCAATCAATTCACAGTGCGAGTGCTCTGCACCCCCGCCCAGGGAGCTGAAGGCGACGGCAGAATCGTTTCCATCTCGCAACCCTCGGGTTTCTCCAATCTCACTCTCCGCCAGGAAGACGGCTACCTGGTTTTTTGGTTTCGCGATCCGCTGTCGGCAAGCCATTCGATTCTGGCATGGTATTTTCCGGGAGTATTTACCGACGGCCACGCCCGCGACATCCTATATACATACGATGGCTCGAATCTTTCGTTGTTCCTTGACGGCAAACGGGAGCCGCTAACCTACCGCCTCGGCCCCGGAACGGCCTTGGCGAAATCCATACGCCTCGTCAAATCCGCTGAACTCGAAGGCTACAACTACATCTATTACATTCTGGTTTTCTGTCTGCCGGGCGCAATCCTAGGCATCGCCGCAAGAAATCGGACTCCTCTGAAATTTGCCGCCCGTGTATGGTTGGCATGTTGGTTCCTGATTCCCGCCTTCCTATTAGAGTGGCTCCTCGTCTCCACCAGCGGCCGTTCCTTTTCTTTCGATTACCTGGGATTGTCGGTCCTGTTCGCAGTCGGAGGGTACGTCTGGATCAATCTCGACCGTTGGACCCCTTTTCGATACCAGAGCCACAAAGCAATTCTGAATTAGCTCATTCGACCTTGCGGAAATCACCGCGCTCAACAGTTCAATTGCGATTCGATTTATTCCCGGCAATAATCAGTGACCGTGGCAGCGCCAAGGCAAAAATGAGTGACCACAAGATGACTCGTTCGTCCTGCGCCGGACCGCCTCTCCACACTTGTAGGGGCGGCTCCCGCAGCTGCGGGACCTGGCCGCCTATTCCCGAGGAAGCTGCCCGATGAAGATTTTCCTCACCGGGGGCGCCGGCTTCATCGGATCGAATTTCATCACTCACCTCCTGGGCTTGTCGCAGGGCTATTCCGTCGTTAACTACGACAAACTGACCTATGCGGGTAATCTCGCAAACTTGGATTCCGTCGCGAGCAATCCGCACTACAGTTTCATCAAGGGTGATATTTGCGATCCTGCCGCCGTCGAAGCTGCCATGGCCGGCTGCCACAGCGTCGTTCATTTCGCCGCCGAGTCGCACGTGGACCGCAGCATCTACGATCCGGCGCCCATGATCGAAACCAATGTTACCGGCACCTTCGTCCTTCTCCAGGCCGCACGCAAGCTCAACATCGAAAAATTCGTGCACGTCTCCACCGACGAAGTCTATGGCTACATGGCACCCGGCACATTTGCCGGCGAAGGTTCGCCCCTGCAGCCCAGCAGCCCCTACTCCGCTTCGAAGGCCAGCTCGGATTTGATTGTCAGGTCCTACGTCCGCACCTTCGGTTTTCCCGCGGTCATCACCCGCGCCTCCAACAATTACGGCCCCTTTCAGTTTCCGGAAAAATTTCTGCCGCTCATGATCGCGAGCGCGCTGGACGACAAGCCCCTGCCCATTTACGGCGATGGCAAGCAAGAGCGCAATTGGCTCCATGTGCAGGATCATTGCCGTGGAATTTTGGCGGTTCTCGAGTGCGGACGTATCGGTGAGGTCTACAACATTGGCGGCGCGGATGTCGTCGAAAATCTCACCATGGCGCGCCGTTTGCTTCTCGCCACAGGGAAATCTGAATCGCTAATCTCGCACGTGCAAGACCGCCCCGGCCACGACCGCCGCTAGGCGCTCACTTGCGACAAGATCGAGCGGGAGCTTGGCTGGAAGCCCGTAATCCCCCTGGACGACGGTCTGCACCAAACCGTTGCATGGTATCGCACCAATACCAAGTGGCTGACAGAAGTGCGCGGAGGCGACTACCGGAATTACTACCGGAAGTATTACGAGGATCGCGACACCTCACTCCACGCGATCACCGAGTCCGGACGAAAACCCACGAGTTAGTTTGCGCGAGGAATTCCCCGGCCGCGAGAAGCAGCGAACGAATTCTCTTGGAGCTATTGTCTTTTCTTTTTACGCGGTAAGAATGCGTCCAGGAAACCGCAGGCTGCGCGAACCATTGGCCATCGCCATCGCCGTCTTCTGCATGGCTTGCTCGGGAACCAGATCCCGGCCTCCCTTACTCGATTGCGCCGGAGTCCTCGCTTCATTTTCCAGCAGCGTTGGCCGCATGAATCCCGCGGCCCTGCGTGCCAGCTCGGAGCGCGTCTCCACACCGAACTTGCTCAACAGCGAAGACACATGGAATTTCACTGTGCGCACGGTGATGTTCAACCGCGAGGCGATTTCCTTGTTTGCTCGGTTGCTCACCACCGCGTCCAGCACTTCTCTCTGCCGCGCACTCAACGATGTCGGACACGCAATCGCGCGGCCTTCTTTTAGCAATTCGTCCGTCCGCGTTATCAGCCGTGCCACCAGAGACTGCTCCGCAGGCACCAGCACCTGAAAGTCGGCGGGACTCTGGCCACGCACCAGGCACTGCATCGCTAGCAGCCCGGCGATGCGTTCCACGGTGCACTCCAGGTCTCCGCCCCCCGTCGCCCGAAACTGTGCCGTACCGCTGGATGATTCGCAGAAAAGGAACAGATTCGGGTGATTCGTTTCTTGCTTCTCTTCTCGGGAAACGAGCTTTGGAAAAACGCGAACCTTTTTCAAAGTGAGCCTTCCGTCTGCTTGCCCAGGATTGCACGCGGCTAAGCTTTGGGATTTACCTGCTATCTGCAATTATTTGTTGCCCGACGGTATGTCTACATCTCGACTTGCGTAAAACACTGACGAAAACCGCTCCGTGCCGACACGATCCGGCTGCCGCTCAACCGGTTGAAATAGTGACGGTCACTCTCCAACCAGCACTGGGCCATGGCAGGCGCTCTGCCAAACCGGAAATTATTTAAGTGGCTCAAAATGAGAAACATGTGCGACCCCGCCAGCTCCGCGCTCGAGAATCCGTAGGTAGAAACTGCTCAAGCATTGCAAATTCTTCCGAACGCACAACTTATCCACAGGCTCCGCGCAATAGAAATCGTGAGCGATCCGATCAGGCCTGTTCGCCTCCACCATCACGAATCCATTTCCGGAAAATGTTTTCGGGTTACACTCCTCCCCTATAATCGTTACGCGGAAATTCCAATGAGGGAGCCCAACCCTTGCACAGAACCATCAAGCTCGTAGCTGCTGTCCACAGTCTGCTGCTCCTGGCATTCGCAGCCAGCGCCCAAATCCCGCCCGTTAAGCCTGCACCGCTCTCGCGGCAGGTGCCGCAAGGTTCGGGTGCGTGCTCCGTCCAAAAATCTTGTGCGGAATTGGCACCCACCATGATCCAGTCCGCGCTGGGTCCCTCGCCGCTTGAAGAAAACTTGCGCTATCTCAGCGACACGATCGGCGGTCGCGTCACTGGCACGCCGGCAGCCGACCGTGCGGCGGACTGGGCCGTGCAAGCCTTCCGCCACGCGGGCGTTGACGACGTGCATACCGAAAAATTCACGATTCCCATCGGTTGGACCGAAGGCCACACTCATCTCGAAATTCTTTCCCCGGCGCCTTTTCCGGTTCGCCTGGTTTCCATCGGCTGGTCGCCACCCACTCCCGAAGGCGGCATCACCGCGGACGTAGTGGACGCCGGCATGGGTGATGACGCCGGCTTCGCCAAAGCAGGCGCCGCCGCGAAAGACGCGATCATCCTGATCCACTCGAATTTCCTGGTCACGTGGGAAGACCTCACGAACGAATACGCCATCGGCCCTGCCATTCTTGATCGCGCGCTCAAAGCTGGCGCCGTGGCCGTTCTCTGGATGTCGTCGCGACCCAATCTGCTTCTGTATCGCCACACCTTGGCGGTAAATGGCGAGGTCGAGAAAATGCCCCAAGCCGTCGTGGCCAGAGAAGATGCCGAACGCATCGCGCGTTTTCTGGCGGCCGGGCAACAAATTCACGTTCATTTCGAAATGCCCAATCGCATCACCGGCCCGGTGGATTCCGAAAACGTCGTCGCGGAAATTCGTGGCCGCGAAAAGCCCGACGAGTTCGTGGTTCTCGGTGGGCACCTGGATTCGTGGGACCTCGGCACCGGCGCGCTCGACAACGGCTGCAACGCCGCCATGGCGATTGATGCCGCGCGTGTAATCCACGCCTCCGGCACCATCCCGCGCCGCTCCATTCGCTTCATCCTTTTCACCGGCGAAGAGCAGGGCCTGCTCGGCTCAGCCGCCTACGCGCATGCACACCGCGCTGAGCTGGATAATATGATCGCTGCCATCATTTTTGATTCAGGAAACGGCAAGGTGACAGGCTACGCACTGGGCGGCCGCAAAGATATCGTCGCAGCGGTTCGCGCCGCCCTCGAGCCGCTAACCTCTCTCGGCGTAAAGGACTTCACCATGGACGCAGGAATGGACACCGACAACTTTGATTTCCTCATCGAAGGCGTCCCCAACCTCGTCGCCAACCAGGACCCCGCGAATTACATGCTCAACTATCACGCCGCTTCCGACACATTCGACAAAGTTGATATTGCCGAGCTGAAGCGCCATTCAGGAATTGCCGCCGTCACCGCATTCGCCCTTGCTGACGCCGAACAGCGCATCGGTCCGCGCCAATCCCGCGCCGAAATCGAGCAACTTTTGCGCGACACCAAGCTCGATAAAGACATGAAGGAAGCCGGCTTCTGGCCGCTCTGGGAAAAAAGCGTCCGCGGCCGCGAACCCTCGCTTCCATAACCGAGCAAATCGTTCAAGGACCTCGTACGCGCTTCCCGCCGTGCTCCCTGTGGCGCGCATCGCGTATACTAGGCGGAAGGATATGACAGCCAGCCCGCGTTCCATTGTTCGGGAGAGCTCCGCTGCTTCGCCGGGATCCAAGCCTTGCCGGATTCTCGCGGTTGACTACGGCCGCAAGCGAATCGGCCTGGCGATCTCCGATGAATTGCAGCTCACGGCGCAACCGCTCCTGGTGATGAACCGCGTGAATCGTCGCGATGATCTCCGTCGCCTCCGCGAAATTTGCAGAAAAGAGGGTGTCGCGCGTATCCTCGTGGGCCACCCGCTGCACATCACCGGCGAAGCGGGCGAAATGGCGCAGGAAGCTTCGCGTTTTGCCGCGCGCCTGCGCAAGGAGCTAAAAATCGAAGTGCATCTCGTGGACGAAAGACTTACCAGTTGGGAGGCCGCGCAAATGACGGCTGAAACCGGATCGGCCGCGCACCGAAAAGCCTCGTCGCTCGACGACGTCGCCGCCGCCATCTTTCTGCGCGAGTACCTCGAACGTCACCGTGGCCGCCTGCAACCCGCAGCGGCGGAGAAGGAATAACCCGCGATGCGACGGCTCGGCCTCCTGGCTCTTCTGGTGATCGCTGCAATCGGCGCAGGTGCCGGCTGGCTCGATTCCCAAATCAGCCGTCCCTATCGCGGTCATCGCCCGGAGAAAGTTTTCGTGGATATTCCGCATGGCAAATCGCGCTGGGCCATCGCCGGAATTCTTCGCCAGGACGACGTAATCCGCAACCGCCTGGCCTTCACGCTGTTCAGCGTCTGGCACTTTCGCGCGCCGATGGACGCAGGTGAATATTTTTTCGATCACCCGGTAACTTCGCGTGAAGTTTTCTGGCAGCTCGCCCAGGGTAGAATTTTTGTGCATACCGTCACCATCCCCGAGGGCTGGACGATGTTCGATATCGCCGCCGAATTCGATCGCGAGGGCGTGTGTACCCGCGATGCCTTTCTCGACGCCGCGAAAGACACCACCCTGATCTCCGATCTGGCGCCACAAGCGCAAAACCTCGAGGGTTTCCTCTTTCCGTCCACTTATGAATTCACGCATCACACCACCTGCGAACAGGCCGCTAAACGCATGGTCCAGAATTTCCGCGCCGTCTGGGAATCTCTGAACTCCTCCGGCACCGCGAGTCTTCCCGATGGCCTCACCGCTGACCAGGTCGTCACTCTTGCGTCCTTGGTGGAACGCGAGACACCGCGCAAAGACGAGCGTCCCCTCGTCGCCGGCGTGTTTTACAATCGCATCAAGCGTGGCGGCCCTTTGCAGTGCGATCCCACCGTCGCCTACGCTTTGGAACTGGCAGGTCACCCGGTAAAAATCGTGCACGCCAAGGATTTGCAGATCGATTCGCCGTACAACACCTACAGAAATCCCGGCCTGCCTCCCGGCCCGATCGCCAATCCCGGCGAAGCGTCGTTGCGCGCCGCGCTCACTCCTGCCACCACGGACTACATGTATTTCGTCGCCAACGATTCCGGCGGACATTTTTTCAGCAAAACTCTCGCCGAGCACAATCGCAACGTCGCGCGCTATCGCAGCCTGCTCTCCCGCGATGCTCAACCCGTGGCCGACCAGAAGCAACCCGCGCATCGAGGGCCGTCGTGAGTCCCGCCCGTTCAGACGCGCATCACGAAGGCGGATCGCCCACCAAGAAAGCGCTGATCCTGGAAGTCGCGGAGGGCCTTGGCAAGCCGCGCTATACCCCCGCCGAAATCGAACAGATTCGCCGCCAATTGATCGCTCAACTCGGCGCGCAAGGAAAAACTTCACCCGACTATATCGTCAGCGTGCTCGAAGAGGCAGGCCTGCGCGTGGTGTGGTCCACACGCTCGGATACCGACGGCCGTTACGAGGAGGAATTCACCGACCTGCTCCATTTTTCCACTCTCGAAGAAGCCGAAATATGCCTGGTGCGCCTCGATGAGCTCCTCAGAAAATTCCTGCTCGAACACGAACAACCCGCCGCCGAACGCGTCCGCGAAGTCGCGCGCCTCGGCCGCCGCCGCGCCGAAATGATTTCGCGCAATCACAAAGTAGACGCCACCAAGCGCTCCCAAAAGGAAGAAATCTCCCACTGGTTCGCAATCTGGCTGGAGACGCCCGACGCTTTCTTCGATTGGTTGGAAGTTCGCAAACAATCTCCCGAGTTCAAGAATAAATTCCCCCAGTCCGGGCTTGCAGAAGACGTTCCCGGCGCGATGGAAGAATAAATCCGTGTACCTCCTCGAAATTGAACCGCTCGATCTCGGTGACGACGTCCGCGCCATGGGCCTGGAGCTCACCGAAGCCGACGAAAATCGCGA
>Ga0209333_1000809_pt1 | contig 16367 bp, 16 predicted proteins | sample BlaSpr_A8_OM2_O3_FD_187982 | JGI IMG/M metagenome (GOLD analysis project Ga0209333, IMG submission 187982) | Forest soil microbial communities from Thunder Bay, Ontario, Canada - Black Spruce, Ontario site 2_A8_OM2_O3 (SPAdes) (version 2) | ecosystem: Environmental > Terrestrial > Soil > Boreal... | reverse complement strand
TAGACGGCGGAGAGCCCGCCGCGATCCTAAAGAGCAACGCCTTTGAGATTGAATGCCCTTCAGAGGTGCTGGCCTTCGAGCTGAAGGAATGGCCCAAAGAGCACGTCTGGAGCTGGGTGCGGGAGCGAACAGCAGGTAGAGCCGTCGCGGCAGTTCCCTTCAAGGGTCACGTCTTCACGTTTGGCAACGTGGACGACGTTCGTGCGTGCTTCGGCGACAACATCAAAGACAAACCCCGCCGCACTCCTCTTGCGGAAGATAGCCTTCGTTTCGAAGACGGCGCGATCACGTCCTTGATGTTAGAGGCCCTGACCGGCAGCATGATAGCTTCCACCGGACTGCAGTCCGATCGTCGGCGGGAACTATGGACAACGGATTCGCCCAGAGAGGAACGCCTTGATGGCGAATCGTTCCGGGCATACCAGTCAGTCCATTTGTCGTTGCGCCTACTCGAACGGCGCTCGTTTCTCATCCTGAAGCCGTCGGTGCGGGTCGTGGACCTCGCGGGCAAGCTGGTGCCGCGCGCAAAGGCCAATCCGGTCAAGATGCGCATCCTGGGATGGCAGCACAATAAGGAATTCAACGACGCTGTAAACTTCTGGCGCGCGAAATTGCTGGGTTCTCCGACGCCTCAGAACGTCTATGAGTATCCCCCCGATTCGGGGTCGTCGTTTCGCTTCCTCGTCCGCAGAACTCCGGCCTTCGCGGAGATCTGCGGTGGAAAACAGTCCCGCAAGGTGACGCTGGAGCCCAGGTTCCGCTCTCTTATCAAACATCGAGGGCTTCAGATAGACGAGCCCGAACTCGTTTTTTCCAATCGCGCCGGCACCGGTGCCGCCAGAGATACCCATCCGGTTCGAGGAATACTGAACAACCGGCCGTTCGATTTCCCTCTCACGATGCAAGGGTTCGGCAGCGAGATTCGCATGGGTGTTATTTGCCCGAAGGCCGAGACCCGCATCCTTCAGTCTTTTCTTGGAAACCTCGCAAGGCAGATCCAGCCAACAAAGCAAGAAGACGACTACTTGCCGCCCTTTCCCGGTTTCAGGAACGCGTTTGGTTTAGACCTTGTAGTGGCCGAGCCGGGAAGCCGCGGCTGGATCACCTGTCCTGAACCGGAGGGTGCCGATGATCGCTCGAAAACCGTGGAAACGGGACGGGCGATAAACCGGTCGATTGAAGCCCTGCAGGCATCTTTCGCGCCCAACGTGGTGCTGATATTCTTCCCAGACAGATGGGCAGCGTACCGCAGTTTCGATACGGAGTCAGAGCGGTTCAACGTTCATGATTTTGTAAAGGCCAGCAGCGTACAGAAGGGGATTGGCACCCAATTTCTTGATCAGAGCACACTTGCCGATAATCTCCAGTGTCGCGTGTGGTGGTGGCTTTCGCTCGCCTTCTACGTGAAAGCTCTCCGCACGCCGTGGCTTCTCAATGACCTTGAGAGGGATACAGCTTATGTCGGTCTCGGGATGAGCTATGACCTAAACCAGGAACAAGGGAAAAAGGTCGTCATGGGATGCAGCCACATTTACAGCTCGCAAGGGGAGGGGCTTCAGTACCGGCTTAGCCAGGTAGAAAATCCAGTGTTCTACGGGAAAAATCCTTTTCTGTCGCGCGACGATGCTCGGCGCGTGGGCGAACAAATTCGGGAGTTGTTCTTTGAATCGCGCTCGGTGTTGCCGAGGCGTGTGGTGATTCATAAGCGCACTCGTTTCACGAGGGAAGAACAGATCGGCCTTAAAGAGGGCTTAAGCGGCGTATCTCAGATCGACATGCTGGAGATCACTATCGATGAGTCGTTGCGGTACATTGCTTCGGCGGTTGATAGCCGAGGGGGCCTGCATGAGGATAGCTATCCGGTATCCCGTGGAAGCGTCGTGAGGCTGGATGATTTCACAGCGCTCATATGGGTGCATGGAGTGACGTTTGCCGTGAACAACAGCCGCCGGTATTACCAAGGCAAGAGAAGAATTCCAGCGCCTCTTAGCATTCGCCGTCACGCGGGCGAATCAGACATCAGGGATCTTTCTGCAGAAATCCTGGGGCTCTCGAAGATGAACTGGAATACGTTTGATCTCTACACGAAGCTTCCTGCGACCGTCCAGTCGTCCAACGAGATCGCCAGAATCGGATCGCTTCTGGGGCGGTTTCAGCCACGGACGTATGATTTCCGTTTATTTATTTGAAGCCGTTTTTATTCCGGCCAAAGCTCAAAGACTCTGACTGCCTGCCGCTAGACTGATCGTCGCGGCAGACGGGTGAGCCACCGCCACGTATTCTGGCTACGTGATAATCCGGTTTATCACGCAGGGGATAAAGCCTAAACGGGGCAGAGGAAAGAAGCCCCGTGAAAGGCATAACGCGTCATGGCATGTTGCGCTTGCCTGAGACCGCACTTTCTGTCATAGTGCCACCACTACCCCAACCAACAACATACAGGGCATTATCCCCATGCAGGGCGAGCAACAGGTCTACCACCTCAAGGTGGATGCATCGGGACGAATCGTCCTTCCGGCAGAAGCCCGCCAGCGCAACCACATCGCGGAGGGCGACACGGTCATCATCACCGAAGACGCCGAAGGGCTTCACATCAAGACCCGCGACAAGGTTCTTTCTGACGCGCAGGCTTATTTTGCCAAGCTGGCGCCGTCCAGCGTCAGTCTCTCGGAAGAGATCCTGAAAGACCGCCGCACCGAGGCGGAGCGTGACTAGCGTTGTCCTGGACGCCTCCGCGCTGATGGCGCTGCTTCGCTCCGAACCCGGCGCTGACATGGTGGCAAAATCGCTCAAGGACGCCGTCATTTCCGCCGTCAACTACTCCGAGATCCTCAAAAAGACGATAGAACGCGGCGGCGAGGGCGAGCCGGCGACTGCTTTCATCCACAGCCTTTCGATTGCGATCATCCCCTTCGATGAACTTCAGGCCGAGGTGAGCGCGTCCCTCTATCCCGAAACCAAAAAGCATGGCATGTCCTTCGCGGATCGCGCCTGCCTGGCATTAGGGGTGATACGCAGCTCCCTCGTCCTCACTTCCGAACGCAAGATGGGTCTGTTGTCCCTTCCCGTCAAAGTGAAGGTCATTCGCAATGCCGGCTAAAAAGGAATCAGCCCCCGCCGTGTTTTCGCCCGCTGTATTGGAAAGTGCCGGTCAGGCCGTTTCCACCGTCGCGGCGCTGGCGGATATCCCGGAAGAGGACATCTGGCTTGCCAAGCAGAAAAGCAAGCGCACCCGCCGCGCCTACAAACAGGATGTGCGGCACTTCATGCGGACGCTGACAATTCGCTCCTATGAGGAGCTGCGCAAGGTGGATCACCGCGCCGTCATTGCCTGGGAGCGCATCATGCGCGAAATCGAGGAAGCGGCGCCGTCCACCGTGCGGCGCAGGCTCGCGGCCCTTTCGAGCCTGTTCAAGCATCTCAAGCGCCACCACCACGTTGAATTCAATCCGGTTGCCGAGGTGGAACGCCCGGCGATAAACCGGAGAGAAGGATCGACGCTCGCCTTCTCCAAGGCCGATGCCGCCAGATTGCTCAACACCCCGGACGAAACCACCATCGACGGCCTGCGCGACCGGGCGATTCTCTCGGTGGGCTTGCAGGTGGGCCTTCGCCGCGCGGAAATCGCCGCACTTTCGGTGGAGGACCTGCATCAGAACCGGGGCTTCGACTCCCTGCGCATCGTCAGGAAAGGCGGCAGACGCGACGCGCTTGCCATCCACCCGAATGTGGCACAACGCGTCCGCGCCTATCTCGACGCTGCTGCCCACGCCGACGATCTCGACGGGCCGATGTTCCGCCCGTTAAGTCACAATCGCAAGGGACAGGAAGAACGACGGCACATGGACCCCGATGCCATTGATCGCGTGCTGCGCAAGCACGCCGCGGCCATCGGTCTGACGCGGGGGTATTCGGCGCATTCCATGCGCGCGACCTTTATCACGACGGCGCTGGAGAACGGTGCCACGCTCGACGATGTCCAGCGCGCCGCCGGGCACGCCGAACCCGGCACCACCAAGCTCTACGACCGGCGCGGCTATAATCCGGAGAAGTCGGCAAGTTTTTTTGCGACGTATTAGCTCATGGCAACGGGTCTCATAATCCACTGTGCGGATATCGGCTCCGTGAGGCGCGGCAATTTCGGTTGGGCACGGCTCGCGGTTGATGCCACCGATTCGGCGTGCACCACCGGCTCGGACATCCACGTCTTCGCAGACGCCATTGCTACGGATATTAACGCCGGGAACCCCGTGGCTGTAGGTTTCGAGTGTCCCCTGTTTGTCCCGGTGCCCGATGACCCCCATGATCTAACCTCGGCACGCCCTGGCGAAGGCAACAGGGCATGGAGCGCTGGAGCGGGAGCTGGCTCGCTGGTAACTGGGTTGACTGAGACAGTCTGGATTCTTGACCGCGTCCGACGGCAGCTTACTACGCCGTGTGCCGTGCATTGTAAGTGGAAGGCTTTTCAGCTAAGCGCTGGCTTGTTTATTTGGGAAGCGTTCGTCACCGATACAGCCAAGGCCGACACGCACCACGATGACGCGGAGTTGGCCGTGCTGTGTTTTCGGGAGGCCTTACCTGACCCCGAGAACCAGAATGCCATTGTCTGCGTTGGGCCCGTCCGTTCCCTAATTGGCGGCGCGTTGCTCCAATCTGGCTGGGTATCAGATCTGGCGTGGCTTGCAAAGCCATGTCTCGTCGTCCGTGTTCGACCGATCACTGACACGCGCCCCTGAGGTACACGGCCGATAACGGCCTTTATCACACCCTACACTCAAGGGCGAGAGTATTGTAGCGACTGCGACAACCAAGCCACAGAGAACCCGGAAAAATGCAGGCGCGTGCGTAACTCCTTGACTGCCATGCACATCGCGTTCTCAAACAAACGGAACTTTTGCTAGAATCAGCAGTATCCGTACGGAGGTAAAGGTGAGAACTTCCTCGCCAAGGTTTTGGCAAACGCTCCTCGTCGCGTTGCTCGCCATGGTTTGCGTGTACCTCCTCGCGTGCGGCGGAAAATCCCAATCCACATCGACGGCACCGACATCCTCGGAGTCCGTCATCTCAAAATATGAGCGAAACGATAAGAAGGATCGCGTCATTGTGTTTGTCCATGGAATCTTTGGTTCCGCCAAGGACACATGGGCTTGTCCCCGTGGAGATTTCTATTGGCCCAGAGCGCTGCTTGCCGATCCCGCGTTCGCCGACTCGGATGTCTACATTGCTGCATATGACTCGCCGTATTTCGGCAATCACATGACCATCGATGAGGTCGTCAGTAATCTTGCTAACCGATTCCAAAGCGATGGCGTGTTTTCTCACCGCGAAGTGGTCTTTGTCGCTCATAGTCTTGGCGGGCTCGTCGTCCAGCGATTCCTGATCACCCACCGTGAATATGCCAAACAGGTGCCGCTGATTCTCTTCTATTCAACGCCAGAGACAGGCGCTCAGATCGCTGAACTTGGCAACCTTTTCAGTGCGGACCCTCTCTTAAAGGAGATGCTTCCAGGTGAGGATAATGACTATCTCCTAAACCTCGAAAACGAGTGGATAGTGGCCAACTTCGCGATCAAGCGCTATTGTGCCTATGAAAAGAAACCCACGAAGGGTATTTGGGTTGTAGATAGGCTTAGCGGAACCCGCGGTTGCACTAACAAGACGCCGATCCCAATAAACAAGGATCACATCGACATCGTTAAACCGTGCAGCACCCAGGACGACGCATATATCGCGCTTAAGAACATCGTCACCGAAAATCCTATAGCGCCGGCCCCGGCCCGCAAAGGCGCCGAACCTGGGAAGAACGGTTCAAAGGCCGCTGCTGATACCCTCAACGAGATGAAGCTGGCGCGAAGGGCATGGGTAGCGCCGACAAATGCCCGTTTGACAGAGGGTCTGTCTGTTGGCGAAGCCCTGAAAGTCGAGGTTCAATACGCCAATGTTGGTAAGGAGCCCGCCCTCGATGTCCGACCAATCTACACGTTTAAGCAAGTGAGCGGAGTTCACTTTGCAGACAATACGTTTAATTCACTTATAGAGGCAGACAACATATGCAAAGATGTCAAGCCCGCCCCTGGAGCTGACGTGATATACCCAGGCCAACCAGACGGATACAAACTTCTATTCGGCTTGCCGCCCAATTGGGCGGGCGAAGACTTTGCAACCGGCAAGAGCGTTCTTGTTTTGGAGATGTGTTTTGCTTACTCCACGGTAAGTGAGGTTCACCGTACCTCTTTGTGCTATTTTTTTAGGAATGGAGTGAGTCCCAAAACGGGACAAATGAACATCTGCACAGCAGGAAATCACGCCAACTAAAGGGTTCGCAGTAGACGAGCCGGCCAAGCACAAGATCGCCCTCGACGGTCAGCTCACTAGTGCCGTTGCGCCCCATAACCTCTTTTATGGGACTCAATCCTATAAGCCTCAAAATGTTTACATCCGTTAAGGTTTGCCTAAATGGACCGGTCGGCATGCCGAGTGCTTGCCGATGCGCTGTCCCCGGTCTGAAAAATAGGCCATCCTATCTCGGTGCGCCACGCTGATTCGTCGGGAGTGTCATGCGCGCCTACGAGGTAATACTCGCGTATCGGCCCCTCAACCGCCAGTGTGTGCTGCGCTACGTACCTGGCCAGCGCGCCGTAGGCAAGGTCGATGTCCGTGTGGGCGCCGGCATGCACGATGATCGCGATTTCGATTGCTGGTACGACAAGCGGCCGCACCCGTCCCATGGGGCGTACCGCGCCGCCGCAGGGCATGAAAATCGTCGCTGGCCCGAGCGCTTCCGAGAATAAAGCGTTCGAAAAAATGCCGCCCGCGGGCCCGGCGGCTTTCAGGCGTTGCGCCGCCAGGGTGGCGCGCAGTTCGCCGAGCGCGCCCTGATACCAGGACAGCGCATCCTTGACATCGACAACCTCCCTGATTGCGGCGGAGGCCGTTGCATGGATTGTCCGGTGCTCGATGCGCGGCGAGGACGCGGGTTGCTGCAACAAGTCCCGCAAGGAAGCAACCGCGCTCTGCGTCCGCGCTAGATTGCTCTCAAGGTGGTTCAAATGGGCCGCGATCAGGTCATTGCGCGTCTGAAGGTCGGAGGCCGTGAGCACCGCGTGGATATCGTTCAAGGGCATGTCAAGGTCGCGGAAGCGGCGGATGATCTGGGCGGTCGAGATCTGATCCGCCGTGTACCGGCGATAGCCGGTCTGCGGATCAACCTCCGCAGGTTCGAGCAGGCCGCTCTCGTGGTAGTGACGCAGCGTCTTGACGCTGAGGTGCGTAGCGCGGGCAAAGTCACCGATTGCAAGCAGAGACGGCATATCGCGATTATGTGGTCTCCCCCTGGGGGAGAGTCAAGCCTCTCGAACCCTCTTGACTCTCCCGTCACGGCAGCGGCGACGATGGTTGCACCGGCAATTCAGCCGCACATGAAGAGGAGAGAAAACATGGCAATTGAACTAAAAGGCGTCATCGCTGAGCACATCCGGGCCGTCAACGCCTTCGACACCGACGCAATCATGGCAACATTCGCCAAGGACGCCTATGTCAACGACAACCGCCGCGAGATTGCGGGTATTGATGCGATTCGCCGGTGGGTGGAGAAAGAAATCGTCGGGGACAAAGTAACTCTCGACGTCCTGGAGGTCATCGACCATTATGGCGACACCATCGTCAGGGCGGCCTATGACGGCGAGTACGACAAGACCAACCTTCCCAAGGTGTTGATCATGACGAACTACTTTAGTGTCACGGACGGAAAGATCGTTAGCCTCGCTATCATTTTCAATCAGCCGTCCCCCTACTGAGCCAGGCTAAGGGACAACGGTTCAACTAGCTCGCCATCAATACCCTATTGTTAACACGATAATGTATTTATCGTGTTAGGAAGACAAGGGCAGCAGTCGGTTAGTAAATGTCTTTTAGCAATACGTTAAGAGATAGAGGACGAGGGGCTATCGGTCAGGGCGACGTGGAAACACGGCGGGGGGGGGGAGCGGGTTGAGAGTCAGCCGTGATTCGTTCTATGCCAAACCAGAGCGCCAGTCGGCTCAAGCCTGCGTAGTACCCGAACCTTACGTTGCGAGAGAATAGCGACGTAGGTATGTTTGGCGCAGGTGGTTTCAAGGGCGGCAGATGACCCCAGACAAAACTGTTAATCCCCAGCTATCCTCGCGGAACTGGGTCCTTCCCGCCGCGATTCCGTTCGCGGAATTGAAGAGTCGTGATCTTGAGGAATGCGTCTACTGGCTGCTCGATGCAATGGGCGCGAAAGACCTAGAGTGGCGCACGGGGGGCACTGGCGGCGGAGCTGCGGACGGAGGGCGCGATCTCGAAGCGCGCTTCTACACTCCGACGGCGGACGGAGAGATCGAGGCGCAAAGCTGGTGGATAGAGTGCAAGGGCCGTACCGGGACCGTCGAGCCGGACCATGTGAAATCCGCCGTAACCAACGCCATGGCGCGGGAGGGGCTGGATTACATTGTCATCGCCACAAACACGCAGTTTTCCAATCCGACGAGGGACTGGGTCCGCGAATGGCAAGCCAAGCACCCGAGGCCCAAAATCAAGCTATGGGACCAAGCCCAGCTGGAGCGTTATCTTTCGCAGCATCCCGACGTCGTCCTCAGGCTGTTTTCAGAGGGGCTAAGCCTGGACGGGCGATTCAAGGCCATGGAAGTCCGTTTCTGGAACAAACTGGAGTTCGTTACACCCAAAACACTTGCCGATTTGTGGGAGAGGCGAGGCGAAGTCGAGTTCACAGCGATGGGCATATTCGCGGCAATCGTCAACGAATTCGCGCACGGAAGCATCGTCATGCGTCCGTGGGCGGGTATCCTGGGCCGGCAGCCGCTCCTAGAAGTGCTTTCCATAGCGCTTCAAAATGTTCTCTACCTCGCGCTCCGCTGTTCGGACGCCGGCATCGAACAGGAGGTGATCTTCCGCTCGCTGGCCTATCTGGCGCTTGCCGCGCTTGACGTTATACCTGCCGAGCAGGTAACCGATATCATCATGCGATGCATAACACGTGATGATCGCGAAGCCATGCCCGAAGATGCCCAGGACATGCTTCTAAGTCCCATCCGTCGGACTGTAGTCGAAATGCGACAGCAAGACGACAAACCCAATTCGTCCATTCCGAATCCGATTGACATCCTGCGCGATCGGTTCTCTCCCATCCCGTCCGGTTACCGCTGATTCCTTGCCCCGCGTCGCATACTCGGGCACAGATTAACTCTTCTTTAAGCGGTTGTTGCGTATCATTGGTACGCAACAACTGAAAGGCTCGGACGTGCTTGCGTGGCAGTTTGATACCCAAATTGACTTAGCATGGCGAGATCTTCTGTTGTCGGGGCTCACACCCGACACAGCGGTTCGGCTGGATTTCGTTTTCTTTGGAGACACTCAGGAGCTGGCAGACATTCTTAGATCGGGTCTTGAAACCAAGGGCTACGACGTTCAAATGGTGAGCCATGGCACTGCATCAGGCGAGCGAATCGCGGTGACGGGGCGCACTTGCCCGTCGACCTTCACGCATGACCAGCTGGTGGACTGGGTGCACGCGATGATCGCCGCCGGCATCCGGGTGGGATTTGAGCTTGACGGATGGATATGTGAACCCGAGGCCATTACTCACCGCGTTGTGTGCCGCAGAGGCTTATAAACCCAGGACGTAATGCGCGACCCCGGTTGAGTGAGATGTCCCGCGAGATGCTTCCCGCCCGTTTGCCCCCCGGCGTGGTTCCAAGGCAACACAGTGCATCACCGGGCGGTCGGCCTTGCCTCCCCATCAGTCCCGTTGAGGCACAACAGCACGCCACCGGCGTCCTATGATGGCGAGCACGCTAGAAAGTTCGATGAGCGCGAAGCAGTCATTGTGGGAGCGTCACGTACTTTAATGAAAGCTCAAAGAGAGAGTGCAACTGGCGATTCCGGTATTCGTGTCGACGTTGTACTGGTTCGTGACTTGATCAAAGCATGTGCTGCTGGTGCCCGGATCCGCGGAAGGTGACCACGTGACAGGGTCGGCCGCTCGTAGCGGTAACCAAAACGCCTGCACATTGCCGGTCTGCGGCCGGCCATCATCGATTTTCGTATCGATGCCATAAGCCTGTGACGGCGTCAGGCCAAGATTATCGCCCGCGCCCATCAGCCCACCCGCATTAACACCGGTAAGGGCCACTATAGCGAAATAATTAGTGCCGGGCGCTCCAGTTGTGCCGCCATAGTTATAAACACAGATATAATTGCCGCCGCCTAGTTTTGCCTCCGGATAATACAAGCCCAATTGTGAGGTTGTAATGGCGGCTTGACCTTCAATAATCGGGGCGGAACCAAAGGTGCCGTCGATCAAGTGAGTATTTGCGGACAAATCAACCCAGAACCAGAGCGGTTCATCGTATTGGGTGTACGGGGCAAACCAGTCAGGGTGCTGCCCCGTAATCATCCCATCGTTATTGCCATTGCCAAAACCTCCGCTGCGCCCTGCCGGGATAAATCCGAAACTGGTCGCGTCAGCAGCAGCGATGTCCCCCGGCAGCGCCTGGTACTTTCCGTAGAATGTGTTCACCGCCGTCTGATACTTCTCAATCTGCGCGATGGTGGCGCGAACTTCCGCCGCGCGGATGAGATTAACACCCACCAGCACGCCGCCGACGATGAGGCCGATTATGACCAGGACTATCGAAAGCTCGATGAGCGTGAAGCCGTGGTCAGGGCACGTTTCGCGGATTTCCGTTGGCTTCATGCATGCGACTCTCTGATTGGGGCCTTACTCGCCTTGAATACTACAGGCGCATTGGTAAAGAAAGGCTTAACGTGATCGGCCCACATTGGTGCGGGGACCTGCGAAATAGCGTAAGCCGCTGGAACAATGAGGACTCCCTCGTTCGTTGCAACGGCGGCGCTACTTCTTGATAACGGTCGGCACGTCCCGTTTCGCTACAGCGTTGGAAGTTGCTAGCGTCCCGTTCTGCTCCCAACAGTCTCCAGACTGGTGGAAAGAGAGAAGTTTGGATGACGCAGGATTAGATTAAGTATGGGGAGATCAAAACAGCGTCGGCGGAGTATCTGTTTCCCCTGAACCCTTGGCGAACTCTGGCTTTCCGGGGTTTGAAGCGCGGGGCCGTGTCCTTCAACTGCCACACATTTCGGGATTGAGAGATGGCCTTCCCCCAATGTATCGGTAGTGATGAGCCCAAGCCCCGCCACATTAAAATAAGTGCAAGATTGCCTGCTTTTTCAAGGAAGCCCCGCTCCGCTTGAGTCGAGCCTGCGGGACACGAATAATTATCTCCAACATGTCCATTCCCATGATTGGCGGGAACCTCTGCTCCTGGCGCAGGTTTCTTTTCAGCCATATATCTATCACCAACAGCTCCAGGATTGGGTGGGACCTCGTCAGCCATAAAAACCTCACAAGTGATATGCAATTGAACAGTATAGAAGCGCTTACTGTACATCACGTCTGTGTTTAATAAAAGTTACATATTTATGACCATCGCTGGAATGCGCACTGTCTTTTGGGAATTAGCGAGCCTATCCCGATAGTTGCTTATCCTAGTGTGAATCCAGAAACAGATTCTCCGCTGGCCCCGAAAGCTCAAGTCGTTTCCGAGGACCGCGAACCCGAGGATAAGAACGTACTGTCCGGCTTCGCGACGCCCGTTGGCACCGGCGCGGCTATTGCGCCCTAAATTTACTGGAACTGAAAGCTGAGCGCACAGTTGGCGCCGTTGCCGTTGCTGACCGCCAGCTGGTAGGAGGGGGCGGATGTCGAGTCATAGCAGTCTGTCGCCGAGCCGCCTGAACCTGCCACGCCCGCATGCGCGGAAGTGGAAGGGCTTCCGTTCTCGCCTGCATCGCCGTTTACATACGCGGCCGTCACGTTGCCTGTGGCCGGAAAGCCGTCATCCACCTTGTTGTCGATGTTGTAGGCCTGCTGCGCCGTCATGCTCACGCCCGAAGTCACTACGCCCGTTGCCGTCGAACTCAGGTTCGAGAGACCGTAATAGTTGATGCCGTTGGTGCTGTATACGTAGATGTAGTTGCCGCGGCCCAGCTTGGCGGCCGGGAAATAGCTGGAGAACGCCGTGGAGGCGATGGAAGGCGCGGCGGCCGAGGGTACCGCAAGGCTGAAGCTGCCGTCCACGAGGTTGATGTTCATCGGCGTGCTGGCGTTACCGACGCTCAAATCCACCCAGAAGCTGAGCGTCTCGCCGCCCTGAATGAATCCGTCGGCAGCCGTGGAACTGTTCGGGCCTTCAATCACGCCATTGCCGTCGCCCTGGCCAGGGTTTGTCCCGCGCGCGGTGAAACCGAATGAGGTGGCAGTGGAGGCGTTCATGTCGCCGGGGAGAGCGTCATATTTGCCGCGGAAGGTATTGACCGCGGTATTATACTTTTCAATCTGCGCGATGGTGGCGCGCACTTCCGCCGCGCGGATGAGATCCTGGCCCACGAGCACGCCGCCTACGATGAGGCCGATGATCACGAGCACGATCGACAATTCGATCAGGGTAAAGCCTGACTGCGAGGCGGGGGACTTAACACAACTACGAGCCGACATGAAATAACTCCTCTACAACATAAGGTTATGAAAGGCGCGCCTGTCTTCCAGTGATTCAAGCCTCGTCATCGGCATCGACCTGTTTGTTGACAGCGGCACTGCCCAAATCCAGTCTTCCAGCAAAGTCTTAAACGTCAAACATAATCATGGCATTTAGCTAATCGGCATCATCCTGCGAACTCGTCGCGCGCAGCGGTACGGGTTTGGATAAGAGCCTGTTCCACCAGCACGCCGCCGACGATCAGGCCAACTATGACTAACACTAGCGAAAGCTCGATGAGCGTGAGGCCGTGCGCAGAGCGTGTTTCCCGGATTTCCGTAGGTATCATTTCATGCGGCTCTCTGATTGGGATCTCACTTGCCTCGAATACTACAGCCCGAGTGGTAAAGAAAGGCTTAACGTGATCAGCCCATGTTCGCGCCGGGGCCCGCGCCGCAGCAGTCCTCCGGCTGACCCGTTGCCAAACCGGGAGCCTGACACTGTGATGAGATCCGTTAGACACTTCTGAGCCAGGCACACCTATCGGGGCTGCCAGCCGACCGTGCGCGACTGTCCGGTATCACCAGTAATGGTGGCGCTACCCTGGGTAGCGCTTATGGAGCCGCCAGCGGTATTGCCGTTGGGCCCCGTGACACTGCCTTGTCCATTAAGCGTGCCGTTGCCGGCGGTTGCCTGGCCGGAGCCGGTGACCGTTTTCCCATTAGGCCCGGTGACGCTGCCTTGCCCGCTTGCCGCGCCGTTGCCGGCCGTTCCCTGGCCGGAGGCGTTGACCGACTTGCCATTCGGACCGGTCACGCTCCCATTGCCGGTATACTGGTTGCCGTTCCTGGTGACCGTGCCGCTGTCTGTCACCGTTTTGCCATTTGGTCCGGTCAGACTCCCGTTGCCGGTGTATTGGTTGCCCTTTTGCGTGACCGTGCTATTTCCGGTCGCCGTTTTGCCATTCCGGCCGGTCCAGGTGCTGTGCCCGCTCGTCGTATTGCCGTGACGGCTGAAGCTACCTGCCACCGAGCCGCCGAACCTGCCCTTGTGGCCCCAGCTCTGGGCCGAGGCGGAGGATACGGAGAGAAGTAATATACAGAGGATGGCGGCAGCGTGAGCAGTGCGTATTTTCATGGACAATTCCTTCAAGCAATTGTGTTTGACTGGTGACTTAATCGGTATCGGCAAGTATACTTGTCGCCTTTCCAGTTGTTAACTCGGTTACGTTCGGCGGAAACTCCCCATGGCCAGCAAGAAGCAACCATTTGATTTGGTTCGCAGGAGTCCGTCCCAGGCACGCGCGGCAAAGACGCTGGAGGCGTTTTACGAGGCGACCGCTCAGATTCTGGAGCACGAGGGGGAAGGCAAGCTCACCACCAACCGCATCGCCGATCGCGCGGGCTTCAGCGTCGGCACGCTCTACCAGTATTTCCCCAACAAGGATGCCCTGCTTGTGGCCATGGCCGAGCGTGAGCGCAAGCGCGTAGTGGCGCTGATACATAAAAAACTGGGAGAAAGCGACCAGCTGGCACCCGAGGAAATCGTGCGCCATGTGGTGCGGCTCATGCTCCAGGTGTTCAAGGGGCGCTTTCGCGCCCGCCTGGGCGTGCAGAAAGCCGTGGACAACCGAAATATGGCGTTCCTGTTCACGCAGACCGCCGATGAGATGACGAAGATCATAGACGCGGAAATCCGGCGCTCCGACAGCAGGCAGTTGCGGGCGCTCAGCGAGGCGGCGATGTTCGTGGTCAGCCGCGCGCTGCTCGGCGTCATCCGCTATGCAGTGGTAGAGCAGTCGCCGCTGCTTGCGACGCAGGCGTTCGAGGACGAACTCGTGACGCTTATCTGTGGTTTTTTACAGTAGCTGGAAGCCATAACTTCGTTCCTTGAGGTGTAGAATGTTTGGCGCTGACAATCAATCGGCTCGAAGTCACTCGGTGCTCTTTGATACCCGAACGACCATCTTTATGGCATGGGCGGGGATGCCGCGTCGCTTCTTCGATCCATCAGGGCGCGGCGCGGTAATCGGAGACACCTTGTCCCGGCGGCGATGCCAACAGCCCGTTGTCTCTCCCCAGAAGATATTTATCGAAAAAGGCCAGGGCGTAATGGTTGATGAGGTCGTGATGGCTGATATGAGTGTCCGTCCAGGCTAGATGCCCAGCGCCCTGCAACACAACAAGGTACTTGGGCACCGGTGTCTGGTCATAATTGTCGTCCTGCTTATTCACGCCCAGCGTCGGGACGATATCCTGCGTTCCGCCCTGGTACATGATGGGCACGCCGATTCCCCGCAGGGTGTGCTGTGCGGTAAAGGTCGTGGCATAGGGGGACATCGCCAGAACCGCCTTGAATCGCGGGTCCTTCCACGATGCCCAACCGCCGGCGAGGCCAAGCACGGTGTAACCACCCAGCGAATGGCCCGCCAGCCCGATGCGATTCTTGTCGATGAAGGGGCCGGTCTTCGGATCGGCCAGTATATAGTCAAGCGTGTAGCGGATCTCGTCCGCGCGAACTTTATAGATCTCGTCGGTCCATCTATCGGGGGTCAGGGCAGAATTTTCAGGCAAGCCTCCCCCGAACAACAGCCTCCACGCCCACGAGATTTTGCGCGACGGACTGCTGACAGGAGGAGCCTTGCCGGTTTCATCTTCCGTGGTCGTATTCTGGCTTTCGCCCAGTTCGTTGCACGCGGCATCGGCGTGATCGGGCGCCAGCACCACATAGCCGTGCGCTGCGAGCGCGTCGGTCAGGAATATCGACTGAATCGCGCATCCTTTGAAACCGTGGGAAAAAATGATCAGGGGCCACTGGCGATTGCCTTGCCTGAAACCGGGAGGGAACCATTCATGGATAGTGATCTTCTTCGCAACGAGCCGGGCCTCCCGCGCCTCGATTTGAGGCTGTCCTAAACAGCTATTACCCCAGACCAAAGCCCCGCACACGATCATGCCGATTATGACGAGTACGGTGCTGAACTCTATCCGTGTAAACCCACTACCTAAGGAGGGCTTTATCGAGGTCTCATCGGCAAGCTGCACCATGCGTGATGGCTCTCTTACTGGTGGATTGTCTCGCCCGACGATAGTTCAGTCCCGTTGCGCAGGAAAGCGCCAAGTGCTGTGTTAACGAGTTAGTAACCAGTGTGCTTTAGTCTCGGGAAATGGATCGCCCGAGGAAAAGAATATTGCTCAGAATCGTGAATAAGGCAAGGGCGCACAGATCGCCGCGTGAGGCGCTTGACCTTATCCGCGATCTGAACGCGCAGGCCGTCGAGCCAAGGCAAATCGCCTCGAACCTCAACATGCTGAAGATCCGGGCGTTCAAGCAAGACCCGTGGACGGAGGAATCCGTGAACGCAGTGCTGACCTGGTTGCGTGCTGGCCGCTGAGTCGCCGCGGCAGGACCGCGATGTTAATCGGGGCGCGGCCAGAGAATTGTTCGACTCTTCTGACGGTTAGCCGAATGCGCTCCGCTGAAAGCATGAGCGTCACAAAACTTTAACTATTCATAAGACATGCGAACTGGCAGACTCAACTAGGTGAACCCAAACACAAGGAGCCTGCTATGCCCCAAGATGTGAAAAGTAAGGTCGAAGCTGCCGTTGAAACCCTTGCAAGGGATACGTCGAACCTAGAGGCTCTTGTTAAGGCTAATCCCAATGATGCTCGCAAGGAAATCGAAATTCTGACAGATAAGCAGCAGCATTCATCCGATACGCTCGACAAGAAGTTTTACGGAGAGGAACTCAGTGTACTCCGCGAGGTGATGGCAAAAGCCGGCGTATCGCTGCCGGGCGAAGGGGCGCCAGAAGGGACCAAGGTGCCG
>Ga0209333_1000808_pt1 | contig 16369 bp, 19 predicted proteins | sample BlaSpr_A8_OM2_O3_FD_187982 | JGI IMG/M metagenome (GOLD analysis project Ga0209333, IMG submission 187982) | Forest soil microbial communities from Thunder Bay, Ontario, Canada - Black Spruce, Ontario site 2_A8_OM2_O3 (SPAdes) (version 2) | ecosystem: Environmental > Terrestrial > Soil > Boreal... | reverse complement strand
GGTCTCGTACCAATACGATGCGTTGAGGCGGCTGTCGTCGGCGTCTGGCGCGAATTGGACGGAGAACTATGTGTACGATGGATATGGCAACCTCACGCAGATGAACCCGTCTGGCACGGCCCAGGGAATGCCCTCGCTAAACTTGACGGTGGCGTTGGATGCCAACAACGTGCCTAACAACAGGATTGCGGGCGGGTCCGACAACAATGGGAATCAAAGCGGCGGGGTTGCGGGTACTTCGCTGCAATACGATGTGGCGAACCGCGTGTCGGAGGTGAACGGGAGTTCCTACTATGGATATGACTCGGACAACCGGCGGATCTATTACCGGAATGCCAGCGGCGGCGAGACGATTTATCTTTATGGAGCGGACGGGAGGAAACTGACGAGTTATACGATGACGTTTCAGACGGTCAGCGGGGTGGCGGAGATCGAGATGAACCCGGCGCCGAATTACGGCAATGTATACTTCACGGGGATGCTGGTGGCGGCGGAGGGGGGCGGGGTGACGACGGACCGGATCGGCTCGGTGCGCACGGGGCCGGGCACGCTGAGCTTCCAGTCGTACCCGTATGGAGTGGAATACGCGACGACGGCGAACGACCGGGAGAAGTACGCCACTTATACGCGGGACAGCTTGACGGGGCTGGATTATGCGATGAACCGGTATTACTGGAGTCAGTGGGGGCGGTTTTTGTCGCCGCACCCGAGTTGGCGCAGCGCCATGAGGGCGAAGCCGCAGAGTTGGAACCGGTACGCATATGCGCTGAACGATCCAGTAAACAACGGCGATCCCACCGGATTGAGCGTAGTGGATTGCGATTGGGGCGTTTGCCCCTTCGACCCGTGGGGAGCCGCAGGATCGCTGTTCGGCGACGATCCTGGCGGTTTGGCACCCGGCGGGATCTTCCTTAACGGCCCGCTTGCGGCGCAGGAGGCCGCCAACGAGCAGGAGTACAACGAGATGGTCCAACTGGCAATGGCCGCAGCTTCGCAGAACGCCACTCCAGACCCCGATTGTGTCCAGGACGCTATTAGCGCGGCCGCCGCGGACGGCGGCTTGGACCTCGATGGCTTCACGGCGCCATGGGTCCAGATTGTGGGCGATGAGGACCCGAGTGGAGGTAACTACGGCGAGACTGAATTGAACTTCTCCGGTAGCGAATATGCGATAAACGGTCTCATAACCCAAATGTGCGGCATGAACTTTTACAACAACGGCACCAGCGCAAAGCCATTGTGCCCGGGGAACGCGGGAAGCAGTTTACTTGTTGGACCGCCGCACGCCGGGTTCACAGGGAATTTCCGATCTCCCGGGCTACTGAATTCGATACAGGTCAACACGAACATCGATCTAGGTACCGGCGACGGAGATATACAAATAGACGTGGACCCTTATAACCCCGCCGCGGATCCGATCTTGGGACTCCTTCTACACGGTGTTTTCCAAGTCCTGCCGAATAAGATCACTGGCGGCGATAACACCTATGGGTGCGTTCAGTGACGCGCATTCGCATTTAACCATGCTCACGCGCCGGGACTTAGTTTGGTCGTCTGCCTTGCTGCTTGGGCCCTTGCTAGCTCGAAGATCGATCGCGGGACCGCCCTCGCAAGATGCCCTCAAGGTGGACCTTGTTCAGGAATTCGCCGACGCACAACTACTCGCGGTCTCCCCGGATGGTACAAAGCTGTGTCTCCGGATGTGGAAGGGGACAACTCCTCCACGGCGCGTCGTAGAGGTCGGTACGTGGCGGACGGTCTGTACAGACCGTTTTCCGCAGACGGCCCTCGAGGCCGGTTTTTTTGCCGACGGCCAGGCGCTCTTTTTCGGGTTTGCCGGCGGCGCGGGGCAGCTCGAGCACCGCCAGGCGGTCGTCGACATTCGCACGGGCGAGCGCACGGAGCGGATGCACCCGTACGATCCGTTCAATTATCACGAGGAAATGAGTCCGATCGACGACCGCACTTTGCTGGTCGTTCACTATGCGTTCAGAGTTCGGGCACCGTGGCGCATGGAATGGCTCGCCCGGCTTGAATTCCCCAGCTACAGGGATCTCATGCGGGTAACCCTTCCCGCCGAACGGGCCGACCCGAAACCGGACGTCGGCCTTATGCTATCGCACGACAGGCGATTCGCGCTCTACTTCTTCGACGACGCCCTCATATGCCGGCGAACGGAGGACCTGGAAGTACTCTGGACACATCCGATCGACGCAGAGCTGAGACCCTTCCCGCTGGCAGTCTCCGCTCACGGCGATTACATGGCCGCCACCGTAAACAAAGGAACTCGGGAGGGGCGGTTTGAACGTGACACACCCCTATACATCAGCGTCTATCAAGGCAAGGACGGTGCCGAGGTTGCCAGGCTCCTGCTTAACGGCAAATGGGGAATCGCACTCTCCCCCGACGGTAAGCTGATTGCGGTCATTGCCCGTGAACCGGGCAAGAAAGGAGAGATCCTGCCGACGATCCATATCCATGAGGTTTCATCAGGTCGCCGGCTGACATCGATAATTCACGACCGTATCAGGAAGGGACGGCGCCAGTTCCTGGAAGCGGGCTGCGGCGCCGCGTTCACGTCGGACGGCAAGTATCTGATTACATCGGGCATGGTCACCAAGGTGTGGACGATCGGGGCGTGACCCGGAATCTCGGCGAACGGCTGGCCGCGGTATGGCCACGGACTCGGGGAAGGAACGCCAACGGCAGGTATGGAACTACTCGGACAACCGGCGGATGTTACCGGATGATTATTACCTACATGGCCAGAAGACGCGCGCGCGGCGTTTCCTTGCCCGAACGGCAATGTTGTCCCGTGCTCCTACGTCCTCTCGTACATCCCTGGCACCTCCACTACTCCGCCATACCTGTCGGGGATCGTGAACCACGTCAGCACAGGCGAAAGCTACACCATTACGGTCACACCCGGGCGCGACTTCGTCGTTGCCACGGGACGAGACCTACGCCTGGTCGCTGGACGCAAACGGCAACTCCTTCCTGAACACGGCGACCACTACGCTCGACGAAGGGGCGGCCTACGCCCAAACTACCAAGACGGTACAGGGGCAGGACGGCTACGGCAACGTAACGAGCATGCCCCACGGCACTTCTTCGACCACCACCCCGCATTGCTTGCGATCAACCCGTCGCATGCAATAGACCAGAAAAACCAGATAGCCCCAGAATCCGATGAACTCAAACCACCGCGGCGTGCGAGACTGGTCGTAGCCGGGCGCGGGTTGATGACAACCAGAGCAAATGGCAGCGGATCGTTTCCGCGGCCGGATCGAAATCAGGACAGCTTGCCCGTCTTCGGCGAAGCGGGCTTGCCCGTAGACAAATCCTGGGATGGGATGACACTGGTGCAACATTCTGGGAAGGCGCATGGGTTGTCCGGAATCGATACGAAAATGAAGACGAATCCCGATTCTCCTCCATTGACGCCCGCCGCGCTATTGCCCTACTGCCGCGATTGCCGCGGAATGGTGCAGTTTTGGGCGGAGGCCAGTGAGGCGCCAGATTAGCAATTTTCGGCCGCACGAAGCCAATAAGTGGTTTGTTTGCAATGTTTCCAGGAATGAGGAAGCCAAATTTTGGAGTGGAAGGAGTGAGATGGGTGGTGCGGGTGTCCTGGGGTGGGGCGGCGTAGCGAAACTGGGCATGCGAAGCCAATGTGGATGTGAATCTTCCGTTTGACGCGCGGGTAGTGTGCAGGGCCGCGCCCCTCTAGATGGCTAGTGGCGGGGCGTGAGAAAGATCTCACAGGGAGTCGGGAGCGATGAACCTGCCCAGATCCGGCGAAGATCTGCACTTCGTGTCGAGAGGGGGATTTGACGCTCAGCATGTCCATGCGCCGGTTCAAGCCCATCATGCCGGCGGCGCGGCAATGTGAACCACCCCACCCAGGCGCACATTAGCGAGAGCGTCGCGCAACTCCATCCGGATGGCGCGATAATGCGCGATCTGGTTCTTGGGCACGTGAACGATGACAATGCCGATTTGAAGCTTTGCGATATGCTGCTGGAATTCGATACTGCGGTCATTCGTAATGAACACATCGAACTGTCCCTGCGCGGCTGCTAGAAGCGGACCGTCCTCCAGCGCGCCCCAACCTCGATCGCGGACTGTCGCGACCTCATGGCCGCCGAAGAGTTGCTTGACCCTGGGATCTACGCATTCGTCAATGAGGATGCGCATTCGAGAATCTGCGTATTAGCGACGTCAAGTACGGCAACAACCTGCTGGCGTGTGATGGATGGATAGAGCGCCAGAAACTGGTCGATGGTTTCGCCGCCTTCAAGAAAGTCGATGAGGCTCTGCACGGGTACGCGCGTGCCCCGGAAACACGGAGTGCCGCTCATACGGGCGGGGTTTATCCAAATCGCCTCGTCTAGGCGGTTTCTTTGTTCGGCGGTCACATCTCCAGATTAAACCATTTTGTCGCGGAGGCTGCGCGGGTGCCCGGGGCAACTTGGAGCAGCTTGTAATCGTTTGACGGATGTCGTGTTTGCGTATGAGTGTCGGGTTCTTGTAGCGTGTTTCCGTGCGCCGGCCGAAGACATTGCGCGAGAGGATTGAGAGCCGGATCGCCCGGAGACGCGGCGACGACGTGTTCTTGCCGCGGGAGTTCCGAGACCTCGGCGGCGAGGATCAGGTTCTGCGCGTACTGCGCATTCTAGTGCGTGAGAAACGCCTCGTGCGGCTGGGGTACGGAGTCTATGGCCGCGCAGTTGTCTCGCGTCTTTCCGGGGCCCCGGTAAAGGGGAGATTTTCACGGCGGCTCCGTGACGGCAAGCAGGAGTTGGTGCTTGCGCACGTTGGCTAGGGAGATCATGCGCGCCGACGTAGAGGCTTACGGCCATCAGTTTCCCGCGTGCCGCGAGAATCCGGTTGCTGAGACCTTGCGGGCGGTGGGCGAGCTCGCGGCCGACGATCGTTTTCGCCGGCTACTATGCATTTGAAGGTCGGAAACATCCATATTCTGGTGGATGGACTCTGGAAAATCATATCTTAACATGTTATGTTAATATATGGACGAAGGAGAGCTCGAGCTGCTGCTCTCCCTGGACGGCTCAGACTTCGAGATGGCTCCGGGGGTGGTGGTGGAGTTTACCGTCCGGCGCACGGAGATAACGCCGGAGCGGCCTTATGGCATCAGTTACGCATTCGTGCTGCGCCGGAAGGATGGGGGCCGGCCATGGGTGCGCTTCGACAATGCCCACGCTGTTGACAAAGGTGGCCGAGGGTATCGACGCAAGCGCGCCGCTTACGATCACTGGCACCGAACAGAAAAGGATAAAGGCCGTCCCTACAACTTTACGACGGCCATCGGTTACTCGACGATTTCTGGAAAGAGGTACGGAGGACGCTCGATGAAAAAGGAATCCCAAACGACCTATAAGGTTGGATCACTGCGTGAATTTGCCGAGTGGACCAAAAGCGTTGTGCGCGATCGCAAGATGGCGCATGGCGTGCCAAAAAAGTGGTTCGACAGCGAGGAGACAGCGGCGCGAGCCGCGACTGACCAGGTGTCGGCCGAGACTATGGTAAAGCTGCTGTCTCCTGGCAATCTCGCTGTCCTGGAAGCGATTCGCCACCACAAACCTGCGTCCATGCGGGAGCTTGCTACGCTGACCGGGCGGAAGGAGGCCAGCCTTTCGCGCACTCTAAAGCGCTTTGCCGAACTCGGGATTGTGTCCTTTCAAGACGGCCCCCATCGCACGCGCATGCCAGCGCTCATTGCGCGCCGAGTGCATCTTGAGATCGATCTCACGGGCCACCATAGCGCCGTCGCCGTGGACGGCCAGCGCTAATGTTCGCCACCAGGCCATGACGATCCATCTGTTCTTTCCTGCAATCCTACAAATCGCCGTCTGAGGAAGTGGCCTGCAAAGCGTAGTGTTTGTTCGGTATTATCGGGATCATATGGAAGTCAACCGAGCAGTTGCTTTCTGCAAGCGGTTGCTTTCGTACTTGCCGAACTGGACCGTGGCGCCCACCTGATGCACGACGTTGTCGGAGAACAAGTCAGTCTTTACGATGGAAGCCCCGCTGCAAGGGAGTCCACGCGGCAGCCAGCGTGTGGAGATGAAAGCTTTCGTTGAACTGCGCGATAGCAAATTGATCAGGAAGACGGGAGGACGTGAACTGCGGCAGCATAAAATCAGCGAAGCCGGAAGGGCCGCGCTCAGCGCCGCAAAACAGCTATGAGGAGGGATTGATCGCGCGGCGTGAACTCCCGAACGTGAGCCTGGCGAGCAGGCCGAGTGCACCCGAGTCGACGAAAGCGAATCCAGCCCGTACGTGGCCATTGGAAAGTGGGACGGGTTACTGCGGGGATCCAACTGTTGTTCAAGTCCTCACCCGCTCAATCTCGTCGGGGCACGGCGTCGGCGGGAGTGCCGACACGGCACGCTGAGAGCGCTGTTGCATGCCGGGTTTCAATTTGATCCGGAGAGTGTTGCACACGGCGATTCCGGCAACGCGAGCCGCCGTACGATCTATCGCTTGCCATACACACCGCTGGTTACCGGTGCGGGAGCCTTGCGGCTGGAAAGCCAAATCGGGACAGCCGTTTGGCCGCTACGTCTGCCATCCGTCGAACGGAGCTGGACTTCTTTTTGGGCGGCAGCCTTTTGGCAGCCGCCGGAAGTGCTGTCCATTCCTTGCGTGGCGCTCGTCGAGACGATTACGGAGAAGTTTGTGGCGCTGACGGGCCGCGCGGGCGCCGAACTTGCCGAGATCTCCTGGAGGCGTGACATTCTGGTATCCTTGCAAAAGCAAAGCATCACACAACATGCCCATCATCCCGTTCAAATGCCCAAAGTGTGGCCATCAAATTCTCAAAACCGCTACCAAGCTGCAAAGGGATGGTCGTTTGGATGAATTTGTCTGCGATAACTGTGGACACCGGATCTCCGAGAAGGAGATCAGGGCGCAATGCGGCGAAGGTCGCGGATAAGACTTTCGGGGATGCCTTTAGGAAATTTGGAAAACGCTAGTTCGCTACCCTGACGGCCTGGGCCTCAAGCTCAGACGCATCGAATGCCAGCTGGATTTGTTTCATGTTTTCTACTTTGACCTTTTCATGAGTGACGACGACCGCGTATGACTTGGATCTGTCCATGTGGCACAAGCAACGGCGACGAGCGCCAATCGTGCCAGCGCTGTGGCTACATTCAGCGAGCACCTGAAGTGCTCCCATCGGTGCCACTACAAACGGGGCGTCCCCGACGGCGGCAAGGGGCGAACCCAGCAATTATCGTTGTGGGTCTCCTAGCCATCGTAATCGGGGCCTCGCCAAACTTTTGTGGAGCGTCTCACACGCCGAACACTGCGACCCATCCATCGTCAACTTCTGAACTAAAACGATCATCGCAGGCGCCGGACGGCCATACTGACGTTCGCCCATTCGTCGGGGCACTGTCTGATTACCCGAGGTACCCGGTTACTGCTGAGGTCTCGATTGGCCAGTGGTCCTATAAGTTAATCCGTCAGGCTGCTCTCTTCCCGACAGTCTACAGGCCGCACCGGGAATTCCAGCCAGAGATCGGAGGTGGCCTTCGACTAGGCGATACCAAAACCGCAGTTCGTGTTATCGAGTTGCTTGTCCGAAATGATGCCGATGCTTCAAACACGTTTCCGGTGCTTACCATGATTTCGGACTCGGACTCACGCGCGGGCGAACTGCTCGAATTTGCTCAATTCTCCGCCGGATACATAGATCGACATTTGGATTCGTCAGTCGTATTCGGGCCGGGTGAACAATTACGCGGCGTCATCGCCTTTGAGTGCTGCCTCAACCCCACAGCAGACTCGCAAGTGTTCTTGCGTGTTCCTGGGGGATATCAGTCTGGCAAATCAGCGCTGATTTCGCTTAGCAGCCCGCCTGCGCCTCCGTCGCATCAAGTTTGTACACATATTGACTCGACGAGCCCGTATTCCGTGGGCGGCACCACTTGCAAGACCGTGTTGGATTCCGATGAATCCTCCCCGACATCAAACTGCAATGCTCCAAATGTTTGGTGCGCGCCTTCGAATACGACACAGGGCACCTCAGGCGATACTCCACCGGCGCTACCCATGAGTCCAGCAACGATCCCATCCGTGCAGCCAACGAATGCTGCTAGTCCAACGTCGGGCCTGCTGTGCAAGGGAATCATTGGGGTACCAGAGAGCCGACAATTAACCTTCCCAAATCTTCCCGACGACCACTTGAAGTTCACGTTCGATCATGATGCGTGGCAACCAACGATTCGCAGAGAGCCAGATGGTACCAAGACGCTCGTGATGCGGTTCCTAAAGGCTGGAAGCCAAGTCGCGTGCGATATACGGTGGGAGATCGCGCCGTAGAACTTACTGCGGTTGCGAATCTATAGGCAGCAGAGAACCCGCATAGTCTGCGGGCTTAAGTGTTGCAACTACGCCGGAGGCCAGCCGGTTGCCATCGTCGCTTTAAATCGAGATCCTCTTCCACAATATTCCGCGCCACGCCCCGGCGCGTCCCAACTAGCTGTCTTGTTGAGTGCGCCCGCGCGACGCGGTATCGTAATATTAGGCAAACGCTAGGGCTCGCAATTTTAACAGACTAGCCGTTTCACAAAGGTGCCAGATGCCCCAAAAATATCTACCGACATTTTCCGACAAACGATACTTTGTTGGCTTCGAAGCCCTTAAAGACCGCCCCAAGCTCGCATCTGTGATTGGCGAATGCATCAGTACTTGGTCCTACGTCGATAACGAAATCGGCGGTCTATTTGGTGTCCTCATGACAACGGACTCGCCTGCGGCCCATCGGGTATTCGTGATTTTGCGTCGGTCGGCAAATCAACTTGAAGCCTTAGCCGTCGGTGCCGAGGGGAAACTTTCTAGCAATGAAATGGTGGTGTACAAAGCGCTAATTACAGAATATGGGGAGCTTGAGGCCGAGCGCAACCGATTGGCGCATAGCTGTTTTGGCACTTGCCCCGATGATGAGAATTTGTTGTTCACCATTAACGTTAAGCATCATGTCCTGTGGCAAGCAGAGGTTTTGCCAAAGCTCTCCAAGGGAGATTGTAGCGGCGACTCTCACGCCGGTCTGAAGGAGCAGATGTACGTGTATAGATTGTCCGATCTAGAAACCATTCACCGCCGTATGGAGCAGCTTTGGTGGGATATGTTCTATTTTAATGGGTATTTGCGTGAACCTACTAACCCAGGCCGTGTCGCCGAATTTAAAAGGTTGTTAAGCAAGCACGGCAGCGGCACATAGGTCACGCGCCGTTGACCACAACGCGCCGGAGTGATGCTCCAATCCCAACGTGCCTCGCTCGCGTTGCGAATTGGGTAAGTGTTGCATCATCGCCGGAAGGCCCGGTTTCATTGGTTTGTGCATGCTGCAAAAGGTCTCATGCAAAATATGCAGATGGAGGGCATGAATTACGGCTACGCCCTGAGCAAACCGAGAAAGAGACGGCCTCCCAAATGTTTCAAAAGTGCGAGAATGGGATTATGTTCAGACGACAAAATCCCATGCGGGTTGAGAACGACGCGGTCACCCTTGAAGTGAATCTAGATGGATATCGTGTGACCGTCACAATCCAGCGCCACGATGAAACCGCCATTGCGGAAGATGAAGCCGAAAGGGTGCTCACAAAAGCAGGGCCGCTGATATTGGCATTCCAGACGGTGCGTTTCGGCGGCTAGTTCTGCAAGCCTGGAAGCTGTCTCGATAAGGGCCATTTTGAAAGACTCTCTCAGCGGCCACGTCGTGTCGCTTTCACACCGCGAGTTGCTGGTAATCGAGTTCAAGCGGAGTTCGCATATTGATGAGTGCGCCACGTGCCGGGCCGATGGTTACGCCGAAACTGCAACGCGGGAGGAAATCCCGCAAAACCTGGAAGAATGAGCATGCATATGGTTACGATGGCAACGGGGAGCGCGAGAGCTCCTGTACCGGTCGCTCTCGACCCCGGTGCGATTGATGCGCAGCACGTCCACCCGGCCTCTCAGTTTGTCGTACAGCCAATTGCTCAGCAGGTTCACGCCGACGCCCGACACCAAACCGGCCAGCAAGCTGAACACGTAAGGATCGGCGGCGTACTTCTCCAACGGCACGCCGGCCCAAGTGACCGTGCTCACATTGGCAAGAGCAAGCTCGGTCCCTTTCGACACGTGCCCCGTTTCGAGCATCTCGATGTCCAGCCCGCGCTCAGTGGTCTCGATTTGGATGGCCAGCTCACGGCTCATGGATCACCTTCGGCTGTTAACTTGTTGGAGACGGGCAACCGCATCTTCCGCTTCCTTGGTCGTCGACCCTTCGACTTCGATCTCACCGACTTTGACGCGAAATTTTCGCCCGCTTCGGCCTGTGAGCCATCCTGCCAATCCCGTGATGAGTGGAGGACCGACGATTGTCACGACTTTTAGGATGAATTCACCCGACAAGCCCCCGCCCCCGCCCGCTCCATCAAATGCGAATGATTGTGAGGAAGACTGAATCCCCGCCGCCCGGAGTGCCTTGCTAAAATCCGCAAGCTCCTTTTGATACTCCCGGTTGATTAAGGGCGGGTCATCCGTTGCCCGGATCAAACGCAAGCGAATTGTAGGCTCCGTTTCGAGTTCAGCTTTCATAGAATCGCGTCGCGGTTGGAAAATTTTGCGGATTACGCTGAAAGCGTGCGCCACGGCCTATAGCTTCAACAACTCCCGCAGCCGCTTGGTCTGCACCCGGCTGACCGGCACCTCCGTGTGCTTCTTATCGTCCATGCGGAGCTGGTAGCTGGACTTGAACCAGGGCACCACTTCCTTGATCTTGTGAATATTCACCAGGAACGAGCGGTGTACCCGCCAGAAGGTATCCTTGTCCAGGTTGGCTTGCAGATCTTCGATGGTGCGGTAGTTCGAATGCCCCTCCACGTTGGTGGCCACCAGCGTAATCAGGCCATTGTCGATGGTGGCGTAGATCACATCCTGCGCGTCCACGATGAAGTTGCGGTTGGCATTGCGGATCAGCAGCTTGGTGCGGTGCGGGGGCGTTGGGGCAGGCAGCGACGCGGCGGTTTCCGGTGTCTTTTTCTCCTTTTCTTTATCGAGCGCCGACCGCCGCGCGCGATCGATGGTCTCCGCCAGGCGCGCCTTGTCCACGGGTTTCAGCAGGTAGTCCATGGCCTCCAGGCGGAAAGCCTCTACGGCGTACTGATCGTAGGCTGTAACAAAAATGAAATGCGGCAATTCAATGCTGGATTCGCGCAGGTCGCGCACCACCGACATGCCGTCCTGGCCGGGCATGTGTACGTCCAGGAAAACCAGGTCCGGCTCGGCCTTGCGGATCAACTGGACAGCCTCCAGGCCGTTGCGGCCGGTGGCCACCACCTCCACTTCGGGGAAGTCCCGCAGCAGGTAAGCCAGCTCGTCGCAAGCCAGTTGTTCGTCGTCGACGATGACGGTGGTTAAAATGGCTGTCGCGCGGTCTCGCATCGAGTTGGTATTATAACATTTCGCCCCGCGCCGGCAGATTAGCCGCGTGCGGACAGGCAACCCTGCCTAAGTTGAGAGGAGTAAAGGATTTGCCAGATAAAGAACCCGTGTCCATCGCGCCGGCGGAAGGGAAGCTGGGGGTGTTGATCCCCGGCATGGGGGCCGTCACCACCACCTTCATCGCCGGCGTGGAGGCCATCAAGCGCAATCTCGCCAAGCCCATAGGCTCGGTCACGCAAATGGCCGCCATCCGGCTGGGAAAGCGCACCGAGGGCCGCAGCCCCCGCATCAAGGACTTCGTTCCGCTAGCCGGCCTGGACGATTTGGTTTTCGGGACTTGGGACATCTATCCCGACACCTGCTACGAAGCGGCCGAGAAGGCCGGCGTGCTGGAGATGCCGCTGCTGGAACAGCTTCGCGAGCCGCTCTCGGCGATCCGGCCGATGCCGGCGGTCTTCGACCACGAGTTCGTGCGCCGCATCGATGGGCCGAACAAGAAGCCCAAGGCGTCCAAGATGGACCATGCCGAGATGCTGATGGACGATATTCGCGGGTTCCAGGAGTCCACCGGCGCCGCGCGCCTGGCGATGATCTGGTGCGGTTCCACGGAGGTTTTCCATAAGCCCGCCGCCGTGCATCAGACGCTGGCTGATTTCGAATGCGGCTTGCAGAAGAACGATCCTGAGATCTCACCCAGCCAGATCTATGCCTATGCCGCGCTGAAGAGTGGCGTGCCCTACGCCAATGGCGCGCCGCATCTGACTACGGATACGCCGGCGCTGCTGCAGTTGGCGCGCGAACGGCAGGTGCCGATTTGCGGCAAGGATTTCAAGACCGGGCAGACGTTCATGAAGACGCTGATCGCGCCCGGGCTGAAGTCGCGCATGCTGGGACTGAGCGGCTGGTTCTCGACCAACATCCTGGGGAACCGGGATGGCGAGGTGCTGGACGATCCGGGGTCCTTCAAATCCAAGGAAGAATCCAAGCTGGAAGCGCTGGAACAAATCCTGCAAGCGGACTTATACCCGGATCTGTACAAGAACTTCTATCACAAGGTACGCATCAACTACTACCCGCCGCGGGGCGACGCTAAGGAAGGCTGGGATAACATCGATATCTTCGGCTGGCTGGGTTACCCGATGCAGATCAAGATCGACTTCCTGTGCCGCGATTCGATCCTGGCGGCGCCGCTGGTGCTGGACCTGGTGCTGTTCATGGACCTGGCGCAGCGCGCCGGCATGCGGGGCATTCAGGAATGGCTGTCCTTCTATTTCAAGGCGCCCATGCATGCGCCCGAACTGTATCCCGAGCACGACATTTTCATCCAATTGATGAAGCTGAAGAACACGCTGCGCTGGATGCAGGGCGAAGATTTGATCACACATCTCGGACTGGAATACTACGACTAAGTGTATAACTCGAACCCGGACGCCCGCCCACCACTTACTATGAAGGTCCTCGTCATAGGCGGTACCTCGTTCATCGGCCGGCACCTGGTGAAGGAGTTGTGCGACGCCGGCCACGATGTAGCCGTGATGCACCGCAAGGAGACGCACGGCTTGCCGCGGCGCGTGGAGAACCTGACGGCGGACCGCAACGACGCCGATGCGGTGCAGCAAGCCTTGGACGAGCGGCGCTTCGACGTGGTCTACGACAACGTCTACGATTGGGAGCGCGGCACTACGGCGACGCAGGTGCAGGCCACCGTGCGGGCCTGTGGCGAGCGCGTATCGCGCTACATTTTTATGTCGAGCGTGGCGGCGTATGGCGACGGCCTGAATCATTATGAAGGCGACGCGCTGGCGCCGGATAACCACCCGGATACCTACGTGCGCAATAAGGCCATGACGGAGCGGATGCTGTTCCGGATGCATCAGCGGCACGGGCTGCCGGTGGTGACTTTCCGGCCGCCGTTCATCTATGGGCCGGGCAATCCATACTACCGGGAAGCTTTCTTTTGGGATCGCATGCGGCTGGCGCGCCCGATCCTGATTCCGGGCGACGGACACCGGCTGATGCAGTTCTGCTATGTGAAAGATCTGGTGCGCGCCTTGATCCGGGCCATAGAAGTGCCCAATGCGGCAGGAGAAGCGTTCAACATCGGCGATTCGCGGGCGTTGACGCAGGCTGAAGTGGTCCAGACGCTGGCGGCCGCCGCCGGCAAAGCTCCCCAACTGGTGCGCATCCCGCGCGAGGCGATCGCGCATTTGGGTGGCAATCCGATGGGCGATCCCGCGTATTTTGGCGTATATTTCGACGTGCCGCCGATCACGGAGAAGATGGGCAAGGCCGTGCGGGTGCTGGGTGTGCGTCCCACTCCGTTCGAAGAGGGTTTGAAAGAGACTTGGCGGTGGTACCTGCGCCACCGCAACGGCCAGTTTCCGCAGCCGGATTTCACTTTCGAGAACCGGTTGATGGCGCTCGTGAGGTCGAAGACCGCCGGCCAGGGTTAGCGGCATGGGCATGCAACTGGACGACGCTGAAGTGCGGGTGCTGGGCGCGCTGATGGAAAAAGAGATCGCGACGCCCGAGTATTACCCGCTCTCGCTCAACGCGCTGGTGAACGCGTGCAATCAGAAATCCAACCGCGAACCGGTGGTATCGTACGACGAAGATACGGTGGAGACGGCGCTGGCGGGACTGCGGGCCAAGGGATTGGCGGTGCGCATGAGCGGGCACGATATGCGGGTGCCCAAGCATGCGCACCGCGTTTCCGAGGTGATCAACCTGGGGCGCAGGGAAGCGGCGGTGCTCTGCGTCCTGATGCTGCGTGGGCCGCAGACCGCCGGCGAGTTGCGCGGGCGCACCGAGCGGTTGTACGAGTTCGACGATTTGGAAGCCGTGGATGCCTGCCTGACCCGCCTGATGGAATGGGAACCCGAGCCGCTGGCCGTCAGGCTGCCGCGGCAGGTGGGGTATAAAGAGGTGCGGTACGCCCACTTGCTTTCGGGCGAGCCTCCAGCGATACCAGCGACACAATTTCCCGGCGCACGCGAGACGCACGACGGCCCGATTGCGCGGCTGCAGGCCAGCGTGGATCGCCTGGACGCAGAGGTGGCGGATTTGAAGCGGCAGTTCGCGGAGTTTAAGAAGCAGTTCGAGTAGCGCAAACCATGGGGCATACGTGCCCCTGGAGGGCGGATACTGGAATGGATGCAGGATCCGGAGCTAGTAAAGCGGGCCAGCGGGTTTCATCCGTGGGACGCTATGACCCCGATGGCTCTGTCCGGTATCCTGAGGCGCGGTCCCTTCCGGTCGACCGTTGAAACAGGATGCGGCGGCAGCACCATCGTTCTGTCTCATGCCAGCGATCGCCACACGGCTTTCGCAATAGACGGTAAGGACGAAACGATCAGCGAGCTACGACGGCACAGCGATCTGCGCCAGGAAAGAGCGATCTTCGTCGAGGGTGAGACGAAGGATACACTGCCAGCATACCCGTTCGAGGGCGAGTTCGACTTGGCGCTGCTGGATGGGCCGCACGCGTACCCCTTGCCACAAATCGAGTTTTCGTATCTCTTTCCACGGCTAGGGTTGGGAGGATGGCTGGTGGTGGATGATATCCAGATTCCCTCCGTTTATGAATTGTTCGATTTTCTAAGGAAGGAATCGTCGGTGGCGCTGGAAGAAGTAGTCGTGCGCACGGCGTTCTTCCGGCGGATCGGCGCAGTGGAGCAAGGACCGGATGGCTGGACGATGCAAGGAATCAATCGGCACACAGTTTTGCGTTATTCCTGGCGAGATCGGTTGCGAAGGCTGCTCGGCCGGGGTTGACCGGAAACGCGACCACGCCGAAGCGGTCCCTTGGGTGTGCTCCGGGCAGCTTCCTATGTGACCGGCCATTTCGACGGATCGTGGATCGCAGTGTGGACCGCTGCTACGCGATAGGCTGGGCTTTGAGCCGGGTCACGATCCCGCGAGGCGCAGGACGCTTACCAGATTCAAGGGGCCGAGGGTGGGGAATCTTTCCGGCGCGGTTTCGACGGCCATGCGGATGGTTTCGAAGTCGCGCGGATTGTGGTGGACCAGGGGCATGCCGGCGACCAGCGCGGTGGTGGCGATCAGGATGTCACACCGCCAGCGGAACAGCCGCTCCTGGCGCACCTCGGCGATGCGGTGAGCGCGCTTTCGGGGCGAGGGCGGTTGCGGCAACAACGCGGCCAGTTCCGCGGCGTACAACGCAACGGTGGCGTCGACCGGTCTAACCACGCCTAAAGAATCCAGGTAATCCTGCCGCACCATCTCCACGTCCTCACGCCGTTCAGGGGCGTCTCGTTCCAAGAGCAAGGCGAAGCCTCTCATCCTCTCCATCACTGTAATGGCGGATACGTGCATGAGATGCCTTTTCCTGCAACTGGCGACCCATACCCCGACTGCGGGGTCGGTCGATCGGCCTAGCCAGCTATCGGCGCTGGTATCGAACAGGTACGGGCTCATAGCGGGATCCAGCAGGTCTACTCATCCACCGGTTCCATAATTATGCCATCGAGCAATAGCATCTCTTCGTCGGTAAGGCGCGAGAGAGATTGCCGATATTTTTCCCAAGCCTGCACCCGGCGCTCGCCTTCAAGAGCGGCCTCCTCCTTGGCACGCAAGCCTTCCTCAAGCACCTCGGAGACGATGACACTCAGGTTGACCTTGCGTCTGTCGGCGATTCGCTCCGCCGCCGCAAGCGTTTCAACGGGGATGGTCAGGGTGGTGCGGCGCTTGTTGTTTTTGGCGGTGACGTGCATATGTGCATTCTAGCATCAAAAAGTGCATCAAACTGTATCACGCTATCCGGGCCAGGAATTTGGGCGCTCGCCGGTGCCGCGTGGCCTGCTCGAAAGCGTACGCCAGCTTGATCAGCAGCGCTTCGGAATTCGCCGCGCCAAAGAAGGAAATGCCCACCGGCAGGCCGAAGGCATAG
>Ga0209333_1000807_pt1 | contig 16376 bp, 12 predicted proteins | sample BlaSpr_A8_OM2_O3_FD_187982 | JGI IMG/M metagenome (GOLD analysis project Ga0209333, IMG submission 187982) | Forest soil microbial communities from Thunder Bay, Ontario, Canada - Black Spruce, Ontario site 2_A8_OM2_O3 (SPAdes) (version 2) | ecosystem: Environmental > Terrestrial > Soil > Boreal... | reverse complement strand
CCGGCCAGGTGCTGCGCTTCGATCAGAACGCGTACTGGGGTCTCGGTATCAGCGCCGCGATCGCGGGCCGCACTCCGATCATCGGCTTCAAGGTCGTGGATCTGATCCTCGGCGGACCGATCATCGCCGGCGAGACGCTGTCGCGCTTCTTCGCGCTGCACGTATTCGTGATTCCAGCACTGCTGATCGGGTTCGTCGGACTACATCTCTTCCTGGTATTGCGACTAGGCATTAACGAATGGCCAATGCCCGGTCGAATAGTGAGACGCAATACCTACTTGAAGCAATACCAGGACTTAGTACACGCCGACGGCGAGCCGTTCATGCCGTACGCGGCGCAAAAGGATCTGGTCTTCGCCGGACTCATTATATTGAGCCTGCTCGTGGTCGCCGCAGTCGAAGGTCCGATCGGACCCAACGGCCAGCCCGATCCGACGATCATCCAGACCGTGCCGCGCCCTGACTTCTTCTTTCTGTGGCTATTCTCACTGTTCGCATTGCTGCCGCCGTATACCGAAACCGTGCTGATGCTCACCGGTCCGGTCGCGGTCATCGCAGGCCTCTTCGCGCTGCCTTTCATTTCGGGCACCGGCGAGAAGAATTGGAGTCGACGCCCCTTCTCGGTCGTGATGGTAATTCTCGCGGTCACGATCGTCGGCACACTTACCTGGCTCGGGGTGTCCTCGCCGTGGTCGCCCGTGATGGATGCGTGGAGCGCGGCGCCGACGCCCATCGACGACGTCAAGGGCCGGACGCCGCTCGAGCTTCAAGGCGCGCTGCTCGTGCAGAGCAAGCAGTGCCGCAACTGCCATTCGCTCGGCGGCCAGGGCGGGATGCGCGGTCCGGCGCTCGACGATACCGCGACCCGCCTCCCGCGCGCCCAGATCGTGCGCCAGATCATCCAGGGCGGCGGCAACATGCCGGCTTACGGCAAGAACCTGAGTCCTGCGGAGGTCAACGCGATCGTCGCGTTCCTGCTCACGATGCATCCGCACGGGGAACCTCCCGCGCACGCGTCTTCGCTGTGAACCCCGTAGTACAGAGCGCCCTCGATTCGTGGACGCCGCCCGTCCCGACCATCGCGACGCTGCTCGTCACGGCCGCAATCTACGCTCGCGGGTTCCATCGCCTGCATCGCCAGATGCCGGAACGCTTCCCAACCTGGCGACTCGCGATGTTCATGTCGGGGATCGCGGCGGTCTTCATCGCGATCGCCTCGCCGCTCGAGGCGCTCGACGATCTGCTGCTGCAACTTCATATGACGCAGCATCTGCTGTTGATGATCGTCGCACCGCCTGCCCTGCTCGCGGGAGCACCGGCGATCGCTCTTGTGCGCGGGCTTCCTCCGCGTATTGCCAAGGCAATCGTCGGACCGATTCTCCGATCAGATGCTTTGCGCCGGATTTTCACCTGGCTGACGGATCCGCTGGTGTGCTGGCTCGCGTTCGTCACTGCGACCTGGGGATGGCATCTGCCCGCCACCTTTCAGCTCGCGCTCCGCTCCGACGGATGGCACGTCGTCGAGCACGCATGCTTTTTCACCACCGCGCTGATGTTCTGGTACCCGGTCGTCCAGCCGTGGCCGAGCGTCGCACGATGGCCGCGATGGGCGATGCTTCCGTATCTGGTGCTGGCTGATGGCCAGAACACCGTCCTCGCCGCGCTGTTCATGTTTTCCGGCCGGGTGATTTATCCTTTCTATGCGGCGTCGCCACGTGTCGCGGGCTTCACTCCCCTTGGCGACCAGATTGTCGCGGGCGCTATCATGTGGGTGCCCGGTTCGACATTTTATTTGGTGCCCGCCACGCTCATCATGTTTCAAATGCTCGCCCCGCAAAGCCTCGCGCGATCTACTCCCCTTCCGTCATCCCGAGCGAAGGCTGCCGGAGTCGAGGGACCCCGAAGCTTTTCTTCTGTGCTGCATCTTTTTTTCTAGTAAGGAGACCCCAATGCCATCAGATTCAATTTCGCTGACCAATCGCCCCGCGTGGAAAGCGCTGCAGGCGCATTACGATCAGATTCACAGCCGCCACCTCAAAGCGATGTTCGACGAGGACCCGAAGCGCGGCGAGCGACTGGTGGTCGAGGCCGCCGGCCTGTACTTCGACTATTCCAAGCATCGCGTCACCGACGAGACGATTCGCCTGCTGCTCGCGCTGGCCGACGAGGTCGGCCTGCGTGGCCGCATCGACGCGATGTTCCGCGGCGAAAAGATCAACGTGACCGAGAAGCGCGCCGTACTGCATATCGCGCTGCGCGCCCCGCGTGGCGTGTCGATCGGCGTCGACGGCGACGACGTGGTGCCCAAGGTCCACGAGGTGCTCGATCGCATGGCGGATTTTTCCGCGCGCATCCGCGACGGCTCGTGGAAAGGTCACACCGGCAAGGGCATCCGCAACGTCATCAATGTGGGCATCGGCGGCTCCGACCTCGGCCCGGTCATGGCCTACGAGGCGCTGCGCCATTACAGCGACCGCAATCTGACCATGCGCTTCGTCTCCAACGTCGACGGCACCGATTTTGCCGAGGCCACTCGCGACCTCGACCCGGCCGAGACCCTGTTCATCATTTCGTCGAAGACTTTCACCACGCTGGAGACGATGACCAACGCGCACACCGCGCGCGACTGGTCTCTTGCGGCGCTCAAGGATGACAAGGCGGTCGCGAAGCATTTCGTCGCGGTCTCGACCAACGCCGCCGAAGTGACCAAGTTCGGCATCGACACGAAGAATATGTTCGGCTTCTGGGACTGGGTCGGCGGCCGCTACTCGATGGATTCCGCAATCGGCCTGTCCACGATGATCGCGGTCGGCCCTGACAACTTCCGCGCGATGCTATCGGGCTTCCACTCGATCGACGAGCACTTCCGCACCGCGCCGTTCGCGCGCAACCTGCCGGTCCTGATGGGCCTGCTGGGTGTCTGGTATAACGACTTCTTCGGCTCGCAAACCGTCGCGGTGCTGCCCTACGAGCAATACCTCAAGCGCTTTCCAGCCTACCTGCAGCAGTTGACGATGGAATCGAACGGCAAACACGTCACCCTCGAAGGCGCGCCCGTCGACTATCAGACCGGACCTATCTACTGGGGCGAGCCCGGCACCAACGGCCAGCATTCGTTCTACCAGCTAATCCACCAGGGCACGAAGATTATCCCATGCGACTTCATAGGCTTTTGCCGCGCCCTTAACCCCCTGGGGCACCATCACGACCTGCTGCTATCAAACATATTCGCGCAAGCCGAGGCACTGGCATTCGGAAAAACCCCCGCGCAGGTAAAAGCCGAAGGCACTCCGGACTGGCTAGTCCCGCATCGAGTATTCGAAGGCAACCGTCCATCGACGGTCATACTAGCCGACGAACTAACCCCCGAGGTCCTGGGCAAACTCGTAGCTCTCTACGAACATAGCGTCTTCACCCAAGGCGCAATCTGGAACATAGACTCATTCGATCAATGGGGCGTAGAGCTAGGCAAGGTCCTGGCGCAAAAAATAATCCCGGAGCTGGAGTCTGCCAAGGAACCCCCACTGGCGCACGACAGCTCGACCAATGCCCTGATAAGAAGGTACCGCGCGCGCCGCGGGAGTTAGACAATCGGAACGGTTGTACCGAGTTGTACAACTTGTAGGATTATGATACTACACTTCTAGACCCGCTCGCTCTCATTTAATCGAGCGTCAATCGGGGGAGGAAGTGTCATGTTCCTATCGAAATCGACTCGTCCTGCACTCGCCGGATCATTCCTGGTCGCGCTTCTGCTGGCGCTGGCGACGACGCTGGCCGGCAATCACGCGGCCGCTGCCGCGAATCAAGGCGCGATGCTGAAATTCAAACCTGACAAGCACGACTTCGGCAAGGTTGCGGCCACCAACAACAGTGCGCCGCTGACTGTAACTGTCACCAACAAGTCCTCAGCCCCAGTAACCTTTATGAGTATCGTCGCCGCCGAGACCTTCTCGATCCAAAGCGACAAATGCTCCGGCGCGCCGCTCGCTCCCGGGCGTTCGTGCAAGGTTGAAGTCGTGTTCCATCCGCTCGTCACTGGAATAGTGAACGACCAGAAAGCCCTGACGTTTACCGACTCGGCAGCGGACAGTCCCCAGCAAGTCGAGCTCGACGGCCAGGGAATAGTCGGCGGGTTCATCTAGTCAGTCGTCGTCGCTCACACCTTGCGCACAATCCACAACTGGTCTTTGCCGTAGGCCGGCGGCGCGCGGAAGAAGTCCGAGTACTCGGCTATCACTTCAAATCCGGTCAACTCGAACAGGTACCGCATCTCCTGGCGCGTCGACCATCTTAGCGTCCACGAGCTTTCTTCTGACGCGAGTGCTATCCCGCTCTCATCTAACTCTTCGATGCGATAGGTCTCAGTGACAAGCTGACGAATCGGATCGTTGATGCGCTCGAGGACTCTTCGCACTACTGTATGTCCCGTGTTCGGATCTTTCAGCCGGCGCTCCGGGTTCGGCGACGGGACGCCCGGTGCGCAGTGCTCCAGTCGAGGATCGAACACGTCAATCACGAAATGTCCGTCGGGTCGCAGGCTCCGGTGCACGCATTGCAAGGCCTGCCGCTGTTGCTCGGGCAGCGTCAGATGTTGAAACGCTCGAAACGGCACGATCGCCAGCCCGAACGATCGGTCGAGCTGAAACGATGTCATATCCATCCGATGGAGACGCACCCTGCCCCTGCTTTCCGGGGATTCGCTGGCGGCCTTCGCCTGCGCCACCGCGAGCATCCCAGTTGAAGTGTCGATGCCGTCGATCTCGAATCCCGCGCGCGCGATCGGCCACAGCACGCGTCCGGTTCCCGTAGCGAGCTCGAGCACCGGCCCGCCGAACTCACGCGCGCACTCGATGTAAAAGCTCACATCGCCCTTCACCGGTCCGTTGTCATGCGCGTCGCCCGTGAACAGATCGTAAAATCTAACGCCGAGCTTGCTCTGGTAGTAGGCGTTAGGGTCCCTGTCCTCGATCTGCATGACGACTAAACTTCGTCCCGGAGCCGGTTCACAATTCCAGGCGTGACGATTCGCGCCGACCGCTGCGTGGGCAGAATCGGAATGCCATTGCGCATGCGCGAAGCACGGCCCTGCGGAGCCAGTCCACTACGGGCAAGCTCGGAAAGAACCCGCCCTAGTGTCGTTCCTCGCTTGGCGGCAAGCTCTTTGGCGCCCTCGAGAACGTCTTCGTCGATGTCGAGTGTGGTACGCATGCCGCGATCATCACGCATCAGGCATCAGACGTCAAAGAGACTGGTTGATATACGTCGCGGATTTCGTGACGTCGCGCGCCCTGAGCAATCTAGTCGCAAAAATCCTGGATCGAGAAGCTTCCCTTTTCGAATTCCTTCTTGCACTTTCCGCTGAACTTAAACTTTCCGACCATCGCCGTGTCGCTGCCTTCAGCGCTTCCGGTGATCGTGCAGTCCTTACCCGCGCTACCTTTAAATGTGATTCCCGTCGAGCTTACTGTGCCCGTCAACGTGCCGGCCACCTCTTCTGCTCCTGCGTTCCAAAAGAAGAAAAAATGACTCGTGCTCTCGAGCTTCTTTCCGTCCTGAACGAATTCGTTGAAATTTTCTACTCCGTTGCCCAGCTCCGGATTCTTGTCGATATTTGTGCCTCCCCAGCATCCTGAAACATCGAGCGGAGGCTTTTTGGAATCGGGACTCGAGTCTTCGTCGGGGGCGCTGCCGGATGGCCCTGCAATCCAGAAGCCAGTATTGTCATCAGCTCCGTCATTCTCCTGGGCGTAAGCATGACGCGACGAGCCGACTGCCGCTATCGACAGCAAGCCCGCACACACAAGGATCGCAAAGGCCTTCGCGATTTCATAGCTGAACCCTCCTCCTTTGGATCTCGCTAGCGGCGAGCATAGAGCCGATCCAGCCGTAGAGCGAGTGCAACTGCCCCGAAAATCACCCTTCGCAGACATACCAGTGATATTTGTCGACGCAAGTTGCACCGTTCTGCGTAGATCAGCAACGAAACAGCCGCGTAGCGCGGTGGACGAGCCGCCCGGCGGCGGGTAGATGTAGCTGTCATGCCGCTGCAGTCGTCGATCGTCGGAATCGCAGGTGCGCCAATGGTAAGCGTGGTCGATTCGCGCTGGACGATGGCCTATGCGGCGGCCCTCGGCGACGCGATGCCCTGTTACCTGGACACCAATCGCGGTGTGATTGCGCATCCGATGTTCCCGGTCTGCTTCGAGTGGCCGGTGCAGGTCGCGATGCGCGCGCAGTTCCAGCAGGCCACCTCGCTCACTCGCGACGAGGCGATGCGCGCCGTGCACGCGACCCATGACATGGTGCTGCATCGCGCAATTCGACCGCCCGAGCGGCTGACGACGCGGCTCACAGTCGCCGGCGTCGAGCGGCGCAAGCCGGGCGCGTACATGGTCACGCGGCTCGACACGGTCGACGAGGCAGGTCTGCCGGTTTGCACGAGCTGGTACGGCGCGATCTATCGCGGCGTCGCAGTCGAGGGAGTTGACGTTCCAGCGAAGCTGGCGCCCGCTCCGGCGGAACCGCTCATCGAGGCCGGAGAGCCGCTGTCAGAATGCCAGATCGAGGTTCCGGCCGGCATGGCGCACATTTATACGGAATGCGCGCGAATTTTTAATCCGATACACACCGACGCGTCGGTCGCGCGCGCGGCCGGGCTGCCCGAGATTATCTTGCACGGTACGGCGACGCTCGCGATCGCGGTGTCGCGGATAGTTGAAAGCGAAGCTGGCAAGGATCCTGCGCGCGTCGAAAGAGTCGCGGCGCGTTTCGGCGCGATGGTGACGATGCCGTCGACGCTGACCGTGCGCATACTCGCGCGCGAGGGCGCAGTCGTCTTCTTCGAAGTACTAAGCGGTCAAGGCCGCCTCGCAATCCGCGACGGCATGGTCACCCTGCGCGCCTAAGATCCCATACCTAACTAACCCTTAGCGCTTTCGACTTGTCCTAGAAGATAAACCAACCCCTCGGCCATTGTCGGATGCGCGAAGATCGCATCGCGCAACGCGGTGTACGGCAGTCGCCCCACCATCGCGGTCTGGACTGCCGCCATCAGCTCGCTGGCCTCGATGCCAAACGCGGTGAAGCCCACGATCTCGTCGCTGTCCTTGCCGATCAGCATCTTCATAAAGCCGCGCGGTTCGGCAATCGTGTGGGTGCGGAGCACATTCGCCATCGGCAGTTTCGCGACGCGATATTCGATCTTGTCGCGCTTCGCCTCGATCTCGTTGCGGCCTACGCGCGCCAGTTCCGGATCGGTGAACATGCAAAACGGCACGATGCGATCCTTCGTAGTGCGATTGCCGCCCTTCAAGTTGTCACGCACGACGCGGAAATCGTGGTACGCGACGTGTGTGAATTGCGGACTGCCCGCGCAATCGCCCATCGCCCACACGTTGGACGCGGTCGTCTCAAGCCGCTCGTTGACCTTGATATAGCCGTGCGCGTCGAGCTCGACGCCGACTTGATCCAGTCCGATTCCTTTCGTATTCGGCGTCCGACCTATGGAGACGAGAAGATCGGTACCTTCGATGATCCGTTCACCGGGGCCGTCTTTTGCGTAGACCCGAACCGTTTTCCCTGACTGTCCCTCGACCTTGGAGACCTGGGCGCCGAGCAACACCTCGATTCCTTCGTCGTGAAACAAAGCAAGCAGAGCGCCGCCGACGTCAGGATCTTCGCGATCGGCGAGCTGCGCGCCTCGTTCGATCACGGTTACCTGCGATCCGAACCGCCGCAAAGCCTGCGCCAGTTCAAGACCGACATAGCCGCCGCCGATCACTATGAGATGACGCGGCAGACGATCGAGATCGAGCGCCTCGATATGGGTCATCGGATTCGCCGCGGCGAGTCCGGGAAGATTGGGCATCGTCGCGTGCGAACCCAGGTCGAGGAACACACGCTCGCCGACAATCCGTCGAGTGCCGCCATTGTTGAGCGCGACCTCGATCGTTTTCGGAGCAACGAAGCGGCCTTCACCCATGATCAATTCTATTCCGGCGTCCGCGGTACGCTTGGCGTGGAACTGATGTTCGTCTTCGACCATCGTGCGTTTGCGCTGCTGAACGCCGGCCATGTTGATTCGGAGTTGATCCATTTCCAGTCCGAATTCAGCGCCGCGCCGCGCCAGCGATGCTATTCTTGCGGAGTAGATCACGTTCTTGCTCGGCAAGCATGCGATATTCGGGCACGAACCGCCCAGATATTTCCGCTCGACCATAGCAGTGCGATGACCCCCATCGGCCATCGTCCATGCGGTCCACTTGCCGGCCTCTCCGCTTCCAATAACGAGAATTTCGTATTTTTGTGCGTCAGCCATTGGCCGATCTCCATGCGCCAGCGTAGACAACTATCTCGCTAGCATCGGTTAGCTCCGGGAATTGATCTCAACTTTATTCCGCTAGCCATAGCAAACCATCTGAGCGTACGATTTTTTAGGTTGCGCATTCCAATCTGCGAGGGATTAACGCCATGAATGCAAACGAAAAAGCGGTTGCCGAGGTACTGGCGAAGTATCAAGACGCCCTGAACGGATCCGATACAGCCGCGGTCATGCGGCTCTATGCAGACGACGGCGTATTTATGCCGCCCTATAGCCAGTCGGCTGTTGGCGTGGCCGCGGTGCGGCAGGCCTACGACGCGGTGTTCAAAGCCATCAAGCTGAGCGTCAAGTTCAATCTCGCCGAGGTTGTTGAGATTGCTCCCAACTGGGTCTTCGCGCGTACCAATTCTGCCGGAACCGTCACAATCCACGCGACGGGAGCGAAGAGCGCGGAAGGGAATCAGGAGCTCTTCATTTTCAGGAAAGCTACGGACGGGAACTGGAAGATCGCGCGCTACAGCTTCTCCAGCACCAATCCGCTGCCGCAGCACTAATCGCACCGTCGTGGTTCCCTGTTCGAGCATTGTGCTGCTCCTGGCGCGTGCAAGACGAACGCAATAATCGATCAGCCGCTGATCGTTTCCCCGATAGCCTCGCGTATTATATCGACCACAAGACCGGGCGAGGTAACGAGTGACGTGTGGTCCACCGGATGCGACCGCATCCGGGCGTGCATCCGCTCCGCCATGAAGCGCTGCGTGTCGACGACGATCATGCGATCCTGCTCCGCGATGAGAAACCAGGTAGGGCGATCTTTCCAGAGTGGGCGATTCACCTTCACCGTGATGCATGCCGGCGAAATCGGCCGCTGAACCGCGGACAGCACCGCCAATTCCTCTGCGGAGGCATTCTGCGCGAACGCCGCGGCGAACGCCTCGTGCGGCAGATAGATCAACCCATGACTGTCCGGCTCCAACTTCGGAGCCATCGGATGAGGCTTGTTTCGATAAAAGACATCGGCGACAGTCTCGCCCTCTTCAGGCGCAAGCGCGGAGACATAAACCAGCGCCTTCACCTTCTCACTCCGCGCAGCCGCGATCACGGCCCCGGCGTAGGCGTGACCTGCAAGAACGACGGGCCCCGAAGCTCGCTCCAGTGTGCGCTCAACCGCCGCGATATCATCAGCAAACGTGGTCAGCGGCAACGGAGCCGCGATCACGTTGATGCCCTGCGCAGCCAGCGGCCCGATGACTTTGGCCCAACTAGATCCGTCAGCCCAGGCGCCATGCACCAGCACGACGCTCACATTCTCACGCGGCATCGGTTCTCTCCTGGCGCAGCGCGATCAACTGATCGGCAACGTCGTTCAAGTCGGCACCAACGATCCGCGGCTGCGGGCCGACTCCCAGCACGTCGTTGCCCACCCGCTTGATAAGCGCAGCCTCCCAGCCCGCGGCGACGGCGCCGAGAGTGTCCCATGTGTGGCACGCGATAAGACAGAGCTGAGACGGCTCGACCCCGAGTTCCTTCTCGACATGGGCGTAGGCCTGTCGCGAGGGCTTGTGATGCTTAACTTCGTCCGCACTGAAACGCCGCTCGAAGAGATCGACAATCCCGCCGTGTTCGAGCTGACGCGTCTGCACCTCCAGCAAATTGTCTGTTAACGTGAACAGCCGGAATCCTGCCTTCCGGAGCTTCTGAAGAGCTCCCGGCACCTCCGGGTGAGGAGGCATCGTCGAGAATTTTTCGACAAGCTCCTTCGTATCCGCGTCCGTGATCTTTATGCCGCGGATCTCTGCCAGCATCTTCATCACAGCCGAACCGATATCCGTGAAGGGCACATAGCATCCGGCTACCGTCAGAGCTGCGGAATACATAATGAGGTTGGCGAACCAAAAGCGCATGGCAGTTTTGTCGCCGAAGATACGCTCAAACGTCGGCTCCATCGTCGTGAGATCGAGTAGCGTCTCATTCACGTCGAAGACAATTAGAGGACGCGCAGCCACTATGATTAGACTCCAATTGGTTTGACGGACTCTGGATTATTGCCCGCCCATCCGCTCGCGCGCGGAGGGGCGGACCGAGTTGCGAAATCAGCCCTTGAGAAAATCGCGGATCGCCGCCGCGATCTCGGAGGCATGCGTCTCCAGCGCGAAGTGCCCGGTATCGAAAAAGCGCACGACTGCGCCGGGAATATCCCGCTTGAATGCCTCCGCGCCGGCCGGCAGAAAGAACGGGTCGTTCTTTCCCCATACGGCCAGCAATGGCGGCTTGTGGTCCCGGAAATATTTCTGGAAGGCCGGATAAAGCGCGACGTTGCTCTTGTAGTCACCGAACAGATCGAGCTGCGGCTCATCCGCACCAGGCCGGGCCAAGTAGAAATTATCGAGCGAGTAGCCGTCGGGCGAAACCGTCGTCGCGTCGGAGACGCCGTGAGTGTATTGCTGCACGGTGGTCTCGGGCTTGAGGAAGCCGCGGAGTGCGTCGCGGTTCGCCTGCGACGGATCTTCCCAATACTTCCGGATTGGGTTCCAACCCTCGCTCAATCCTTCCACGTAGGCGTTGCCGTTCTGAGAAACGATCGCAGTTATGCGGTCGGGATGTTTCAGGGCAATCCTCAGGCCGACGGGAGCGCCGTAGTCAAAGATGTAGATCGCAAAGCGCTTCAGCCCGATATTGTCGATGAAATGATCGATCGTCTCGGCGAGGTTCTCGAACGTGTATTTAAACGTATTGCGTGGAGGCATGTCCGACTGACCAAAGCCCGGCAAATCAGGCGCCACGAGGTGAAACCTGTCGTCGAGAAGTGGAATCAGATCGCGGAACATATGCCCCGCGGTCGGAAACCCATGCATCAACAGCAATGTTGGAGCGTCAGTCGGGCCCGCTTCGCGATACGAAATCTTAAGGCCATTAACCTCGGCGGCTCGATAGCGGATCGTTCCCATGAGAATAATCTCTTTTCAGATGAGGTCGTAATTTGATTGGTGCTGGCTATATGGTGACCACCGTCGCGATTTTGTGTCAAATTGCGACGCCGACGAGCGCAACTTGGAGAAGAGAACTAACTAAACGATGCGTTTGCAATAGATTCGGTGTCAGTGCAAATATCACTCAAGATTTGTTAGGGGGTTTTGGGGTGAGATGTATCGGGCTCATTGGTGGTTGTTGGTCCTCTCGTTTGCTTTGTTCGCTTCTGTCTTCTCAATCGACCCTTCGATAGCAAGCGCAAGCTCCGAAAATCAAAGCTCAACAACGGCGACGATTCGCCTGCCAGGCCACGTGCTGCCTGCGCTCGCGAAAGCAACGATCGTCCCTTCGAGCACTAAAAGCGACAGCGATCCAATCACGCTCACGCTCGTCCTCAAGCACGACGACCAAGTCGGCTTCGACCGCTTCCTGCACGATCTCTACGAGCCGAAGTCGCCCCGCTTTCATCACTTCCTGACGCAGCGGCAGATTGCCGATCGCTTTGGACCAAGCCGCGCGGACTACGATTCCGTTCGGTCCTATTTTCGCGCCTCCGGATTCAGGCTGCTCAAAGGATCCGTCAACCGTCTCACCCTCGAGGTCCGCGGGACGCGCGGCGCGGCTGAACGGGCGCTCATGACCTCCATCAGCGATTACCGGATTGACGGACGCACGTTTCACGCAAACACGAACGATCCGGCGCTGCCGGCGCAGCTGGCCACGCATGTGCAGGCGATCGCGGGCTTGTCGAATCTGCAGAAGCCTCACCACGCACTCGTGGGTGCTGCAATAACCTGTGGCGCGGCACTGCTCACGACTCCGGCTTGCTATCTCACTGCCCCAGGTCAGCAGGCTTTCGATTTTAGCGCCTGCGTAACCGCTATCGCCTCCAAAAATACTTATACTTTCGCGAACGGCTGCACGGTGACACCGGGAGTTGTACGTCCGCTTTCGTCTCCGTCGGTCCCTTGGACTCAGCTTGACGGCACTGGCCAAACCATTGGGTTGCTGGAATTTGATACGTTCGCCCAGAGCGACGTCGTTAATTTTCTCGCTCTCGCCGGCCAACCGTCGAGCCTGATCAGTCAACTCAGCGTCGTGCCGGTGAACGGCGGGGTCGCGTCCCCCGGTCCGGATCAGACCGAAGTACTGCTGGACGTCGATACCACTTTGACGCTCGCTCCGGGAGCCAGGACCGTTGTCTACGATGCGCCATTCGAGGGGCCTGGAACGAGTTTTCAAGACATCCTCAACCAGATGTTGACCGACAAGGTTTCGATCATCAGCAACAGCTGGGCGTACTGCGAGGATGAGACCACCTCAGCGGACGTGAACAGTATCGATGCGATATTCCAGAACGCCGCGGCGGCCGGGATAAGCGTCTTCAATGGCTCCGGTGACACAGGCAGTACGTGCCTCGATGGCGCCGCGAACACAGTCGCGGTCCCAGCGGATTCGCCCAATGCTACCGCGGTCGGTGGCAGCTCGGAGACTCTCGGTCCGGGCAACACCTACGGTACTGAAACGTGGTGGAACGACTCAGCCACCACGCCGCCCTCAGGCCAGGGTGGGTTTGGAGTCAGCAAGTTCTTCGCGGCCAAGAGCTACCAGACAGGCCTGAGTGGCGTGTCGATGCGGTCGGTTCCCGATGTGGTTATTAACTCCGACCCCTTTCACGGCGTGGAGATCTGCGAGGCCGCCGCAGGTGGCTGCCCCACCGGCCTCCTTTACGGCGGCACCAGCATAGCTGCGCCGTTCTGGGCATCGATCACCGCACTGATGAACCAGGGAGCCGGCAGCAACTTCGGGTTCCTCAATCCGCTGATATATCCGTTCGCGAATACCAACGCGTTCCACGATGCAGCGGCGCTCGACAGCGACTTCGCCAACGTCGGTTTGGGCTCGCCCAATGGCAACGCGCTCTTTCTGATGCTCACCGGTCAAAGCGCCGGGATTCCCAGCGCCTCGCTTTCGGTCTCAAGCCTGTCAATTCAAATCCCGGCCGACGGTGTCCTTCCAAATGGAATATTCGCCGACGGTACGACAATCGGCTACGTCACTGTCGAGTTACGTGACGCAAACGGGAACGACGTTGCCGGCAAGAACGTAACCCTTACCGCCAACTCCGGCAGCACTGCGCAGATCACACCGTCAAGCGAGGTTTCAAGCACGTCCAACGGCGCCGCGATCTTCCAGGTCACCGACCTGACGCCGGAGAATGTGACGCTTACCGCCGCTGACACGTCGGACGGGGTCACTTTGGCGACACCCCAGACGGTCGATTTCCTTGTTCCGCCCGCGACGCAGGCAGCAATCGGCGCGTTCCCGACCACGGTGACCGCCGACGGTGCGACGACCTCCACCATCACCGTCACGCTCGAGGACTCGCTCTCGCGTCCGTCGCCGGGCAAGCTGCTCCAGCTCGATCAGACCGGCAACTCGCTTATCACCGGACCCAATCCGCCGGTCACCAATTCCAGCGGTCAGATCCAGTTCACCGTTACCGACACCAACAACGAGACGGTGACCTACAGCGCGACCGACGTGAGTGACGGCAACCTTGTGTTCCCTGAAACCGCCGAGGTGACGTTCGGCAGCGGGCCTGAGTCCGGATGCGCTAACGGCACGCCGCTGGCGGCGTCGGGATACGTGGTGACGCCGTACGTGACCGGCCTGCTGGCGCAGAACTTCTCTTACGGCGACGGCGCGGTGAACTTCGGTGGATGCCCGGGTGCAGGTGGGATCGCGTTCGACACCTCGGGCAATATCTACGTGTCCGACCTGCCGACCGGCGACATTTACAAGCTTCCACCGGGTGGTGGGGCCGCTAATGCTGGCACCCTGCTCAACGACACGTTGGGCAACGCCGTAGGCCAGTTGATATACGAGGGCGGCAATCTCTACGCGGCGCAGGGCGCAACCACCGGCGGTACCAGTACTGGCGGAGTCATCGAGCTCGACCCGTCCAACGGCACGGTGGTCGGCACCGTGGTAACGGGTATCCCTTGCGCGGAGGACATGGCGGCCGATCCGCTTACTGGCGACTTGTTCGTGAATGACGCGTGCGAGGGGCCGGCTGGGAGTAACACACTGTTCCGGGTCTCCAATCCCGGAAGTGGCAGCGCCACCCTGTCGAACTACGCGACGCTGCCCACCCAGGGCAACTACCAGATCACCTTCGCGCCGGACGGGACCATGTACACGTTCGGCGGTACCAACTTCAGCGGCGACTACGCCGGCACCGTGGTAAAAGTCGGCGGCACCAACACTACTCAGCCGGCCACCGTCACCACGCTCTCCAGCATCAACGCGGCCGACGACATTCTGCTGGCCTCAGGAACCGCTACGGGCGGCGGCGCACAGTATTTGATCTCAGGCAGCCTGGCCAACAACCCCAACAGCAGTGGCTTGGGCACGTTCGACCTCACGAGCAGCCCACCCAGCGCCGGCGCATTCCTGGCGAACAGCGGCGTCGGCATCCAGGCTCTGATTACGGTGTTCGGGCCCGACGGATGCGTCTATCTCGCCGACGGCAACGCGGTGTTCAGAATCACAGACACGGCAGGCGACTGCAGCTACGCGACCAACCTCGTGACGCCTTCTATCGTTCTGACGCCACCGGTGGTCTCGCCCAACCCGGCGCAGGGCACCTCGCAAACTCTGACGGCTTCCGTGCACTTCGGAACGGTCCCAGCCGGAACGCCGATCACATTCGCGGTTACTGGCGCGAACCCAACCCGCAGCGTCGTCAACACCGACGCCAGCGGGGACGCATCGTTCAGCTATGTTGGCGCTCACACCGGCCTCGACAACATAACCGCTACTGCGACGATCAGTAGCAAAGTGATCAGTTCAAGTCCGGCGCTGGTAACCTGGGGTACAGGCTCGGATGTGACTTTCCTGAGCCTTAACCAGAGTCCAAAGGGCAGTATCAAGGGCCAGGCCGTTAACCTCATCGCGTCGCTTACCGACGTGTCGCAGAGCCCGGCTACTGCGCTCTCCGGCGAAGAGATCAATTTCTCTGCTGGTGGTCAGGCGTGTGAGGCTGCGACCAATGCGCAAGGCATCGCTACCTGCGAGATAACCGCGAGCGGCACGGGCGTCGAGACCCTGTCCGCAACCTTCGCCGGCACCGGAACATTGGTGGCGTCAAGCGCTTCGGACGGCTTCAACGTAGTCACGAATCCAGCGACAACTCCGACCGCGACTCCGACTCCAACCCCGACCGCGACCGCAACTCCGACCGCAACCGCGACTCCTACTTCCACGCCGACTCCGGTCGCCGGCAAGCTGAAAATTGAGCCCAAGGAAATCAAGTTCGGAAACGTCGAGGTTGGCCACAGCGCGACCAGGTCCGTCACGGTCATCAACGCGGGCAAGATCAAAAAGAAAAAGGTCCCGCTCCCGATTCTCATCGAGATGGAATCCGGCGTTACGAGCCCGTTCACCCTTACTCAGGATTGTGTCGACAAGGACCTGGGCCCGAAAGGCAAAGGCATGCCGCCCGGAAGCTGCAAGATTTCAGTGACATTCGCGCCAATCGCCGCGATGAAATACAACGGCACGCTCACGATCAACGACAACCTCGAGCCAAGAGAGGAGAATACCGTCAAGCTGGAAGGCGCCGGCAAGGCGCCAAAACAATGATCTGACTTTCTTGAGTTGCCTCGCCCCACGAGGGGAGGGGCCGACGCTCGACTTCGAGCGGCGGATGAGGGACCAAATTTCCGAAAAATTCCGGATGTGCAGCGCAACAGACAATCGCGCCGCACAAAGGTCCCTCGCCCTAACCCTCTCCCGACAAACGGGCGTGGGAACCAGAAGGGACGGCGAACGTGAATTAATTGAAGCAATACGCCGCCCGCCCTTGAAGGTGAAGCGCGCGTCATCGAATTTTGGCGGACCCATGCGGGCCCTTCGCGTCGTTCGGGGCGCCCACGCCCTTCTTGGGCATTCCGAATGAAGGAGGTTATGAAGGGACTATGCTTCGTCGGACGGTTTTACCGCGCGGAACTGGATCAGCAGCAATACGTCGTAGATTATTTTCAGTCCTCCCGCGCAAATCAGCGGCCATCCGAACGAC
>Ga0209333_1000803_pt1 | contig 16428 bp, 16 predicted proteins | sample BlaSpr_A8_OM2_O3_FD_187982 | JGI IMG/M metagenome (GOLD analysis project Ga0209333, IMG submission 187982) | Forest soil microbial communities from Thunder Bay, Ontario, Canada - Black Spruce, Ontario site 2_A8_OM2_O3 (SPAdes) (version 2) | ecosystem: Environmental > Terrestrial > Soil > Boreal... | reverse complement strand
CTGCATCTTGGCTTTGACGTCGTCGATAATCAGCCGCATCGAGCCGGTGCCGTCGATGACCAGCACCACGTCGAGACCCTTGCGTCTTAATTCGCCGATAAAGCCGCCGAAGCCCGAGCCGATACCGTGGCCGTAACCCGAGCCCATGCCGCCGCCACGGCCGATGCCGATACCGCCGCCGCCGGCTGCGCGGACGTAGTCACTGGCCAGACCGACGGCCTGCGAGGTGTCGACTGCAGTCGGCTGCTCCATCTGTTGCGGCGCAGTGTCGGGCATCGGCACTTCGGGCATATCGAGATCCTGCATCTCGTTGCCGCCACCGCCGCCGCCGCCCGCTTCGAGGTTCACCATGATCAACTCGCGCCCGCGCTGCTCGTGCACCGTGATAATGAGGAACAGCAGGCCGAGTACGTGAAGGGCGACCGACAGCGGGAAGGGGCCGATCAGCAGACCGAGCGCATCTTTCATTTTCTGGAGACGGGTCGCGTCCGCTTCGTCATCGTCGCGGTTAGCCTCGGCCGCGAGTTCTCGCTTGCCGAGTATCCGGTAGAAGATGAAAGCGACGACGAACGTCGACAGGACGAGCAAAACAACAATTACTGCGATCATATTAAAATCCTACGCTCCGCCCCCCGGCGCCGATGCACCAGCGCCGCCTGGGGGTAGCGAAGAAACTGCTATTGCTATCGCTTCCGCGCCGGCCGACTTGGCCATGTCCAGGATGCGAACCATATCACCTAGTATAACCTTTGGGTCGCCCTGGAAAATCACGATCTTGTCGGTCGAATTCTGGAGCGCATCATGAAGCTGGGGCACCAGCTCAGGCTCGGTGACCTGCTTGTCGTTGAGATAGATCAGATGCTCGGCGGTGTAGGTGACGATGATGCCCTTGGGCTTGTCGGTGGGCGAGGACGCCGCTTCGGCCTTGGGCAAATCGACGTGCGCCGCGGATTCGATCGTCACCGCGGTCGTCACCATGAAGATGATTAGCAGGACGAGAAAGATATCGGTCAACGGGGTGATGTTGATATCGGCGAATACCCCGCCGCCTTTGTTCTTGGTCATTTTCTTTGCTGCCATGCGCAAATACCTCTACTGGCCGCTTCCCCCACCCGAGGGGTTGTTTTCCAGTTGCGCACCGGTAACCCGCTTGGCTGCGATGGCAATTTGTTCGGCGCCGGCGGCCTTGGCGATATTCAGAATCCGCACCATGTCGCCCAGCAGCACTTTGCGATCACCCTGGAACACGACGATCTTCTGATCCACCTTGCCCAGCGCGTCGCGCAGACTCGATTGGAGCTCGCGCTCGGGCACGTCCTTGGAGTTCACGAACAGCTCGTGCTGGGCGGTGTAGGTGACAATAACGCCCTTGTTCTCCGGCGCGGTGTTGGTTGCGTTAGGCAGATCGACGTGAGCGGCGGACTCAATGGTGACGGAAGTCGTCACCATGAAGATGATCAGCAGAACCAGGAAAATATCGGTCAGCGGCGTAATATTGATGTCGGCGAAAACGCCGCCACCCTCGCCGCCGTGAGGTCCGCTAATTGCCACGCGTTTGTCTCCCCTGGAGTGCGGCGTCGATCAGGCGATCGTCGTTGATGTGCTGGATGGCGCTGATGTTCTCAACCTTGACCGAGAAATAGTTGTAGAAAATAACCGCGACGATCGCGACCGCGAGTCCGAGCGCGGTCGAAATCAACGCTTCCGAAATACCGGCCGCGACGACCGAGAAACCGCCGGTGCCCATGATTGCCATCGACTGGAACGCGACCAGAATACCGACCACAGTGCCGAACAGCCCGATGAACGGAGCCGACGCGCCCGCGGTCGCGAGTACCCAGATGTAACGCTTGAACTCGAGGCCTTCCTGGTAGCGTCGCTCGTCGTCGAGCTCGAGCAGATGATCGCGGTCCATCGTCTGCGCGCCCGAAATCAAAGTGTGAAAGATACGTTCGGCAGCCGTCCCACGCGCTTGGGTGGCCTGCAGCGCTTCGTTGAACTTGCCCTGGCGCAGGTTCGGGATCAGCGAATCGGCGAGCTTGGCAGTCCGCGGTCCGACGCCCCACAGCGCCCACACGCGCTCGAAAATGATCGCCAGGCAGACGACCGAAATGAAGAGCAGGGGATACGTGGCGTAGTAGCCCTGCTGAATCATGCCCAAAATTCCAAAATTGCTTTGCATCTCTTATCCTCTCGAGATTGAAATATATTTGAGCGGCGAAATTTGGCCCGCTCGCACCGTTTGCGATAACTGCCCCAAAATGCCTCAGCGGTTCTCCCCTGAACCGGTCGTCAGCCCATTTTTAATAGCATGGGCACCCACCAGCCGGTCAAAGTTGTCCGTGATGGCGCGGAAAGTCTGAATGCAACAATAGAAAGTATTTGTCAAGAGCCTTCGCGCGGAAGGAAAAATGTTGAACATCGCGTCCACGTTTGCGAATTGGTCTGACGGCTCCCCACGCCACGCCACATTACGCAACCCTTGCACTACGCTCGGCTATCGAGTGTCGTGTCACTTAATCTTTACGCCGTTGCCATGCTGGCGACTACCTCAATCTTGTCGCTGACGGCACCGCGGACGGCTCTTGCCGCCTTGACTTCCTCGCTGCTCGCGTCTATCCAGAAGCTTGCCACAGCGTGCCGCAAGTTGACCGCGATGCGGTTTTTGTTTTTTTGGGCGATTGACGCTTTTGAGAAATCTGGACCCACTACATAATATGACGGAGAACAGGCTCGGTCTGTTCAAGTTGGCTGCGCTGGCCGCCGCCAGCATGCTCGTATTCGCATGTAAAGCGGTGCCGGTGGCCGCTCCAGTCGCACCGCCCCCGGTGGTCGCGAGCGGTCCCACCGACGAGCCTGGCAACGCGCTGCCCGCAGACATGTACAAGGCGATGCCGATATACCCGGGGGCCAAAGTCGAGCACGTTCGCAAGCCCAAGGGCGCGATGCGCGAAGTATTGTTCAGTTCTGACGCCCAGATGCAGCAGATGGTCGCGTACTACAAGGGCGAGCTGAAGAAGAACGACTTTCACATCACCTCGTCGCTGATCATGCCGGCGCGCAAGACCTGGTCGTGCGATTTCAACTTCGACGGGCGCCCCGGCAGCCTCATGCTGTACCCGAGCGATCAGGATAAGGCGAAGATGACGATCGATCTTATCTACGAGCTGCCCGCGCATCTGGACCCATCGCTGATAGAACCGACAGAAGATTTCGACGTAGAAGGACCGGGCGAAATCGCCCAACAGGCACCGAATCCAAATCCAAGCGAGACCGAGAAGAGGAACTAGCGAAATGGCACTATTGACAGGCAAAGTTGCGGTAATCACCGGCGCCGGCCGCGGCATCGGGCGCGAAGAGGCGTTGCTGCTGGCGAAGCACGGCGCGAAGGTCGTCGTGAATGACCTTGGCGGTCACTTCGACGGGACCGGGCAGTCGCGATCGCCGGCCGAGGACGTGGTCAAGGAAATCCGATCGGCGGGCGGCGAGGCAGTCGCCAACTTCGAGAGCGTGACCGACTTCAAGGCCGCCAAGCGAATCGTCGATTGCGCGATCGACAACTTCGGCAAGTTGAACATCGTCGTCAACAACGCGGGCATCCTGCGCGACCGCATGATCTTCAACATGAGCGAAGAGGACTGGGACGCAGTCGTTACCGTCCATCTGAAAGGATCGTTCAACGTCGCGCGCCACGCGACCGCCTACTGGCGCGAGCAGCACAAGGCCGGCAACGTGCTCAACGGCCGGCTGATCAACACCAGCTCCGATTCAGGCATCCTGGGCAACGCCGGGCAGAGCAACTACGGCGCGGCGAAGGCGGCGGTGGCCGCGATGGCGGTAATCGTGGATCGCGAGATGAGCCGCTACGGCGTGACTGCGAATGCGATTGCGCCCGTCGCGCGCACTCGACTGACAGTGGACGCGACTCCGCAGACCGCCGCCGGCATGGCGAAGAAAGAAGGCGAATGGGACGCGTTCACGCCCGCGCACGTCGCGCCGCTGGTCGCGTGGCTGGCGAGCGACGATGCCAAGGACGTTCACGGCGAAGTGTTCCGCGTCGGCCTGGGCAATGTGTGGCTGATGCGCGGATGGCACACCGGCGCCAAGGTCTCCAAGAAAGGCTCGATGTGGGAGCCGGCGGAACTCGGCGGCAAGCTCAAGGAAGAGCTGGCCAAGGGCGTCACCAAAAAGGAGAGCATGGGCGAGGTGATGGGCGGGGGCGTGTAGATTCTTGACGGTTGATACGAAACCTAAAGGCGCGGCTCCTCGGGAGCCGCGCTTTCGTTCCATCCTGTTCATTTGCGCCGCCAACACCGCGCGCAGCGTGATGGCCGAGCATATCCTGCGGCGCGAACTCGACGCGCTCGGCTTCGAGCACAACATCACGATTTCCTCCGCCGGCATCGCGCCATACGCGCGCGACGGTGCGTTGGTCTCACTCGACACGCGGATGGCGCTGCGCGAAGTCGGCATCGACATCGGCGACGAAGCTACCTCCACCGACCTCAAGCGGCATCCCGAGATGCTCGAGCAAACCGATCTCATCATCGCGATGACCGAGCAGCAGGCGCGCGATCTGGTCGAGCGCTTTCCCGGCGCGAAAGCGCGGCCAGTGTTCACGCTGCGATCGTTCGCGGGTGAGTCCGGCGATATCAACGACCCCTACGAAAAGGGCGACCTGGTATTCGCCGAATGCCGCGAAGAGATCCATCGCCTCGTCCCGACGATCATCGAACGCCTGTTTCACAACTAGCCACGCCGCGCGTCGCGCGCGATTATATTGACGATGGAATTCAGCAACCCGAGTGACGCTGAGATACGCTCGATTCTCTCGCGGCCAGCCACCGTCGCAGTGGTCGGATGCTCCGACAATCCGGCGCGCGACTCGCTTCGAATCGCAAAATTGCTGAAAGGCCACGGCTTCAAGGTGATCCCGGTCAATCCGCAACTCGACGCCGACGCGCTGCGCGATACTTTCGGAGAGAAGTGCTATCCGGACCTGGCGTCGATTCCCGAGCGTATCGAGATGGTCGACGTATTTCGCCGGTCTGAATACGTGCCGCAGATCGTCGAGGACGCGATCGCCAAAGGCGCGAGTATCCTGTGGTGCCAGCTCGGCGTGATCCATCTCGACGCCGCGCACCGCGCGCAGCAAGCCGGCCTGACGGTAATCATGGATCGATGTCCCGCGATCGAATACGCGCGCTTGTTCTAGCGAAGACCTTATGGCGCGCTCGGAGAGCCGAACCTTCTTCGTGTACATAATGGGCAGCAAGTTCGGTGTGCTCTATATTGGGGTCACGAACAATTTAGAACGGCGCCTGAAGGAGCATCGCGAAGGACTGATTCCAGGGTTTACGAAGAAGTATCGCGTGCGGAGGCTCTTATACTTCGAAGCGTTCGAGAGAGCGGCAGAGGCAATCGCTCGCGAGAAACAAATCAAAGGATGGAAGGGGGCAAAGAAGCTCGACCTGATTCATTCGATGAATCTTGAGATGTCAGATCTTAGCGCGTGCTGGAACACGCGAGATTCTTCGCTGCGCTCAGAATGACTAAAATTATGCTACTCCGCGCACTTTCTTTTATCCGTGATTTTTTTATGCGTCATCCTGAGCGGAGTCTGCGCAGCGAAGGATCTCGTCCGCCGCTCAGCGGCGGCGCCATGATCTTCAATCTGCCAGTCACAATCGCCGGAGATCGCACATGCGAATCATAATCATCGGCGCCGGAATCGGCGGGCTGGCGGCGGCGCTGACGCTTCAACGCGCTGGCTTCGAGGTCCAGGTCTTCGAGCAGGCAGCCGAATTGCGCGAGGTCGGCGCCGGCATCCAGATAAGTCCCAACGCGTCGCGAATCCTCCATCGGCTCGGACTCGAGCAACCGATGCGTCGCATGGGAGTGCGGCCTCATGCGATCGTCATCCGCCGATGGGACGACGGGCGCGAGCTCGCGCGGCAGCCGCTGGCCGACGCCTGCGAGCGCACCTTCGGCGCGCCGTATTACAACTTCCATCGCGCCGATCTCCTCGACCTTCTGTCAGCGGCGGTTCCGCATGGCGTGATCCAAATGGATCATCGATGCGTCGGCCTGACCCAGCACGCCGACCGCGTTGAAGTGCAATTCCATAACAGCGCGGTCGCCGATGCTGATCTTGTCGTTGGCGCAGACGGCATTCACTCGACGGTGCGCAACGCGATCATAGGCCCGGAGTCGCCGCGATTTTCGGGACACGTGGCGTATCGTGGGCTGGTTCCCGCGGATCGCATGGCCGACTTGGGAGTCGAGATGGCGGCGAACGTATGGTGGGGCCCCGACCATCACTTCGTCCACTACTATGTCGGCGCGGGCGCCCGTTACCACAACTGGGTCGCGCTCACTCCCGGCGAATGGCGCGTCGAGTCGTGGACCGCCAGGGGCCAGGTGGCCGACGCGCTCAAGGAGTTCGAAGGATGGCATCCGCAGATCCGCGCGATCATCAGCGCCGTCGAGACGACTAATCGGTGGGCGCTCTACGATCGCGACCCGCTGCCGCGATGGACCGTCGGGCGCGTCACGCTGATGGGCGATGCGGCGCATCCGATGCTTCCGTATATGGCGCAAGGCGCCGTGCAATCGATCGAGGACGCTGCGGTGCTGGCGAAATGTCTCGAGCGTGCGGATGCGCACGATGTGGGCGCGGCGCTCATCCGCTACGAACAAACGCGCAAGCCGCGCGCATCGCAATGCCAGGACGGCTCGCGCCGCAACGCCGTCATGTTCCATCTTGCCGACGGCGAGGAGCAGCGGAGCCGCGATGCGAACCTCGCTTCGTCCGCGACCGCGCCGCTGCCTCAGAACGCCTGGCTCTACGGTCACGACGTCGAAGCGGAATTTGCGCAAAAGTGAAATCGGCAAGCGTCCCGATCAGATGAAGCCGCGCAAGTGGAAGACGCTCAAGAGCGACGTCGCTTACAGCACGCCGATTTTCGATCTTCATCGGCGACACTCGACGCATGCGCGACGCGGCGAGCGCGACTTCTTCATCCTCGATGCGCCCAACTGGGTGAACATTATTCCGCTCGCAAAAAACGGCGACGTCGTGATGATCCGCCAATGGCGTCACGGGATCTCGGAATTCACGCTCGAGGTGCCGGGCGGGATGGTCGATGCCGAAGATCCGTCGCCGATGCATGCGGCGCGGCGCGAGATGGTCGAGGAGACGGGATTCGATTCGGACCAGATCGTCGAACTCGGCAAAGTGCATCCGAATCCCGCGATCCAGGGCAACATCTGTTTTTCGTTCCTGGCCGAGAATGTGCGCGCGGTCGAACGGGTGGTATCGCTCGGCGACGAAGAGACCGAGGTCGTGATGGTGCCGATGCGCGAAATCCGCGGGCTGATCGCGTCGGGCAAGGTCATGCACGCGCTGACGATCGCCGCATTTTCATTCCTGCACGTGTACAATCCGCCGCCGAAGCGCAGGCGCAAAAAATAGCTACCTGGTTGCGGACTTCGATCGCGCCGACATCTTTTCTTGAAGATGCTCCAACCGATCGGCGGCCGCCGCTATAGTCTCGTCGCTCTTCGAGAATGTGAAGCGAATTTTTCCATGCCCCAACTCCGGGCGATGGTAGAAGCTCGAACCGGGCACCGCCGCGACTCCCACTTCGTCGAGCAGAAAATCCGCGGCTGCGAAGTCGTCCTTGAATCCAAGCCCGCCGATTTCCGCCACGATGTAATACGCGCCGTCGGGATTGCTGCATTCCAGACCCGCCCGCGTGAGCGCCGAGTACAACGCACCGCGCTTGCGCTCGTACATCGCGGTCAACTCGGCGTAGAAGGATTCCGGCAATCGCAGCGCGACCGCCCCGGCCTCCTGCAGCGGATGCGGCGCGCCAACCGTCAGAAAGTCGTGCACCTTGCGGATCGCCGCCGTGATCCGATCGCTGGCGATCGCGTACGCCAGCCGCCATCCGGTGATCGAGTAGGTCTTCGACAGCCCGCTGATCGTCACCGTCCGCTCGGCCATCCCGGGAAGACTCGCGATCGAGAGGTGACGCGCGCCGCCGTAAATGATGTGCTCGTAAATCTCGTCGGTGATCGCCAGCGTGTCATGGCGCTGGCACAGCGCTGCGATCGCTTCGAGCTCGGCGCGGGTGAAGACCTTGCCGCTCGGATTGTGCGGAGTGTTGATTACGATCGCCTTGGTGCGCGGCCCGAAAGCCGCCTCGAGCTCCGCCCGGTCAATCGAGAAATCCGGATCGCGCAGCGCCACGTAGCGCGGCGTCGCCCCGGCCAGGATTACGTCGGGCCCGTAGTTCTCGTAGAACGGCTCGAAGATGATCACCTCGTCGCCCGGGTTGATCACCGCGAGCATCGTCGCGATCATCGCCTCGGTCGCGCCGCAGGTCACCGTGATGTTGCGGTCGGGATCGCATGCGATGCCGTTGTAGCTGCGCACCTTGTCCGCGATTGCCCGGCGGAAGTTCGGCGATCCATGCGTGATCGCGTACTGGTTGTATTCCTCGTCGATCGCGCGCTTGGCAGCTTCCTTGATTTCGGCCGGCGCCGCGAAATCGGGAAACCCCTGCGCCAGGTTCACCGCGCCGCACTTGAGCGCCCGCCGCGTCATCTCGCGAATCACGGACTCGGTGAACAGGCGTGTCTTGAAAGAAAGATCAGTCGGCATACTCTGCGGGGTCGCCGCGCGAGGTAGGGATTCTAGCCGCGCACGCATGCGCGCGACAACTGACGAAAATTAAAGCGCAGGCTTGAAAATTAACTGCGAATTAAAGACCAATGTGGCTTCCGCGAGTGGTCGGAGTCTGGCAGACTCGGGCGGTTTTGAAAATCGACGGACCTGCGCCGTCGCTTTTCAGAGCCGTCCGCTAGTCGGCCGCTTCCTCTTCCAGCACGCCGGGTCCCTGGCGCAGCCGCCATTCATCGATTACCTCGACGTTGAAGCGCCAGTCGCTGCCGATCTTGAAACCGGGCAGCTGCCCTTTTTTGAGCAGGCGGTAAATCGTCGAGCGATGTACGCGCAGATACTCGGCTAGCTCGTTCACTGTCAGTACTTTGGTCGAGGATGGCATCCGTTCACTTCCTCTTTAATGTGCCTACCCGTTCTTAGGCTGGCAAACAGACTATCATAAAAGTTGTCCTGCGCTATAGACCCTCTTATTGGACTATTTCCCTTCATACGTCAAGCCTTGCTGATATATGCTGGTCAGCATTGCGCTATTTCGGCCCTGAATCGGGCCGATTGCGTGAATTGCAATATTTACACAACCGGTGGTTTTAGCCGGCTATTGCTGCCGGAATTACCCAAACAGCCGGGTGGCCGCTTCCCTGAGTTCCGCGCGATGGTCCGGGTGGGCGATCGCTATCAATTCGGCGGCACGCTCGCGATGGTTCTTGCCGAGCAGCCGCGCGATGCCGAACTCGGTTACCACCGTATCGGCGAAGTAGCGTGGCACCGTCACGAAGGCACCGGCTTCGAGTTGTGGCACGATACGCGAAATCGCGCCGTTGACTGCGGTCGATTGCAGCAGCGTAATCGCGCGCCCGCCCGGGGACAAAAACGCGCCGATATGAGTCTCCGGCTGTCCGCCGGTCCCGTTCACCATCTGTGCGCCGAGCACACTCTCCGAATTGATCTGCCCGGTCAGATCGATCGCGAGCGCGTTGTTGATCGACGTTTGCCGGTAGTTGGCGGAAATCGTCGCGAGCTTGAGCACGTACTCGGGATCGTAGAGCTCGAACGCCGGATTGTCGTCGATTATCTTCAAGTCGTCCGGATCCGAGCCCGACCATCCAACCGCCACCGCCTTGCCGCGATGGATCGTCTTACGGCGCCCGTTGATAATCCCCGCGTCAACCAGCCGCGCGATCCCCGGCGCGACCATCTCGGTATGCAGCCCAAGGTCGTGCTTGCCGTCGAACGCGCCCATCCGCGGCATCTGCGAACTGGGATCGCCGACGCCGATTTGAATCGTCACGCCGTCCTCGATGAGTTCACTCAGGTACCCCGCTACCGCCTTGAACTCGGCGGGCGGCGGTGTGAGGCCGAGCAGCACGCGCAAATCCTCAACCTTGGCGCGTTGCAGATACTGAACCAGCGGCCAGATACGCTCGACTCCCGCCTCGGAGATGATCGCGCGGATACCCTCGCGCTTTTTGGTGTCCATCGCCGCCAACGCCTGCTCGATCACCGCGAGATCGGGCGGCGGCGGAGTCCCCTCGACGAAATACTCGAACTCGGAGACGTGCATGTACACGTCGCCGTAGGTGCGGATCAGGTTCGCGTCCACTTCGGCGATCGCGTGCCGCGCGCGCCGCGCGTACATCCGCTTGTTCCACTGATGCGGCCCGAAGCTGACGAATCCCTTGGAGTTGGGCCTGGTGACGTTGACGAAAACGAAATCAATCGGCTTGTCTTCAGCGGGCCGTTCGTCATGGGGCTTGAAGCTGGTCGAAAACAAATTGGGCAGGTACGCGGCCTGATGCCGGTCGTGCACCGGACGTCCCAGGTTGCCGATGAACAGCTCGAACTCGATCCTGAAATGCGACGCGACGTCGCCGTTGAGCCATCCGGGATCGATCAACGGCGACGACATCCTGAGATCGACCACGCCGTCAAGCTTCCGGCCTCGGACCGCCAGCGCGCGTTGCATCACGGTTCCGGCCGCGAACGGAAAATCCACTCGCATCCCCGGCTTCACCATGGCGGCCGCTTCTTCGGTCGAAATCGTGCGCGATCGATAGTACTCCTGCCAATTCATTGCGCGGTTCCTCGTGGCAAACAGGGTCTTCGAGCCGCCACAATGGCCCAACTCGCCAACGCTGGCAAACTTGTCCGCCCCTACCCGAGCGGTTAGTTTTTCGAGCATGCTGATTACGGACGGCGAGTTCCGCTACGACCTCCGGCAAGCCGGCGAGTTGATCGCGGTCGAAACTGAAACGCTCGCGTGGGGCAGAATTCACGGCATCCGGCGTCCCGCCAGCGGCTCCAACGTGTACGAAGTCGAAGCCGAACTCGACGAAAGTGGGCTGGTCCGCCGCGTCGTCGCGAGCTACAGCCGCGGCCCCTTCACTCGCAATGCCACCTACGAGTCAGCCGACAACTTTCTGCGCGGCAATATCAGCACAGGAGGCAGCCGCAACGATTTGACCACCAAACTCGGCCGCTACGGCGAAGTCGATGCCGACCTCGTCATCTTCCGCGCGCTGATCATCGCGCACATTCGCGAGCGCGGGCAGACGCGATGGACCGGGCGGGTGGCGGCAATCGATCCGAATACACTGGTCGCCGCCACCAGCAAACAATCGTGCCGCCAGCGCGGAAGCGATCCTCACATGTGGATCTACGAGCCGCGCATGGGCGACGCCGAAGAAATCGAGATCGACGACTCAGGACTGATACTACGCCGCCGCGACTCGGGCGGTATCGAAACCGTGCTGCGCCAATCCACTTAGTTAAATTTGAACCCCACGGTGGGTTTCAAACTTCCTTCGGCATGGGTGACCCCCGCACCCAATATTAAGATGCGGGGTTTCGGCCCCTGCCAGACCTTTTGGGGTGAAGGGGGCCATCCTACTTGGGGCGGAGCCGCGGGATTCTGCCGCGCCCGTGAAATAACGGGCGAGGTATTCGGAGGCCGCGGCGGCCGGAGCAGAACTAACGATGTGCTTCACAAAATAATTTGGGGGCTGGGATTACTCCCAGCCCCCTGCCGTCACCACATCCGCCGCCCCACCACATCCTGTTAGGGCGCGAGTCTGGTCGCGCCTTTGTGGTTAAGCGGGTCCCGGAGAACTCATCATCCGCATTTTCTCCAAGGACTGGCTAATTCTTGCTGCGCCGCAAATGGCAAAATCCGCGTCCGCATCCACCTCATCATCGCCAGTCCTCTCCGAAATGCCCTCCCCTCCCCAATCCTCCGGGACCCTTGAGACTCCCTTCTTATGAGCACCCGCTAGTAGTGCCGCAGTTCATGCACTTGTAGCAGGCGCCGTTGCGCACCATTATGCTGCCGCAGTCCGGGCACGGCGGCGCGTCGGCCTGGTTGATGAACGCCTGCCGAATGCCGCCGTCCTTGCCGTCGCGCAGACTGGCTACTGGAGCCATCGCCAGCGTTGCGGGCGCCACGTCGGATTTTGCCGACAGGCTCTTTTCCGATTCGATGATTCCGACTTCGCGCTTTGCTTCCTCGTCCAGGAACTTCGACGCCATCCAGCGGAACAGGTAGTCCACGATCGACTTGGCGTATGGGATTTGCGGATTCTTGGTGAAGCCCGACGGCTCGAAGCGCATGTGCGAGAATTTGTCCACCAGGAATTGCAGCGGAACGCCGTATTGCAGCGCGAACGAAATCGCCGTCGCAAACGAGTCCATCAGCCCCGAGATGGTCGACCCCTGCTTCGACATCGTGACGAAAATCTCGCCCGGCGTGCCGTCCTCGTACATCCCGACCGTGATGTATCCTTCGTGGCCCGCGATATCGAATTTGTGCGTGATCGATTTGCGCTCGTCGGGCAGCTTGCGCCGCTGCATCCGATCGTCAGCCGTCGCGATTACCGCCGCAGCGACCGTCTCGACAGCCTTCTCGGTCTTGCCGGTGTTGAGCGGCTGGGTGCGCTTGGATCCGTCGCGGTAAATCGCGACCGCCTTGAGCCCGAGCTTCCACGCGGTGACGTACGCTTCCGAGACTTCGTCCACCGTCGCTTCCGCCGGCATGTTGATGGTCTTGGAAATCGCGCCCGAGATGAACGGCTGCACCGCACCCATCATCTTGAGGTGGCCGTTGTAGTGAATCGTGCGGGCGCCGGCGCGCGGCTTGAACGCGCAATCGAAAACCGCGAGATGCGCGTCGGCGAGCTGCGGCGCGCCTTCGATCGTCTCGTTCTCGTCCAGGTACTCGACGATTTCCTGCACTTCCTTCGAGTCGTAGCCCAGCCGCTTGAGCGCGCGCGGGACCGTGCCGTTGACGATTTTCAGCATTCCGCCGCCGACCAGCTTTTTGTACTTGATCAGCGCGATGTCGGGCTCGATGCCGGTGGTGTCGCAATCCATCATGAAGGCGATAGTGCCGGTCGGCGCGATGACTGTGGCCTGCGAGTTGCGGTAGCCGGCCGCGGTGCCAACCTTAAGTGCGTCGTCCCACGACTCGCGCGCGGCGCGCAGCAGGTCGAGCGGAACGTACGACGGATCGAGCTTGTAGGCAGCCGCCTTGTGGCGCTCGATCACTTTCAGCATCGGCTCACGATTGGGCGCGTAGCCGGCGAACGGACCCATCTGCTCTGCGACGCGCGCGGACTGGAGATAGGCCTCGCCGGTCATCAGCGCGGTGATCGCGGCGGCGTAGCTGCGGCCCTGGTCGGAGTCATAGGGCATCCCGAGCGCCATCAGCAGCGCGCCGAGGTTCGCGTAGCCCAGTCCGAGTTCGCGAAACGCGCTGGCGTTCTTTGCAATCTCGTCGGTTGGATACGACGAGTTGTCGACCAGAATATCCTGCGCCGTGATCATCACGTCGACCGCGTGGCGGAATGCGCGCACGTCGAACTCGCCGCGATCGTCGATGAACTTCATCAGGTTGAGCGACGCGAGATTGCAGGCCGAGTTGTCCAGATGCATGTACTCGCTGCACGGATTCGACGCGTTGATGCGTCCGCTGGCGGGGCAGGTGTGCCACAGGTTGATGGTGGTGTCGAATTGCATGCCGGGGTCGCCGCATGCGTGGGCGGCCTCGGCGATCATGTGGAGCACCCGGCGCGCGGGACGCGTCTCGGCAACCTCGCTCGACTTGACGAAGTGCGTCTGCCAATCGGCGTCATCGAGCACCGCCTGCATGAAGCCGTCGGTGGCGCGCACGGAGTTGTTCGCGTTCTGGAAAAATACCGAGCCGTAAGCGGGGCCGTCGAGCGAGGAGTCGTAGCCGGCCTCGATCAGCGCCCACGCCTTGCGCTCCTCTTCCACTTTGCACTTGATGAAATCGACAATGTCCGGATGGTCGGCGTTGAGCACGACCATCTTGGCCGCGCGCCGCGTCTTGCCGCCCGACTTGATCACGCCGGCGCTCGCGTCGGCCGCCTTCATGAACGACAACGGTCCCGACGCGGTGCCGCCCGAGGAAAGTTTTTCGCGGCATCCGCGCAGCGCCGACAGGTTCACGCCCGCGCCGGACCCGCCTTTGAAGATCATGCCCTCGTTGCGGTACCAGCTCAGGATCGAGTCCATGCTGTCTTCGACCTTGAGGATAAAACACGCGGAGCACTGCGGCTTGGCCTCGATGCCGACGTTGAAATAGACGGGGCTGTTGAACGAAGCCTTCTGGTTGAGCAGCAGGTACTTGAGCTCGGCGTGGAAAGTCTCGCGCGCGTCGGCGTCGGCGAAGTAGCCTTGTTTGTCGCCCCATCCGCTGATGGTATCCACGACGCGCGAGATCAATTGGCGGACGCTGGTCTCGCGCCGCGGCGTGCCCAGTGGTCCGCGGAAGTATTTCGAGACGACGACGTTAGTGGCGGTCTGCGACCACGCTCGCGGCACTTCGACGTCCTTTTGCTCGAAGACCACGCGCCCGTCTTCGCCCGAGATGACGGCGCTGCGGAGGTCCCATTCGACCTGCGAATATGGATCGACGCCGGCGGTGGTGAAAAATCGCTCGAGCACGACGCCACGGCCGGGCGCCGCAGAATTGACCGGCCCGCCGTTGCTGGAAGGTGCGCGGTCGGTTGTTTTAGACTTCGAATCCATCTCCAAATCTATCGCTCCACCACCCATCCCCGCATCCTCCCCACCCCAGTTACATGCGCGTTAAGCCCACATTTGGTTCCCCAGCTGACTGCCGCTCGCTGTTTGGTTAGCTGCGACATTATCTGGAGTCGTCAAGTGTGGCGTGGGCGACAATATGCGCGCCGCCCGTACGGTCTGTCAAGCCCCGACCCCCTACAGGTAGTGTAGGACAAGGTGTTCACAACCCATATATTAGGTTGTTGATAACTTTTGGTAAATGTTCGCTCCTATTAATAATTCTGCCTGACCGACGAAATCACATTAGCTAGACTAATTGAAAATGGCGTCGTGGAAACTCGTTGACCATGCGGTCGGTATGCGTTTCGGGGCGACGGCGCTATCTTGGTTCGGTCATGCCGAATCGACGCCACAAGGCTCCTGAACAGATCGGCGCGGCGATGCAGCCGCTACTCGATCGGATCGACCGCGAAGGTCATTTCGCGATCGTGCGGCTGGCAAAAGCATGGCCGGAGATCGTCGGCGAAACGATCGCGCGGCGCACGGAAATCGTCTCGCTGAAATTCCACACGGCGGTCGTGAAAGTGTCGGGTGCGATGTGGATACAAGAACTCAACCTGATGAAGTCGCAGATACTCGCGCGCATGACGGATCGAATCGGCGACGACGCGGTGCGCGAACTGCGCTTCGTACAGGGACGACTAAGCCGGCGCGAGCGGCCGAAATTGCGCACCGTGCCGCGCGCGACGCGGAAATCCATCGAGCTGCCCGAGTTGAAGGATCCCGATCTGCGCCAGGCTTTCGAGCGTCTAATCGAGGCCTGGGGCCGCTCGTCGAGGTAAGCTTCTGTTCCCCTCTCCAGAATGGAGCGGGGTTAGGGGAGAGGTCGCGTCCGGCGCGTGTCGGTAAACGAAACTGACGCGAATTACGTCAAAATACTGTGAATCCTTGGTCAGCGGAGTTCGTACTACATAAGGGCAAGTAACCTGTCGTGGCTTTCGAAGTATCCAAGCAAGACCGAATCCTCCACGTGCTCAACCGGCTCGCGTTCGGGCCGCGCCCCGGCGATTTCGAGCACGTCAGCGCGGTCGGGCCTGAACACTACGTACAGGAGCAACTGCATCCGCAGTCGATAGCGGTTCCGGGCGACCTGTCCGAGGCCGTCAACCAACTCCCGACGCTGCGTATGACTCCGATCGCGCTGTTTATCGAGTACCAGCGGCCGATCAACCTGGCGCGCAGGGACGCCAAGGCCGAGGTTGGCGCCAATCCTGCGGCGGGCAATCAGGCGGCGATCAAAGACGCGACCAAAGATTTGCGAATCAAGCAGCGCGTCGTGATGCGCGAGGCGGTCGAGGCGCGGATGATGCGCGCGATCGAAGGCCCGCGCCAGTTGCAGGAAGTAATGACTGCGTTCTGGTTCAACCACTTCAACATTTTCGCCGGCAAAGGTCTCGACCTGATTTGGACCGGCGCGTTCGAGGAGACTGCGATTCGGCCGCATACCTTCGGCAAGTTCCGCACGCTGCTCGGCGCGACCGCGCATCATCCGGCGATGATGTTCTACCTCGACAACTGGCAGAACACCGCGCCCGGTAGCCCCGGCTCGAAGGGCAAGTTCGAAGGCATCAACGAGAACTACGCGCGCGAGCTGATGGAGCTGCATACGCTGGGTGTCAACGGCGGCTACTCGCAGGCCG
>Ga0209333_1000801_pt1 | contig 16457 bp, 13 predicted proteins | sample BlaSpr_A8_OM2_O3_FD_187982 | JGI IMG/M metagenome (GOLD analysis project Ga0209333, IMG submission 187982) | Forest soil microbial communities from Thunder Bay, Ontario, Canada - Black Spruce, Ontario site 2_A8_OM2_O3 (SPAdes) (version 2) | ecosystem: Environmental > Terrestrial > Soil > Boreal... | reverse complement strand
CCTGGTGGATTTGCTGGCGGGCCTCCAGGTGCGCCAGGATCTCGGTCCGCCGCCGGGGCCATCCCCGGACGATCCCGCACGGAAGAAGGAGTGGGAAGCCGATTGGGCAAAAAGAAACAAAAGGCTCCAGGATTACAGGACGGAGGCCACCGGGAAACTGCTGGCGAGCGTCCGCCAGCGCTCCGGACCACAGCGCAACGCGGCGCTGTTTCAGGCCTGGCAAGTAATGGAGCGGCAGAACGGCACGGAGGAAGCGCCGGCAGCCTTAGTGCAGCTTCGCCAGGAGGTGCTGGCATCCGCTCGAGAGCTTCCACTGTACGACTTGATGAACTTCGCGACGGAGGTTTTGACCCGGAAGTCGCTGCCGCGAGAGCAGATTCTGCCGCTCCTCCGTGACCTGGCGCAATCGGCCGGACGCGCGCCGAAGGACCAGAGCGTCACCTTACAGCTTCAAGGTTACCCGCTCTGGTGCGAAGAATCCCAGCGCGACTGCAACGACGCCATTTTGGCGGATGCGGCTAAGCCGGATTCGCCGCTGTTGGCCAACACGATCCTGCTTCTGAAAGAGGCTGAACATCCCGAACTGGACGCCTTACTCAAAGAGCGCCTGGCCGCGCCCACCGCGCTGAACGATTATGTGCGGGCGCAGACGACTGCGGCGCTGGCGCTGCGGGCGGGAAGCCGGAGTCTGCTGCCCGTCGTGAAGGAAGCGCTGGTTCATTTTGCCGGCAAGCGTGCGGCCGACTGCGAAACTCAAGCGTATCTGGTGAATTACCTGGTCCGGTTTGCTCCGAAGGAGGCCGCCCAGTATCTTAGGGAGGCGTTTCAGGATAAAGACTCCCAGTGCGGGTGGTTCGAGTTCTTGGGCCAGACGCGCTACAGCGACGACTTGATCCCCATCGCCGTAGACGCATTGGACAGCCCAAGTCCGGCCGCCGCGGCGAGTGCTGCGTTGCTTCTGGGGGCGCATGGCCCGGCTGAGGTCGAGGACATACTATGGCGGCATCTCGAAACCTTTTGGGACAACTGGCGGGATCGTGCATACGAGTTGCAGATGGCGATGGCGGGTTCCTGGCCGGTCGAAGCCGCGTATCTGGAGCAGGCGCTGGTGAACGCACTGTTGCATGGCGCCAACTGGAAACCGACACTGGCGGAACAGGAGCGGTTGCGCGCGGGCTGCCTGACCGATAATTGCCGGAAGGTCGCTGCCGGGGAAGTGTCCCTGGGCAGATAGAAGGGAGACATCATGAATGGATAAGACACGACGGCAAATGATCGCAGGCGGCGGGCTAGGTCTGGCCATGGCGGCCGTACGCGTCGGCGCTGCAAAACCGGCGACAATCGTTGCGGCCAAGGCGATCCATCAGGAGGAGGATTTCAAGTGCGGCGCCCAGCGGATTTACGAGGCGCTGCTGGACGCCGGGCAGTTCCGCGCGTTTTCGGGTGGCGCGGCTGAGATCCACCGCGAAGCCGGCGGCGCGTTTGCGCTTTTTGAAGGCCGCATCGTGGGACGAAATGTGGAGTTGGTTTCAAACCGCCGGATTGTGCAGGCCTGGAGGTCTGCTTCGTGGTCCGAGGGCGCCTATTCGATTGCCAGATTTGAGCTAATGGATCAAGGCGCGGGCACGCGGGTGGTCTTGGACCATACAGGCTTCCCACCGGAACACGCGGAGAGTTTGGAGAGCGGGTGGAACGAGCACTATTGGACGGCGCTGCATAAGTTCCTGGGGTAGGAAGAGGCGTCAGCCGAGATTCATCCGGGCTAATAAGTCGCGATAGCGCGGGTCCGAGCGGAAAGGCTCAAAGCAGGGTTCCGCATCCATGCGTGTCAGATAGGGATCGCGCTCGGCCAAGGCGGCTTGGAAAAAGCCGAACATCCGGTCCGGCTGGCCGAGAGCGGCATGGTAAACGGCAAAACAGGCCGGCGAGACATATTGTTTCGAGCTTCTGGCCATGACTTCATCCATCAGTTCTTCCGCGCCTTCCGGCTTGCCATCCCGTACATACGAAGCTGCCAGGAACCCGGCCGCCAGCGTAAAGGAGGGCGAGAGGCGCACGGCTGTCTCCAGACTGGCGATCGACTCCCGCAGGCAGCCCTTTTGAGACAGGGCCAAGCCCATCGCAAAGTGCACCAACCAATAGTCGGGATAAAGATCCACGGCTGCCGCGGCATGTTCGATCGCATCGTCGTACCGGCCCTGACAGTAAAGCGCGAAAGCCAGGCCGTAGTGGACCATCATGGACAGAGGATCGGTTTCGAGCGCCCGCCGGTACTGCGCAGCCGCTTCTTCGAATCGCCGCAGCGGCGTCAGGAAATAGAGCGCGTAGCGGACGCGGACCAGCGGCGGCACAGGATCGACGGCCATGGCCGCTTGAAAATGAGACTCCGCCGCCTTCCAGTCGAATTCGACGGCGCCAACGACCAGCCCCAGCACGCTGTGCGCCTCGCTTAGCGTTGGATCGATGGCCAGCGCGTTCCCGGCGGCGGACTTCGCCAAAGGCGCCATTTCCGTCATGCGCCGGATGCCGAGCGCGCCCAGACCGTAGGAGTAAACCGCCAATCCGCCGTAGGCCGCCGCGCATGCCGGATCGTGGCGGAGCACCCGTTCGAACGACTCTTTGGCTAGGGCCAGACTTTCCGGAGTGTAGCGCTGGTACCAGTAAAGTCCCTTCAAGTAACTCTGGAATGCCTCCACATTCGAGGTGCTTCGGCGCGGGGCGGCCAGCTTGACTTTCAGGGCGTTCGCAATCGCCTGCGAGATATCGTCTTGGATGGCGAAGATATCCGTCATTTCGCGTTCGTACCGCTCCGACCATAAGTGCGACTCATCCGCTACGTTGATGAGCTGCGCGGCGATGCGAACGCGATTGCCCGCGGTACGCACACTGCCTTCGAGAATGGCACCTACTCTGAGGCGTTGTCCGACGGTGCGCAAATCCCGTTCCTTACCGCGAAAGGCGAATGCCGACCCGCGCGCTATCACGCGCAACTCGGGAACCTTGGCGAGGGCGTTGATGATCTCTTCCGCCAGCCCGTCGCCGAAATACTCGTTTTCTTTGCCGCCGCTCAGGTTGGCGAAGGGGAGTACGGCGATGGATGGGGTGTCTTCGGCCGCACCGTTGGACAAGGCTGCTTCGGCCAGTGCCCGCTGGACTTCCCGCATCGTCTGAAAGCGCTGTGCGGGATCCTTGCGCAGACAGCGGAGCACGTGCCCCTCGATTGCGGCCGGAATCGCAGGCTTAATATCTCTCAATGGCCGGGGCTCTTCCTGCAGGATGGCAGCAAGGGTTGCGATCCACGAACCGCCTTGGAATGCGCGCTGCCCGCAGAGCATCTCGTACAACACCAAGCCGAATGAGAAAACGTCGGACCGGGCGTCAACCGTTCGCCCTTCCGCCTGTTCCGGAGACATATAGGCCGCGGTCCCCACTATGGTTCCGGGGAGCGTACGCATGGTGGCCGTTTCGCCCTCGGGCGCCGCGACAGGCTCGATGAATTGCGCGAGTCCGAAATCCAGCAGTTTGGCCCGGCCGCCCTGAGTGACGATCACGTTGGCTGGTTTCAGATCGCGATGAACGATGCCGGCGGCGTGGGCCGCGGCCAGCGCATCCGCAATATCGGAGGCGTACTTCGTGGCGTCCTTCACCGGCAGCGCGCCGCGGCCGTTCATTTGTTCCAGCGTAGTGCCGGCGACGTATTCCATGGCGATGAAGTACACGCCGCTCTCTTCCGAGATGCCGTAGATGGTGACAATGTTGGGGTGGTTGAGGCTGGCGGCGGCCTGGGCTTCCTGCAGGAACCGGCCCTTTCTGCCGGCATCGGCGATCTTCTCCGCGGGCAGAGTCTTCAAGGCGACGATGCGGTTAAGGCCAGTGTCGCGGGCCTTGTAGACCTCTCCCATTCCTCCAGTCCCTAACAGTGAAAGGATTTCGTAGGGGCCGATGCGGACGCCAGCGGTAATGGCCATGACGCTTTCACCGATTCTAACCCGAACCGCCAGCACGGGTTTGTAAGATGGCTCCGCCGATTACAATGATGGATTGCCGATTCTTCCCTCGATTCTCTTCGGCGCCTGTTTTACCTTGGCGATTGCATGGATGCTCGGCAGCATTTGTCTGCACCGGTTGCCGGTTCCGTGGACCATCGTGCTGGCGGTGGGCGCGGCGGCGGAAAGCTGCATCGTGTTCGCGATGCTGGTTTGCGGCGTGGGCAATCGCGCCGGCTTTATCTTGCTGGGCGCGGTTTGCCTGGCGGCTTATTGGTGGAAGGGGAGGGGCGCGGCGCGCCTCGCCGATCCGGGTGTGGCGGCGGCGGACCGCGTGACGGTGTACCTGGCATACGCTGCGCTGGCATGCTACGCGGCGCTGTACCTGATCAACGCGCTGGCGCCGGAGATCGAATCGGATGCGATTGCGTATCACCTCGGACTGACGTCCGAATACGTGCGCCTGGGCCGCTTTCCCAGCCGCGTGGGATTTTACGAAATGCTGCCGCAAGGCCTGGAGATGCTATTTGTGCCGGCGTTCGCGTTCGGCCGGCACTCGGCGGCGAAACTGGTCCATTTCGGATTTCTGCTGGCGACCGTCCCGTTGATGTTGGGGATTGGACGGCGCCTCAGACTGCCGGCAGGCGTAGCGCTGGCGGCGGTGGTACTGTACTTTTGCGCGCCGATGACCGGAATCACCGGCACGTCCGCCTATACCGACGCGGGCGGCGTCTTCTACACGTTGGCCACGTTTTATACGCTGCTGGTGTGGCGCGATACGCGCGACATTCGCTATCTGGCGCCGGCTGGAATCGCGGCGGGGTTCTGCTATGCTATCAAGTTTCCGGGCGGCCTGGTGGCGATTCTGGCAGTAGTGTTTGTGATAGTGGTAGAACGCCGCGTACGCTTGGGCCACCTGGCGCTGCTGACGGGTGCGGCGCTGGCGATGGCGGCGCCCTGGCTGCTGCGCAGCGTCATCATAACCGGAAACCCACTTGCGCCGCTGTTCAACCGGTTCTTCCCCAACCCTTACTTCCATCCATCGACGGAGCGGGAACTGGCGGCCGCGCTAGGCTCGTGGCTGGGCATACCGTTTTGGCGGGTTCCGTATGAACTGATCGTGGGTGGGGCCTTTGCAGGCGCCATGGGTCCGGTCTTCTTCGCGCTCCCGCTGGGATTGCTGGCCCTACGGAAGCAGGCGGGCCGTTTGTGCTGGTTGGCGGCGGCGCTGCTGGCTCTGCCGTGGTTTTGGAACTCGGGTGCGCGTTTCCTGATGCCCGCGCTGCCCTTTCTGGCGATGGCCCTGGCGCTGGCTGTGGCGGCGTCTCTGCCCCGGCAAGCGCTGTGGGCGTGCGTGGCGGTGCAAGCAGTGGCCTGTTGGCCGCAGATCTTCGGGCTGTACCATCCCGAATTCAGTTGGCGATTGAAGGGGATCCCGTGGCGCGCGGCGTTACGCATCCAACCGGAGCGGGATTATCTGGAAAGCCTGGACGGTTATCGGGTGGCGCGCATGGTGCAGGACCACACGCCTCCCGGCGCGCGGCTATTCTCCCTGATTTCGGTGCCTGCGGCGTATACGGATCGCGAGGTTCTGGAATTCTGGCATTCGGGGCAGGCGGAGGAATTGTACGACGCTATGAGGGTAGCCGCGAGGCCGAAGGATCTGCTGTGCGACTTCAGGGCGGATTGGCCTCCGCGCCGATTGCGCGGTCTGCGGATACGCATGCCGAAGGCGGCGGCGGGGGAGTGGATGATTCACGATATCAAGTTGTTTTCCGGCGACGAGCAGATCTTTGGCGGTCCGCAATGGCAACTGCGGGCGTGGCCCAACGTGTGGGAACTGCCGCTGGCTTTCGATGAAAACCGTGCGACGCGCTGGCGCACCTGGGAACCGATCCGCGCCGGCATGTACGTGGAAGTGGATTTCGACCGTCCGCTGACGCTGAGCGGCGCGCTGATGGCTTCGCCTTATCCTCTGCCGTTCGAATTCTACGGGCGCGAGGCGGATGGATGGCGCCTGCTGACGAACCGGCCGGCATGGACGCCCAGGCTGGTCGGAGACGTGAGGGTGTCGGCCACGAGGGCGATTCGCGACGCCGGCTTCCGTTACATCCTGGCGTACGACAGCAACGAGGGGAATGGACTGCTGGGCGCCGCCATGGTGGGGCACGAGGCGGAGTGGGGTCTGGAAAAAATAGCCGATCTTGGCCCGGTATTGCTGTTTCGGATAAAGTAGACAGTTGTAAGAGGAGGTCTTATGGACTGGCATTCGCCAGTGCGCTTTCCGGCCGAGAGCGAGAGTTATCGGGTGGCGCGGGACGAGCTGCTGGCGGCCGAACGGGCGCTGCGCAAGCATGTGGAGCAAGTAGCTCAGTTGCGGCGCATGCTGCCGCTGGGCGGAGAGTTGACGGAGGACTATGCGTTTGAGGAGGGGCCGGCGGGCCTGGCGGATGCCACGACCGTCACGGCAGTGAAGCTTTCGGATCTTTTTCGGAACGGCATCGACACGCTGGCGCTCTACAGCTTCATGTATGGCCCGGAGATGAAGCAGGCGTGCCCGATGTGCACGTCGTTTCTGGACAGCCTGAACGGCACGGCTCCGCACGCGGGACAGCGGCTTAACCTCGCTGTAGTTGCGAAGTCGCCGATCGGGCGGATTCGCGAATTTGCCAGGGGGCGGGGATGGTATAACCTGCGCCTGCTATCGTCGGCGCGGAACACATACAACCGCGACTATCATGGAGAGACCGCCGCCGGAGGCCAACTTCCGGTATTCAACGTATTTGTGCGGCGCGGCGGTAAGATCTATCATGCATATAATACGGAGTTGCTGTATGCGCCGCCGGAGCCAGGGCAGAACGAGCGGCATATCGACATGATGTGGCCGCTTTGGAACTTACTGGATCTTACGCCGGAAGGGCGCGGCGCGGATTGGTATCCGCGGCTGAGTTACTAGTAGATCCTGGGCCGGGGAGAGATATGGCAGTTGAGGAAATGACGCCGGGCGTAGCGCGGCTGCGCACGTTGATTGCGAACATCTACTTAGCCGGCAGTCCGGGCGGGCCATGGGTGTTGGTGGATACGGGCGCACCCGGCAATGCCGCGCGCATCCGCGATGCAGCGGTGCAGCGCTTTGGCCGAGGCGCGCGTCCCGAGGCGATTCTGCTGACGCACGGGCATCGGGATCACGCCGGTTCCGCGTTGGAGCTGGCCGGATATTGGGACGTACCGATCTATGCGCACCGGCTGGAGCGGCCGTTCCTCAGCGGCAAGTCCGCCTACCCGCCGAAGGACCCCCTGGCGGGCGGCGCCTTTTCGTTTATAAGCCGGTTCTTTCCGAGCGCCACGGTGGACCTGGGGGAGCGTCTGCGCGATCTCCTGGAGGACGGCCCGGAAGGCGGACCTGTACCGGGTCTGCCGGGTTGGCGCTGGCACTTCACACCGGGACACGCACCGGGGCATGTCGCATTCTTCCACGGGGAGGAGTCGGTGCTGCTGGCGGGCGACGCGTGCACCACGATGGATCTGGATTCGGCGATGGGGATGGTGGCGCAGGAGCCGCGGATCTCGCGCCCGCCGGCGCCCTTCACCTACGACTGGGAGCAGGCGCGGCGATCGGTTGAGCTGTTGGCCGGTTTGCGGCCGAACGCGATTGGCGCGGGTCACGGCGAACCCATGAGCGGGCGCGCTGTGGCGGTGGGGCTGGCGGATCTGGCGCGCGATTTTCCCATGCCGCGCGGCCGGTACGCCGGTGAGCCGGCGCGCACGGACGAGACTGGCGTGACTTTCGTGCCGCCGCCGCCGCCCGATCCGGCGCCGAAGATTGCAGCGGCGGTTGGATTGGCGGCGGCGGGAATCGCGGCAGTGGTGGCGTTAAGTCGCGATAAGAAGTCGGGAGTCGGAAGCCACGAGACAGAATAAGGCGTTACTCTACGACTCCGTGAATCCTTAGCTGGACTAGCTGGTCCGTGGAGAGGTTTTTGTATCCGGCGGATTGCAGCTTTTGAATCATGGCGGCCGTTACTCCGTGGATGCGCAACTGGACAAGATCGTCGAGCGGCACATTATCATAGCCGAGCGACTGGAGGTCCTTGACGAAAGCGGCACTTACTCCATGGATTTGCAACTGCACCAGGTCGTTGACGCCGGCGCGGCCATACCCCATGCCACGAAGCTCATTCACGAATTCGGTGGTGATTCCATGGATGCGAAGCTGCACCAGATCGTCCACGGCGATGCGAGGGTAGCCCATGTCGCGGAAACCCTGCATGTACTCGGAAGTTACTCCATGGATCCGCAACTGGACTAACTGTTCGGCGGGCACCGTTCCGTAGCCGGACTTCTTCAGGGTGGCCGCGAATTCGGTGGTCACGCCATGAATCCGCAACTGGACCAGTTCGTCCGGCTGCAGGGTGTAGCCCAGGCCGCGAAGTTCGCGGATGTATGCAGTGCTAACGCCATGGATGCGGAGTTGGACCAGTTGGTCAAGCGGGAGGCGGCGGTAACCTAGTTCGTCGAGTTCGCGGATGTAGGCCCGGGATATGTTATGGACGGCCAGTTCGAAGAGCCGCTCGGCGTCGAGATCGTTGTAGCCCAGGGTGTGGAGAGCGGCGACGTAGTCCGGGTTGGGCGAGAAAACAAAGGTGCCGCCACCGCCGTCGTTACGAAAGCTTCCTTCGCATGTAAGGGTGCCGGCGTCGCGCAGCATCTCGAATTTGGCGGGGCCGCCGGCTTCGACTCGGGCGCGGGTAAGGCCGCGGAAGTCGTCGAAATCGTAGCTGGAGGAGGAACTATAGCTATTATTCCCTCCCCAGGTTCTGTGGATGGAAAATTGCACTCCTTGTGGGACAAGCTCAAGCGTCCATTGACCGGCGATGGCGCCGGTTGGCGAGCTGGACTGAGCCATTAGGAAGTAAAGGGGGACGATTGCCGGGATCAGCAGCCAGAAGCGTTTGTTGTTCATGGGAAGAGTCCTTTAAAGGCCGGATTGCTTGAGACGGACCAGTTGTGGCACTGACAGATTCTTGATTCCGTTTTCGTTTAGACGATGGATGAATGCGGCGTCCACGCCGTGGATGCGCAACTGCCGGTACTCGTCCGCTGTGAGGCCTTGGTAGCCGGCGGCTTTTAATTCGGCCATATAGTCGGGCGTCACGCCGTGAATGCGCAGGCTGACTAGATCGGCGATGGACAAGTTGTTGAGGCCGTTGTTTCTCATGCCGCGCATGAAATCCACATCGACGCCGTGAATGGCCATTTCTACCAGCTCATGCGCCGTAACGTTCGTGTAACCAGCTTGCTTCACCGCCATGGCGAACTCGGGTGTGACACCATGGATTTTCAGTTCGATCAGCTCATCGACAGTGAGATTGCGGAAGCCGGCGGCGACGATCCCGGTCAGGAAGTCATGACTCTGCTGCGGATGGCTGGCGGGCGGTTCAGGCGTCGCCTGGGCGGCAGCCAGGGCGACTGCGACCGTCTTGCGCAGAGTGGTGGGGAGTACGACAGGCTGGGCGGGGCGGGCCGGTGCAGTTCTCTCCGCGCGCATCGGCTGGCGCAGTGCGACAGCCATGCACGCAATGGCGGCCAGCCCGGCAAGCGCGGGGAGCCAGGCTGGGCCGTGCCGTTGGGGTTCCCCTGGGATTAACAGGCGCTGGATGCGCTGCATCAACGAACCGCCCCGCGCGGACATGGCGAACACAGGTTCAGCCGCGCGGACCTGTTCAAGGTCGATCAGGGCGCGCGCATACGTGACGCGGTCCCCGCAGAGTTGTGCGGCAATGTCGTCACAGCAGTTCTCGCGTTCGATGCGGATCTGGCGCGATACCCACCAGACCGCGGGATGATAGAAAAGCAACGTGTCCACGGTGGTCTGCAGGAGGTTGACGAGGTAATCGTGGCGGCGGATGTGTGCGATTTCGTGCGCCAGCAAAGCTTCCAAGGCGCGCCAGTCCAGGCCGGCGAGGGACGCGGCCGGCATGAGGATCACGGGACGCAGCCATCCGATTACGCACGGAGACTGTGTCGGGCGATGGATGGCGAGGCGCACGGGGACGGATACGCCGGCGCGGCGTATCAATTCCTGCAGGGCGCGCTCCCAGTCCGGCGGGACGGGGAGCGAAGCGGCGCGGCGGAGGCGACCGAGACAGGCCCAGGCGCCGATCCAGCGCATGGATAGCAGGGCGACGCCCGCGACCCAGAGGGTCACGATCCACGGGAGGAAGGGCGTCAGGGCGTCCTCAAGGCTGGGGCGCGCGGGGGCGGGCAGGGAAGTCACGGCGGCGTAGGGCGCGGCGGCTGGCCTCCAAACTGGTAGACGGGCCATAGCCGGCTCGAGTGCGGGTCCGTGAACGAGGGTGGCGGTGAAGGTGAGCACGGGAAGCGCGAGGAGCACCATTAGAAACAGGCAACTCACGGCATAGCGGGCGCGGGCCGGCGCGTCGCGCAAGGCGAAGTTGCAGGCAGCCAGGAGCAGGGCCGCCAGCGTTCCCTGCCAGAGGAAGTGCAGCAAGGCCCATGCGAGGGCCCTGCAGGCCGGTTGCGCCAAGAGATTTTGGATATGTGTCACCGCTGCGGTTCCTTTCCCTTTTCAAAGTCTGCGAGCATTTGACGCATTTGGGCGATCTCCTCTTTGGACGCCTTGCGGCCGGACAACGCTTGCATCATAAGCTTGGCGGCAGAGCCGCCGAAGGCACGATCCATGAGGTGGCCCACCATTTGCCGCTGGGTATGTTCCCGCGCCACCTTCGCCTGATAGACGTGGGCCCGGGCGGTTTCGTCCCGTTCGACGAGGCCTTTGGCGGCCATGATTTGCAGAAGCTTCAAGACCGTGGTGTAGCCGATTTCACGGCGCCGCTCAAGACTGGTGTGCACGTCGCGAACGGTGCTGGGACCCAAGTCCCACAGGGAGCGGAGGATTTCGAGTTCGGCGTCGGTGGGGCGGGGAAGATCGGTGCGGGGCATCTGGAAATCAGGATACTACGAAGGTGTTCGTATTGTCAACGAAAATCTTCGTAGTTGATGGGCGGCGTACTGTTACCTTCCCACGACGATAATGGAAAATGAATCCGGAGCCATTTGGCCGCGCCGCTGTCCGGGCGCAGGCGGAGCGAAATCCCCGGTGATCGACAGGATCCGGTCCGTCTTGGTATCCACTGTCATCGTTCGCGCGCCCGGCTTCGTCTGCACGGTCTGCTCCACCTCGAAGCTGGTGGGGCTATTTTCCTTCACGACCGTCAGCGTGCCATCGCCCTGCGAAGTGAACGCCTCCATGGTATGTGGATTGAACCCTGCGCCGTCCACGCCTGTGCCGATCGGCAAGGTGGTGATGATCTTGCCGTCCTCGGCATTCAAGATCACCATGACGGCCGGTTCGTGGCACGCGGCGAACAGAATATGGTGTTTCTCGTCCAGCGCCAGCCCGCCAGGCCCGCCGCCTTTGCCGGCCAGATCGTAATGGGCCGTTACCTTGAGCGTCTTGGCGTCCACGGCCGCGATGCTGTCCTTGTCTTCGATGTCCACCCAAAGATGCCCCTTGCCGTCGGTGACTGCCTGTTCGGGCGCGCCGCCCAGATCGACGGTGCCGGCAATCGAGCCGTCCTTCGCATCAATCACGGTAGCGTTAGGGGCGCGATGGCTGAAGACCCACACGCGTTCGTTGAACGGATCGAAAAGGATGCCATCCGGGCCGCCCTCCACGTCGATGGTTTTGATGGCGGCCAGCGTCTTGGTATCCCACATCACCACTGGTTTGCTGCTCCCGAAACCGTGATGCGACTTAGGATCGACGGCCACGCCGCGCGCGTTGGCATTCGGGATCTCGCCCACGGATGCGAGCGAATCCAGATCGAAGACCGTGATGCGGGCACCGGTTGCCGCGGGGCGCGGGATGTACAGTCGCCGCCCATCGACGTCCGCGTAGACGTAGTCGAAACCACCCGCGCCGCCCACTTTGACCGTCTTCAGCAGCCTATAAGGACCGGCAAACGCCAGTGCCGATATTACAATCGCAAACGCCAAGCAGATTCGTCGCATTCCCGCACGTTAGCACGACGCTAAGGCACGCGGACCGGCCGGGAGACCTGTCGTACCACCCCGAAATCGAAAGCATGGCGGGCCATGTCCACGCGGCTGCCGCGGAAAGCTACGCCCTCGGCCTGAAGCCGCATACGCTGCTCCAGACCGGCGTCCCCCGGCAGGCGGATGTGTCCTCCGGCGCCAAGCACGCGATGCCAGGGGATGCCGCCCTTGGCGTGATGGAGGGCCCAGGCGACTTGGCGGGCCGCGCCAGGGTAGCCGGCAGCCTTCGCCACATCGCCGTACGTCGCCACGCGGCCTTTCGGAATCCTGCGTATCGTGCTGCGCAATTGTTCCAACATCTCTCGTATCAGTCTACGCCCTACTTCGGCGGATGGTTCAACTTGTCAAGGGCCACTTAAACCCACGCCTGCTCACGCAGGCCCCGGCTATGTCGTACATCCCGGCAACATCCGGCTCCGCTTGGCGAACCCCTCGCTGCCCATCACCTTTGGCAGCATGCCGGGGCCGTCATAACCTCATGAGAAACTTTTCATAATTTTCTTGTTGACACGATTGCACATAAGCGGTAACTTGGAGTTGGTAGTTGCATTGCATGGATCCTCGGTAGGCGAGGCGTCCGCGCGGCAAACAAGCCACTGCCCTAAAGCGTCCAAAGATGCTGGCAATCAGGGTAGACCAGGAACTCCCGGGTTAAGGGTTTTCCTAAGGTGGCTGAGGTCTTCGGATCTCTCACGGCGCGCGGTGCTGAAGCTTGGACCCGTTGGGGAATCCGTCAGCGATCGTTCTGCGATAGTTGGCCATTTCTCTGCGCCGGGGGAAATGGCTTTTTCATTTCCCGCCAGCTTCTCTCGCTTCCAGAAAGGTATATGGAACCTAAAGACGATCGCCCTCCTAGTACGGACGGGCAAATCGTGGAAGAAACGGTTGTGATCCGGTAGCGGTACCCTCCTCTATCGCCTCGCCCGCGCTTCTTCCACACGGTGGTGAACGCGGGGGTGGAGGCGGCAGTTTTCCTTCTCCCTCAAGACCAATCGATCCGGCGCTTCGCCGCGGTATTTTGCGTTGCGGTTTGGCCGTTGCGCACCGTGCCGTCAGGCGATAGCCGCTACATGTCCGCTCGGGCGGGCGACTGCAGAGGGGGACGGCGATGACAAACAAAACATTGATCATGCCCACGGCCGTATCCACAGCCGGCGGGGCCGGGCTGGAGACCGAGACGGCGCCGGTGCGCGGCCGCGTGGTGAAATCTAAAATCGCGCGCGATCTGCTTACGTTTCTGATGGTCTTCGGCCCCGGGCTGATCGTCATGGTCGCGGACAACGACGCGGGCGCGGTATCCACTTATAGCCAGGCCGGCGCCCAATACGGCACTCATTTGCTCTGGATTGTTCTGCTTTTATTGCCGGTCTGTTACTTCATACAGGAAATGGTGGTGCGGCTGGGCATCGCGACGGGCAAAGGCCATGCGGCGATGATCTACCAGCGGTTCGGCAAGTGGTGGGGGTTGTTCTCGCTGGTGGATCTGGAGCTGGTCAACTTTCTGACGCTGGTAACCGAGTTTGCGGCCGTCGACCTGGCGCTGAACCGGTTGGGTGTGGATCCACGCTACGGCGTGCCGCTGGCAGCGGCGGGTTTGGCCTTGCTGGTGCTGACAGGCAGCTACCGCCGCTGGGAGCGCATCGTCGTATTTCTGTGCATGCTGGATTTCGCCTGGTTCGCGATCGCGTTCCGGCTGGGTCCGCCGGTGCGGCAGATCGTGAAGCACGCGCTGCTGCCGTCCATACCGGCGGGCGGAATCACGCCGGAACTCATGTTCCTGGTCATCGCGATTGTGGGCACCACCATCGCGCCATGGCAGCTCTTCTTCCAGCAGAGCTGTATCGCCGACAAGCGGCTGCGCTTCGCGGACGTGAAGTGGGCGCGCCTGGATACGTTTCTGGGGGCCTGCGTCACCATCACGGCCGCCGTCTGCATGATGATCGCGGGGGCGGCTTCGCAGGCGCATGGCTTCCGCTTCACCGATCCGGCCCAAATGGCCGCCGATATCGGCACGTTTGCCGGACCGGCGATGCGCGATCTGATCCTGCTGATGATGATTAATGCGGCGGTGTTGGGCACCACGGCAATCTCGCTTTCGAGCGCCTGGGCGTATGGTGAAGTGCGGGGCTGGCCGCACAGCCTGCAGTTGCCGTGGCGCGAGGCGCGGGGATTTTACGCGCTTTACCTGATTAGCGTAGCCGCGGCGGCGGGCATCGTGCTGATCCCGCGCGCACCGCTGCAACTGATTATTCTCGGCGTACAGGTGCTGGCCGGCGTGATCCTGCCGTCGGCGATCATTTTCCTGCAGCTTTTGCTGAACGATAAAGAACTTCTGGGCGAGTATGCCAACAAGCCCTGGAACAACTGGGTGAACTGGACCATCATCGCGGTCCTGTTTATTTTGTCCCTGATCCTGGCGGCGCAAGTGACTGCGCCCAATCTGTTCCCGTCCTGAGGGAGGAAGACATGAAAACGACAAAGAAACAATTCGTGGTGGTTCATCCGCTGGATGACGTAATCGAAACGAAGGTGGATACCGAGGCGCTGGGCCCCATGGCTATGACGCGCAGCGTGCGGTTCTCGCTGCTGAGCTTGCGCGCTTATCTCATCCTGATGGTGCTGCTGGTGGTGTATCACGTGGTGATCCTGGCGCGGTAGCGCCTGGCTACCAATAGAAAGCAGGCGAGACCAATGCGGACAAAAACCATAGACGTGGTGCGATGCGCAGGACGCTGGATTCAGCGCTTCCTGGACGTGCGCTTTCCCGTTGACGTAGCTTGTGGGCGCCGCTCCCAATGATGCGACAGTGATGCGACAATGATGCGACAATGATGCGGGCGCATTACGCCGGTGAACTGGAGTCGGTTCGGCACAACCTGATCGCGATGGGAGAGACCACCATCGCGTTGCTCGCCGCGGGGCTTTGCGCGGTAGTGAGTCCGAGCCCCGATTGCGCGGAGGAAGCCAGTGAACTCGAGGCGCGAACCGACCATCAGCACGGGCTGATTCACGACCAGTGCTTGAGTCTGATTACATTGCAGGCGCCGGTAGCTCGCGATGCGCGGTTAGTGACCGCGGCTTTGGACGCCATCGTGGATCTGGAGCTGATTGGCGACTACGCCTACGAAATGGTGGGGCTGGGATCCGCGAAGCAAGGCCGGCTGCCGTCTCAGATCCTGGTGCAGATATCCGAAATCGGAGCGAAGATCAAGGAGATCCTGTCGATCGCCATCGACAGTTGGCGCAATGAGGATCGGGGGATGGCGCTGTCGGCACGTCCGCGCGTGGCGGCCATCCGCGCCGAATGCCGTGCCTTGGCGGACAAGGTGTCCTTGCTGACGTCGGCTCCCGGGGATGTGACGGCTTATGTGAATATGCTGCTGATATGCCGCCACCTGGAGCGCATCATGCGGCACGCCGTATGCGTGGCGGAACAAGCCGCCGAGGCCGCGCCACCGGCCCCGGCGGGATGATTGCCGCATGCAGGCGGCTGGCGCCGGTTACTGTTGAGTGAGAGTAGTTACCGGAATCGCCGTGATCTGCGGGTAGTACATGAACAGTGTCAGCGGGCCCGGCGCCGCCTCGCATTGCAGCGTGACCGCGGTGGAGCTGGGTAGGCTAGCCACCACCTGGATCGGGAGCGTAGCCAGCCAGATGCCTACCGTATTGTTGTCCGGAAGCAAGTCCGCCTGCGCATAGGTTGTGGTTATGTTGCTTCCGGCGATTTCGCACACTACCTCGATATCTCCCGCCCCGTCGTTGGCGGCAACTATCCGCGACGAGATGAGATAATTGCCGGCCGGAAGAGTAAGCGTAGCCATCGTGAAGAAGGCGTTGTTGCTAGTGATCGTGATGGGCGTTCCGTTTGAATTTGGGGCCGTGAAATAAAGATTCGATATCCCGGCCACGCCTTGCGGCCCTTGCGGTCCGGTTGCGCCGGTGGCTCCCGCCGGTCCCGTGGCGCCCGCAGCTCCGGTGGCGCCGGTCGCGCCCTGCGGCCCTGTCGCGCCAGCCGGCCCCGTCGCGCCTGTGGCTCCCGTAGCGCCTGTGGCGCCCGTGGTGCCCACGCTGGCGACCAGACCCCATTCGGTTGGAGCACTCCCCGGTGTGTAGCCCATGTTGTTGTTGGCCAAGCTGATGTAAGTCGAACCGTTGTACCCGACCGCATCGTTTAGGGCATAGGGCGTCGAGTTATTCCAGGTGCCCGACCAAATCAGACCCTGCGGACCGGTTGCGCCCGTTGCGCCTGTCGCGCCTTGCGGGCCCTGCGGCCCGGTTGCGCCCGTTGCGCCTGTCGCGCCTTGCGGACCCTGCGGCCCGGTTGCGCCGGCGAGACCGGTAGCCCCGGTGGCGCCGGTGGCACCCTGCGCCCCGGCGGGGCCGACAGGCCCT
>Ga0209333_1000798_pt1 | contig 16495 bp, 11 predicted proteins | sample BlaSpr_A8_OM2_O3_FD_187982 | JGI IMG/M metagenome (GOLD analysis project Ga0209333, IMG submission 187982) | Forest soil microbial communities from Thunder Bay, Ontario, Canada - Black Spruce, Ontario site 2_A8_OM2_O3 (SPAdes) (version 2) | ecosystem: Environmental > Terrestrial > Soil > Boreal... | reverse complement strand
CGCTCTTGTTCCGGATCGGCACGCTTGCCCTGCCGGTAGTCGTCGTAGCACCCGCCGGCGTTTCACACCTGGCCGCGCCTGATAGCTCTGCCCTTGTAGAGTGTTTTTGCTACACCGGAGATGGTGCCTTCTCAACGTCTGCGACCATTATCGTTCTTCCTTCAGGGGCGCCGTGTCAATCAAGGATCAGCGAACACGCTGCTATACTTACACCAGATCTTCAAGTGGTCCGGAAATGAAGCGTTGTACGATTTGCCACGCCACGTATCCCGCGGCTTTCACGCATTGCCCTCACGATGGCTCTGTCCTGACGGAGGCTAATGAGTGGGCAGAGGGAAGCCTGATTCGCGGCAAGTATCGCATCCTGGGCAAGCTGGGCCAGGGAGGGATGGCGACCGTCTATAAGGCGCTGCACGTAGGATTTGACGAGACGTGCGCGCTGAAGGTGATCAACCAGGAGTTGGCGAGCGATCTGTCTTTCGTCAAGCGCTTCGCCCAGGAAGCCGCCCTCACGCGCAAGCTGCACCATTCCAACGCGGTGCGGGTGGAAGACGTCGACCAGGCGGATGACGGGCGTCCCTTCATGGTGATGGAGTTCATCGAAGGCGAGAGCCTGAAAGATGTGATCCAGCGGCAGGCGCCCCTGCCGGTAGCGCGCGTCTGCTCTATCGCCAAACAGGTGGCCGGGGCGCTCGAAGCGGCGCACCAACTGGGGATGATTCACCGCGACATCAAGCCTGGGAACATTCTGTTGACGCCACCATCGCGAGGCGGCGAGCCAGAAGAAGTGGCCAAAGTCCTCGATTTCGGCATTGCCAAGATCAAGGAAGTGCACTTGGCGGGCGGGGCGACGCTCACGCGGACCGGCACTTCGATTGGCACGCCCGCTTACATGTCGCCGGAACAGGCCATGGGCAAGACCGGCGAGGGCCTGGATGGCCGCGCCGACCTTTACTCGCTGGGTGTGGTGATGTATGAGATGTTGACTGGCGAGTTGCCCATCCAAGCGGAGTCGGAAGTACAGATGCTGATCGGCCAGATCAGCAGTGCGCCAGAGCCGATCCGTGCCCGGCGCCCGGATCTTCCCGAGGGAATTGGCGCAGTCGTGATGCGATGTCTGGAAAAGGACCCCGCCCGGCGGCCGGCGAGCGCGGCGGCACTGATCGCACTGATTGAGGCCACCGAGAGAGGTGTGCCGGCGGGCGCTGCGCCGGACGAAATGCCGACGGTAGCGACCCGGCGGGCTGTGCCGGTGGAGACCCCGAGCGCGGTTCCGGCGCGCCAGCGACCCCGTTGGGTTTGGGTGGCGCTGTTGGTGGCCCTCGTGGTGAGCGCCCGCGGCGTCTGGCATTTCGGATCGCGGCGGAAGTCTGTGACGAACGCGCCATCGGTTGGCGTGCCGTCCCTAACAAATTCACCCCCATCGCCCGAAGCTGCGCCGCGCATGCCGCCGCCACCCCAGACAACCGAGCCGCAAGAGGTTCCGTCTAAGCCAGAGAAGGCGGAGCGTCCCGAGGTCCCAGAGGCCGTGGAACCGGGATCGAATCCCGCGGACGATATTCAAGGGGCGCTCAACGCCGTACCCTTCGATGCCGCTACAAAAAAGGAAGTCAAGGATATCCTGCGTCAGGCGACTGAGCTGATGAAGAAAGGTGATTTCGACGGGGCGGCCGCGCAATACCGGCGGCTCGCCCAGTTGCACCCAGGCTGGGGGCCGGCGGTGGCGGCTTTGACTGCGCTAGCCGCCCAACGCGCGTCGGCGGGAGTCGCAGCGCAGAACCGGGATCGGACCGGTGAATTGGCGGGCACAGTGGCGCATTACCGCATGGCGGCCAGCCTTCACCCGAATGTGGCGAGCAACCACTATAAGCTGGGCTGTGCCCTCGGCAAGATCGGCGACCTGGATGGGGACATGCGCGAACAGGAGCAAGCGCTGCGGCTCGAACCCAGCATGGCCGCGCCGCACGCGGAACTCGGCTCGGCACTTGCGCGTAAAGAGACTTGGGACGACGCCGCACGCGAGTACCGAGAGGCGATCCAGTTGAAGCCGAGCTTGGCGGAGGCGCACAGCGGCCTCGGTGATGCGCTTGGGCACGTGGGCGACTGGCAAGGGGAGATCGCCGAAGAACGAATCGCCATTCGACGAGCGCCGGGTTTGGCGATAGCGCATTTCCGGCTTGGGTTGGCGCTGGAGAGGCAAGGCGAAACTGCGGAGGCGTTGCAGGAATACCGCCGAGCGGCAGAGTTGCAGCCTGGCGAGGCGGAGTTCCAGGCGAATTACCAGCGGCTATCGCATGAGAGCAAGGCCCAGTAGGTGGCTGTAAACTGAGATGGGCGCGACTCACTCGTGCCAACCCTATCGTGCAGCGTTTCTTGCCGACCGAGCTTTGGCCGTGATCGCACGGCCACCGCTAAGCGGGTTTGCGGGGCAACTTGAATGGAAGGACGAGGCACCCACCGGGCGCGAAGCGTGGGAGTTTCAGAATGCGCGATTCGGGCATACAAAAGGTCGGCGAAAATCGCGGAGTCGGATCGCGGGAAATACGACCCTTTGTGCCCACGTGGAAAGCCACAGTGCTCGCCCCGCTGTCACAGCCGGGTTGCAAATCGCGCGACGTAAGAGGCGGTATACTTGCGAAGAAGGGAGGCGAGACTGCCGTTTTTACGGAAGCCAAACGCGGCTGGCGACTAGAGCGGCCCGAATACAGTGATGGGCCTTTTCGAAACGGCGGCAACCAGTATCCATGCCCGATGATCAGACGGGCCAGATCACGGAACTCTTGCATGCGTGGAAGAAGGGCGACGTAGAAGCCCTGCACGCTCTCGTGCCACTAGTCTACAAAGAACTGAGGCGCCTGGCTCACCGCCACCTCCGATCCGAACGGCCCGACCACACCCTGCAGAGCGCGGACCTGGTTCACGAAGCTTATCTGCGGCTGCAGGGAGGCCAACCAGGGGAACTGCGCAACCGGGCACACTTCATCGCCATCGCTTCGCGGCAGATGCGCGAAATTCTGGTAGATTACGCCCGCACTCGCCGCGCGAATAAGCGGGACGGCGGATGCCGGATCGCCCTCGAGGATCCGGCTGCGCTGCGGGTTTGCGGCGACGCCGAACTACTGGCGTTAGATACCGCACTGGACGAACTAACGCATATGGACGAGCGCCAGGGAAAAATCGTGGAGATGAAATTCTTCGGCGGGTTGTCGGCCTCCGAGATATCCGAAGTGCTGGGCATCTCGCGGGCTACAATCGACCGGGACTGGGCTACCGCCCGCGTCTGGCTGCATCGCCAAATCAGCAGGACGGCGCCGGTATGACTTTGGAGCGTTGGGAGCAAGTCAAGGACTTGCTGCACGAGGCTATGCAACTTGCTCCCGAGCGGCGCGCCCGGTTCCTCGATGAAGCCTGCTCCGACGATGCCCTGCGCGCCGAGGTGGAATCGCTATTGCTGGCCGGCCAAGGCGCCGGCTCCAGCTTCCTGCAGTCGCCGGCGCCGGACGAATCGGGTAACGATCCGGATCGGGCCGCCGAAACTTGGGCTGGCGAGCATGTTTTGCAACCCGGACAGATCTTCTCGGAACGTTTTCAACTCGTCCGCAAGCTTGGTGAAGGAGGCATGGGCCAAGTCTGGTTGGCGGAACAGACCTCACCCGTGCGCCGTCAAGTTGCGCTGAAGCTGATCAAGGCGGGGATGTACGACGAGTCGGTGGTGCGGCGTTTCCAGTCCGAGCGCCAATCGCTGGCCCTCATGGATCACCCCGCCATCGCCAAAGTTTTCGACGCCGGCGCGACGCCGCAGGGACAACCCTACTTCGTAATGGAATACGTACCCGGCCTCCCGATTACGGAGTATTGCGACCGGAAGCAGCTCAAGATCGGGGATCGGCTCGAACTCTTCATCCAAGCCTGCGAAGGCGTGCAGCACGCGCACCAGAAGGCGATCGTGCATCGCGATCTGAAACCGGCAAACATCCTGGTCGTGGAAGTAGACGGCAGAGCGATGCCGCGCATTATCGACTTCGGGCTGGCCAAGGTGGCCACGGCTCAGGTTGGCGCGAGCGTGTTTACCCAACTGGGACATTTCGTGGGAACGCCCGGGTTCATGAGTCCCGAGCAGGCGAACCCGAGTTCTCAAGACATTGACACACGCAGCGACGTCTACTCGCTGGGAGTGGTTCTCTATGTGATGCTGGCCGGGTCTCTGCCATTTGACACAAAGCCGGGGCAGAGGCAATCGCTCGACGAGTTGCTGCGAAAATTGCGCGAGGAAGAGCCGCCGAGGCCAAGCATCAAGGCAGGAGCAAATCGGGATACCTTGGCCGCGACCGCCGCGGCGCGAGGTAGCGATCCCCATCAACTGTTGAGCCTGTTGCGCGGCGATCTCGACTGGATCGCGATGAAGGCGCTGGAGAAGGACTGCGCCCGCCGCTATGGCGCGCCTTCGGAGCTGGCGGCCGACATTCGGCGGTATTTGAACCACGAGACCGTCACGGCGCGTCCGGCGAGCGGCGGCTACCGGTTGCGGAAGTATGCGCGGCGGCACCGTGCGGCGGTGACCGTGGCGGCTGGATTGGTTTTGCTGCTGGCCGCCTTCTCAATTCTGCAAGCCATCCAGTTGCGCCGGATCACGCATGAGCGCGACCGCGCGAACGGCATCACCGATTTCATGACCGGCCTGTTCAATATGTCCGACCCGAGCGAGGCCCGAGGCAACAGTGTTACGGCGCGCGAGATCCTGGACAAGGCGTCGAAAGACCTGGGCCCGGGTCTGGGGAAGGATCCCGAGGTTCAATCTCAGTTGATGTATGTCATGGCTCGAACCTACGGAAACTTGGGGTTATACTCTCGCGCTCACAAGCTTGCAAAAGCCGCGTTGGACGCTAGAACCAGCCTCCTCGGACGGGACGACCGAAGGACGCTGGAGTCGATGACGTTGATGGGTTGGATTCTGGATAAAGAAGGGAGCGAAGCCGACGCGGAGCAGATGGAGCGCCAGGCGCTGGCGGGTGAGCGCCGTATTCTGGGACCCGAGGACCCGCTTACGCTACAGACCGAGGATGACCTGGCCCTCATCCTGCTGCATGGGGGCCATTACGCCGAGGAAGAGAAACTGGAGCGGGAGGCGATAGGAATCGAGACTCGAGTGTTAGGCCAGGACAATGCCCAAACGTTGCAGGCGATGAATCATCTGGGAGTGTCGCTATTGTTGCAAAACCGGTTCGCTGAAGCCGAGCAAGAGTACCGGCGCTTACTGGATGTCGAGCGCCGCGTCTTGGGGCCGGACCATCCGGAAACTCTGAAAGCGCTGGCCAACCTGTCAACGTCCCTGCAGGGACAGGACCGCTTTGCGGATGCCGAGCCGCTGTATCGCGAAGCTCTGGCCACCCAGCAGCGCGTGCTAGGCCCCGAACATCAGAACACACTCCGCGCTATGTTCAACCTGGCTGGGCTTCTGGCTCTCGAAGGCCGGCTGGCGGACTCGGAGGACCTGTTGCGTAAGACGTTAGCGATTCAGTCGCGGACCCTTGGACCGGAATACCCCGATACATTGGGGTCACAAGTCAACCTGGCAGACTTGCTTCTCAGGGAAGGTCATCTCCACGACGCGGAAAAACTGCAACGCGAAACACTTGATGCGCGGCGTCGCGTGCTCGGACCGGGAAACCCCTTGACCCTAAGGACCCAGTCCTTTCTTGCAGAAATACTGATCCGCGAGGGCCACTATGCGGAAGCCGAAAAGCTCGCGCGGCAGGCATTCGAAGTCCAGGTTCGCAGTCCGGGGCCGCAAAATTCCCAAACGCTGTATACGCTGTTGCAAATGGGTAGGACCATGGCTTTGAGCCATCGCTACGCCGAGGCAAAAAGGCTATTTCAAGAAACAATCGAAAAGGGAGGCGATTCCGGAAGGCAAGCGAATCGCTGGCTGGCGTGGTATAACTTCGCCTGCGTGGCCGAAGCGGCAAACCACTCCGAAGACGCGCTCCAGTACCTTCGGGAAGCGGTCAATCGCGGGTACAAGAATGCCGATGGTTTGATGGCCGACGAAAATCTGAAGAGCCTCCGCCCGAATCCGCGCTTCCAAGCGCTCGTCGCCGAACTAAGACGCCCGCCCATCAAGGTTCAAGCCCCATAGCGGAGGGCGCTCACGTGTGCCGCAACCACCTAGCGTAGTAGGTCCGAAATCCCGCAGAGTATTCGGGTGCCCTTGTGGGGCGGCCAATCCTGGCCGCAGCCGCCTTTCCAGGCGGCTGGACCCGCTGGAAAGCGGGTCCGCGCGCTGAATAGCCCGCCCCACAACGCGATGCATAATCGTTAATGCGCGTTATGCACTACACCAGCGATTGACAATCCAGTACTACCGGGCCCTCTCATTGCGGCAATTCCTATGTTTTGAGCAGAACCACCGCCGAATGAACTGAGCGGTTACGGGGCGCGAAATATTTGTTTGTGGCCGATGAGGCGTTTCGTTCACGTTTTCCGCATTCCTCAATGTGCGAGGGTTTCAGAGAGTTGGTTCGGCTTGCAACCAATGGCGCCGCCTCTTGGCAGTTATGATCGGCAACTCTGCATTGCGAATTTCAGCCGGCAAATCTCCCAAAACCCAAGTCTCTCAACGATGATCCGCGGAAAAGCAGCATGCATCCGCGAGAGAGGGAGCCAGGGGATACCAAGTCTATGCTTACAATTCGCAAATCGGGAACGGCCATTGTCTGGCTGATCTGCTCGGCGGCTATGGCCCGCGCGCAGACGCCCACTATCGTGAGCGCCGTCGTGAATTCCGCAACCAAACAGATCACGATTACCGGCGCGAGTCTCACGGCCACCGGCGCACCGGTGGTGAAACTGGACTCGGCCACGTTGACCCTGGTGTCGTCGTCCAGCACCCAAATTGTCGCGAATTTGCCGGCTGGATTGGCGGCCGGCACTTACCGGATGACGGTGAACAACGGGTCTGGGACCCTGGGGGTATTCGACGTGTCGAACGGAGTTGTTGGCCCGCAAGGGCCGGCGGGATCGCTCACGTTGCCGTTTATCGGCAGCGCCTCGGGCAGCAGCGACCCGGTCTTTCAGATCACCAATACATCGGCGGCGCATTCCGCCCTCTCAGGCCACGGCGGTGGGGGTACAGGTGACATCAATGGCGGCACGGGAACAAGCGGATACGGCGGAGCATCCGCCGGTCCGACATCTTATGCGGCTTACGGCGGCGATGGCGTATATGCATTAGGCGGCACTGGAACCGGCGAATTTGACGGAGGCGGGCCCGGCGTCAGTGCATACGGCGGCCCCGGCGCCGGCGGCAGCGCAGATGGCGGAAACGGCGTCTACGCTTCGGGGGGTAACGGCGGCTATGCGGCTGGCGACGGCGTGAATGCCTTCGGGGGAAATGGTGCTCTTGCCGGGGATGGGATATATGCGGCTCCCGGCACCGGCCTCTATGGGTATGCCGGTTTCTTTTACGGAGATGTAGAGGTCACTGGCACTCTCAGCAAACCCGGAGGCTCCTTCAAAATCGATCATCCGCTCGATCCCGCCAACAAATACCTCTACCACTCCTTCGTCGAATCGCCGGACATGAAGAACATTTACGACGGCACAGTCGTCACCGACGCCAGCGACACTGCCATCGTGACGATGCCAAATTGGTTCGAAGCGCTCAATACGGATTTCCGCTATCAACTGACGGTCATCGGGCAGTTTGCGCAAGCTATCGTGGCGTCTAAAGTAGCCAAAGGCAGCTTTACCATAAGAACCAACAAGGCGAATGTGGAGGTGTCCTGGCAGGTGACTGGCATCCGTCAGGACGCCTGGGCCAACGCGCATCGCATCCCGGTGGAAGTAGATAAAGCGCCTCAGGAGCAAGGCCACTACATCCATCCCGAATTATTTGGGCTCGCGGGTGAACCGAGCATCGCGGAGATCCGCCATCCGCGCCCGCAATAGGTGTGAACGGAAATTCGAAATTTCAACTAGACGAGGAGAATGCACATGAAGAACCTTCGTAATTTATTCCATCCGTCAGCATTGGCGCCTGCCGGCAAACGCGAAGCGTACAAACTGCTGATGGCCCTGGTCATTCCGTGGCTGTTCGCTTGCCCGGTGGCTTCCGGGCAGACGCCCATAACTGTGGTCACGTTCGACGTAACCAACGGCTTACTTCCTTATTTTGGGTCCCTCGTACAAGGGGCCAATGGGGACTTGTACGGGACGACCTATGAAGGCGGAGCTAATAATAAGGGAACGATTTTCAAACTTACCCCGGCTGGCGCGCTGACCACCCTATACAGCTTTGATACAACCGATGGATCTTTTCCTGCCGGTTCTCTGGTACTGGCCGCTAATGGGTACCTATACGGAACAACCTGGGAAGGTGGAACCGGCACCGTTGGGACGGTTTTCAGGATCACGCCCGCCGGCGCCCTGACCAGTCTGCACAGTTTCGACTCGACCGACGGGGCCTTGTGCGCCTCCGGGCTGATCCAGGCCACCAATGGCGACCTCTATGGGACAACCTATCAAGGCGGAGCCAATAACTTAGGCACGATTTTTAAAATCACCCCGGCCGGTGTGTTCACAAGCCTGCACAGTTTCGAGGCGGCCGAGGGCGCCACCCCCTATGCGGGGCTGATCCAGGCCACCGATGGTTATCTCTATGGGACGACCTATCAAGGCGGGGCGAACAACGTTGGCACAATTTTCAAAATCACCCCGGCCGGTGTGCTGACCACCTTGTACAGCTTCAGCGGGACTGATGGAGCCCACCCTTACGCCGCCTTGGTCCAGGCTGACAATGGGCTCCTTTACGGGTCTACCTCCGCCGGAGGCATCGGTTATGGCAACATTTTCAGCATGACGCCGGAAGGCGCGCTGACAAACATCCATACCTTCGTAGTGCTTGACGGAGATAATCCCCAGAGTAAGCTGGTCGAAGCCAATGATGGGAACCTGTACGGGACAACCAGCGGTGGGGGAACCACGGGAGACGGCACGATTTTCAAAATGACTCTGGCCGGCTCGTTGACCAGCCTGTTCAGCTTCAACGGAACTGACGGGGCATTTCCTATCGGCGGGCTGGCACAGTACACCAATGGCACGTTCTACGGAACAACCTACCAAGGCGGAGCCGACAACGATGGCACCGTGTTCACACTTTCCGAGGGACTTGGCCCCTTTGTGCAGACGGTTCCAACTTCCGGCAGGGTGGGAGCCGCGGTTAAGATTCTCGGCACGCATCTGAGCGCCGCAAGCAGCGTCACATTCAATGGCACAGCGGCGGCTTTCCAGGTCGTTGGGCCTTCCGAAATCACAACCACTGTGCCTTCCGGCGCGACCACGGGCAATGTGGAAGTGACGACCCCCGCGGGCCTGCTGGTAAGTAACGTCGCCTTCCAAGTGCCTTAGGATTACCTAGCAAAGCGAGTCGAGGCAGGGAAGGTCCACGCGATCACGATCTGCCTCGAATCACTGGGAAAACGATGGCAGTCGGGCCCGTCTTACGGTTCCTTGCACTACGTGGTATGACGCCGAAAAAGCGCGTTGGAGGATTCAATGAAAATTTACGGAACGAATTTGAAATCAACCGGGCGCGTCGCCGCCATGTTGCTGGCGCTGGCGCCCGGATGCGCGTTCGGTCAGGCGCAAACGCCGCCAACGCGGCTTGCCCGCTTGGCGAACCAAAGACCTGCGAGCATGGCCGCGCCGCGCGCGGTGGCCCGGTCGACGTCCGCGGTCGCGCAGCGATACGTATTTGGCCGAGTCGATCTGGCTACAGGCGATACGGCCCAAGGATTGGCTGTGGGCGTATTCAAGAACGGCGGCCTACCGGGCATCGCCGTGGCTAACATATATTCCAATACGGTGACGGTACTGCTCGCCAATTCGGACGGAACCTATCAACCTGGTGTTGATTACGCGACCGGCTTCGAGCCCGTCGCGGTCGCCGTCGCGGACTTCAATGGCGACCATAACCTGGACTTGGCGGTGGTGAGTTGGGCCGGCACCGTCTCGATTCTGCTGGGCAACGGCGATGGCACCTTTCAGCCGCAAGTGACCTATGCGGGGAGCGGCGGTGTTTCCCCCGCAATTGTCACTGCCGACTTTAATGGCGACAAGATCCCGGACCTGGCAGTGTCGAGTAATACCGGCGGGTCCGTTTCCATTCTGCTAGGCAACGGCGACGGGACATTTCAGGCGCCCTTGACGTCCGCCGTCGGCCCTGAGCCGGAGTGGCTGGCAGCCGCGGACTTCAACGGAGATGGCCACATTGACCTGGCTGTTTCAGGGGCCGCGGAAGACGTTTTTGTGCTGCTGGGAAATGGTGACGGCACCTTCCAGGCGTCCGTTCCTTACGCCGCTGGCGCGTTTCCTGTATTCGTGCTGGCGGCCGACTTCAATGGCGATGGCAAACCGGATCTGGCGACTGCCAACCTCGACTCAAACAATGTCTCGGTCTTGCTAGGCAATGGCGATGGCACGTTTCAACCCCACGTCGATTATGCCGCCGGCAATGGGGCCGACGCCTTGGCCGCCGGCGACTTCACCGGCAATGGTGTAATCGACTTGGCGGTCGCAGCCACCGTCGACAACACCATATCCGTCCTGCCCGGCAAGGGAAACGGCACGTTCCAGGCCAGAAGGATCTATGGGACCGGATCATACCCGTGGGAACTGGTGGCTGCCGACATGAATGGAGACGGCAAACTGGATCTGGTGGCGTCTAACTCCTTCGCGAACAGTGTGACGATTCTGGCCGGCGGGGGCAAAGACTGGTTCCAAGGTCCGGCCAATCAAGCCGCCGGCACAGCGCCGTCCGCCGCCGCAATTGCGGATTTTAATGGCGACCAGATCCCGGATCTGGCGATCGCAGATTTCATTGGCAACTCGGTTTCGATTCTTTTGGGAGAAGGGGGAGGCAAGTTCGCAACTGCTGTGGCGTATGCAGCCGGTTTCGGCCCTAGCGGAATTGCCGTCGGCGATCTCAACGGGGACGGTCTTCCCGACTTGGCCATCTCGGACGAGGGGTTGAACAGCGTCTCCATATTGCTGGGCAAAAGCAACGGCACTTTTCAACCAGCTCTCACAGCTTCCACCGGTTTAAACCCCTACTCGATTGCCACGGGTGATTTCCGCAACGACGGGAAACTGGATTTGGCCACTGCAAATGGGCAGTCGGACAGCATGTCCGTCCTGTTGGGAAATGGGAACGGAACCTTCGCATCCCCGGTAACTTATTCGGGTGGTGACTGGTACCCGGTTTCGGTAGTCGCGGCCGATTTCAATCTGGACGGCAAGCTTGACTTGGTCGCTGGCAACAATCAAGCGGCGATTTATCTGGGTAACGGAGACGGCACTTTTCAAGCACCCGTTTTCTACGACGCGGGATCGGCCGGCACCTCCATGGTTAGCGGTGATTTCAATTTAGACGGCAAGCCCGATTTGGCGCTCGTTGATACCTACGCGAATTCCGTCTCGATCCTGCTCGGCAACGGCGATGGCACCTTCCAGCCGGTGGTCACTTACCCGACCGGCAGCTACCCCTATGGTCTCGCCATCGGCGACTTTAACGCCGATGGCATACCAGATCTTGCGGTCACCAACACTGGTTGCTACGAGCCAGCCTCTACCTGCCCGCCGGGCACCGTTTCCGTTCTGCTGGGCAATGGCGACGGCACTTTTCAGCAAAATGTGGACTACCTGGCGGGCGCATATCCACAATTGCCCGCCGCGGCGGACCTGAATGGCGACGGCAGCGTGGACCTGGCCGTGCCCAACTTCTATTCCAATACGGTCTCGGTGCTGCTCAATCTTCCGGTGATTGCGGTTTCCCCGAACATCGTCGCGTTTGGAAGCGAGGCTGTGGGTAAGAAGAGCAAGCCGCGCGTCATCACCATCGGCAACCCGAGCGGTACGCCAATCGGCGTCACCAGCGTGAAGGTGGTGGGCGCCGATCCGGGAGATTTCGCTGAGACTAATACGTGTCCGATTTCGCCCTCCACGCTCGCCCCCGGGGCGACGTGCTCAATTGCGGTGACGTTTACTCCCGCGGCGACAGGAAAACGCGGCGGCAAGATCGAGGTGACGGACACTGTGCCGGGTAGTCCGCAGTACATCACGCTTACGGGCAGCGGCGGGTAGCGGAGGCTTTTCCGCGGGCTATCTCAGCCAAGCCCGGCCTGATTGGCATCCGACAGTACGCCTGGGCCAACGCGCATCGCATCGCGGTGGAAGTAGACAAAGCGCCTCGGGACCAGGGCCACTATATTTATCCCGAATTATTTGGCATGCGGGTGAACCGAACATCGCGGAAATGCACCATCCGCGCCAGCAATAAAAGGATTTGCTGCAGCGAGAGATGCTATGAAGCGACAATTACGAATGCGCGCGATTTTCGTGGCGGTCTGTGCAGTTCAAACCGCTGCTTTTGGAAAGCCATGCAACCCGGGCGATTTCGTCGAGACCAACACTTGCCCGATTTCGCCGGCCACGGTCACGTTTCCTCCCTCAAGCATCGCGAAAGCGGAGCGGCAAGATCGAGCTGACGGATACCGTGCTGGGAGTCCGCGGTCCGTCACGCTTAGGGGCAGCAGCGGCGCATAGGGCAGACAGGAGCATCCCATGAACACTTACGAAACGAATTTGAAATCGGCAGGGTGGATTGCCGCACAGATACTGGCCGTCGCGTCAGGACAGGTGTTCGGCCAGGCGCATGTGCACACCCCGCGGATTGCCCGCGCAGCGGCGCCACGGGCGGTCGGCCCCGGCGCCTCCATCGCGGCCGAGAGATTCGTATTTGGCAGAGCCGACCTCGCCGTGGGGAGCGGGCCGCTGGCCGTTGCCATCGGCGCATTCCGGACAGGCGGCCCGCAGAGCGTGGCGGTGGCCAACTCCGACGCCAATACGGTTTCCATATTACTGAGAAACCCCGACGGCACCTATCAGGCCGCTGTAGATTACCCCGCGGGACTCGACGAGGTACAGACCGTCATCACCGGGACTTCATCGGCGACCATAATCCGGACATCGCTCTAGCAGGCTGCGATAGCGATTCAGTCGGCATCTTACGGGGGAACGGCGATGGCAGCTTCCAGCCGTGAACTATCCCGCAGGGGCCAAAGACGATGGCTTTAGCTTGGCCGCTGCCGATTTCAACCGTGATGGCGACTTGGATCTGGCAGTGCTCAACACCAGCACCGACACGGTTTCCATACTATTGGGAAACGGCGATGGCACCTTTCAGCCGCCGGTGACCTACGCCACCGGGGACCACCCACAGGTTGGCCGTGGACGACTTCAACGGCGCCGGGATTCCGGACCTGGCGGCCATCAACTACCAGGGCAATACCGTTTCGATTTTGGTGGGGAACGGAGACGGCACGTTTAAGCCCCAAGTCCAGTACGTGACGGGCTCGTACCCGGTGGCTGTGGCGGTAGGCGATTTCAACGGCGACGGCAAGCTGGATCTGGCGACCACCGACTCCTTCTCCAATACGGTTTCGGTAGATCCGCCGGGCTAATACCGGTGGCGTAATCCACATGCGTGTGGAGAGTGCCGTCGCAAATCGGGCAGATCACCAATATCATCCTGCGATATCACGCCAATGGGCAGTTTTGACACCAACTGGGACACTTTCATCGTCTCGTGCAATGGTTTGCCTTGTGGCTCTCCTGAGACGCAGAGCATGCTCTTCGATTCGTCCGGAAATCTTTGGGTGGCGACTGCCTATGGGGAAGACCTTGGAGAACCGATAGACATCTTCGAATATCTTGCCGCGGATCTCACGCAGCCTAATCCGCAGGCCCAGCCAAACGCTATCGTTGCCGATGTGTACCGCGGCGATCAGATGGCGTTTAACAAGTACGGGAATCTCTGCATCGCGGGCTTCATCTATGAGAACGTGAACTGCTATAACCCATCCACGGGCGCGCTAACCCAGAGCTACTATGCCGAGATCCATGCCAGCAGCGCCGGAGTCGCGGAGCCGTTGGGGCTGGCTTTCGACGGCGATAACAGGTTGTACCTGACCAGCGCATTTACGGGAGAAGTGCTAAAGGAGATGCAGCCGGGCGGACCGATCGTGCTATGGGACAACCTATTACGGCGGACGCGGGTCTGGTCGAACCTGCGGTGCACGTCTTCGACCTTGGCGGGAACTTCCACCTGCTCCTTGTTGTTTTTCACTATCACCACGGAGTTTTCCTTTACTTCCAACCGGTAGTCGCCGGCTTTCAGCGCCTTGCCCTTCACCACGGGAGGTTCGGCGAACGAGACCTTGAAAGTCGCTGCGCTCGCGACGGAGAGAGCGACAAAAGCGACTACTGTGAGAACTTGCTTAATCATAACCCCATTATAGCATGTCGATTTAAAGGTGTTAATCTATTATTATCTTAAATTGCAGGCGCGGCCAAGAGCGCACCCCAATGCAGGCCGGCTCCGAACGCGGCGAAGACCAGGGGGCCCGCGGGCGGGGACGGGCGCTGCCGGCGCCATTCGGCGGCGGCGATCAGGAGCGATGCGGAGGAGGTATTGCCATAGCGCTGGATGTTGCAATAAAAGCGATCCTCGGGGACGGCTAACGCTTGCGCCACGCGCGCGATCAGGTTGAGATTGGCCTGGTGCATCAGGAAGACTTCGACGGCAGCGGTTGGGATGCGATTGCGCTCCAGCAATTCGGAAATGGCCCGCGGAATTTTGCGGGCGGCGTGCATAATAATGGTGCGGCCATCCATGTACAGTGGCGCGTCCAGGTAGAGGCGCAGGGCTTCGGCGAAATCGCCATCGCTGGCGAGCAGCGCATCGCGGATTTCGGCAAATCCGGTTTGGGAGCTAACCAGGCATGCGCCCGCGCCATCGCCGAACAGAATGGCGGTGTCGCGATGCGCGGGATGCCGCTCGACCACGCGGGACATGACCTCGGATGCGACCACCAGAACATTGCCGTATGCCGGCGCGAGGTGCGCGGCCAGAGCCATGCCAAATAGCGATCCCGCGCTGGCGATGGGCAGATCGATGGCGGGCACTCCGTTGATGCCGAGGCTGGCGCCGATGGCGGAGGCTGGTCCCGGAAAGCGGTGCTCGGCGGAACTGCTCGCGGTCAGCAGCAAGCCGATATCGCGCGCGAGCAAGCCGGCGCTTTCGAGACAGTTTTTCGCGGCGCGGATTCCCAGCGAGGCCACCGATTCCTCCGGGCCGGCGAAGCGGCGCTCGACGATGCCCGTGGAGCGGAGGATCCAGCCGGCATCCGTGCCGGTGGCTGCGGCCAGCTCTTGATTGTCGACGATTCGATCGGGCAGATATGCGCCGAACGCTCGCAGGTAGGCCATGGGATAGTTCAGACGGCACGCACGAGTGCGTGCGCCACATAGGCTTCGATGCGCACGATGGAATCGAACTTACGCGGCGTGAGATCGGCATCCGGGATGCGGATGGAGAATTCCTTCTCCAGCGCGCCGACCATGTCGGTAAGGGCGAATGAATCGAGCACTCCGGATTCAAACAGCGATTCGTCCGGGGCGATGGAGAGCGGCTTGCCCGAAAGTTTCTCGACAATCTCAGTGATCTTGGTTTGATTGGTCATCGGTAGCTTGGGAGGCCAGTTCGGGACGGACCTTCAGATAGCTCTCGTATTGCCGCATTATATCTTGAAACAGCACGTTCGCCAATCGCTGGTAGCCCTGCGAAGTAAAGTGCGCGTAATCGCCCTGTGCCAGGCCAGCCATCACCCAATTGACCATGGAGCCTTCCGCGCCCATGCGCGCGCGGGTGTTCCAGTAGGCGCAGCGATTCTGGCGGCAAGCCTCCCGCTGGGCGGCGACGATGCGGTCGACGCCTTCGAAAGGACGCCACCGGCCTTTGACGCGAGTGAAGCGGTCGGGAGGACCCAGAACCAGAATGGATGCCGCCGGCACGGCGCGCCGCAACCGCTGCAGGATGCCGGAGAATGCTTCCAGATAGCCGGCTTCGCTCCACTTGGAGTCGCTGGCCTCGTTGGTGCCGTAGGCCAGTACAATCAGAGCGGGGTCGCGGCGTTTAAGGTAGGCGGCGTGCATGGTCTCATCCCAGCGTTGGATCAGGCCGGCTTCCGCGCCATTGATGCCCATGGATTCGTAGGTGATCCCTTGCGGGTTTTCGGTGACCCATCCGAACAGCCGCACGGGCGCGTCCTCCAGCGTGCGCACCTCGAAGCGATGGTGGCCGGGTGTGGTGGCATACTCCAGGAAGCCAGGCGCCAAGGGCCCTTCGGTGGAACTTTCGTTGACCGTCGCGCCGTTGTCGGAAAGGGCCACGCGGCCGCCGCCGGGCTGCTGCAGATAGTCGAGCTCGACCGAGGCGCAATCGGCATCCAGGTAGATCGTCTGTCCGATGCGGTCGGTAGAAATGCTGACCCCGCCGAGGCCGAACAGGCCGTCGCCTTCGCCGGTGCGCAGACCGGCCGGATCCCAAGCCTTGCTGGCGCCCCCGCGCACGTCGAAGCGGCGATAGCCCTTAAAGGGT
>Ga0209333_1000797_pt1 | contig 16512 bp, 17 predicted proteins | sample BlaSpr_A8_OM2_O3_FD_187982 | JGI IMG/M metagenome (GOLD analysis project Ga0209333, IMG submission 187982) | Forest soil microbial communities from Thunder Bay, Ontario, Canada - Black Spruce, Ontario site 2_A8_OM2_O3 (SPAdes) (version 2) | ecosystem: Environmental > Terrestrial > Soil > Boreal... | reverse complement strand
TTCGCCTGCCGCGCCCTTGAGCTTCGCCGATACATCCGGCAGGTGCGCGCCCAAGCGGCTTCCGCGAACGATCAACACCGCCCCGCGCGCAATTGCCGAATCCGCCAGCGCCAACGGCGCGTTGGCCGCCGCATTGACTACACCGTTGCGGTCGATCTCCGGCCCTTGCGCCCAGGCTCCTAACCCCCAAAAAACCAGCCACAGCCTAGCCAAAAGCCCGTGGCACAAGGCATGGCCGGCTGGATTGTGGGGCACCCTTCGCGGCCAGGGGGTCTGCCCTGGGGTCTGCCCCGCGAATTCCGCGGAACCGCTCATCGTATGCCGGCTGGCCACGCGCTACTGCTTCTCGGACGACGCAGGCTTGCGCTTCTCCTCCAGCAGTCTCTGCGCTTCTTCGCGCACCCGGCGCGCCTCCGCCGCCTCCCTGTCGCCATCGGCGCCGCGCTTCAACCGGTAATAAACGGTGGCCAGCGCGGCGTGCGCCTCGGAGAAACTCGGATAGTCCCGGACGATCTGCTCCAGTTCCTGGCGCGCCTGTTCCGTGAGCCCTTGCGCCATATGAATCGACGCCCGCTGGTACAGCACCCCGGGATCGTTGGGGCGCACCTGCAGCGCCAGCACGATGTGCGCCAGCGACTCGTCCAGCTTGCCATCCTGCTTTAGCAGCATGCCTATCTCGGTGTTGGCTGTAAAATCGTATGGGTTCACCTTCAGCTCTTCGTAGAACTGCGCGGTGGCCTCCTCTAGTTTTCCGGCGAGCTTTAGCGCCTGCCCGTACAACGTATGCGCCCACGGCATCTTCGGATTCAGTTCCACCGCGCGCCCCAGGTGTGCGACCGACGCCTTGATGTCGTTACGCAGCAATTCGCTTTGTCCCAGCAGAAACTCGGATTCCGCCGACTCACCGTCGCGCAGGATGCGGTCCAGCAGCACCTGGGCCTCCTGGGTCCGGTTGTCCTTCAACAGCGCCATGCCCAGCGCATAGATCGCCGCGTGGTCGTCGGGATATTCCTCCTGCAGCGGCGAGAGTACTTCCACAGCTTGGCGCGGATGGTTCGTTTCAAGCAGGCAGTCGGCCAACAACAGCGCCGGTTTCAACTCCAACGGCTGCAGCTTGTGGAGAACCTGCAGATCCTGCACGGCTTCGGGCAGCCGTCCGAGCTTGTAGTATGCCAGCGCCAGATTCATCCTCACTTGAGGATTGTTCGGCATCTTCCGCAAAGCTAGGTTATATTCCGCGATGGCCTCGGCGAACTGCCCGTCCCGCACCAGCGCCGCGCCCAGATTCGAACGGATTTCAGCCGCATCGGGAAAATCCTTCAGAAACTCGCGATATAGCCGGATGGCGGTGGCCAGGTCGCCCGACTGGTACGCCGCGTTGGCTTCCCGCAAATGCACCTCGGATCCGTCGGCCCAAAGCGCTGCCAGTCCCAGCGGAAGCGACAGAACGAGTAAGGCGAGTCTCACCTGATGGAGATTATACCGTGTGCCAAGGCGCATCGATCTGCCGGGTAGTGTTGTCATAGCGGGGATGGCCAAATCTTTTGTTACCCCCCAATGCGACTGCCAATACCCCCCAAAAGATCCGCTATGAACCAGTACCAAACGCCACTTTAGTATTGAAAGATGTTGACATGTACCGTAGGATAGTGCTAGGGCTGTTAAAATTTAATACGCATTGGTCCTATAATGCGTCTAACAGATTAACGGCGCACAATATGGCTACTAAGCTAATCTCCGCCTTGACGCTTGCCAAGCATATTTTGGCCAGAATGGAGGCGCGCGGCCAAACGGTGAACAACCTAAAGCTCCAAAAGCTGCTCTACTACACCCAAGCATGGTATCTGGCATTGCACGGGCAGCCGGTATTCTACGAGCAAATCGAGGCTTGGGCGAAAGGCCCAGTGGTGCCGGTCGTTTTCCAGCAGTACAAACACTTTGGTTACCTGTCCATTCGAAATACACCCGCCACGGAACTTGGAACACTATCGCCGGGTGTTTCGGCGCATCTTGATGAAGTTCTGGATGCATACGACCATTACAGCGGGGTTGTCCTCTCGGCGATGACCCATATGGAAGACCCATGGAGCAATGCCCGACAGGGGTTGTCGCCTACCGATTCTTCACGCAGGGTGATTACGCATGAGGCAATGAGGCGGTACTACAATGCGGTGAATGGGTAAGAAAAAACCCAAACCGATATGGGTACACGAGCGCGCCGGTGGCAATCACCTAAGATTCTCTTTCAAGTATCTAGATCTGACAAGCCCAAAATTTCCTGTTTCCGGGTGTGGTAACCCAGAGCTCCTTCTCGACCTGATAGACCGAATGAAAGATTACAGCACTTGGCCGGTTGAGCAATTTAGAGACAACAACAACACCGCAGAACATCGCCACCAGATTTATTTTCCGGACACCTCAGAACAATGCTTTCCCGGTATCGATCCAGATGAGTTTGCAGATGCGGAGAATTGGCAATTCGCTGTGTCCGCCGCACCTGGATGCTTGGGACGTGTACACGGAGTACTGCTCGGCGACACGTTCTTTGTGGTGTGGCTCGATAGATGTCATAGGCTGTACCCAAAGCCGGGGAGTTGCTAAGGGCCCTCCTTGCGCTTTTAAGCAGGCGTTCCATTCGCTTGGCCGTTCGCTTGCCCCATCTTGCGGCTATCGCGCTGCGCGCGATTTCCTGCCTTCGCTCAGGGCTGAGTAAGGCGAGTCTCACCTGATGGAAATTATACCGTGTGCCAAGGCGCATCGATCTCCGGAGCAACCCAAACAGACCCTGGTTCAGTTTTTCCCGGAATATCCGAACGGATGCAAGGCCGGCACTCCGAGCGGGTCTTGCTGCGCCTTGATCTTTTCGAATTCCGCCTGTTCCTTGTCGGCGTCCGATTTGCGGCCCGACCGGCGGTAGGCTTGCGCCAAAAAGAAATGTGCGTTGGCGCTGGAAGGCATCTGCCGCACCGCGCTCTCCAGTTCGCGAATGGCGGAATCGAGATCGTTAGCGTCCAGGTACGCGCGTCCCAAATCCACGTGGCAGAGCCAATGGTATTTGGCGGGAGCGGCCGTCATCGCCGCGTTCAAGGTTTGGACGGCCTGGGCCGGCTCTCCTTGCCGGATTTGGAGCGAAGCCACGACCAGCAGCGCCGGCCAGTGCTTCGGGTTGTTCCGCACTTCCTTCCGGAACTCGGCCTCCGCCGCCTCCAGATCCGTTTCCATCAGATAAAGGCCGTAAGCGTAGTGTACGCCGGACTCGTTCGGATACTGCGTCAGCAATTGCCGGTAAGCCGCCGCTGCCACATCGGGACGCTGGCTGGCGAACGCCCACGCCGCCTTCCCCGCCAAGTCCGCCACCGCGCGTTTCGGTGGGGAAAGCTGGGCCATGTCGTCCGGCATTGCCAGCACGCAAAGTCCCATGGCTTCCTCCACGGCCGGCGGATTGTCCGGATTCTTGGAAAGCGGCTGCAACTGCGCCAGAGCTTCATCGAAAGCCGAAGACCGGATCAGAAGCTGCGCGGCCCGCACGCGCACGGCAGTCTCAAACGGGATGTTCGTGCCCAGACCCAGATCCTCGCCTTTGCGGATATCGGCCAGCGCCTGGTCTTGATTTTCCAGTTGGGACTCGCTGAGGCCCAGCAGAGCCCACCCGGTCCCCACCACCGGCTCCATCTCGACGCCTTTCCGTAGAGCGTCGGTGGCCTCTGCAAAGCGGCCCAACTGATAGAGTGCGCCGCCCATATAGAGCCAGCCTTCCGCCCAATCCGGCCGCATGCCCAGGGCCTGCTTGTAAAGGCGGACGGACTCCTCCGGCCGGCTGTCCAGAGACGCCTGCGCGCGCCGCGACAGATCGTCGAATTGCTCCTTGGCGGTCGCTTGAGCGCGAATGGCGGGCGCTGCCAGAAGAAGGAGCGCGGCGAGCTTCCACATGCTTATCTACCCTACGATAACGCAACTCCGCTATTCTGAAATCGATGCGCATCCTGGCCCTGATCGTCGCCGCCGGCGCCGCTTGCGCGCAATCCTCCAGCCCCGAACAACTCTTCCGGGACGCCGTGGCGGCTCAGCAACATGGAGAGGATGCCCTGGCTGTCCGCAAATACCAGGAACTCCTGAAGCGCTATCCGGAGGCCGTCGAGGTGCGCGCCAATCTGGGCGCCGCGCTGGCCAAGCTGGGGCGCTACGACGAAGCCATCGAACAATACCGCGCCGTACTTGCGAAGAAAGACAACACGGAACTGCGCTTCAACTTGGCGCTGGCGTACTACAAGAAGGGCGCGCTACACGAAGCCGCGCAGCAGCTCAGCGCGCTGCAGGCCGCGCAGCCGGGCGATGCGCGGATGGCCACGTTGCTGGCCGACTGCTACACCCGCCTGGGGCAGGACGATCGGGCGATCGCCGTCCTTACCCCCGTGGAGGCGTCGCACCCCAACGATCTGGCGGTAGCCTGGCTGCTCGGGTCGGCGTTGATCCGGACGGGCCATAAGCGCGACGGCCTGGATCGTGTCGACCGCGTGGCCCGCGAAGGCAACCGTCCCGAGGCATACCTGCTGGCCGGCCAGACCGCGCTCAAGATCAACGAGTTCGAGCGCGCCCGCGATTATGCCGATGCGGCCCTGCGCCTGAATCCGAAGCTTCCCGGCGCGGACACCTTGCGCGGCACGGTGCTGACCTACCTGGGAGACACGCAGAATGCCATCGCCGCGCTGCGCAGGGCCGTCGCCGCCGACCCCGGCGACTTCGATGCGCAGGTGGCCTTGGGAGCGGTTCTGCATACCGAGCGGGATCTCGATGGGGCGCGGCAACATCTCCAGCGCGCGCTGCAACTCAAGCCCGATTCCAACCTGGCGCGCTACGAATGGGCGCGCCTGGAACGCACAGAGGGCCGCGTGGAGGCGGCGGTGAAGGATTTTGAGAAAGTAGTGCACGACGATCCCAACTGGGCGCAGCCGCACGTCGAGTTGGCCGCCCTGTATTTCCGCCTTAACCGGCAGGTGGACGGCGACCGGGAGCGCGCCACTTTCGACCGGCTCACCGCCGAGCAGCAGAAGCCGTGAGGGCCTTCTGACGGGCTTGCACCACGGCACCGTCCGCATGATCTTGCCCAAGTCTGGGAACGCCACCCTGAAAACGGTGGATACTGCGGGTGAATGGTCATCAGGTGCGGTTCGTTGGCGAGGGGAAGGAGAAGATCTACGCGTGGGTGGAGAAGGTGCTGGTGGAGCAAGAATACGCCGCCCAGGGAAAGAAGCGGCGGGGCGTGGTGCGGGCGTACCTGGCCAAACTGACGGGGAAGTCGCTGCCGCAGATCACGCGCCTGATTCGGAAATATGCCAAGACGGGGCAGGTGCGCGCGACGGCGTATCGGCGGCGGTGGTTTGGCAAGGTGTACACGGACGGGGATGTGGCGCTGCTGGCGAAGGTGGACCGGGCCCACGCGCGACTGAGCGGGCCGGCCACGCGGCGGATCTTGGAACGGGAGTATGGGGAGTACGGACAAGCGCAGTACGCGCGGCTGGGGGAGATTTCCGTGGCGCATCTGTACAACCTGCGGCAGCGACCGGATTATCGAAAACAGGCCGCCTCCTACCGCTGTTGCCGGCGAAGTCTTGCGCGCCATCGGCGGCAACGCGGTGGAGCCAGCCGTGGGAGCCGCGGAAAAAATGCGGCGGCATTGCCAGGAGCAACGCCGGGCCCTGGAACTGGAACAAGCCCGCTATGAAGCCAACCTGGCGGCAAGTCGCTATTGAAGCGGTGGACCCCGACCAACCTCTGGTGGCGGCGGAGTTTGAGGCGCGCTGGAACGCGACGCTGCGAAAGGCGCAAGATCCGGAAGATCGATTGCGGGCTTTCCGACGACGCCGGGAAGCCGCCGGCGATTCCAGACAGAGAGATCCTGTTGAGTTTAGCGCGGGATCTTCCGGCCGTGTAGAACTCGCAAGGGACCGCGGCGAGTCTAAAGCCGAGATCGTGCCGCATTCTGATGGGAGGAGGTGGTAGTGGATGTGGTCGAGGAGAAACAGGAGGTAGTGCTCCTGATTGGACTGGGGGACGTCACTCGGAGTTGCGGGTGAGCAAGCGTGGTACGGGTCAACACGCACACGCAACGAATGCGGACGCCATTGAGCTGATTCGGCAGATGTCCGTCAGATTCGGAGACGGAGAGATCGCCGCCACGCTGAATCGGCTCAGCATGCGCACCGGAGCCGGAAATGGCTCGAATGCGCAGAGGGTCTACGGGCTGCGCCGTCAGCATGAGTTGCCAAACGCTGCTAATCAGGCGGACAATCGGATGGTAACGTTGCGGCAAGCCGCCGCTCGACTGGGTGTCGGCGAGCTGCACGCCAAGCAGATGATTGAACGGAAAGTGCTCTCGGCCAACAAGCCGTACCCTGCGCGCCCTGGGGAAATATCGCTGGATGCCCTGAATTCCCCGGCGGTTCAACAGGCCATAGACAGCGCCCGCAGATGCAAGCGCCCGCCAACACCCCAACACGAGGAGACCGCTCGTTTATTTTCAGAGAGTTGATGAGGTACTATCCTGCGCGGGGCACCCAGCCCCGCTGCTAGCGAGGGAGCGATGAAAATGAAACCTATACTAATCTTCACCGTCGCCGCGGCCGCCTTCGCGGCCAGCACGACTTCCGACTGGCCCACTGGCAATCGCACCACACCGCCCACCATCGCCTCGGTTTCTCCGCGTGGCGTCCCGCGCGGCGCAACCACGGAACTCACCGTCGAAGGACTCAACCTGGCCAAGGCCAGCGCGGTATTCTTCAGCGAACCGGGCATCCAGGCGCGCATCCTGCGCATCAAGGAGCTGCCCGATGGACCGGACGTGAGGCTCGGGTCGAATGGCGGCATTTCCACGGTAGATCTGGGTCCGCTGCCGCCGCGCAACGAGGTCACGCTGGAACTGGATATCAGTCCAGACGCCGACATCGGGCCGGTCGATTTTCGCTTGCAGACGCCGCTGGGTACCAGCCCGGCGGGCCGCTTCCTGATCGAGCCGTACTACGGCGAGAGCGCCGACCGTGAGCCGAACGACACGCCGGAGGATGCCGTGGAAGTCTACACGCCCGCGATTCTGGTGGGCACAATCTCCAAGCCGGGCGACGTGGATTACTACAAGGTCACCGTGAAGGCGGGCGAGCAATTGGTGTTCGAGAACGGCGCTGCCCTGCTGGGTTCCGCATTGCAGCCGGTGGTCGGTATTTACGATGCGGACCAGGCGCTGGTTCACGAGTATGGCCTGGATGGCGGCCGGTCGGCGCAGTATTTCGCGCATCGTTTCGATAAAGCAGGCGCGTACTATATCAAGATCGCGGACTACGAAGAAGGCGGCAGCGGGCGGCATTTCTATCGCATCAAGGTGGGCAAGTTTCCGCTGGCGCTCTCGGCGTATCCGCTGGGCGTGCGGAAGGGGCAGACGGAGCAAATCGCGCTGACCGGGTACAATCTCGGCGTGGGCAAAGTCGCGGTTGTGGGAGAGGCGTCTTCGGAATACGAATCGGCGCTGATGGTGCGGCCCAAAGTCGCCGCCGGCAAAACGTTCAACAAGCTGAAGCTGGCCGTCGATAGCGAACCGGAGCTCGAATCCTCGGGCAAGAACATTTCGGTAGCGGCCGCACAGCCCATCACAGCACCCGTTATCGTGAACGGCAAGCTGCTCGCCGGCGAAAACGACTTCCGATTCAAAGCGCGCAAAGGCGAGAAGCTGGTGCTGGAAGTGAATGCCAACCGGCTGGGATCGCCGCTCGATTCGATGCTCGAAATCCTGGATGCGAAAAGCAATCCAGTGGAGCGCGCCACCGTGCGCTGCGAGTTGGCCACCACGGTTACGCTAAACGACCCCAGCTCATCGGGATCGGGAATCCGGATTCTGTCGTGGACCGGCATGGCTGTGGGCGACATCCTGATGGTGGGCAGCGAACTGATTCAGGTGAGTGCCATGCCGCGCGGGCCGGACGACGACATCCGCTTCGAATCCTTCGAAGGGCAGCGGCTCGGCCTGCTGGATACCACGCCCGAGGCGCATTCCATCGATACGCCAGTGTACAAGGTACGGGTCTATCCGCCGGGAAAGACTTTCGTGAGCAACGGTCTGCCGCTGGTACGCCTGCCGTATCGCAATGACGACGGGGGTCCCGGCTTCGGCAAGGATTCCCGCTTGCGGTTCACCGCTCCGGCAGATGGGGAATATATCGTGCGGCTGCGGGATGTGCGTGGCTTGCATGGCACGCCGGGTGAAGACTACGCATACCGGCTGGCGGTGCGCGCGCCGGCGCCGGATTTCCGGCTCAGTGTGGATCCGCGCAATCCCAATGTCCCGGTGGGCGGACGCATCCCTGTTACTGTCACGGCGCTGCGGCTCGACGATTTCGACGGACCGATTGCGGTGTCGATCGTCGATCTGCCGGCGGGGCTTTCCGCCCGCAAAGGCGTGATCGAGCCGGGGCGTGCAAGTACGACCATATTGCTAAGCGCGGACGCGAACGCGCACCTCGATAGCGCCGTACCCTTGCGCGTGAGCGGTAAGGCGCAGGACGGCGCGCGGCAGATCGCGCACTGGGCCAGCCCGGAAGACAAGCTGAAGCTGATCTCGCTGATGCCGAAGCCGGATATCACGATGGAGGCCCAGACGCGCGAAGTAATGCTGGAGCCGGGCAAGACGGCCACCGTCGAAGTCGAGATCCACCGCAACAACAACTTCGGCGGGCGCGTGCCGGTGGAAGTTTACAATTTGCCGCCCACCGTGATGGTGGCCAACGTGGGACTGAACGGAGTTTTGATCCACGAGAACGAAAACCATGTCACCTTCACGCTGCAAGCGCTGCCGAACGCGGAGCCTATGAATCTGCCGATTGTGCTATCTGGTAATATCGAGACGCGAGCCGGACAGCAGAACGAGTACGCTTCCGAGCCGATCGTTGTGAAGGTCGCCGCCAAGAAATAGCCATGTCCAAAATGTCGTTAATACGGGAGGCTCTCGCGGCAGGTGAGGGCATCGTCAGACTTGCGCCCTGTTGGGTACCGCGCTCCTTTCTGATGCCCGGCGGGCGGTTGAAACTGGATCCGCGCGACCTTTATGCGCTGGGCGCGCATCGCGGCGGAATCGACGAGCGGTGGTTTTCGTCGACGACGCAGGCGGCCAATGGTCCGGGCACTCCGGAAGACGAGGGGCTTAGCTATATTGCGATCGGCGGCCAGCGCGTGCTGCTGCGGGAGGCCGTCGCGGAATTGGGCGACGAGATCCTGGGCGCGCAGACAATGGCGCGGTATGGCGGCTGGAACGTGCTCTGCAAGTTCTTTGATAACCTGGGGCCGATTCCGCACCACATGCACCAAATGGAAGAGCATGCCAGGAAGGTTGGGCAGAAGGGCAAGCCGGAGGCATATTACTTTCCCCCGCAATATAATTTCAAAGACAATAATTTTCCTTACACGTTCATGGGGCTGGAGCCGGGCACCACGCGCGACGACGTGCGGCGCTGCCTGGAACGCTGGAACCAGGGCGACAACGGCATCCTGTACCATTCGAAAGCGTATCGCCTGCAACCCGGCACCGGATGGCAGATCGACGCCGGCATTCTGCACGCGCCGGGCTCGCTGGTCACTTATGAGCCGCAGGTGAATTCGGACGTATTCGGGATGTTTCAGTCCCTAGTGGAAGGGCGCGCGGTGCCTTGGGATCTGCTGGTGAAGGACGTGCCGCCGGAGCATCATCGCGATCTCGATTACATCGTCGGCATGCTGGACTGGGATGCCAACGTCGATCCGGAGTTCGCCAAGCACCGGCTATTCCATCCCCGGCCCGTGCGCGCCGAGGACGAGATGGCCGCGTGCGGCTACTCCGAAAAATGGGTGTGCTACTCGACCCCACATTATTCCGCTAAAGAGCTAACTGTGCTGCCGGGACGTGATGCGGTGATTCACGACGCGGCCGCGTATGGGCTGATCGTGGTGCAGGGTTGGGGCGCGGTGGGCAAAATTGCAGTGGAGACGCCTTCGTTGATCCGCTACGGAGCGATGACCAAAGACGAATTGTTCGTCAGCGCGGCGGCTGCGCAGCGCGGCGTGGAAGTGCGCAATCGCAGCGACCAGGAGGCCCTGGTCATGCTGAAGCATTTCGGTCCGGGCAATCCGGATAATCCGAGCCGCGACAATCGGCGAGTGGTTTCCCAATGAAATTCGGCGTGAACACCTTCATCTGGACGGCGACTTTCGACCGGTCCAATCTGCCATTACTGCCGGCCATCAAGGCGGCGGGCTTCGATGGCGTCGAAGTGCCGCTCTTCCAGCCTGAGCAATTCGCGGCCGCGGATATCCGGCGCGGCTTGGCCGACAACGGCCTGGAATGTACTATCTGCTCGATCCTGACGGGTGGCTTGAACATGATTTCCGGCGATGCGGCCGTGCGCGAGAAAACGCGCGTCCATATGCAGGATTGCGTGAAGGCCGCCGCCGAGGTGGACGCGAAGATCATTGCCGGGCCGCTTTACTCGCCCGTGGGGCTGATGACCGGCCGCCGCCGCACTAGTGAGGAATGGATGCGCGCGGTGGATTGTTATCAGGCAATCGGGCCAACACTCAGCGAGTACGGCGTGACCATCGCCATCGAGCCGCTGAACCGGTTCGAGACCTACTTCCTGAACACGGCGGCCGATGCGGTGGCGTTGTGCGACGCCATCGGCCACCCGAACGTGGGCATCCTGTTCGATACCTTCCACGCCAACATCGAGGAGAAGGATGTAGCGGATGCGTACCGGTTGGTAGGGCGGCATTTGAAGCACGTCCACACGTGCGAGAACGACCGCGGCATTCCCGGAACGGGTCACGTGGATTGGCCCGGCGTGTTCCAGGCGCTGCGCGACGTGCACTACGACGGCTGGCTGACGATCGAGAGCTTCGGCTTCGCGCTGGGCGAGTTGTCGGCGGCGGCGTCCATCTGGCGGGACATCGCACCTTCGCCGGAGTCGATTGCGTTTGAGGGCGTGAAGTTCTTGAAGCGGGGCATGGCATGACTGTGGAGCTAGTTTCGGGAACTGCCGCTGGACGACGGGCCCTGGCTGCACGAACTGCATTACGGCGAAGTCGTCGTCTCGGCGCGCCCGAAGTCGAGGCTTTATAAGCTGCAAGTGCGATTGGCCGACCTACTGGAAACCCGAGCCAGGGATCTTGGCGTCGTCGGGATCGAGCTGCCCTTCCGCGCCGTGCCACAGTTCGACCTACGCGCGGCGGACGTCGCCTTCGTCTCGCAAGAGCGCTGGGAGGCGATGGACCCGACGAACAACCTGCGTGGCGCGCCGGAGTTGGTCATCGAAGTAAAATCCGAGTCGGACGAATGGGCGGAATTGCGCGAGCGGGCTTCTGTTTGTCTGGCGAATAGCTGCCAGGATTTCTCGATCGTCGACGAAAAGGCGAGGACTATTACGGCGATCGGCCCTGACGGAAGAGCCGTGCAGTATTCGCAGGCGGACAGCGTTCCCTTGCCGCTATTCGGCGGCGATGGTCTGCGCGTCGCGGATGTTTTCACATAGAATTGAGTCAGATGCTGACTCGCCTCTACATCGACAATTTCCGGTGCTTTGTCAACTTTGAATACCGTCCCGCCCGGACGCAACTGATCCTGGGCGCAAACGGCTCCGGCAAGTCTTCGTTCATAGAAGCATTGTTGTTTCTGCATCGGTTCGCCGTGCAGGGCGAGAGCATTTACGGCATTTCCATGCTGTACCAGCGAACGCGCTGGCAGAGCCGGCCTGACCAGACCTTCGAGTTGGAAGCGAGATTGGATGGGGAGAGTTACGCCTACCACCTGGCGATCGGGCCGGAGTTGGAGCGGACACGAGTGAAGTCGGAGTACGTACATCTGAATGGCCGTCCGATTTTCGAGTTTAGCAACGGAGAAGTGCGCCATTACAGCGACTCGTTCGAGCCGAAGCCCATCTACTACCCGGACGACTTGTACCGCTCTGCGCTGTCCGCTCTTGGCGAGGGAAACGACATCCGTAAGCTGACGCGATTCAGGCATTGGTTTCGAGGACTTGCTTGTTTTCGAATGAATCCTTTCGTCATGGCTGCAATGGGTGACGAGTGTCACATCAATCCCTCCGCTGACCTTTCAGATTTCGCCGCGTGGTACAACGACTTACGGCGCCGCTATCCGACCCAGAATGAGGCCTTTCTTGCGAGCCTTCGCGCCGTTTTCGATGGGTTCGAGGACCTTCGCTTTGATTGGGGACCCGATTCCGCGCTTGAGGCTTGGTTCGCTGGAGAAACTCAGTTTCGCTTCAATGAACTCTCCGACGGGCAGCGGTGCCTGATCTGCCTGTACGCCATTCTGCATTTTGTTCTGGCCAGAGGACACACCGCCATCCTCGACGAACCGGACAACTTCATTTCGCTTCGCGAGATTCAGCCGTGGCTGATGGCTGCGGAGGATGCGGTCGAGAACAGCGGTGGACAGATTCTCATCATTTCGCATCACCCCGAGATCATCAATCAGTTGGCAACCAGCGGGGGTGTTCGATTCGTTCGCGATGGGATTGGGCCGGTTCGGGTGGAGGACTTCCACTACGAACCCGACAGCGGTCTCGAACCGGCCGAGTTGGTTGCCCGTGGATGGAAGAATGGGTAAGGTCTCGCTGGTCATCGGTCTCGTAGAGGACAAACGTCAACAACAGTTCATATATCGTTTTCTTAAGAAGATCGGGTACCCGGAGCACGAAATCCGATTCAGGCCCGTGCCGGGCGGCATGGCAGCGGCGCACATTGGGTGCTCACTCAGTATGCCAGGGAGGTAGCTGTATATCACAAACGCTCGGTACGAGCCCAGACCGCGCTGGTAGCAGCGATCGATGCCGATGACGGCAGCGTCGCCCGACGTCAACAGCAATTCCGCGACCGAGCGGCGCGGAGCGCTGACGAGAGAATCGTCCATCTGATCCCGAAGTGGAACATTGAAACCTGGATACTTTGCCTCAACGGCAAGACCGTGGACGAGAATCAAACCTATCGCCGGGCGCCTGATATCGACGAGAAGATTTCGGCGGCGGCCGCCACCTTCTTCAACTGGAGCCGTCCAAACACTCCGTTGCCGCCGCACTGCACACCATCGCTGCGAGACGCTATACCCGAAGTCAGGCGGCTGGAGTAGCCGACACCTATCTCCGCGCCCCGCCCGTACCGGAATCCTGACTCGACATCCCACCCGTCGGCGTAAGCAGCCCGCCGTCCGCCACAATCGCCGCGCCAGTGATATACGAAGCCATGTCGCTCGCCAGGAAAGCGATCACGCGTACGATTTCCGCAGGGCGGCCCATGCGCCCGAACATCGATAACTTGTGGCACGCCTCCACCACCCGCTCCGGATGCTCGTCGAGTGAAGCCGCCCAACGCAGCATCGGCGTATCGATCGCGCCGGGGCAAACGCAGTTGACTCGAATATTGTCCGCTGCGAAGTCCAGCGCCATGGAGCGCGCCAGCCCCAGCAGCGCATGCTTGCTCACCACATACGCCATCGAATTCCGTTGCGCCGTCATGGATTGAACCGACCCAACGACGACGATCGAGCCGCCGCCGCGCCGGACCATGTGCGGTATGGCGCACTTAGATGCCAGGAACGCGCTGCGCACGTTGGCATTCAGCGTTTCATCCCATTCCGCTTCCGGCGTGGTCACGGCCGTGCCGTAGCGCTGAATGCCGGCGACATTGGCCATGATATCGATGCCGCCCATGCGCGTGGCCACCTGCTCCACGGCATGTTCCACCTGCGCGCTCACCGCCAGGTCCACGTGGAAGTACTCGGCCGTGTGGCCTGCGCCGCGCAAGGCTTCGGCGGTTTCCCTACCGGCCTGGCCGTTGCGGTCGAAGATAGCCACCGCGCCATTGCGCACGGCGAATTCGCGGGCCGTGGCTTGGCCGATGCCGGAAGCGCCGCCGGTCACCACGATTACCTTGTTGGCGAAGTCCATCAGCCCGCCATCGCCGCGCGGAAACCGTCCACGGCTTTCGCCAGACTCGCCACCTGGTCGCCCAGCGGCAGATACTCCATCGTCAAATAACCGCCGAAGCCCGTCTTCTGAATAGCTTTGTAGATATTCGGATAGTTCATCTCCCCGGTGCCGGGATCGTTGCGTCCGGGATTATCCGCCACGTGGAAGACGGCTACCTCGGGCGCAGCTTCGGTCAACGTGCGGATCACGTTCCCCTGCTGCACCTGCTCGTGATACAGATCGAACAGCAACCGAACGTGCGGATTGTCCACCTCGCGGATCAGCTTGAGCCCTTCGGTGCAGGTGGTCAGGAAGAAGCCCTTGTGGTTGACCAGCGAATTCAGCGGCTCCACGATCACGGTGAGCTTGGCATCCGCCGCCAGATCGCCGGCGCGCTTGGCGCCTTCCAGCAGGCTGGCGTATTGCTCGTCGTGCGTACGGCCGGCGATGGCGTTGCCACTCATCAGAATGATCTGCGGGATCTCCAGCTTTCGCGCGTAGACGATGGCGTTGCGGACATCCGCCAGGAAAGCCTCGCGATGCGCGGGATCGACCATCGAAACCGGCCGCTTGCCCCAATCCGGCGAGCAAAGTGTCCATGCCCAGCCCGAACGAGCCTGCGGTTTTCTTGACGCGCGCGATGTCCGCATCGGACCATTGCGCGTATTCGCCGATCAGTGTGGCCGTACCTGGAGGATGAAAATTCAGTTGTCAATGAACACGCGGGTGCTTGGGCGCGTGAGCCCCTTTGCGACCCGACGTGAGGATAGCACGGCGACGTAGGATATTCCGGGCCGATTCTACGGGTTCCCTTTGTTTTCTTTGTAGGGTGTTCTGCGAAGATGCGTGACCGAGGGCCGGCCTTGGGCCATTTGGGGATTCTGGCTGAAGGATTCTTCCGCGCCGGACATATAATATTAGGGTCGTATATTTCAGAACAGTCAAAGCGGCCATACCGGCAGGATTAGACAGTTTCCTTTATGTTCGAACACATCTTCAAGCGAATCGACGACATTCTCCGGAAAGAAGCAGGCTGCACAACCGAACTCGGCTACACCGAGCAGGCCTCCTGGCTGCTGTTCCTGAAATATCTCGCCGAGCTGGAAGAGGAGCGGGCCGTGGAGGCCGAACTCGACGGCAGGAAATACAGCTACATTCCGGACAGCCCCATCGTTGGGAAAAGTGGGCCGCCCCCAAGGGTAAAGACGGCAAACCCGACCACAACGCCGCCCGCGACAAACCGACACCCCTCCTGCGCGTTAAATATCGCGATTCCATTGCCGATGCCGTCGCCGATCTCGGGGAACCGGAAGAGATCTGGAAAGTTTTCGCCGGGTTCCAGAGATGTCTTTACGAAAAAGCCGCGGGGGGCGGCAGCGTGACTAGGGTGAATCTCCATGTCCGCTGAACTTATCTGCTTCGAGGAGCGCTGCCGCGCGCGCTTCCCGATCGTCGACGCGATCTACAACTGTCCGCATTGCGGCGGGCTGCTGGAAGTGTGGTATCCGCCGCCCGCGGCAACGCCTGCCGAACTAAAACGGATCTGGCTTGAGCGCCGCACCTCAAATGCTCCGCTGGATCAAAGCGGCGTCTGGCGTTATCGGGAGATTATTCCATTCCTGGAATCGTTCGATCAAGTGGTCACGCTGCGGGAGGGCCATACACCGCTGCTGCCCGCGCCGCCGGCGGCCGCATATGCCGGCCTCGACGCGCTTACCTTCAAGCATCAGGGCTTCAATCCTACTGGTTCCTTCAAAGACAACGGCATGACCTGCGGCGTCGCGCAGGCGCTGCGGCTGGGAATGCGGCGAGTGGCGTGCGTCTCCACCGGCAACACTTCCGCCTCCATGGCCGCCTATGCCAGCGCCGCCGGCCTGGATCCGGTCGTCTTCATCCCGCACGGCAATATCTCTTACGGCAAGCTGGCGCAGGCGCTTGAGTACGGCGCGAAGACGTTGCAGGTGGAGGCGAACTTCGATCAGATCCTGGCTCTGGTGCGCACGCTGGCCGAGCGCCTCGGCATCTACCTGCTGAACTCCATCAATCCGTTTCGCATCGAAGGCCAGAAGACGATCATCGTCGAGATGCTCGACCAACGCGATTGGAGTCCGCCCGATTGGATCGTGCTTCCCGGCGGCAATCTGGGAAACACGGCTGCGTTTGGCAAGGCCCTGCGGGAACTGTACGCGCTGGGGTTCATTTCCCGCATGCCACGGCTGGTGGTGGTTCAGGCCGAAGGCGCTGCGCCGTTCTACGAATTGATGCGGGCGCCCGCGCGCGGTTTTCACGCGGTGAGCCACCCGGAAACGCTGGCCACGGCGATCAAGATAGGCGATCCGGTTTCATGGCCCAAAGCGCTACGCGAAGTGGCTTGCTGCGGCGGCGTGGTGGAGAAAGTGAGCGAACAGGAGATCGCAGACGCGAAAGCGGTGATTGGGCGGTGCGGCATCGGTTGCGAACCGGCTTCGGCGGCAACGCTGGCCGGCATTCGCAAGCTGACGGCCGCAGGCGTCATGGC
>Ga0209333_1000796_pt1 | contig 16518 bp, 11 predicted proteins | sample BlaSpr_A8_OM2_O3_FD_187982 | JGI IMG/M metagenome (GOLD analysis project Ga0209333, IMG submission 187982) | Forest soil microbial communities from Thunder Bay, Ontario, Canada - Black Spruce, Ontario site 2_A8_OM2_O3 (SPAdes) (version 2) | ecosystem: Environmental > Terrestrial > Soil > Boreal... | reverse complement strand
CCGGGGGGACGCGCAGTTGCCGTGTCTACCGATTGGGACGCGATCGCCTGGCACGCTTCGGACCGCGCGCGGATGAACCGAGTGCTGGGCGCTTTCGCGGAGCATTGCGTACACACCGCTCTGCCGCGCACACTCGCCCCAAAACTGAGGCAGGCGGGCTTCATGTTGATGGATCAACGCGTGATCCCGCAGTTCAATACCACTTACAACGCGGATGCCTTCAGCTACCAGATGGTACACATAGTCGGCTCGTTCGTGCCTGGCCGGCGCGGGGTCACCGAAGAAGAGGCTGGAGCCTGGGTCGAAGACTTGCGGCAGACCGGTGAGCGCGGTGAGTATTTCTTCAGTCTGAATCAGTACCTCTACTTAGTTGCGAAGCCTGAATGAGGAGAAATACAGTGGGGCTCGTATCGAGGTATTGGTCAGCGGCCTAAGATGCCCTCTGGTCCCACCAGTTCTCCAGAATAAGCGGTGCCAGTATCCGCTCATAATGCCGAATATTATTCGTCACCAGGACCGCCGCCGTAGCCAAGGAATGCGCTGCGATCATCATATCCATTTCGCCAATAAGCTGACCGGTGGTCGCAAGCTGATGCCGGATTTCCGCATAAAAATCCGAAGCCTCCGCATCCCAGGGCAGGGCCCGCACAATCTTCAGGAACTGGCGCACGCCGGCGTGCAGCCGGTGCCCCGGCGGAAGACGTTTCAGGCCGTAGAGCAATTCGGCCCGTGTCATCACCGATATGCTCAGCATGGACGGCTCGATGGACGACAGCTTCTCTTGCAATTGCGGCCCGCAGGCCTTGATGATATAGCTGGCCGTGTCCGTGTCCAGCATGTACAGCATTTGTCAGACCTCTGTAGTGAAGAATAGGTCGCGCTCCCGCGGCGGGGCGTTCATGGGACGGTCCGACATGAACTCATCCGGCACTTCGATGGCGCGCATCATCTCAAAGAAATCCCGCCAAACCTTGGCGCCGGGCCGGTCCGACAACACCAGGTCGCCCGTAATATCGTCTCGAGTGACAAAAACTTCAACGCCATCGAAGCGAAACTCGGCAGGCAAACGCACGGCTTGGCTGGCGCCATTCTTGAACAATTTTGCTACCCGCGTTTGGGTCATCGTCTCAATCCTCCTTGGTCTATACATCAGTATATACCAATCCTGATTCCCCGTCAAGCTCCCCCGTCAGAGCCTAAGCCCCCTTGCATCCTTTGCGTATTCATGTTAATCTCTATAGGCAATAGGGGAATTTGTTTATGGCTACCCTGATCGAAGAAACACTCAGCGTCCGCGAGGACTTTGAACTACAGCACGACCGCTTGGTCCGCGACGAAATCGAAACCTTCCGCTTGAAGGCTGACGCCTTCGTGGCCGGCGAAATTCCGGAAGACGAATTCCGCCCGTTCCGCCTCAAGCACGGCATCTACGGCCAACGCCAACCCGGCGTCCAGATGGTGCGCTGCAAAGTTCCCGGCGGCCTGATGACCGCCGCTCAGATGGAGCAATTGGCGCGCATCAGCGAGAAATTCGCCGGCGGTAAGGGCCACATCACCACGCGTCAGAACATGCAGTATCACTTCGTACCGCTGTCTCAAGTCCCCGGTGTCATGCACATGTTGGCCGATGTCGGCCTCACCAATCGCGAAGCCTGCTACAACACCGTGCGCAACGTCACCACCTGCGCGTTGGCCGGCCTGAGCCGGGACGAAGTCTTCGACGTACGGCCCTACGCCCAGCGCATCGCCTACGCGTTTCTGCGCAAGGATCTGACCGGCAATCTGCCGCGCAAGTTCAAGATCGCCTTCGATGGCTGCCGCGACAACGATTGCATCGCGGGCGCCATCAACGACATCGGCCTGCGCGCGGTCCTGCGCGACGGCCGGCGCGGATTCCGCGTGCTGATCGGCGGGGGGCTCGGACCGCTGCCCACCGAAGCCCAACTGCTCGATGAGTTCCTGCCCGAAGATCGCCTGATGAACCGTTGCGAAGCCGTCGTGCGCGTGTTCAACAAGTACGGCAACCGCCAGAACCGCAATAAGGCGCGCTTGAAGTTCGTGCTGCGCGAGCGCGGCATCGACTGGCTGCGCGAGCAGATCGAGCGCGAGTACACCGATATTCTGGAAAATGGGGGCATCGCGTGGCCCGAACTGGTGCCGGAGGGCTTCGGCGGATATACGTCGCACCCGCCGCCGCTGGGCCAAGGCGCGCTGCTGCCGGTCATTCGGACCAACGGTACGGGCGATCCGCAATACGACCGCTGGCTCGAAACCAACATCGTCGAGCAGAAGCAGCCCGGCTACGCCACGGTTGTGGTGCGTGTGGATCAGGGCAACCTGTCCAGCACCCAAATGCATGGCCTCGCCCGCATTGCCGAGGATGCCGCCGACGGCCTTCTGCGCCTCGGCATCGACCAGAACATCCTGCTGGGATTCGTTCCGCTGGGCAGGCTGCGCGGGCTGCATGCGGCCCTGCGCGCGCTGGGGCTCGGCGCAGAGGGTGCGCGCGAAATTAGCGACGTCGTTACCTGCCCCGGAGCTTACTCCTGCAATCTGGCGCTCACCAAGTCCATGAACCTGGGCGCCGCCCTGCAACAGGTCGTGCGCCAGTATGACGACCCGCAAACGCGCAAGCTATCCATCAAAGTGAGCGGCTGCCCCAACTCCTGCGGCCACCACTGGACCGCCGATTTCGGCTTCTACGGCAACGCCCGCAAGATCGATGGCCGCGAGATTCCGTATTACCAGATGCTGTTGGGCGGCGGATTCGACGAGCAAGGCATCATGCGCTTCGGGCTGGCCGTGCAGAGCGTGCCGGCGCGCCTGGCGCCCGAGGCCGTCTCGCGCGTGCTGGATCACTATCTGGCGAACCGCGCGCCCAGCGAAACTTTCCGCCAATATGTGATGCGCCACAAGGTGGAAACCTTCCGCGGCCTCACCAACGACCTCGCCAAGCCCGCGGAGTTGTACCCCGAGATCTACCAGGATTGGGGCGACGATACTGCATACTCGCTGCAGCTTGGCCGCGGAGAATGCGCCGTCTGACTTCTTAGTCAGTGTTTCGACAGGATCGCTTTGATATTGGCCTCCACGTCGCCTTTGTCCACCAGTCCCTCCTTATAAGCCGCTGCCAGCCTGCCATCCCGGTCGATGAGAAACGTATCTGGCAGGCTCCGGATTCCATACCGTTTCGCCGTGGCATCGTCCCCAAGCAACATCCTGTAGGGCACATGGGTTTCGGCCAGGAATGGCTTCACCACATTCCATCCACCTTCGTCCATCGACACGCCGACGACGGCCAGGCCCTGCGCGTGATACGCCTTTTCGAATTCCGAGAACCACGGAATTTCCTGTTTGCATCCGTGACACCAGGTGGCCCAGAAATCAAGCAGTACCACCTTGCCCCGGAAATCGTTGAGCGTGACAGTTTTGCCGGAACTGTCTTTGAGCGCGAAGGCGGGGGCGGGCTTGCGGTCTTTGGTGGGTTGAAGAGCGGCGCGAACGGCCGGTTGGCCGGCAGCGGCGGCGATGCTGGCCAAAGAGAAAAGCACCATCCGCGGTAAACGGGTTCTCATATGTTGTTCTCCTTGCTTCGCATTGCTGCGGACATAAGTCCGAATTGCCAAATGATCGCCGCGAATGGCAGTAGCCGTGGCGTCCACGGGAGCCGTCCATCCATGGCTCCGCCGCCGCTCCAGGCCGCAAACGCGAGGCCTTCGCGGCTGCTCTCCACCTGCACGATAAAGGTCAGCATAGTCACCGCCGCCGCCCCTAGCCACACGGCGGTCCCGGTCGAGAACGCGCCACGGCGGACACCCCGCCGCGTTCCCCAAAGAAACGGGATCAGAAAAAGAATGGCTGGGGGCAGAAGCCACAACAACATCCCGTCAAGCCGGCTTGACGCCAGCGCCTGCAACACTGCGAAGCAGAACCACGCCAGGGGGATGAGCAGCGCCGGATGAGCCCTAAGAGTTCGCCGCGACAAAGAACCAAACACGAAACCGCCGCTCCACGCCCAGGCAATCGCCAGAATAGAGAAGCAAGCGAGCCTGACGACGTCGTCGGTAAGGGTCAGACCAACCTCGTAACGAACTCCGTAGATCCGGATCGTGCGGAACTGCCAGCCAATCCAGGCGATCCCGCTTCCACCGCAAAGTACGGGCGCAATCAGCCCAACAGGAGCTACCCACGGCCGCCAGTCCTTCCACAAAGCCGCCTGCCGCCGGACAACCAAGCCGATCACATCGCGCAGCGCCCGCCCGGCACTCTCGCCCGACTCCGCGAAATCCCCGCGCACGGCGTCGCGCTCGTCTGGCTCCAGGGTTCGGGACAGGATGTCCACCAGCCACCAGCCGACTCGATTCATGGCCGCACCCCGGCTCGATGCGCCTCCCATGCCATCCCATGGCTGGCACGCGTCACTGCGTCGTAGAATTCAGTTGCGGCCTGAATACCTTTGGCCGTCACGCGGACCATGCGTTTCGGCCGGCCGCCGCGTTGCGGGCTTGGATCGCCCATCCAGGTCTTGACGAAGCCCTTCGCCTCCAGACGATCCAATGTCGTGTATAGCGCTCCAATGGAGCATCGACGCCGGGTGGCGCCCTCAATCTCCTGCCGCATGGCGGCGCCGTAAGCGTCGTCGCCCAAGCGCGCGGCCGCGGTGAACAGCAGATATTCAAACTCGCCCAGCATGATTATTATCACATTGTGATACTAATCGGAGCGCGTGTCAAGACCTGATACAGTGTACGAGGATTCGATGCCCGCCCGGGACGAAATTGCGGAGCTCCAAGACCGCGGCTTTTGCGTTCTCAAGGCGCATTTCGCCCAGCGTGTGATTGAGAAATGCCGGGAAGCCTTTTGGCCGGTGCTGCTGGACTATCTGCAGAAGAACCGCGGCCAGCCCAATCGCGGCGAGCATCGGCACTTTCTGCCGATGCCTTTCGATCCGCCATGCTTTGCCCCGGATTTCTTCTTCGATGCCGGGATTCTTGCTATTGTGCGTGGCGTCATGGATGAGCGCGTGGTAGCCGATCAATGGGGTTGCGATGTGCCGCTCGCAGGCTCAGAGCATCAACAACCGCATGCCGATTATCGGCGCCCGTTGTTTGCGGAAGCTCCCGATTTGGCACTGCCCGCTTACATGTCGCTGGTCAGCTTCGGTCTGATCGATATTTCGCCGGTGCACGGTCCCATCGAGATCGCCCCCGGCACTCACCGAATGCCGCGCAGCGAAGCTCTACGCTCGGTTGCGAATGGGGAGATTAAGTTGCAGCCGGTGACGCTCAACATAGGCGATGCGCTGATCCGCCATCCCTGGGCTCTGCATCGCGGTACGCCCAATGTGACCGATACACCGCGCCCTCTAGTCACCATTCGTTACGTGCGCCGCTGGTATGCCGACTGCAGCCGCGACGTAAATTCGATTCCACTGGCGGCGTGGCAGTCGCTCACACCGGAGCAACGGGAGGTCATGCGGTTTCCTCACTCATAGCGCAACGCGACCATGGGATCCACGCGCGTGGCGCGCCGCGCCGGTACATAACACGCAGCCAACGCCACCGCGCAGAACAGGACGGCCGCCGCGAAGAAACTTAGCGCGTCGGTTGGCTTCACCTCGAAAAGCAGGCTGGCCATGGATCTCGTCAACGCCCACGCGCAGGCAAACCCTAGCGCAATTCCCTTCAGCGCAAGCATCGAGCCTTGCCTCAAGACCAGCAGCATTACACTGCCGCGTTGCGCTCCCAACGCCATCCGAATCCCGATCTCGGGGGTTCGCTGCTGTACCGCATAGGCCATCAATGCATACAACCCCACCAGCGACAGGAAGAGCGCCATGCCGCCAAAAGCCGTCAGCAGAAGCGTTTGAAAACGGCGATCCCCGGTGTCCGCGGAAACCAACTGGCTCATGGTGCGCACATCGGCCACCGCCACCGCCGCGTCGAGGCTTCGCACCATGGCGCGCATCTCCGATGCCAGACGGTCCGGCGCCAGGCTGGTTCGCGCCACGACCGAAACGGAGTTGGCGCCGGTTTGCCACAATGGGGTGTAGATTTGCATGGGCGGCGCGGTTTCGAGGCCGGCCTGCCGCACGTCGCCGACAACCCCCACGATCGTCAACCAGGGATTGTCGGGACCATAGCGGCACCGCTTCCCCACCGCAGCCTGATCCGGAAAATATCTCCTGGCGAAACTGCGGCTCACAATGGCTACCGGCGGACGGCCGCCCGCGTCGTCCTCGTGGAAGGCTCTGCCGCCGAGCAACGGTATGCCCATGGCCGCAAAATAGCGGGGTGTGATCGAGCGATCTTCAAAGATTATCTTCTGATCGAATGGGTGCCCCTCCACCGTCAGCATGGTGATAGACTGGCCACCGCCGAGTGGCAGATAATTGACGGCCGCGGCTGCCTCCACGCCCGGTAAGTTGCCGGTCTTGTCGATTAAGCTCCGAAAAAATTCGTTCTGCCGCTGCGGCCCGTTGTATCTCGCGTCGAGGCGGATATTCATGGTTACCGTCGACGACGGGATAAACCCTTTGTCGACGGATTGCAATTTCAGCAAACTGCGAATCAGCAGGCCCGATCCGGCAAGCAAGACGAAAGTCAGCGCCACTTGCGCGACCGTTAAGCCGTGCTGCAGTCGGCCCGCGCCTCCTTTCACGGTACGGCTGCCGGAATTCTTCAGCACCTCGTTCAAATTGCACCGCGACGCGGACAGAGCCGGAAATAACCCGCACAAGAGTGCCGTCGCCAAAGACGCGCCGAGAGCAAACAGCAAGACGCGCCAATCGATCGAAGACTCGTCAATGCGCGGGATATGGCCTGGGTTCAATTGCGTCAGCATCCCGATGGCGATGTCCGCAGCCAGCAAGCCCAGCACCCCACCGGCGCCGGCCAGGCACAAGGATTCAGCCAGCAGTTGGCGGACCAGGCGCAACCGGGAAGCGCCCAGCGCGGTGCGTACGCCGATTTCGAGCGACCTGCCCGTGGCGCGCGCCAACACCAGGCTGGCGACGTTGCTGCAGGCGATCAGCAGCACCAGAAACACCGCCGCCATAAAGATCAGCAACGCGCGGCGCGACTCTCCCGTGATGGAGACGTCAAAGGGCCGCACCACGGCATAAGATCCTTGAAATGCCGGCGCGTGCAGCGGGTCGAGCCGGGCAACGATGGCGCTCATCTCCGCCTGCACCTGCGCCAGCGGGACGCCCGGGCGCAAGCGCCCAATCGCGTTGCCGCTGTTATCGTCGCGCGCGGCGCTCTCTCGCGGCGTCATCGCCCAGGGGACCCAAACATCGGTCGCCGTGCTCACTGTTTCCAAGCTCTCGGTGCCATGCGGAAAGGCGAAGCCGGCGGGCATCACGCCGATGATGCGGTAGGGCCGCGCATTAAGTAACAGTTCCTTCCCCAACACTCCGCGATCGCCGCCAAACCTGGATTGCCACAGCCTGTGGCTGATTACGGCGACTTGCCCCTTCCCCGATTGGTCGTCGTTGGGCGCCACTGCGCGGCCCAGTTCCGGCGCGATCCCAAGCGTTTGGAAGAACTCGCCCGTGACGCGCGAGCCGTCCACCCGGACAGCCATCCCGTTCACCGACAGATTCAAGTGATCGTTGGTGAATAGGGCAAGGTTCATAAACGAATGGCTTTGTTTTTTCCAGTCGTAGAATTCCGCATTGAATGGTCCCCACGCTTCCAGCGGCACATCCGGAAAATGGGGATTGGGTTCAAACAGGAAGACCAGGCGGTCCGGATCGCGATAAGGCAGCGCGCGCAGCAGCACCGCATTCACCAGGCTGAATACAGCGGTGGTTGCGCCGATTCCCAAGGCAAGGGTCATGACCGCTAGGGCGGCAAATCCAGGGTTCTTGCGCATCATCCGCAGACCGTGGTGTACGTCTCGCAGCAGAGATTTCATCATGGCGGCTCACCAGAACCGAAACCATCATAGCGAAGGTCGACGATCGCGTGGCGCCATGCGGGCTGCATCCGGCCGCGCGTGGGATCCTGGCCGGGAAACTGTCGCTTGGCCAACGATTCGCTGATCAGCACAGCGCGCGGCGCGGCGGATGTGTCGTGCCCGTCGAGCAGGCGGCCGCGGCGCAGCGCGATTCCCATGGTCTGGCAGTAGCCCGGCGTCGTCGCATATCGAAACGCGTCGTAACCGTTCCCATCTTCGAACTGCGTACCATACATGCCATATTGATCGCCGCTCAACGGCAGCAGGCTGGTGAAGGCTGCCGCGGCGACGCCCGGAACGTGGCGCACCGCCTCGAGAGCTTGTATGAAGTACCGGATCTTGGCGCTGTCGTCGTCGTAGCCGTGACCGGACACCTGTACCTGCATGGTGAGCAGGTGCGCGCTATCGAATCCCGGAGCGGCCGCGAACAGCCGCTGGATGCTGCGGACCAGCAACCCCGCGCTCACCAGCAGCACGCTGGCGAAGACCACTTCCACGACGACTAGCGTACGGCGCGTCCATTGGCGGCCGCCGGCGGTACGCCGTGAACCTTGCTGGATTCCCGAAGCCAAGTCGCCGCGGGACGCCAGCAGCGCCGGCATCAGCCCGACCAGCAGCCCGACTAAAGTGGTGATCCCAAATGCGAACGCGAATACGGCCCCATCGACGGCGATAGCGCCGACGCGGGGCAAGCCGGATGGCCTGAGCGCCAGTAGCGCCTCTACACCGAACTCCGCCACCACCATACCGAGAATTCCACCCAACCCGGCCAGCAGCAGGCTCTCGGCGATCATTTGCCGGATCAGGCGCGATCGCGCTGCGCCGAGTGCGGCGCGCATCGCAAATTCGCCGCGACGCTGTGCGCCGCGGGCCAGCAGCAGGTTCGTCACGTTGACGCACGCGATGGCCAGCACCAGCATGACCGCCCCCAGCACTGCCAGCAATACCGGCCTGACCCCGCGCGTGATTTGGTCTTGCAGCGAGTCCACGATCAGCCCATGCTCGAGGGAGGCAAACGGTGGCCGCGGAAAGTCCGCCACCTTGGCGCAAGCGATGGCGTTCAGCTCGCGCCGGGCTTGGTCCGCCCCAACGCCGGGCCGCAGCCGCCCCACCATGTGCAAGTGGTGGCCCCACTCCTGGCTTTCGTAGTTGCCGGCGCTCCTGGCGTCGTACTGCATGGGTGCCCAGATCTGCGCCGCGGGCGACAGGACGTTCTCGAACCCCCTCGGCATCACGCCGATGACCGTATACAGGTCGCCGTCGAGCGTAATCTGACGCCCTACCACCGCGCTGTCGCCTCCGAAGCGCCGCCGCCACAATGCGTCGCTGAGGATCGCCACATGGGGGCCGCGGAACCGGTCGTCGTCCGGCTGAAAGTCCCTGCCCAGCGCCGACGCCACTCCCAGCGCGCGGAAGTAGCCGGAGCTCACGCTCTGCCCATCGAATCGCTCCGGTGGGGCCGCACCCGTCCCGCCGAACCGGCCGATCAGTGTCGGCTGCCAGGCCTCCATCACGGCCAGGGCATCGAAATCGCGGCTGCGTGCGGCCAGTTCGCGATAGGTGTGAAACGTTACGTCGCAGCGCACGCCCTGGAAGCTATCCCAAATCATCGCAATCCGGCCGGCATGCGGATACGGCAGCGTCTCGAACAGGATGGGATTCACCACGCTGAATATGGCCGTGCTGGCGCCGATGCCCAGCGCCAGCGTGAGCGCGCCGACAGCCGTAAATCCGGCCCGTTGGCGGAGAGTACGGACGGCATAGCGGAAGTCCTGCCACAAATCCTCGATCCAGCGTGTGCCGCGCGCATCCCGGCAGTCCTCTTTAACCTGCTCCGGGCCGAGCGCAAGCCGCGCCTGCCGCCGCGCTTCCTTGGGATCTTGGCCCCGGGCGACCAGGTCGGCGGTCTGCTGGTCCAGATGGAAGCGCATTTCCTTTTCAAGTTGCTCTTCCATTTGGTCTCGGCGCGATAGGCGATGCCACCAAGTCATTGCGCGCCTCCTTCAGACAGTTTGAGGATCAGGCCGACAGCTTCCGTCAGGCGCTGCCAACTCGCCGCTTCCGATTCGAGTTGCGCCTTCCCCTTGCGCGTCAGGCGATAGAACTTGGCTTCCCGGCCGGTTTCAGTTTCCTTCCAGTCCGCCGCCAACAGACCGCGGAATTCGAGCCGGTGCAAGGCCGGATAAAGCGATCCCTGGGGAACCTGGACCACGTCGCGCGATACCTGCTGCAGACGTTGCGCGATGGCGTACCCGTGCACCGGGCCGAGCGCGACAACCTTCAAGATCAACAGGTCCAGGGTGCCTTGCGGGAGATCGGATTTCGCCGCCATTGGCATACCTCCTTCTTCTACACATTAGACTATAACGTGTAGAAGGTCAAGGCGTTTGGTCCGGGCGGGAAATATCTCCGATGGGGAATATCGCCGGCGCGGACCTTGCTGTTAGAGTTGGCTTTCGGGTTCTGGCGGAAGGTGGAGTGGGCAGGCTGTCGCGTGAAACTACGGAGGCTTCAAGCGGGAGAGCCGGGTTGACGGCCCGGCCCTCCACTGGAGCTAGAAAGGAGGAAACGCTTTATGTTTCTTCTGCTGCTTGTTTTCCGGCTGCCTTTAGTGGGCCGGTTCAAGACGCTGTTGATCTGGCTTAAACGCCGGTAAACCAGCGCGAAAGCCGGGGTCAGGCGCCACCTGGCCCCGGTTTCCAGCATACCGCAAAAAAGCCCCCATGCAAATAGCCCGCTTAGCGGCTCGCCGCGCCGGATGCAGCCTTCTCCCGATCCCCCGGCCGGTAGTCCGCCTCCACATGCCCTGCGAGCTGCGCCTGCGTGAACAGAACAGGCTTCGTCTTCATGCTCACGAACAGCGGAGCCTGGTCCGCATAATGCGGTGAACTCCGATCCAGCGTCGCCGAGCCGAACTGGTGGATGCTCTCCGACGTCAGCTTCCCCGCCTTGTCCCAAGTCACAAACATCACGAACGTGTCGCCGGCCATCGCCGTCAGCGTGCCGTCCGGTTGCCGCTCTCCATAAACCCCGCGGAAGATATCCGGGCCGCCATCGATCGCCAGATTCAAGGTGCCGCGGCGTAACCGGTTCACCTGTCCCCACTCCGGATCCAGCCGCCCGAAGTGCATCTTCAGCGTCAGCATCGCTTCCCGCAGAGCATCGCCAGGCCGCAGTGGAGGCTTGCCTTCCAACCGCGCACGGATCATCGGTTCTATGGTCAAAATCGCCAGCGCTGCGCCACGGTTCGCCACATCGGTGCGCCGATCCCAGCGCTGCAGAATATCATGCGCCTGCCGAAGCGCCGCATCGTGCCCTGCATCGATCGCCAGGACTTCGCCAAGAGCCTGCGCCTCATCCGAACGAACGCTGTATGCCAGATCGTATTTGTAAGCGCGGAATGCCTCACCCGTGATCCGTGGATCCGCGCCGTAGGTTTCCATCGCCCGCCAGGCGCGGCTCGTCATGTCGGTCTGAATCCCCAGAGTCGGCGCAAAATCTTCCGGCTTCAGATCGCCCGCCGGTGCGGTAGCATGGAACGGCGTATTATTCGAATTGAAAACGAAGCCCGACGGCGGATTCCACAGTTGCGGCTCTTTGTCGAACGGCAGATAGGTCCGCCAGATCAAATCCGACCGGTCGCCCGGCAGCACGCCCCGCCAGTCAGGACCATCCTTCCGCATCGGGAAGAGGCCGTTATAGATATAGCCGATGTTACCCTTCTCATCGGCATACACATAGTTAAGACTGGGGATCGCCTGCAGCCGCATCGCCGCTCGCCACTCCTCGAGATTGGCGGCCTTGTTCAGGCGGAAATACTGCAACGGCGCACGCACGTCGCCCATGCCGGCATATCGAATGGCGAACGCTCCCCGTGCCGTCTTCATCACCGGCCCCTGCTCCGCGTAGAGCACTTCGCGATGCGCGGTCCACACCAGCGGCCCCCAGATCTTCACCCGGATCCTGGCGTCGCTCTTCTGAAAGTCGCGCCACTTTCCATCCAGCCTGTACTGGTTGGGGTTCGCGGGATTGAGCACCAACTTGTAGACATCCACCAGATCGGGTCCATTCACCGTGTTCGCCCAGCCAAGGTGCTGGTTGTGGCCATGCAGCATGAAGGGCGACCCGGGGAAGAAGCCGCCCGCCACGTGCCAGCCCTCCCCGCTGTCGAGCACCGCTTCATACCAGGAGACCGGGCCGGTATACGGCTGATGCGAATTCACCAGCAGCCGCGTGGCTCCATCCGCCGAACGCGACGGCGCCACGGCGACGGCGTTCGATCCGACCGGCAGCGGCTTGCCAGTCCACAGGAAAGCATTCTTGCCGCTATTGGAAATGGCGCCGCCTTCCGGACGGGTCAACTTCATCAACTCATGGTCGAGGCCGTAGAAGAAAGGCAGCTTGAAGACAAAGCCGGCCACTACATCCTTGCCCGTGACTGGCAGCAGGCCGCGCATCACGTGGCTCGTGTGCAAAGCCGCGTAGTAGTTCACGCCGTCGGCGTACGCTTCCAGCACTCGCCGCAAATCCGGCGGAAGGTCGGTGTCGTATTTTGCGTCGACCGTTTCCCAAACCCGGAAGAGGCGCACCAGATAATCGGTGACGGCGGCCTTCGGCCCTTCGGTCGCCGCAAGCTGCCCGCGCGTGGCCAGCGCCACCTGCTGAATCGTGTCGAAATCGTCTTCGGAATGCGCGAAGCCCATGCCGAACGCCACATCGGCGTCGGTGGGACCCATGATGTGCGGCACGCCGAAATTGTCGCGCTCGATGCGTGCGCGATACTGCGCCGCCTTGGCAATCAGGCTGGCCGGATCCGGCGGCGAGGGCTGACCCAGCCGGTCGGACACGATCAGGAATGCGGCGCCCCCGGACACCAGCAGCACAAGCGCGAGAGCGCCGATCTTCACATAGCGCAATGAACCCCGCCCTCCAATTTACTGGACGGCTACGGTAACTGTTTGGCTGCCGGCAGTTCCAACCGTCACCACCACCGGAACATTGCCCGATGGCGTGCCGCTGGGGAGCGTCACATTCACCTGAATGATGCCCGACACCAGATTGGGCGCGGGTCCGGAGTACGTCACCGTCGCCGTTTGGCCGCCAACAGTGGCGGTGGTCGCCAGCGCCAGCGCCCCTGTGGACGTCAGCGGATTGAGCGCCCCATCCGTGGATGGCGGTACGGTCACGCCGCCGCCGGTGCCGAATATCTGGATCGTCGACCCCGCCGCGGCCGGATTGGTAGCGCTGTTGATGCTGCCGTCCTGGTTCAGGATGGCGCCCTGACCCTTGCCGGTGGCATTCGCCGTGAACAAGCCTGGCTCCGCCGCCGTCACGGCCAGCGTCATGCCCGCCGAAGTTTCGCCGTTGTAGACCACCTTCAGCACCGTACTGGCTTTGCCGGCCAGTTCAAATGGCGCCAAGGCATTCACCTGACCCGTCAAAGTGAACAGCAGGGGCACCGGGGTGCCGTCGAATAGCACCGCGGTACCGGCCAGCAAAGTGGCCACCGTGCCACCCTCCGGCGGCACGGCAAATCCGACGCCGGTTGGCGGGCCCAGCGTGGTACCGAAAATCGAAATCGCCATCCCCGGCGCGACCGTTCCCGCGGCCCCGCTGGCGGCGTTGATTACGCCCGCGATCGTGGGAGTGGGGCCGCCAGATCCGACCACCAGCGTTACCAGAATCATTTGCGGAACCATGGACCCGGCCTGCGTAATGTTGATCGTTCCGTTGTAGGTCCCGACCGCGAGACCCGTCAGGTTCACCGACACTGCCAGCGTGGCAGGCGCAGTCCCGCTGGTGGGGGTCACGCTCAGCCATTGGGAACCGGCCATCGCCGTGAAGGCCAGCGGTCCATCGTTGGCGGTAAGAGCCAGCATCTGCGCCGCCGGCGCGGCTCCTCCCACCGGAGCGGCGAAGAAGAGTTGGCTGGGAGCGACGGTCAGTTGCGGCGGACCGGTAATGGTCAGCGTCACCGGGATCGCCACCGAGTTGCTCACGCCAAATGTATTGATAGCGATCGAGCCGCCATATGTGCCTGGCGGCAGTCCCGCGGGATTCGCGGTCACCAGCAAACTGGCGGGCGTCGTGCCGCGCACCGGGCTCACTTGCAGCCAGTTTCCGGGCGATGTGGCCGTGAAAGTCAGCGGCACGTTCCCGCTGGCCAATGCGATGCTTTGCGCGGCGGGCGCGGCGCCCGTGGTCAGGTAGCTAAACGCCACGGATACCGGAGTTGCGGTCAATTGCGGCGTGGCGCCTACGGTGATGGTCACCGGGATCTGCAGCGAGACGAACGGCGACCCCGCAGCCGTCACCAGAATGTCGCCGATGAGCGTTCCCGCCGTCAGCGGCCCCGGATTGATCGAGACCTGCAACGTCGCCGGCGCGCTGGACGCCGGACTCACCCGCAGCCAAGGAACATTGGCGCTGACGGAGGAAAGCGCGACCGTGCCTGTGCCGGAGGCCGGTGTCAACGATATCGTTTGCGTCGCGGGCAACGGAAGTCCCGGCTGGTAAGTAAATGTGAGCATCGCCGGAGACGCCGCCAAGTTCGACCCGGTAACGCTCAACTGCGCCTGGATCGTCTTCGTCGGCACCGGCAAGGCCGGCATCGTCACGGTTAGCGGGATTACGTAAATGCCGGACACCAGTCCGGCCGGATTTGCCGTGATCCTGATACTTGCCGGCGTAGTTCCGCTGGTAGCGCTAAGCGTCAGCCAGTTAGTCGGGCTGGCTCCCTCCGCAATGGTAAACGCCTGCGCCGAACCGTCCGAGGACGAAATGACCAGCGTATTGGTGACCGGAGGAGACGAGTTGGGCAGCACGAACACGGCGCTGCCGGTTATTTGGATGGTCGCCTGCGGCTGCGTGACTACCACCGTGACCGCCACGGTGGCCGATGTGAATCCGGCGGCCGAGACGGTAATGGCGCCGGTGTAAGTGCCGGCGGTTAGGCTGCCCGGCGCGAAGCTGGCGAGGAAACTGGCCGGCGATGCGCCGCTCGCGGGCGAGACTTGCAGCCAATTGCTGCCACCGCTCAACACGGCCGCGCTCACCGAGAACGCCGCGCTGGCGCTGTTCGAAGTCGAAACCGCCACGCTCTTCCCGGCGGGCGCGGGGTTGCCGGTTACATAACTGAACGAAAGCGTGGGCGGGGTGACGATCAACACAGGCAGGGCCGTCACATTCAGTGAAACCGGAATGACGATGGGGCTGCCGGTGGCTCCCGGCGATGTAATGGTGACGGTGCCGCTGAATGGGCCGACCGCCAATCCCTTAGTGTTCACGGAAACCTGCACCGTCGTATTCGTAGGTCCGGTGGGTGTGGATACCGACAGCCAGCCGCCCGTGGAGGCAGCCACCGCCGTGAAGCTTACCGAGCCGTTGGTGCTGGTCACGGAAAGAGGCTGCGCCGCCGGATTCGCGCCGTTTACCTGGCCGGTGAAGCTCATGGTAGAAGGCGCGGCGCTAATCGCCGGTTGGGCCGACACCGTCAAAAAGACCGTGTAGCTGAGCGAGCTGACGCCGGGCACGGTCGAGGCGATGGTGATCGATCCCGTATACGGTCCGGGAGTGGTGGGAATACTCGCCTGGACCAGGGAAACAGTCATGGTGACCGGTGTGGTCGAAGTGTTCTCCGATACCGAGAGCCAAGGCGTGCTGGTGGATACCGATACTCCCGTAAGCGCCGAACTGCCGTTGGTAGTGATGGCGACAGTCGGCAGGCTGGGCACACTGCCGCCCACGGTGTAGCTGGCCGATAGCGAGGAAGGCGTTGCGATTAGGCTGGGTGATCCACTCACCGTCAATGTCACCGGATAGACCACCGGGCTGTTTCCGGCCGCGGCGGACGTTACCGTGATAGAGCCAGTATACGTGTTGGCGGCCAAGCTTCCCGGCGTCACGGAAACAGTCAAAGTCTGCGGCGTAGTCCCGCTTAACGGAGATACCGACAGCCAGCCGCCGGTGGAAGCGGCCACCGCCGTGATGCCAAGCTGGCTGGGCGGAGTCAACGACGCGCCGCTGCTGGTGATGGTCACTTGCTGGCTGGGCGGATTGGTCCCGCCAATCAGGTAAGCGAATGTGAACGAATCGCTGGCAGGGGCCAGCGCGGAAGATACCACCAGGGTGGCGTTTATGATCACGGGGCTGACGGTGGCTCCGGCCGACGCCAACGAGATCGTACCGTTATAGGTGCCGGGCGCCAGGTTTGTCAGTGCCGACGGGTTGACGGAAGCCGTCACTCCGGTGGGCGTGGTGGCGCTGCCTGGCGAAACCACCAGCCAACTGCCGCCGCTGGTGGTGGCAGCCGTGGCGGTGTAGGTGATGGCCCCGCCGTTGCTGCTGACCGAAATCGATTGCGACGGCAGCGTGGTGCTGTTGCCGATCGTATAGGTGAACGGAGGAAGCGGCGAGGGCGACGGGGTGAGTGTCGCCGTCACCGTCAAAGTGACCGGCACGCTGAGCTGTCCGGCGGTCGGACCGTTGGTGTTGCCGCAGGAACTGGTCGGAGTGCAGGTGACGAGCACCGCGCCGGTATATGTTCCGGTGGCCAAGGTA
>Ga0209333_1000795_pt1 | contig 16526 bp, 15 predicted proteins | sample BlaSpr_A8_OM2_O3_FD_187982 | JGI IMG/M metagenome (GOLD analysis project Ga0209333, IMG submission 187982) | Forest soil microbial communities from Thunder Bay, Ontario, Canada - Black Spruce, Ontario site 2_A8_OM2_O3 (SPAdes) (version 2) | ecosystem: Environmental > Terrestrial > Soil > Boreal... | reverse complement strand
TCGGGATCGTTATGGTCCAAGACTTCGGCGTATCCAGCCGCGCGCGCGGCGTCGAAAAAGGCGCGATTGAGCGGCTGCCAGTTCTCAGGACGCGGGCGCTCGATCCAGATCGGTCCGCCGAGTCCGTGAAAATCGCCGCGCGCATCGCGATCGTCTTCGAGCTTGCGATGGAACGGAAGGACCTTCTCGAAGCTCCACTCGCCATTGCCCCAGGCCGCCCATTCGTCGAAATCACCGGGCGTGCCGCGCAGCGCGATATGACCGTTGACGGCAGAACTGCCACCGGTAACCTTGCCGCGCGGGTATGCGATTTCCCGGCCAGGCGTGGCATTCGCGACCAGACCCCAGTCGTGCGGTCCCGCCGAGATCCATGTGTTCAGCAAGTCGGCGGGAGTCTGCTCGACGGCTGAATAGTCGGGTCCTGCCTCGAGCAGCAGGACATTGCGTTTCGGGTCCTCGCTGAGCCGGGCTGCCAGCGCGGCGCCCGCCGAGCCGGCGCCCACAATGATATCGTCGTACTCCATCGATCGAACCCCCGCTTCAGTCCAAGTGCTAGCAGGTAACGTCAGGACTTTCCTAGGTCAGCGGTTCGTGGATTGCTTCGGCGGCTTCGGATGCGGGTTGCTTTCGATGCGGATCCGCGCCGAGGACCAGGGCCAGCACGCCGCTCACTGAAATCAGAATGCCGACGACCTCGCGGGTGGTTGCGCGCTCGCCGAGAAACATCACGGCGAACAGGATTGACAGGATCGGGATGCCGGGAATGACCAGTGCCGTCGTCCAAGCCAGCGAGAGCCGGTTGATCGCGCCATACCAGGTCAGTCCGCTCAGAAAATATACGAAAAAGCCGGTTACGATGATCACGCCGAGCGAGGTCGGGTCGGCGAGTTGCACTATCGAGTCGCGGCGGAACAGCAACAGCATCGCGGTCAGAACAATCGACGCGTAGAAGAAGCGGCCGCCCGTCATCGAGGTCGGCGTCAGCGGCGGCATCAGCTTCAGACCCAGCACGTGCGACGTCTGCCAGAACAAGGGCGTCGTGAAGATAATGGCCGACGCCCACAGCGGTAAAAATGACCCGCCGCCAGCGAGCACCGAGCCGATGCCGACCAGGACGGTGGCTGTCGCCAGCATCTGGCGCACCGACGGACGCTCGCCGACGAAGAGCGTCGAGAGCACCAGCGAATAGACCGGTTCGGTCTGCAGCAGCAGCACACCGGCGACCGCGCCGATACGGGTGAGCCCGTAGGTGAGAGTGAGGCTGGTCATCACAGTTCCGGCCATCGAGACTACGAACAGCCGGCCGCGGTAGCGCGCATCGAAAATCAGTCTCAGCTCACCGGTATAGTGGAGCAGCGGAATCGTGCAGAGCGTGGCGAACACGACCGCGCCGGTGCAGAAGAGCAGCGGGTCAAGATGCACCGCGCCCCATCGCGTGATGACGGGCTGGCCGGCGCCGATGATCGTGTTGATGATGCATAGCGTCAGGCCAACCTGAAAGGCCCGAGCGCGGCGCGCCGTTTCGCCGGCATCGGCGACGGGTGATATCGAGCCCGCCGAAGTGTCGGTGCGCATCGACTAGCCTCGCGCGAACGCGACAACGGCGACCAGTATGGCCAGTGCAATTCGATAAATCGCGAAAGACCGGTAGGAATGGGTCCGCACGTAGCTCAGCAGCCAGACGATCGCGATCAGGCCGAATACCGCGGAGGCGGCAAAGCCCCATCCAAGTTGAGGCGTGAGGCCCGAGTGGAAAAATTTACGCGCTTCGAGCAGGCCGGCGCCGGCGATAATGGGCGTCGCCATGAGGAAGGAGAAGTTCGCGGCGTCCGGGCGGTCGATCCCGAGGAAGCGAGCGGTAGTGATTGTAGCGCCGGAGCGGGAGACGCCGGGAATTATCGCGAGCGCCTGGCTCAGACCAATGAAAAGGGCGTCGAGGAAGGCGAGGTCGCCTATTTTGCGCTTTTTCGACCCAACTCCGTCAGCGGCCCACAAAAGAATGCCAAGGATCGCCAGCGTCGTCGCGATCAGAACCGGTGAGCGGAAGATTGTTTCGGCTTCCTTTTCCAGCAGGACGCCGATGATGGCTCCGGGAACCGACGCGACTATCAATAGAAACAGCAACCGGCGCTGGACGCGATTGCCGTTGACAATCGACATCGCCATGTCGAGCCATTCGCGCCAATAGAAGACTAACAGCGCCAATAACGTTCCAAGGTGAAGGACTACGTCGAAGGCGAGTCCCGGGTCCTCCTGCCATTTGAGCAGCCAGGGGACCAGAATTAAATGAGCCGAACTGGAGACCGGGAGGAACTCCGTCAAGCCCTGAACGATGCCGAGAACGATCGCTTGAAATACAGTAAACATAATAATATCAGCTACTTAGGCGCACATCGCCACTTTTCGCACTCGATTGTGCCGGTTGCGACCCGTGCCTGCGAAACTCAATGCTGAGTGAAAACATTACCAAGATACTCCTTGACCGGCCCGAAACTTCGTCTAGAATTGGTTCCTGCTAGCGGGGACCAGATGAGGGGAGCAGGAGGCACTATTGCCTATGAATCGAGTTGCCAGAGGCAAAGTAATTCCCTTACGGGAGGTCAGTGTGGTCGAGTCTGACGGAGGGCCCGACCAATCTGCCGTTTGGGATAATATCAACCCGGGCGAACCGCATCCGTTTCCGGTAGTTTCTACATTGCCCCGTCTGCCGGTGATGATCCCGGATGAGATTCTGGACTACTACGGCTGGGTCTTTTGCCAAGGTGGATTCCTCAATCTGCAGATGACGTTCGAGCAGTTTCTCGCCGTGGTTGCCGCGGTAAGTCCTGCCGGACTAAGCCCGGAATACGATGCGAGCGAGGCATCGTACCCTAACGACTGATCCTCTGCGATACCGCGAGCGGATCGCTTCGATGCCCGCCCTGGGCGCACTCGGGCGGGCATCGATCTGTGAGGCAGTCGATTTTTTCATGATTTGACTACGCCCTGAGTGCGCCCGCGTTTCAGTTGTTCCCGGCGGAACCTTTATCGGGCCCGCTCAGCAAGGTGTTCCTGATCCAGATGCTTGGCAGATTGGCGCCGTCGGTGGGCGATTGAAGGCCGTTGTCCTGCGCGATTTGCCGCCAGTTGTCCTCGTTGCCGGTCGCTCGTTTCGCCAGACCCTTCAAGTTCTCGTTGGGCAGCAGCGCGTAGTTGACCCCGCCCTCTTTCGGAGTGCCGCCTGAGGGCGGAAATTGCGCGGCGAGTTGATCGATCTTGGCGAACAGGTTCAGGCGCGTGGTGGCATTGTACTTGGCGAGGTCCTGGTCGGGCATGTCCTCGACGCGGACATTGGCGATTATTCGCGAGCTGCGCGGGTCGATCGGCACCACCTCGATCTCGTAGCGATACTGCGGATGCTTGCCGACGAGACTGCCGAGCACGCCGGCGCCCACGTCGGCATCCTTCCACAGCGTCACCAGATGGTCGTTGGGCTTGACCTCGAACAGGATACCCTCGCTGCGCAGCACGTCCTGCGTCAGCACGAAGGAATCAGTTAGGTTGTAGGGGACGTCATGCTGCTCGCCTTCGGCCGCATCGGTGCCACCGCCGGCGGCGCGGTTGGCGTAATATGGGGCGTAGGTGCATCCCGCGAAGAGCAGTATCGAGCAGGCCACGATCGCAATCTTTTGAAGTCGCCGAAACACACTCCGCACCGCAATCATCACAACCGGTAAGGAAACCATGAGAGTTCCATGTGCGCAAGGCGAACCGGCGCGAGCAGCTTCGCATGCGATTGAGATTGCACGGCAGGCCCGCAGACGCTAATCAAATATACCCTTATGGCGGAAGCAGAAAACAAAACCCCGCGGCACGTGATGGCGGTGGTCGGGGGCGCGACGGCGGGTTCTGAAATCGCGCGCATCCTGGCCGAGCGCGGCGCGCTGGTGATCGTGTTCGAGCAGAACCCGCGTCCCTACGGAAAAATCGAAGACGGGCTGCCGCGATGGCACGTCAAACAACGCCACGACGAATACGAAGAAATCAATCGCCGCCTCGACCATCCGAATATCGAATACGTGCCGTTGACCCGGATGGGGCGCGAGCTCGATTTCGACGAGCTGCGGACCAGCTGGGGACTCAGCGGAATCGTGCTGACCCACGGCGCGTGGAAGGATCGCGCGTTTCCGGTCGAGGGCGCCGACCAGTTTATCGATCGCGGCCTCGTCTATCAGAACAAGCTCATCTACTGGTTCAATCACTACCTTGAAAAAAATTACGACGGCCCGCGTTACGAGCTGAGCCCGGGCGCGATCGTCGTCGGTGGCGGCCTCGCGTCGATCGACGTGGTCAAAGTGCTGCAAATCGAGCTGACGTTGGCGGCGTTGAAGGCGCGCGGCATCGCGAGCGACATGCTCGCGCTCGAGCGCGAGGGGATCGAGCCGGTGCTGAATGCGAGCGGCCTCAAATACGCTGACCTCGGCGTCGCACCCTGCAAGTTGTACTATCGCCGGCGCGTGCTCGACATGCCGCTGTCGGACATTCCGCCGGACGCGCCGGCCAAGCGGGCCGAGGCGCTCAGGCAGGCGCGCGCGAAGATTCTCGACAAAGCGCAGCGCAAGTTCCTGTTCGAGTTCCAGGAACTTCGCGCGCCGAGCGGAGTGATCGCGGAAAATGGCGTGGTCGAGGGCGTGATCTTCAGCCGCACTGAAGTCGCCGACGGACAAGTCCGAATCGTGCAGGAGGCGGCGGAGTCGGCGCGAGCGAAGATGACTATCAGCTCGATCGGAAGCATCCCGGAACCGATCCCCGGAATCGCGCAGAAGGGCGAAGTCTATACTTACGTCGATCAAAAGATCGGGCTGCTGACGGACGGCCCAACCGCCGTGTTCGCGGCCGGCAACGTGCTGACTGGCAAGGGCAATATCAAGGACTCGCTCGACAGTGGAACCGAGATTGGCACGCGCGTGGCCGAGGCGTACCTGGGGTTGTCAGGTGAGGAACTGAAGATTGCGGAAGGCGCGCGCAAAGACGCGGCGGTGTCGGGCGAAAAGATCGCGACTGCGCTCAACGCGCGAGATAAAATTCCGCCGGAACAGGTCGCGAGCCTGCTGCGGCGCGTGCGCGATCGCCAGCGCGCGGTGGGCTACGAGGGCAACTATCGCGCATGGCTCGCGAAGGTCACGCCCCCCGATTTGCACTAAAAATCCCCAGCGTTTTCCGCGGCACAAAGCCTTATTCTAAGCGATTCGCAAGGGATGCCCTTTTCGGCCTGACCACCACGCGCCCGACATGCTATTCATTCAGAATGGACAACGTCACGCCGCGTCCCCGCTCTCCAAGGGAGGAAAGCTTTGCACAATCGACGGCGCTTTCTGTCTCCTCGCCCTCGCCCTGTTAGGGCGAGGATGAAGGTGAGGGTCCAATTACAGCGCGCGATTTTTTTCGCGCGCAATTCAAGATTCTGCTTCTGCTCCGAACGCCTGTCAGAGGGAGGGAGACACTCCTCCTGAAAGACAATTTTTGATGGAACGAAACTACCCTTAGCGGTACGCCCGTCGCCCAACCACAACATGTGGTATATATTGTCACTTATCAAACAAATCAAATGACGACTCTCTCCCAGTTTTGCCTCGTCGCAGGCGCGACTATAGGCTCATCGAATAACGGCAATGGAGGTGCGGTGTGGACGAACTCAAGCGAACTGACCCGGAAATATTTGACCTCATAAAGCAGGAAGAGCGCTACGAGATCGATTCGGTCCGGCTGATCGCGTCGGAGAATTACGTTTCGAAAGCGGTGCTGGAAGCGACCGGCTCGATTCTCACCAACAAGTATTCCGAAGGCTACCCCGGGCGCCGCTATTACGAGGGCCAGCGCAATATCGACCAGATCGAAACGCTCGCGGTCGATCGCGCCAAGGCGCTCTTCAACGTCGAGCACGCCAACGTGCAGCCCTATTCAGGCTCTCCAGCGAATGTCGCGATATATTTCGCGCTGCTCAAGCCGGGCGACACGATCATGGGCCTCGCGCTGCCGCATGGCGGACATCTGACGCACGGATGGCCGGTCAGCATCACCGGTACGTTCTGGCGCTCGGCACAGTATGTGGTGGATCGCGAGAGCCACGTCGTCGATTTCGACCAGGTCCGCGCGCTGGCGCGCAAGGAGCGGCCGAAAATTATCGTGACCGGCGGCACTGCGTATCCGCGGCTGTGGGACTTCAAGAGTTTCAGTGAGATCGCGAAGGAAGTCGGCGCGTTGCTGCTCGCCGACATCTCACATATCGCGGGATTAATCGTCGGCGGCGTGCATCCGAGTCCCGTGCCGTACGCCGACGTAATCATGACGACCACGCATAAAACGCTGCGGGGCCCGCGCGGCGCGATGATCATGTGCCGTAACGAATACGCCGAGGCAATCGACAAGGCGGTCTTCCCCGGCTTGCAGGGCGGTCCGCACAATCATACGACGGCGGCGATTGCCGTCGCGCTGAAGGAAGCATCGACTCCGGAGTTCAAACAGTACGCGAAGAAAGTGGTGAGCAACGCAAAGACGCTCGCCGACGAACTGCTTGCGCGCGGCTTCAGCCTGGTCTCGGGCGGCACCGACAATCATCTGATCCTGGTCGACCTGACGAACAAGAAAGTGTTCGGCAAGAAGGGCGCGAAGGCGCTCGACACGGCCGGGATCGTCTGCAACTCCAACACCGTGCCATACGATCCACGCAAGCCCTTTAGCCCGAGCGGGTTGCGGCTCGGCACGCCGGCAGTAACCTCGCGCGGAATGGGCGACGCCGAGATGCGCCAGATCGGAAAATTCATGGACGAGGCAATCACGCACGCAAGCGACGAAGCGGCGCTACGGCGCATCGCAGCCGCAGTCACCGAGATGTGCCGCAAATTCCCCGCCCCCGGCATCGCACTGACCTAGCAGCATTGAGCTGTCTCCGCCTTGACAATCTCAACGCGGTGACGCGATAAACCCGACATGGCAAACATCAAAGTTGAACGCGGCCTTCATCTCGGGATGCCCTACACGCCGGACATGCAGGACGGCGGCAAGCGGCCCGAGCCGACGTGGAGCGGGATTCGCGATCAGGTGCGCGAGGCAGACGCGCTCGGCTACGACACGATCCTCGCGGTCGAAACGCAGCACGATCCGTATCTCGAGCTGGCGATTGCGGCGCAGGAACCGTCGAAGATCGAGTTGGCGACCGGCATCGCGCTCGCATACACGAAGAGTCCCGTCGCGACCGCGTACACCGCGTGGGATTTGCAGCGCATGAGCGGTGGGCGATTGAATCTCGGGCTTGGCTCGCAGGTCAAAGGCCACGTGACGCGGCGCTTCGGAATGCCGTGGTCGAAGCCGGCGCAGCGGATGAAGGACTACGTCGGTGCGATGCGCGCGTGCTGGCGCACCTGGCAGACGCGCGAGCCGTTCAACTTTCAGAGCGAGCACTACAATCTCTCGCTGATGACGCCGAATTTCGCGCCGCCGCCGGTGTCGAATCCGCATATCCCCGTGCTGATTGCCGCGGTGCAGGAGCGGATGCTCCAGGTCGCCGGCGAAGTGTGCGACGGCGTGCGATTGCACGGAATCGTAACGCGGAAATATCTCGATCAGATCGCGTTCCCGAATTTGAAAAAGGGTTTCGACAAGTCGGGCAAGCCCGCCGCCGAGTGGAGCAATTTTCAAATCGGAGGCGGCGGCTTTCTATGCTCTGGGAAAGACCGGGACTCGCTTGCGCGCGCCGTCACCGGAATGAAATCGACGATCGCGTTTTACGGCTCGACGCGATCGTATCGTTCGAGTTTTGAAATCGACGGATGGGGCGACACCGCCGACCAGTTGCACAAACTATCGGTGCAACAGAAATGGCCCGAGATGGCGAAGCTGGTGACGGACGAGATGGTGCATGCGTTCGCGGCGGTCGGCACCTATGACGAGATCGCGGGCGTGATAAAGAAACGCTTTGCCGGCGTGAACCGCCTATCATTCGACATGCCCGTGAAGAACGATCACGATCGCGGCGTCCTCAAAGAGATCCTGCAGGAGCTGAAACATCCCTAAACGATCGTCTTCCCAAAAAAGTTCTAACAGGGATGAAGTCCCGCACCTGTCTTTTTATACTGGGTGCAGGGGTCATCCCTGCCCAAGGAGGTGCGGAACCCACGGTGGGTTCCGCACTAGATAAAGTGATTTGCCCTTCCCTAGATCACGCGGCGGGCGGGTTGATATCGGACCACAGGCGGCGCATCAACTCGATATGGGTCTCGACCGCCCACAGTGTCTCGGCGGCGGCGCTTTCGGGTATCGCGCGGAAGATCGAACCCGCGCTCGAGTCGCCGTGATCCTTGTCGACCTTGACGTGCACGCTGAAGAACAGCAGCGCGTCGTCGGACAGATTGTAGTGTGCGCTGAGGCCGTCGATCACGCGGGTGTAAGCGTCGGGGTTAAAGAGCTCGGAGCCGAGGCTGATGCCGGCGAGCGTGACGTACCACGGTTTCGATTCGGCTAGCCAGTACATCCAATGCATCATGGCGGTGGCGTCGGCGGTCATGCTCGCGCTGAGCAGGTCGGCCCGCGGGATTCCGATGGCTTCGCCGAATTCGAGGTAGAGCTCGGGATGCGAGCGGTTGGCGCCGGAGACGCGGCCGAGTTCCTCTTCGATCAGATTCTCGACGATCGCTTTGCGCGCAGGAAAATCGTCGCACCTGGCATAGATGAGGCCGAGGATGTTGGCGTTGTGCGCTTTGTTGCCGATGAATAGCTGCGTGGCCCAATGTCGCAGCTGGGGCATCGACAGTTCGCCGCGCTCAATCTTCTCGATGGTCGGATGGGAGCGTAGCGTGCGATTGTTGCGCTCGAGTTTCTCGATCAGGCGGTTGAGCTGGCGGGTTCCTTTTTCGACGTCCATGTTTCAATTTTCCTTGTGGTGCAGCGGCTCCGGAAGCCGATGTGGTGCGTTCGGCGGCGAGCTTCTCCGAGATATCGCGGCGCAGTTCCGACTTCTTTATCTTGCCGACGTTGGTAAGCGGCAGTCCGTGGACCAGCTCGATTCGTTCGGGCCATTTGAATTGGGCGACGCCACGAGCGTCAAGAAACTCCCGCATGACGGTGAGCGTGATGGTCGCTCCCTCGCGCAAAGACAAATAGGCGCACGACCGCTCACCGAGGATGGGATCGGGCATCGCTACAACGGCGGCGGTGCTCACCGCAGGATGCGCAATCAGGTGCGCTTCGATTTCTTCGGCGCTGATCTTTTCGCCACCGCGGTTGATCAGGTCTTTGATTCTTCCCTCGACGACCAGGTTTCCCGACGGATCGAGCCGGACCAGGTCGCCGGTGCGATAGAATCCCTCGGCGGTGAACGCCTCGCGATTGCGATCCGGCGCGCGGAAGTAGCCGCGAATCGTGTATGGTCCGCGGCACCACAATTCACCAACCGCGCCCGCCGCGACGTCTGTCCCGTCGGCGTTGACGATCCGAATCTCGTCAGCGGGTGAGAGCGGACGACCCTGGGTCGCGAACGCGAATTCGTCGAGCTCGTCGAGACGCGTGTAGCAGAGCAGTCCCTCGGCCATCCCAAGAACTTGCTGCACGATGAGATGCGGAAAACTTTGCTTGAGCGCGTACGCTGTCGGCTCCTGGAGCCGCTGAGCGCCAACTGTGACGACGCGCAGCGAGGCGAGCTTGGAGCGCGAGGATTGCGGAAGCTCAAGCAGAGCGATCGCAAGGACGGGAACGCATGGCAGATGGGTTATCTGTTCGCGCTCGATTGTATCCGCGAGGTCAGCAGCCTTGGTCGACTGACTGAAGATGCTTCGTCCGCCGGTGAGCAGCGCGCCGAGCAACCCGGGGCATGCCAGCGGAAAGTTGTGCTCGGCGGGAAGCGCGAGCAGGATGCGCGATTTGGATGTGAGACCGGTCGCGGCGGCGGACTCGCGCGCGTTGTACAGATAGTCCGCGTGAGTGCGCGGTATCAGCTTCGGCATACCGGTAGTCCCGCCGGAAAGCAGGAACAACGCGACCTCGAAAGGATCGCCTCTCGAAGATCCAATGGCGTGCGTCGGGCCGGCATGTTCATGCATCGAGAAGCATCCGTCGGCCGGTGTCGTTGAAAGAATGACGCAAATCTTAAGCTCACGGGCGAGTGCGGCGTGATCGAAACCGCGATACTCGGGTGCGATTGCGATTGCCTTTGCATCCGAGAACGAGACGAGATATTCGAGGTCGGCCTTGCGAAATGCCGGCAGCGCCATGACGGGAATCGCGCCGATTTCCAGACACGCGATCGTCAACGTTGCGAATTCAACACAGTTCGGGAGTTGAATGACGATGCGATCGTTGCGCACGATCCCATTGCGAGAGAGTAGGGCGGCGAGGTTTCCCGCCTCGGCGATCAGCCGCGAAAACGTGACGCTGCGGGTCGAATCCGTGATAGCGATCGAATCGGGCCGCTCGAGCGCGGCCTTCGCGATTGCCTGCGGGACGGTTTCGCGGCGCCAGAATCCCGCGCGAACGTATCGCTCAGCGATTTCGGCAGGAAATGGCGTGCATCCTTCGAGCATCGGCGCTCAGCGTACGGAAAGTGTTCCCGCGATCATGCGAAAACATTCGTCCATGATGCGGCCGCGCTGTTCGTAATCGCGCGCCGGCTCGTACCAGGTGTAGAACCAGTTCATCGCGCCGAACAGCAGCGAGGTCAGGATTCGCGCCTGCTCGCGATCAAGGTTTTTGTTGCGATGCGCCGCGTAGGCCTCGAGCAAGCGGCGGCAGATGCGCGAGTACTCGCGCTTGAGGCGCGTGATGTCGGCGGCGTAGCGGCCGGTGAGAGAATCCGCCTCGCGCACGAGCACCTTCATCTCGGCGAGATTGCTCATGTGGTACTCGAGATGGCTGCGGATGAAGAGGCGCAGGCGCTCTTCGGGGTCCTCGGTCTCCGATATTCGCGATTCAGCGAGCGCGACGAGTTGCTCGAAGGCGCGCCGCGAGATGAGGTAGAGCAGCTCTTCCTTGTTGCGCAGGTAGTAGTAGATGCGCGGGAAGGAAATTCGCGCGCGCGCCGCGATGTCGCGAATCGACGCGAGGCCGAAACTCTTCTCGGCGAAAACCGTGGCAGCCGATCGCAAAATATGATCGATGTTCGCGTCGTAGCGCTCCTCGGGCGCCATCGCGCGCGCGGCCGTCTTGATTCGCGCGACGCGCTTCGGCGCCTCTTCGAGATTCGACTTCTTCAATTCATCACCTCAACTGAAGCGGCGGCCGGCTGTGGGATCGGGAATAGGAATCTCGAGCTTGGTCAGCAGATTGTTGACCTCTTCGGTGAACTCGTCGCGCATCTGCTCGTTGCTACGGCGTCGCAGACCCCATCGGACGTAATCGAATTGACGCTTGGATCCGGACCTTCCGAACATATCGAGTCCGGCGGGGTACCACTTTGCGAGGTGTTTTTTCAGGAGTTCCCGTCCGGCGTCGCCTTCGCGTTGAAGGTACCTGCGGATCAGCCGGTAGCCAAAGGCGGCGTGGCCGAGCTCCTCTTTGTGCACGCGCTCGGCGATTCGCGCGAGCGGCTCGTAGCTGCATCCGACCCATTCGTATCCCATGTAAGCGCCCTGGCGGTCGGCGAAGAAGCTGAACAGTCCGTATTCGAGCCAGTCCGCGGCCTGATCACGCAGCTCGAAAATATATATCGGCATTGGCGAGGCCATGAAGTTGCTGTCCACCTTAACGCCGAGGTCTTCGAGCAATTTCATCCAGTAGCTCGCGTGGCGAACTTCATCGGACCAGAACGCCGCGTACTCGGCCTTGTCTTCGGCTGTGGGAGCCAGCGCAAGCGGCTTGAGGAGTGTGCGCTCGGGAGCGAGCATATATTCGGACTCGATGCGCGACTGGATCGACAGCATCCGGATCAGAAGATCCTTATAATCGGCGGGGAGGCCGTCGGGGCTGGCGAAGCGGATGTCGGTCGCAGGTGGTGGATTGCTCATTCGATTGGTGTGTCCTGTCTAGATGTTCTGAACGATAGTTCAGATATCATCGGGACCGGGCGCGGTCAACCGGCCCGCGGTCAACCTGCCATAGTCAGGCCGCCGCTCACGCTCAGCACCTGGCCGGTGACGAAGTCTGAATCGGAGCTTGCGAAGAATGCGACCGCGCCTGCGAGGTCCGCAGGTTGCCCGAGGCGTCGAAACGGGATGCCACGCGCCATCGATTCCAGAACCTTCTCACGTCCAGCCATCGCGCTCTTGAGCAGGGCGGTCTCGGTCGGCCCGGGGCAGACGACGTTCACATTGATGTGGTTCGCTGCCAGTTCGCGGGCGAGCGTTTTTGAGAAACCGATGATGGCGGCCTTGCATCCCGCGTAAACCGCCTCGCCACTCGATCCGACGCGGGCGGCGTCGGAGGAGATCGATATGATTTTGCCGGCTCCGCGCGATTGCATCCGCGGCGCGACCGCCTTGCAGCAATTGAGCATGCCGCGATAGTTGATCGCGATAACCTTGTCCCAAAAGTCGGGGGTGGACTCGACGAACGGCATCAGCAGGTCCCATCCTGCGTTGTTCACCAGGATGTCGATCGGTCCCAATTCGCGCTCGACGCGATCGGCTGCCGCGATCGCGTCGTCGAGTTTGGTGACGTCGAGCGCGACGGCGATTGCGGACGCGCCGGACGTGCGAAGTTCCACCGCTGCATGTTCGGCGGAATCGATCTGGATATCAGCGAGCGCCACCTTTGCGCCTTCGTCGGCGAGTCGCGACGCGATCGCCCGTCCGATACCCTGGGCGGCGCCGGTTACGATTGCGACTTTGCCTGTCAGGCGGGCCATGGCTCCAGCTCAACTCGCGAGCTCTACTTCAACTTGCGATCCAGCCGCCGTCGATGATGAACGGCGCGCCGGTGGCGAACGGCGCTTCGTCGCCGGCGAGGAACAGTGCCGTATGCGCGATTTCGTCCGCGCTGCCGACCCGACCCAGCACCGAACTGCGCTGGATGAACCTCGGCTGTAGTCCGTCGGGGCCGGTGATTCGATCGACCATCGGCGTGTGAATTACGCCCGGGCAAATGCAGTTGACGCGAACGTTGTAGCGCCCGTACTCGAGCGCCGCGACGCGCGTCAGCGAAATCACGCCGGCCTTTGCCGCGCAGTATGCGGCCGCGCCCTTGAGCCCGACGATTCCCGCCACTGACGCCGTGTTGATTACCGCGCCACCGCCGCGCTCGACTATCCGCGGCAGTCCGTATTTCATGCCGAGCCATACGCCGCGCAGGTTGATCGCGATCACGCGGTCGAAGGCCTCTTCGCTGAGCTGGGCGATGAAGCCCGACTCGCCTTCGATTCCCGCGTTGTTGTAGAGCACGTCGAGTCCACCGAACGCGCGGACTGTCCCTTCGACCATCGCGCGCGCGTCCTCGGAGTCGGACACGTCGGCGCGGATCGAAATAGCTTCGCCGCCGGCCGCTTTGATCATGCGTGCAGTCTCGGCTGCGGACGCTTCGGTAACGTCGATCGCGGCGACTTTTGCGCCTTCGCGCGCGAAGAGTACCGATGCTGCGCGCCCCATTCCAGAGCCAGCGCCGGTAATCAGCGCTACCTTTCCTTTGAGTCTCATTGGTACCGCTCCATTGGCGCGAGATTAGCGCATTTCGGCGCGATGCCGTTAGCAGACTAATAATTCATTTTATTTAATGTGAAACCCATCCTTGGGTTTCACGCTTTCCTTGGGCAGCGGTGACGCCTGCACCCAGTATTCAAGAAAAGAAGGATGCGGGACTCTGTCCCTGTTTGGAGATTCTGAGGGCGGATTTAGGAATTAAGGGACGGAGCCGCGGCTGGGGGGAAAGCCGCGACTCCGTTTGGTCGATGGAGGTGGGGGAAGTACTACTCGGTCGGGGTCGAATCGCTGCTGGGGCTGGCGTTTTGCGCCCACAGGGCCTTCATTTCGGCGTGAATCGAATCGAGCTTCGCCTTGGTCGCAGAGATTTGCGCAAGCTGGGCCGGGGTCAGCACGTTGCGGATCGCGACGGCGTCTTGAATCTGCTCATTCGTCATCTGATCGTGGAGCTGAGTGATGGTCGAAACCGGGACGGACAAGTCGGTAGTGGCTACTGTGCCGGTCGAGGTGAACTTGGCCGCGATTGCTTCCTTGGCGGCTTTGAGCTGCGCGTACTCGGCCTTTCGCGAGGCGCGCCGGGCCTGGAAGATGCCATGGATCTGCTCTTTCTGCGCGTCAGTCAGATTGGCGGTCCTCAACAACAACGGCAGCGGCAACCCGAGCACGTCCATATTGCCGCCATGGCGGAAGCCGTGATGACCCATGTGACCACCCATCCCGCCCGAATTGGACGAGGCGACATGCGCGACCGCAGCGACCAGCAGGATTGCCATAACTACGGGCACGATACCGCGAGACAACTTCGAAACCATAAAAAACTCCTTGATGAAGCGGCCTCCTTTATTGGCGGCATTCGCTCTCACCTAACTGTACGTTTAGCCGCGAAACCGGTTACGCCGTCCAGCGAGCGGCCGCCAATTATGTGCCCTCGACTACGAAGTCTGGCGGCTCGCCATCAGCCGGTTCGCGTCGGCATAGGTCGTGGCGCCTTCGGGGGTCGGGTCATACATGCCGGTGGTCAACAATTCCGTCACCGTCGTTTTCAATGCCGACATCGCGCCGAGCGTCAGCCGGGTCCCGAGGCTCAGTCGCGCCACGCCCAGGCTTTCGAGCTCGGGAATAGCCGGGAGGCCGGGGAAAGCAAGCAGATTTAGCGGACCCTCGAGGGCGGGCACGATTCGCTCGATGTCCGCGCGACGCGTGACCGCAGGGAGGAACAGGCAATCGGCGCCGGCCTTGCGGTAGGCGTTCGCGCGGCGGATAGCATGCTCGAAACGCGTGTCGGGCTCGCCGATTCCAAGCAGGTACACGTCGGTGCGGGCGTTGATTACGATCGGCACGCCGGCGGAGTCGGCGGCTTCGCGCGCAGCGTGCACGCGCTCGACGGCGACGTCCAAATCGTAGAGGCGCGGGGCATCGCCGTGAACCTGGTCTTCGAGGTTGATTCCGACCGCGCCGGCATCGACTACGCGGCGAACGGTTTCGGCGACTTCGCGAGGGTCGCGCGCAAAGCCGGACTCGATGTCCGCCGAGACGGGAATCGTCACGACGCGCGCGATACGCGCAATCGCGGCAATCATCTCGTCGCGCGGAATCGCCTCGCCGTCGGGATAGCCGACTGAAAACGCGACGCCCGCGCTGGTGGTAGCGATCGCGCGCGCGCCGGCGTCCTCGATCACGCGCGCGCTCATCGCGTCCCACGCGTTGGGGAGCACTAAAATCCGCGAGCGATCGTGCATCGCTCGAAACGCTTCGGCCCTGGCTCGTTGCGTGTCGCGGTCCATGTTGCCTCCTTGATCTGCTGACTACATACAACACCGCCGCGGGCTTCGTGTGAAATGTCGATTAATGAAAATCGTGCGACGGTGGGACCACGCCGGGAATCTTGATCTCCTCGAAGCGCCGCGCGCGAATCGCGGTCACGCCGTCAACCTGTTGCAGAACCCCCTCGGCCAGCAGGATTCCCGCGCTACGCAGCAGCAGGCGATTTTGCTGAAACAGGTCGGGCGTAACGATCAAGTTGGCGATTCCGGTTTCGTCCTCGAGCGTGATGAACAGGAAACCCTTGGCGGTGCCGGGCCGTTGGCGCACGATCACGACGCCGGCCGTCTTCACCCATGATTGATGCTTGGCGCGCGTGAGCTCGTCGGCGCTCAGAATCCCGCGCGCGGTTAAATCGCTACGCAGATAGGTCATCAGATGAGGGCCGGTGGTAAGGCCGGTCGCGGCGTAGTCGGCGAGCGTTTCATCGATCGGCGACATCGATGCGAGCGGAACTTCGCCATCGCGCGGTTTGGTCCCCGCCAGCAGGCTAGAGGGATCGCGCTCGACAGCGGCCGCATTCCACATCGCGTCGCGACGCGCCAAACCGAACGATGCGAACGCACCCGCGTATGCAAGCGCGTCGAGTTCGCGGCGGTTCGGTCCGACGCGCGCGGTAAGATCGGCGATCGAATCGAACTGCCGCCGCGCGCGCTCGCTTTCGATTCGAAGTCCGATTTCCTCGCGCAGGCCGGTGACGTATCGCAGTCCCATCCGCGTCGCGGGCTTGTGATCGACAATCTCGATCGTGCATTTCCAGTTTGAGCTCGTCACATCGATCGGCAGCACGAGCACGCCTCGACGCGCGGTGTCCTTCACCAGCGTCGAGGGATGGTAGAAGCCGAGCGGGTAGCAATTGAGCATCGCGGCAAGGAACGCCGCCGGATGATGATACTTCAGGTATGCCGACGCGTATGCGATCAGCGCGAAGCTGGCGGCGTGCGACTCGGGAAATCCGTACAGCGCAAACGACGTGATCGAGCGCACGATGTCGTCGGCGATATTGCCCTGCAGTCCGTTGCGCAGCATCCCGACGCGCAGGCGCGCTTCGATTTTCTCCATCCGCTCGGCCGAGCGCTTGAATCCCATCGCACGGCGCAGTTCCTC
>Ga0209333_1000794_pt1 | contig 16530 bp, 20 predicted proteins | sample BlaSpr_A8_OM2_O3_FD_187982 | JGI IMG/M metagenome (GOLD analysis project Ga0209333, IMG submission 187982) | Forest soil microbial communities from Thunder Bay, Ontario, Canada - Black Spruce, Ontario site 2_A8_OM2_O3 (SPAdes) (version 2) | ecosystem: Environmental > Terrestrial > Soil > Boreal... | reverse complement strand
CAGAAGCCGCGCTCGATCGCGATCCCGTTGGCGATGTCCGAGAAACTCGCGGTGCCTTTGTCGGCCGCCACGACCAGATACGGACCGTCGTTGTCGAGCACGCGGACCTGCGCGGGATGCACCGGGCCGTCGTCGGTGAGGTTGTCGGTGAGATCGAGCATCGCGCGGATGAGCGTCTGGTAGGCCTCGACCCCGTCACGAGGATCCGGCTGATGGCGCGGACGCGGCTTGACGATGAAGCCGCCCTTGGCGCCGAACGGCACGATGATCGCGTTCTTCACGGTCTGGGTCTTCATCAGATCGAGAATCTCGGTTCGGTAGTCGTCGGGGCGGTCGCTGAAGCGGATGCCGCCGCGCGCGAACCGCCCGTGGCGCAGATGGCATCCTTCCATGCGCGGGCTGCTGACGTGAATTTCGTAGAGCGGCGCGGTGTCGGGCAGGCCGGTGATGCGCGCGCTTTCGAACTTGAGCGCGAGGTAGGGGTCGGGCGACGGCATCGCGCAGAAAAAATTGGTGCGCACAGTAGCCTCGACCAGCGACAGCAGCGCGCGTGCAGTCCGATCGTCGACAATATTTTCGATCGAGGCGAGACGAGCAAGGTACGCGTCACGCAGCTCCGCGATTTTTTCCGACGACGCCGGACTGTCAAACGAAAGGCGCGCGGTGAACAGTTCGAATAGCAGCCGCGTCACCTCGGGATACAGCAGCAGAACGCGCTGCAAGCCGAGTCGCGCGGGCGCCAGGCGCATCTGAAACGCGGCGACCAGATACGCGCGCAGCAAGGCGACCTCGCGCCAACCGAGGCCCGCGGTGAGCGTGAGCGCGTTCAGCGAGTCGTCGGCGGCGAGGCCGTTGCGCACGGCGGCGATCGCGTCGGCAATCAGCGCAGCGCCGGGAAGTTTCGCGAACGGTTGCGCGTTGGGTCCCCGCACAGAAAAAACCTGCAGGTACGCGCGCGTTACCTTGCCGCCGGTGCGGGGGTGAAGCTCGTGAGCGTCCTCTGACAACACCTCGATGGCGAAGTTCTGCAAGGTGGGCATCAGGTCGGAGAGCATCGGGGCCTCGCCCAGGCCGACGATTCGTACGTCGCTGCGGCCGTCGCCGTCGGGAGCGTCGGCGGAGTGCGGTCCCGCCTCGACCATGAAGTCGCGGCCGCCGGCGAGCAATGCTTCGACGTCTTCGATGTCGCCGACCGCGCGTGCGACGTCGATCGCTGCCTGGTAGTCGGCGCTGAACGCACCGGTCCATCGCTCTGCGAGCTCGCGTCCGCGCTTGGGCCCGAATTTTTTGAGCAACTGTTCATTGAACCGATCGTCCCATCGCCGGGCGAGCTCGGCGATCGCGGTCTCGAGGCTGCGAATGACCTGAGCCTTCGGTGGATCGGCAAAAAAACAGAAATGGAGGCGCGCCGTGTAGCCCTCGCCGAGCGCCAAATGGAAATAGACCAGCGTGCCGTGAAGCGCACTGGCGAGAGTATCCTGGATGCGCCGGCTGAGATCGGCGGAGCCGGCCTCGCGCGGCATCACGACCAGCGCGACCACGTTGCCGTGACGCAGGTCGGGCGCGATGAAGAGCCGGACCGCGGCCTCGCTCTTGACGTCGAGGATGAGGCGCAACTGGGCGCGCAATTCGGCGACGGGCGCGCGAAAGAGTTCATCCTTGGGGAAGCTGTTGAAGGCGGAAACGATTTCCTTGTAGTCGTGCGACCCAGGCACGGCGCCCTCAGACTCGAGCACCTCGCGCAGCTTCGCGCGCAGCACCGGAATGTGTTGCGCTTCTTCCGCATAAGCCTTGGAGGTGAACAGTCCGACGAAATTGTCGAACGCGACGATTTGGCCGAGTGCGTCGGCGCGGCGAATCGAGACGATGTCCATCGGGCGGCGCCGATGCACGTGGGATTCTGCGCGCGATTTGCCGACCACCAGCGGCGGTCCTTCGAAGAAGAGCTTGCGGCGCGCGGGCGGGAGTTCCTCCAGCGGGACTGAAGTGCGAAATCGCGACTCGTCATGCTCGCGCATGATGCCGAGCTCGGTTCCGGGATCGAGCACGAATTTCGCGGTGCCGTCGTCGCGGCTCACGAGATAGCGGCTGAAGCCGAGAAATACGAAGCCTCCGTTGATCAGCCAGCGCATGAGATCGCGGACCTCGATCAGTTCGCGGATGGCCGCGGTCTCCTCGCAAATCTGCAGCGCCTGGTCGGTCATCGCCTCGAAGTCGCTGGTGGCTTCGTGGACCTCGGTCAGAATCGCCACAACGTCACGCTCGATTTCGCGCGCCTGCTCGGACGTAGGCGTGAACTCGAGTTCCGCGTGCACGAACGACTCGCCGCGCTCCGTTGACGAGGATTGTTCGAACGAGACGATATGCCCCTCCCGGTCGCGGGCGACCCGGATCACTGGATGGAGCATCGTGCGAACGGTGGCGCCGAGGTGATGGAAATATTCGAGCAGGCTGTCGACGATGAACGGGGAATCGGTGGTCACCGTCTCGACGATCGTGAGCATGTCGTTGTCGTCACCGGCGACGGACTCGACTCGCGCGATCACGGGCTCGGTGCGGTCGGAAAAGAACTCGAAGGCCGACTGCACCAGCGCCAGCTGCCGCTTGGCCGGGACGCGCTCGCGATTGTCGGCGGACTCGCGCGCGAACAGCCGCGCGGCAAAGGCGGCGACCTGCGGCGCGGAATCGGCGGGAAGATTTCGGTCGATTAAGTCGCGAAGTTCAGTCTCGATCGCCAAGGCATCACCAGATGAGGGTTGAGAAATGAAAGGGACGGCACGCGTGCGTGCGCCTCATTATAAGTCGCGTCGCGCAGATTGCGTAGTGGGGATAAACTTGGGTGCCAATGCCGCAGATTGAGATCAGCGCGATGACTTTCGGGCCGTTCGGCGTCGGCCGTCACGACGGCAAGGCCGTGATGGTTGCGGGCGCGGTGGCGGGCGACAGCCTGGAGGTCGAGATAGTTTCAGAGCGGCGCGATTACGCGGTCGCGAAGATTCGGGAAATCATCCGCGCCAGCGCCGATCGCCGGGTGGCGCCGTGTCCGTATCTGCCGCGATGCGGTGGATGCGACTGGCAGCATATCGACTACGGCGCGCAGGTGCGCTTCAAGGGCGAGGTTGTCGCGCGCGAACTGTCTCATGCGCTGGGAATCGAGATCGATCCAACTGGACTGGTCGAGCCGGCACCGGCGGAGTTCGGCTATCGCTCGAGAATCCGGCTCCGGGTCGGCGCGAAGGGCGGCGGGCTTGGATTTTACGAGGCCGGCAGCAACACGATCGTCGAGATCGATTCATGCATGGTCGCTGAGGCTGGCGTCCGGATGCCGCTCCACCTGGCGCGATCGCTCGGCAAGCGGGTCGAAGAGATCGAGGTGGTCCGCCACGGCGCGCGCGAAGTGCAAGTCGCGCATCTCAAGAAGCCGCCGACCGAAGAGGACCTGCGTCGTGCGCGCAACGTGCTCGAGGCGGACACTGAGATTGCGGGTATCGTGTTGCGAGCGGGGACGCAGCGCGCGACGGTCGGCGACGCGTCGATCACGATCGAGCTGGAGCCTGGACTGTCGATCGAGGTGGACGCCGACCTTTTCAGCCAGGTGAATCGCGCGCAGAATCGGAAGCTGGTCGGGAGCGTGATGGAGATGGCGGCGATTCACGAGTCGTCGCCGGTGCTCGATTTGTATTGTGGCGCGGGCAACTTCAGCATCCCGGCGTCGCGGCGCGGCGCGCGAGTAACGGGCGTCGATGCGGATGCGGGCGCGATCGCGGCGGCGTCGCGCAATGCGGCTCGATTGAAATTTCGCGATGCCCAGTTCGTCGCGATGAAAGCGTCTGCGACCGCGGACTTTCTGCATCGCGCGCGCTATCGTCCCGAGGTCATCATTCTCGATCCGCCGCGCACCGGCGCAGTCGACCTGATGGAACCGATCATCAAGCTGCGCGCACCGGCGGTTATCTACGTGTCGTGCGACGTGACTACGCTGGCGCGCGATCTGCGCTTGCTGGCAGGCGCCGGATACAAAGTCAATCGCGTGCGCGGCTTCGATTTTTTCCCCAACACGCATCATGTTGAGATCGCGGTGCACGCGCTATTGACTTAGATCGCGGGGCATTCTTAGAGTAATTGAGTGGTCGATTCCCGCATCCTCCCGCCAGAGGGTTGATCAAAGAGATGCCCAAGCAGGAAAAGGAAAAGCTCCCAAGGCCGAAGATTACGATTATCCCGGGCCGCGGGGTCGCGCAGACAATCAACTATTTGCTTGAGGACCGGGACGACCTCGAATGGATCATCGCGGTCGGGCGCACGAAGAACGGTGAGCTGTTCTTCTACGACACTGGCGGTGACATCGTCGAGGACCTCGGCACGCTCGAGTATCTGAAGGCGCGAATCGTGCGCGCCCACTTCGGCGACGAGTACGAATAAGCCGTAACCGTTCCTTCCTCAGTCTTCGAAATCTTCCCGCGGCGCCCGCGCGTAGACGACTCCGTCTTCAATCTCAGTCGGCACGCGATAAAGAAATTTGCCGCATGCAGTCGGCGGCCCGGCGATACATTCGCCGCTCGCAGGCTCGTAGTAAGCGTTGTGCGTCTGGCACATCAGGTAGCGACCGTCTTCCGCGAAAAATTGATTGTCCACCCAGTCCATCGCCATCGGCACATGCCGGCATCGGTTGACGTAGGCGTGGAACTCGCCGCCGAAGTTAATCAGAAAACATTCCTCGTCGGCGCCGCGAATCGGCAGCATGAACTTCAGCGACTCGCCCGGCACGAGCGAGTCAGTACGCGCGACTTTGTAGCGGCTATGCGCGGGCGCTTGCTTGCGTCGCGCGCGAGAGCGGGTCAGAGCGGCGCGGCGTCGATGTTGGTCGTCGGACATGATGATTCGAGGCGATGGGAGAAATTTCGCGCGCGGAATTCCTGTCAACTTGCCGCAGTTTGTCAAAGCCCATAGCATCTGTAAACGCGATGGAAAATCCAAAGATTCGCGCGGTCGAGGCTTTCCCGGTCGAGCAGCAGGATCAGACGCTGATCTGTCTGCGCGATTCGAGTGGACTGGCGCCCGAGCCGATCATGCTCGGGATGGGCGCGTATTTTATCGTGACCCTGTTCGACGGCCGCATGTCGCGCAAGGACATCCAGGCCGCGTTTGCGAAGCGCTTCGGCGAGATGATCGCGCTCGAGAAGCTCGACGAGCTGATCGCGGCGCTCGATCGCGCGTACTTTCTCGACTCGCCTGGATTTCAGGCGCGCGAGCAGCGCGTACGCGAGGAATTTCTCGCGAGTCCCGAGCGTCCGGCCGCGCTGGCGGGTCTCTGCTACGAGAAAGATCCGGCGAAGTTGCGGCTCGAGCTGGCGGCCTTCTTCGATCCGCCCGAAGGACCCGGCCGGGTCGCAACGGTGAAGAAGCCGGCGCCGCTGGCGGGCCTCATCGCGCCACACATCGATCCCCGGAGGGGCGCCGCGGCATACGCGCATGCGTACCACGAGCTGATGGCGCATGAGCCGCCCGAGCTGGTCGTGATCCTGGGCACGTCGCACTACGGCGCCGGCCCCGAGCTGTTCAGCGCGACGCGCAAGAACTACGCGACGCCGTTCGGCGCGGTCGCGACCGACGTGGCGTTTATTGAGCGGCTCGCGGCGCGCTACGACGGCGATCTGTTTGCCGACGAGATGCTGCATCGCGGCGAGCATTCGATCGAATTCCAGGCGGTGTTTCTTGCTTACGCGCTTGGCGCGCGCGGCTACCAGGTCGTGCCGATTCTGGTCAGCTCGTTCCATGAAATGGTGGCGAGCGGAGTCACGCCGGCGCGCGATTCGCGAGTCCGATCGTTCGTCGACGCGCTGAAAGCCGAGCTCGGCGCGGAGAATCGCCGAGTGCTGATCCTCGCGGGCGTGGATTTCGCGCACGTCGGCAAGAAGTTTGGAGACCAGTTCGCCGCTGATACTGCAGTGGCGGAGCGCGTTCAGCGCGAAGATCTTCAGCTCATCGAAACTATCAAGCGCGGAGACCCCGAAGGCTTCTTCGCCGACATCATGAAGGATCGCGACGCGCGGCGAATTTGCGGGCTGTCACCGATGTACACGCAGCTCGAACTGCTGCGCGGTCACAGCGCGCGACTGCTCAAATATGGAATCGCGATGGAACCGCAGAGCGAGTCGGCGGTGTCCTTCGCGAGCCTCGCGATCGACTAGCCGCCGCGGTACGCCTACAGCTCCATGGGATCGCGGAAGTGTTCGCGAAAGATACGCGCGCGATGTTCCAGCAGGATCGGATCCAGCGCCGCCTTGACAACCGGGTCAGTCGCCGTGAAGCCCCGGCGCAGACCGTCGGGCATCGGATTCTGTTCCTTCGGCAACGGGTCCAGCAGATTAGCGAAGGCGGTCCAGTAAATGTCGAGTGCGCTCAAATTGTCTCCGACAAAATACTTCACCCCTCGCGCGTACTGCGACTTGAGTTGAGCTGCGAGCGCGTTGAGCGACGCGGCTACGCGTTCACCGGCGGCTTTCGCGGCAGTTTCGTTATATCCATATTTGCTGCCCATCCGGCTGATTCCCTCCGGCGGAGTCCCGGACGCGAAAGCTGGTGCAAAGAGCTGTAGACGACGATTCCAGCCGATGCCCATTTCCCCGCAGATTTCATGTGATAGACCGATCATTATCGCGCGCTGCGTAGCGTCGGCGGGAATCAGCATGGGCTTGGGCGCGAGCCGTTCGGCGAGGTAGAGGATGTCGATCCAGCGATGGATCGGCCTCTCACTTGCCCAGGCGACGACGGGTGCGCTCGCTTCACCACCCCAAGCGACGATGTTCTCATTGGGTTCACCGCCCAGCCATGGCGCGGCGACATAGTCGAGACCCTTGATTTCAAAAATAGTCTTGGCGGCTTGGCCCCATGGGCTGGGCACGCCTTTGACCATTACGATGCGCAAACCCCGATGGTCGATTATTTCTTCAAAGCTGCGGTATTCGAGCATCGCGTTCTCCTGCAAATGTTTCAGTCCGACACCGGGCAACTCGCTCGCGATTGGCTAGACGCCGGCGTACCAGTCGTAGCCCTGATCTTCCCAATAGCCGCCGGCGCGCGTCGGCAGAAAATTTACCTCGGTCAGATACTTCACGCACTTGTAGCCTAGTTTGACCGGCGAGTAGAGACGGAGCGGCGCGCCGTGATCGGGATACAGCGGGTGCCCGTTCATGCCGTAGGCGAGAATCGTCTGTGGGTGCAGCGAGCTCTCGATGTCCCAGGTCGAGTAGTAGCCGTTGTCGAATGAACGGAACTCGACGTACTGCGCATCGCGGCTCGCGCCGACCATCCGCGCGATCTCGCGCAGTTGCACGCCATTCCATTCGGCGACGGCCGACCAGCCCTCGACGCAATGATGGCGAATGCGCATTCCGGTTTGCGGCATCCGCTTGAGCTGATCGAGCGAGAGGACGGCCGGCCGCGCGACGATGCCGCCGACCTTGAGCGCCCAGCCCGCCGGCGCGATTGGCATCGAGTCGGAGACAAAGTAGCTCGGGAACGCGGCCTCGGGCGTCATCTCGGATGCGGGCGGTTCGGGCGCGAGCCGATTCTGCGAGAACAACAGCCGATCGACGCGCTCGTTCCAGCGTTCCATCCCGGCGAGGAATGCCCTGGCGGCACTGCGACCGTCGCATCCTGCGAGCGCGGTGCTCGCGGCGAGGCCGATCAGAAGTTTCCGCCGCGTGATCAACCTAGCCACGCGGTCCTCCGGTCACCATCGTCACGATAGTCCGCGGATGCAGCGCGACGAGCACGAGATGCATCATCGTGAACAATGCGAGCAAGACCAGGCAGCTCAAATGCACAACGCGCGCGAAGTCGTAGCCGCCGAATGCCGCGGTGATCCAATGCAGCTGGAGCGGTTTGTAGATCGCCAGTCCTGAGAAGACCACCACCAGGCCGAACAGGATCGCGGACGTGTACGCCATACGTTGCAGCCCGTTGTAAAAATCTTCGGGCGGCGGAGTTCTGCGAAGGCGCAAGTAGTAGGCGAACATCGCGATCGCGTTCGAAGTGTCGCGAGTCGGAATGAAAACGCGCCGGCGCCATTCACCGCTCGCCACCATATAGATGAAGTAGATCACTCCGTTAAGGATGAGAAACCAGGCGATCGCGAAATGCCAATGACGCGCGCCCGCGAGCCATCCCCCGAATCGCAGCCACGACGGCGGCGCGTCGTCCTGAAACGGATACCATCGATATTTCCCGCCGAGCGGCCCCAGCGCCGGATACGCAGCGAATATCTGCAAGCCGCTGCCGGCCATGATGACGATCAGTGGAATGTTGAACCAGTGCGCGAGCCGAATCGCGGCAGGCTGCGCGCGCCGTCCAGTGCGGATTTCCGCGCGCGATGAATCGGGCGACTTACTCCAAGGTGGCAAGACTCGAAGCGGGGTGGTGACTCGGGCGGGCTCTCGATCCTTTGCTGGACGCGCGTCCATGTGGATGTTTAACCGTTCTGCGAACGTCGAAGTTCCCTAAAGGAACATCGGGGCAGCCTCGCGCGAAACTTCATGAGGGTGACGCCGGGATGATGCGGTGAATCCCGGGACCCGGCAAATCGGGATCAAACAGTAAACAGCTACATCATCCCCGGCATCGGGGCTTTCTTACCAACGTGACCACCCTTGGCTTCGCACGATTTGGCGTCGGCGGTGATGATGTAGCCTTTACCGGCACACGAATTCTTCCCCTTGCAATCGTTGCTGGAGGTCGCAGTCTTGCACGCGCTCTGTCCCTTGCACGCGTTTGCACCGAGGCATTTGATTTGCGCCGCCTGGGTGGCCGCGCTCGGCGTGTCCTCGGCACTTACCAGGCTGGCGGTGAAAGCCAATGCGACCGCGGTCGCGAGCATCGCTCCTGCTACCCTGGTCTTCTTCATCGCGGAGATCTCCTTTCGAGTTTGAAGTCAGCGACAATTGCAGCCCTCGATCTTTGGCGAGTGCTCTCGATCCAGATAGAGGTCCTGAAAACCTCAAATCTGAAAATCACCTTTGCGTGCTTTCGGGCTCTTCGACTGCCGGGCTTCGACCTGCATCGCTTCGACCTCGTCGTTGATCTCGCTGAGCCGATGCTGAAACTCCGAGGCTTCGACCTTCACGCCGACGTGGCAGCCCTGGCAGACGATATGAGTTTCGCTGTGCTGTTCGATTTCGCGCACCAGAAGCGAGTTCTTGAAGCCGCACTTCGGGCAGGCAATGTCTATCGTTTCGTCTTCAAACATATCCGGACCTCGCGGCGGTCATACAAAATACTTCGACGATCGCGATCCAGCAGGATCGCGTACTCCAAGGTACTTCAAATCCGCGCCAGCCGCCAAACCGGGCATATCAACAGATCGAATTATTTGGTGGACGCACCTGGACTCGAACCAGGGACCTCTTGCATGTGAGGCAAGCGCTCTAACCGGGCTGAGCTATGCGTCCACCGGAGCATCGGATTATCGCGCCGTGCGCGCGGCCTCGCAAGAGCGGGGGACATCGGCGATATTGGTGTCATCGAAACGGAAACGTTCGCGCGCGCGAGCGCCAGGAGCATCACATCATGGGACGACTACGTCAGGTGAGTAAGGCTGAAGCCACGCCGGAAATTCAGGAACTCTACCAGCAATTCTTCGGTGACCGCGATCCCGTCGCCGAGCCGGGCACTGCCACCGGCACGCCCGGGGATTACTGGACGACGTTCGCGCTGGTACCCGACCTGCTCTTCCAGGCGCGCAACTCGCTGATGGCGTTGATGCAACCGGGACGCAAGCTGCCGGCGAAACTGCGCGAGCTGGCGATTCTGCGCACCGGAATTGTCGGCGACTCGCGGTTTGAGTATTCGCAGCATCTGAAGGTCGCGCGGATGGTCGGCGTTTCTGAAGACAAGCTCGCGGCGATAAAAGGTTGGGCGGTCAGCGACAAGTTCACCGACGCCGAACGCGCCCTGATGCAAGCGACGGATGAAATTGTAGGGCGCAACCTGGTCGAAGATGAAACCTTCGCCGCGCTGAAAAGTCATCTGCCCGACGAACAGATCATGGAACTGTTCTACGTGATCGGGCTGTGGCGGATGCATGGCATGATCGTGCGTGCGCTGCATCTCGAGTACGACGCGGATACGACGGCGCGTATGAAGGAAGTGCCTGCGCCTTCGCCCAAAAAGTAAGGATCGCGATGAAGCTGTACGACGAGCTCGCGGAATGGTGGCCGCTATTTTCCGCGCCCGCCGACTATGCGGAGGAGGCCGCGTTCTTTGCGCAGGTGCTGACAGATGCGTGCAAGCCTGCGCCGCGCACAGTGCTGGAGCTCGGATCGGGCGGCGGTAACAACGCGCTCTATCTCAAGTCGAAATTTGAGATGACGCTGGTCGATCTGTCGCCGCAAATGCTGGCTGTCAGCCGTGCGCTGAATCCCGAATGCGAGCATCGCGAGGGCGACATGCGCAGTGCGAATATCGGACGCAGGTTCGACGCGGTTTTTGTCCATGACGCGATTGCCTACATGACCACCACGGCCGACCTGGACGCGGCGATCCGCACCGCATATCGGCACTGCCGCGCGGGCGGCGTCGCGCTGTTCGTGCCGGACTGCGTGCAGGAGACCTTCGTCGCAGAGTCACGGCACGGCGGACATGATGGTGATGGGCGCAGTCTCCGTTATCTTATGTGGACCGTCGATCCCGATCCGGCCGACACTACGTATCGAACCGACTTCGCGATCTTGCTGCGTGACCATCGCGGCGACCTGCGCGTCGTGCATGACTCGCACATCGAAGGAGTGTTTCCGCGCGCCGAGTGGATGCGCCTACTGGGTGGAGCGGGATTCGAGGCGAATACATTGACGGATAAATGGGGGCGCGAAATTTTTGTGGCGAAACGTCCGGGGTAGCGCAAATTCTCGGGCGAGGCTTAGCTGGCGGACATCAGGCGGATTACTTCGGCGCGGCCCCACTCCACTTCGGCGCGGTGCCGATTTGCCATCGCGGTCAGATAGTCGTGGATGGGACCGTCGACAGGGGCGAGCGCGAGTGCAACTTCGGTTTTACGCGCAGCCCATTCCTGCCCGCGTGACAGCAGGTTCAGGCGATCGCGAATCGAGTCAAGCGCCGCGACTTTGCGCGCGAACGGGCCGACGCCAGTGGATGGTTGGCCGCCGTTGGTGCGAATCAGCGCCTCGAGTTCCTCGGCGTTGCGCTGTTCCATCGCGCGCGAGCCGGCCAGGAATTTCTTCAGCTCGGTCTGCTTGACGCCGGCGATCAACTGGTCGAGCGCGAGCACTCCGGCGCGTTCGGATTCGAGCAGAAGGTTGAGAGCTTGTTCGAGCGCCGCGTCCACAGCGCGAACTTAGTAAGGGTATTTCAGCAGTGCAAGGCGGTCACCGCGACTCAGGCCCGCTGAATTATTGGTAGAGCATCCGAATCGAGGTCAGCAGCAGGAACACGCCGAAGACGCGGCGCAGCGCCGTCCCCGGCATCTTCACCGCGTAAACCGCGCCGATGTAACCGCCGATCAACAGGCCGAGGCCGAGCAGCAGCGCGTACGTGAGGTTGAGATGACCGTGCTTGTAGTATTCGTAGGCGCCCAGGATTCCGACCGGAGGCAGCAGCGCGCCGAGCGACGTCCCGACCGCGAGATGTTGATCGAAGCCGAGCGCCAGCACGAGCACCGGCACGATCAGCACGCCGCCGCCGACGCCGACGAATCCGCCGAGGATGCCCGCGGCCAGCCCGAGTGCAAGAACGATAGCGATTTCGCCCATGGTCGATTTGTCTCCAGTGCTCACAATTTCGCGAGCGTATCAGAACGCGGGAGCAGGATTGAAGATGGGATCGCGCGGTTATGAAATCGCGGCAATCCCTTTTAGGAAGAGCTCGACCACCGCTTCCGCGTCTGATTCGAGCGGACTCGACGCCAGCTTGAGCAGACGGCGCCGCAGCGACCCGGTCAGCATCTCGCCGAGCATGAAGGCCGTGAATTGCGGATCGATTCGTCGAATCGCGCCGCGGGCGATCGCGTCCTGGAGCACCAACGCGACGAAGTCGAGATGGCCGGCATAGACGCGCATGTACTCGCGGCCGGCGGCCGATTCGAGCTCGATATCGAGAGAATTGCCGATGATCAGCGTCTTCAGGAAATCCTGGTTCGAGGCCTGGATTCGGAACTGGGCCAGGATGAGTTTGCGGATTCGATCGAGCGGCGGCATCGACGGATCGTCGGACGCGATCGTCTCGGCGACCATCTCGCGCAGGCCGGCGAGCACCGCCGCATGGACCAGCGCGTCCTTGGTATCGAAGTAGAGGTAGATAGTGCCCTTGGCTACTTTGGCCTCCTCGGCGACGCGATCGACGGTGGTGCCCTGCATGCCGTAGCGAGCCATCACGCGGCGAGCGGCTTCGAGGATCTCGCGAACGCGATTTTCCTTGAGCAGCTCTTCTTTCGTCACGGCAAAACTGTACGGTCAGTTGTGAACGTGCAGTGTGTTTAGGCCAATCGCCAGATTGGTGGCAAGGGGAGCGCGGATGCAGCAGTGAGGCGGTCAGGGGGCCGGTTTGTCCAGCTCGTCGCCCAGGATTTCGGACAGGCGCTCGGCCGGGAGTCGGCGCAAATCGGGGATGGCGAAGCCTGATGCGGCCGCATGACCGCCGCCGCCGTAATGCTGTGCGAGCAGCGACAAATCGACCTCGGAGTCGGAGCTGCGCCGCAGGCTGACGCCCTGGCTCCGCAGATCGAACAGCGCGACTACTGTGCGCGTCTGCCCCTTGTAGAGCTGCGCGGCGACTTCGCTGCTGTAGCCGAAGCAGCACGCCGTCCGCACTGTGATCCCGTTGTCGAGTTTGCGATCGACCATCGTCGCATTCGCCAGCTCGAGGCTGCGGCGCATCGCATCCTGGCCCGACTCGAACGCGGAGCGCAGCTTGCGGCTCATGCGCGGCTCGCGCAGTTTCAGAATTTCGCGATACGACGCGATCCCGCCGAGGGTCTGCACGGCGAGCGCCCATTCGGGCGACTCGGGAATCTTGTGGACCCAGCGGTCGTGATCGTCGGCGATCATGACGAACGGCTGGAAGGCGTCGAACTCGGCGCGTTGGCGTTCGGGCAAGTCGCGCCCCATCCGCTTGAGAAAATTGAAGGTCAGGCGCGCCGCCGAGTATTGTTCGCTGAGAACTTTCGCGGCGAACGGCACCTTGAACTCGGGGGCATCGGCGCGGGAAACTGCGGTGCGATGATGATCGATCCAGTAAATCTGCGCGCCGCGCGTGCTCAACTCCGCCAGATGCGCGCCGGTGGCCGGTGAGTTCCAGGACAAATCGGTGATCCAGATCTCGTCACTGCTGTCCTCGGACTTGAACGTCAGATTACCGATTACGTTGTCGGCCTCGTTGTTGCCGGCCAGCGTGGTAAAGACTTTATGGCCGTCGTAAAAGCGCGCCACCGCGGCCGCCGCCATCACACCGTCGAGGCATGAGGGGCCGTGGCTGACGACCTGGATCGTGCGGGGAGTTTTTCCGGGCATAAGAGTTCAATTGTAGAGCATTCGGCTCGCGCGAGCGATGCAACAAAACGCCGCGGCAACCTGATGCTCGCGCAGATACCCAACGGGCTCAGCGCGCTGAGATTCGCGCTGGCGGCAATCTGGATCGACCTCGCATCGCGCGGGCACCAGGGCCGGTTGGCGTTCGCGATAGTCGCGCTGGCAGCGGCAAGCAGCGATTTCATCGACGGGCGAATCGCGCGGCGGTTGGGAGTCGCGAGCGGCCGCGGGCGATGGATCGACGGAATCGCGGACGTGACCTTCGTGCTCGCGGCGCTTTTGTGCGAAGCGGCCGCGGGCGCGATCCCTTTCTATATTCCGATCCTTATCGCGCTCTCATTCAGCCAGTACGCGATCGATTCGATGCTGATAGCGCCGCCCGCGACCGGCCCTATCAAGAGCCGGCTCGGGCACTGGGGCGGGATCATCAACTATGCGCTGGTGATCACGCTCGCGATGGCGCCGCCGCCCGCGCTTCCCGGCGCGATCGTGCGCCCCTTGGCGCCGCTGATCGCGCTATTCTACGTCGCCGCAATTTCAGAACGCGCGTGGCTCTTCTATCGCTCGCGCTGAAGGCGCGTAAAGCTCACAAGCTGGATTGCACTCAGAGATAAGATAAACTACTGACTGTAGGTATATTTCTTGCACCTTTCATCGCCGGGTACGCGATGAAATTGCAAGCGCATTTGCCCATCGACAGCATCGGCGCGCGAGACTGGCGCGCCGCGACGATCGCATTGGCCTCGTTCATCGGAGCGGCGGTGCTGTTATTGGCAACGGAATCGGGCGCCTTGCTAAACAATCCACTATTTGAGCACCTACGAACGTCATCGGCTGGACATTCTCAGACTGCCGTACTCAATCGTGTTTCGCTCAATATTCACTCGCTGGACAATCCAATCGATCCGACAATAGGGTTCTCAGTTGCGCACCCGCTACCCGAGAATGTCGCTTTGTCGCAACCATTCTCGATTGGCATGGACTCGCGCCTTGCTTTCGAGGTCTTTGGAGAGACGGCGCAGAGCGAGCTGCTGGCCGACGAGCGAACACTGCCCGACCTCCAGCAACGCAATGATCGCGTGATGCTCATGTTGATGCTGCTGCGGTTACATCAGGATCGCAATTAACAGCCTCAACCGCGCGAAAACAGGCGACTCAGCGATTATCGACGAACTCATCCATCGCCGAGTGTCTGATCGTTATGACTCGAACCAATTTGCGCGATTCATTGATTTCATAAATCACGCGGTACGCGCCTCGTTTAGAGCTGTAGAGTAGATGGCGCAGATCACCGCCGGTTCTTTTGCTCTCAGGAGTAATGGGGCAGCGGCGCGGAAAACTCCGAAGGGTGAGGATCGCGTCCTCGAGCTCAAAGTACCAGAGTGCGGCGACGCTGGAGTCGTCCGCTGAGATGCGTTCGTACATCTGTTCGAGGTCCTGACTGGCGCGGATTGCCAGTTCAACGCGATAGGCCATGGCGACGGCGGAACTCGGCGAAAACTTCTTCAGCGGGACGCGTGCGGCCGTGAGCGATGTCGTCGAGGCCCTGCCGGATTGCTTCGTAAACATCAGCGCGGGCGGCGATGTCGAGCAACCGCTGATAGGCTTCGGCGTCCTGCACGACGGCCTCGGCCTTTCCATTGACGGTCAGCACCACAGGCCTTTTGCTCTTCTTGAGCTGCTTGAGGAATTGGGCCGACTTGCGCCGAAAGTTTGTCAAAGACTGAATGTCTTTTGTGATGTCGAGCTTTGCTGAATTTCGCATTTGTCTGAGCACCTAATTAGGTGCTATCAGCAATGGCCGCGGCTTGTAAAGACGCTCGGCGAGCGCGAGCATTCGTGCCTCGTATATTCAGCGCCATTAATGCTTGCTCTCCACGCGGCACATTGCTACAAGGAAATCACCGAACCCGCTTCTCCTGCATTCCCGTCCTCCAAGTCCTTCGACCAGCGCTATTTTCCGTTTGCCATTCGACATTTTTTATTAAGGGCACTTTGCCAACTACAAGTTGACCGCACGTTAATCAAAACACACCTGATTCAATTCGTCTTTAGTTTCCTGTTCTCGATCGCTTGATCTTCGGCTCAATACGCAGCCGACAAATTCGTTGCAAAGGTCCGTCCGGGTCCTGCCGCCGGCAGGATTCTCGCCCAATAACACCCACCTTGGAGGAAATCACGATGAACGCAGAACTGTTCGGTTTGAAAATCACCCTACGGGGAAAGGAGGTAACCTCTATGGCTTCGACGCTAAATGATGCGCAAGCGATCGGCACCCAGATGACGGCCGCGCAGGCCGACGTCTCTGACGGGCTGCGGCTTGCTCGCTACTGCGGATTGGATGAGCTGCCAGGATTGATCTACGGCATCATGACCATCGGCTACATCGTACTGTCGCTGATCCGGCTCGCTCTCTAACTGCAAGTAGTCCTACCACCGCGATCCTGCATTGGCAGGATTCTCATCAACAACTCTCACTCCATAACGGCGCCGCACCTCGCGCACCGCGCAAGTTCCGAATTCAGCCGATGCGCAGTTGCGGCGCCCACAAAATCTCAACTCGACGCACGGCGCGCGCGAGCGCTCAAGCCAATACGCCGGTTAAATCAGGGTTAACGGAAGCGACGGGCGCGGGACGACCGATGCCACAAGTAGAACTTCGGCGCCGCGCTTGCCGTCGGCGGCCAGGCGATGCGGCGTGCGGGCGTCGAAGTGCGCGGCATCGCCCGCGTCCAGCAGATGCTCTTCGCCCTCGAACACCAGCTTCACGCGTCCCGACAGCACGTAGAGCCATTCTTCGCCGTCGTGCTGATTGAATTTTTCGTAGTGCCGGTTCGGCGGGATCGCGATCGCAATTGCCTGGAGGTTGGTGAGCGCGCCGCCGCCGGAGATCGGCCGATAGCTGAGTCCGTTTGCCGTCCTGGGTATCGGACTACCGGCGCGGATCACGGCGCATCGCGACGACGGCTCATCGCCGGCGTCGAGCAGCGTG
>Ga0209333_1000793_pt1 | contig 16531 bp, 9 predicted proteins | sample BlaSpr_A8_OM2_O3_FD_187982 | JGI IMG/M metagenome (GOLD analysis project Ga0209333, IMG submission 187982) | Forest soil microbial communities from Thunder Bay, Ontario, Canada - Black Spruce, Ontario site 2_A8_OM2_O3 (SPAdes) (version 2) | ecosystem: Environmental > Terrestrial > Soil > Boreal... | reverse complement strand
AAGCCGCAAACGCGCGAGCACTTCGATATTTGCCGTCTGCTGGGAATCCCACAGGGCGTGGTGGCGCTTACCAAGGCCGATCTGGTGGAACCGGACATCCTCGAACTGGTGCGTCTGGAAGTCGAAGAGTTCGTCACGGGCTCGTTTCTGGAAGGCGCGCCCGCGGTGGCAGTCAGCTCCGTAACGGGCGCAGGGCTTGACGATCTGCGCCTAGAGCTGCAGCGCGCCGCCTCCACCGTGACGGAGAAGAGCGCGGCGGGACATTTCCGCTTGCCGCTGGATCGCGCTTTTACGGTGAAAGGCTTCGGCACTGTGGTCACCGGAACGTTGACTTCGGGCAGCGTCCGCAAGGAGCAGGAAGTCGAGCTGTATCCCACCGGACGGCGACTGCGGGTGCGCGGCGTACAAGTCTACGGGGATCCCGCGGATCATGCGGTGGCCGGGCAGCGCACCGCGCTCAACTTGGCGGATATCGAACCCGCGGAGGCGCCGCGCGGCATGGTGCTGGCCGCGCCTGGGACGTTCCGGACCGTCACGCAAGTGGATTGCTCACTGGAACTATTGCCTTCGGCCAAGCCGCTGAAGAATCGCGCCCCGGTGCATTTCCACGCGGGCACGGCCGAGATCGAAGCGCAAGTGCGGCTGCTGGATGGCGCTACGGCGTTACAGCCGGGTCAGCGCTGCTGGGCGCGCATTGTGCTGCGCGAACCGGCGCTGCTGCTGCCCGGGGACCGCTTCATCATCCGCAGGTTTTCGCCCGTAGTTACGATTGGCGGCGGTGTGGTGGTGGATACCGACGGCAAGCGGTATCGCAAGGGCGATCGGGTGGCAGAGCGCCTGCGCAAGCTGGCCGAAGCGCCCGCTCCCGAACGGGTCGCGCTGCTGGTGCGCGAATCGAAATACGGCATGGGCATTGCCGAACTGGTGGCGCGCACGGGCCTGCTGGAGCGTGAAATCGAGGCTGTACCGAGCCGCGACCCTCAGGGAGCGGTGCTGTACTTCCAGCACCCGCAGCCCTGGTTCGCGGATCGCGCCTGGTTCCAATCCGCCCGCGACAGGCTGCTGCGCGCGGTGCGTGAATTTCATCGGAAGAACCCGCTGCTGCCCGGCATCCCCAAGCAGGATTTGCGCGGCCGCGAACTGCCGGACTCGCCCCCGTTCCTGATCGACGCCATTCTCGCGCAGGAGAAACAGATCGCCGTGGAAGGCGAGAACGTCCGGCTGGCCAGCCACAAGCTGGTGCTGAAACAAGATGAAGAGCAGGCCCGCGCCGCGATCGAGCGCGCCTTCGAAGAAGCTGGCCTAGCCGTGCCTGGGCTGCCCGATGTGCTGGCGAAATCAGGCGTGGAAGCCGCCCGCGCCCGCTCCCTCTTGCAGATTCTGCTGCGTGAAAAGCGGCTGATCCGGGTGGGCGACGACCTGGTTTTCCATCACACGGCCATGCAAAGACTGCGTACCATGCTCGCCGCGCGCCAAGCCGCGCGCTTCACCGTAGGCGCGTTCAAGGATTGGACAGGCATCTCCCGCAAATATGCCATCCCGCTGCTCGAGTACCTGGACCGCGAGCGCGTGACGCGCCGCGACGGCGACGAGCGGGTGGTCCTATGAGTGTGCCCTCTAAGGTACAATCAGCGGCATCCCGTGTTTCAGACTTCGAGGCGGCGAAACATTGCCTCTAGAGAGGTTCAGTAGAATAGAGGCTCAATGCTCGGTGACAAACGGTTTTTGAGGACGATCAAAGTGCAGAATATCCTCTCGTTCGGTCCCAACGCTTCCGAACTGGAGTTGCAATCCCTAAACGTACTCATTGGTGCGAATGGCGCGGGAAAATCGAACCTCATTGAAACCATCGCCCTCCTTCAGGCGGCGCCCGGAAATCTGCTCGAGCCGATACAAACGGGCGGTGGAATTGGCGAGTGGCTGTGGAAGGGCGGCGATAGCGCGCCAACTGGGGAAATTGACGTGACGGCCTTCTATCCTCAAGGTAGGATGCCACCTCGCCACGGTTGGAATTCGCGATGGTGGGGCAGCGCGCCGAACTGGTGGACGAGGCGATTGAGAACGCACATCCCACGCGGGCCGGCGAAGCGGATGTTTACTTTTACTATCGCTATCAACATGGTCACCCGGTTTTGAACGTGAAGACGGAAGCGCAGGCGGGTCTTGATCGTATGCGCCGTGTACTTCGGCGCGAAGATCTGCCACTAGACCAATCTGTCTTATCCCAACGCAAAGACCCGGACCAGTATCCGGAAGTGACGTTCCTCGGGAATGAGTACGCTAAGATCAAGCTTTTTCGCGAATGGAACCTCGGGCGTATCCCCCCCACACGGAAACCCCAACCTACCGACCTGCTAGCGGAGTTCGTGCGCGAGGATGCCGCCAATATCGCATTGGTACTCAATGATCTCGAGCACCGGTCCAACTTCAGAAGGAGCCTTGTAGAGAAGTTGAAGAATGCCGACGAATCCATCGAGCACTTTTCGACCAAAGTCTTGGGAGGGACTATCCAGTTGTTCCTGCACTATTCCGGTTTGAAATCCCCAGTTCCCGCAACGCGGCTCTCCGACGGGACGGTTCGCCTGCTGGCCGTGCTTTGCCATCCGGCCCCGCCGCCGCTGGTTTGCCTGGAAGAACCGGAACTGGGACTGCATCCGGACCTGCTACCCAGTCTCGCGGACCTCCCGGTGGAAGCGTCCCATCGCATGCAATTGATCGTCACGACGCACTTCGACGCACTCGTGGACGGCTTAACCAAAGTGCCCGAGGCGGTCATCGTCTGCGAGAAACGCAATGGAGCTACGCATATGGAGCGGCGGACAACTGCTGAACTGGCCGGCTGGTTGAAGGATTATGGTCTCGGACAACTCTGGCGCAGCGGCGAGATCGGAGGCAACCGCTGGTGACGGTGAAGGTATACGTGGAGGGCGGTGGCGACCACAACAAGGCGCTTGAGACGCAATGCCGGCGCGGTTTTTCGGAATTCTTTGGGAAGGCCGGACTGGAAAACCGGATGCCGAGGGTCGTCCGGTGCGGTGGGCGCCAACAGGCGTATGAGAAGTTTCGAACTTCTCGTGAAAACGCGGGCAGGGATGATTTTCCCATCCTGCTGGTTGACAGCGAAGCACCGGTCGTCGAAGGCGGCTCGTGGGAACATGTCAGGTCCGGGCGACGGGCGCGTCCCCAAGGACCAGCGGGGGGATGTCGAGAGCATCCCTAAAGACGACCTTTATGCAGGCCTCCAGCGGGCGACGAAGGATTGCCAAAAAGGCGAATACTCAAAGGGGGAGCACGCATTCCAAATCCTCGCGCGAGTTGACCCAACAAGAGTCAGGGCTTCATCGCCATTTGTCGAGAGGTTCTTAAACCTGCTGGACCGCACGTGCACTCCATGACCCGATGCGTGGTACGCGTGAGTGTGCCCTAAGGTACAATCGCGGACATGGCCACCCAGAATTACTCCAATCATGTACGCTTGGTGCCGGGATTCCACTTCGTCCTGGCGACCCTCCTGTTCTTGACGTTGATCGGATCGCTGATCAATCTCTACAATTCCTGGGGCATCCACGGGCAGTTCTATAGCGCCGCGCTGATCGTGGTGCTGACGATCTGTTGCGGTTTCCTCTTTAACTACGCGCGCGTGTTCCCGCTCAAGGCGCAGGATCGCGCTATTCGGGCCGAGGAGAACCTGCGTCATTTCGTGCTGACGGGCAAGCTGCTGGATGCGCGCCTCGCGGTAAAGCAAATCGTCGCGCTGCGTTTCGCGCCGGATGGCGAATTTGTCGATCTGGCCAGGGAAGCGGCCGACGGCAACATGTCCCCCGCCGACATCAAACGAGCCGTCAAGAATTGGAAGGCCGACGATTATAGGGTCTAAGGATCGACTTATGGCGCAAACAGAATCGACCATGCCGGCGCTGGGCACACTCGCCGCGGATTTTCATCTGCCGGATGTGGTGTCCGGAGCGACTGTCAGCCTGGACACCTTCGCTGGCAAGCGGGCGCTGCTGGTTATGTTCATCTCCCGCCACTGCCCTTATGTGCAGCACGTCAAGCACGAATTGGCGCGGCTCGGCCAAGATTACGGCGGTGCCGCGCTGGGGATCGTGGCGATTTCCCCGAACTATGTGGCGCAATATCCGGACGACGCGCCCGAGCTTCTGAAGGCGCTGGCCGCCGAACTGGGCTTGAATTATCCGATCTGCTACGACGAGACGCAGGACGTAGCCAGGGCCTACGACGCGGCATGCACACCCGACTTCTTCCTGTTCGACCAGAACCGGCGGCTGGTCTATCGCGGCCAGTTGGATGGTGCGCGTCCGCGCAATGACACGCCAGTGGCGGGCGCGGATCTGCGCGCGGCAATCGACGCGGTGCTTGCCGGGCAGCCGGTGAATCCGCAGCAGCGGCCCAGCGTCGGGTGCAATATCAAGTGGAAGCCTTAAACGACGCGGGGACGGGGAGACGCGGGCACGGAAAAAGCACCGTCACCACCCTGTAACATTCTCCAATCCCCGCGTCTCCGCGTCGCCGTGTCTCCGCGTCTCATTTTCCCCTTGCCCTTCCCTGCGATTCTTAGGACACTGAAGCTTTGGAGGCAGGAGTGGAGAAGAATGCCAGGAAAGGCTCGCTGGTCATGGAGCCGACGGAGCGCTGGACCCCGCAAGACGCCAGCGAACTCTATGACGTGGCCAGTTGGGGCAAGGGCTACTTTTCAGTCGACGGCAACGGGCACCTGTGCGTGCATCCCGCCAAGGATCCGCAGCGCTCCATCGACCTTAAACAACTGGTGGATACGCTGGTGCTGCGCGGCATTTCGCTGCCGGTCCTAGTGCGCTTCGCCGGTATTCTGGAACACCGCCTCGGCGAACTGAACGGGGCTTTTCAAACCGCCATCGCCGAACATCGCTACCAGGGCAAATATTGTTGCGTGTACCCCATCAAGGTCAATCAGCAGCGGCAGGTTGTGGAAGAAGTGCTGGAGTTCGGCCGCCCGTTCAAGTTCGGCCTGGAGGCCGGCTCCAAGCCCGAACTGATGGCCGTGATGGCCATGGCCGACAACGAAACGCCCATCGTCTGCAACGGCTTCAAGGACGACGAATACATCGAGATGGCTATGCTGGCCCAGAAGCTGGGCCGCCACATCATCCCAGTAGTCGAGAAATACACCGAGTTGAAATTGATTCTGCGCTATTCCGAGCGGGTCGGCGTGCGGCCCATGATCGGGCTGCGCGTGAAGCTGGCCAGCCGCGGCTCCGGACGATGGCGGTCGTCGGGCGGCTACCGTTCCAAGTTCGGACTTTCGGTGAGCGAAGCCGTGCGCGCCCTGCAGGAGTTGAAAGACGCGGGCATGGCCGATTGCCTGAACCTGCTGCACTTCCATCTCGGCAGCCAGATCACCAACATCCGCCAAATCAAGGCCGCAGTGAACGAGGCCGTCCGCGTGTACGTGGACCTGTCGCGCGCCGGCGCGGGACTGCGCTATCTGGACGTAGGCGGCGGGCTGGGCATCGATTACGACGGTTCCCAGACCGACTTCGAATCCAGCGTGAACTACACGCTGCAAGAGTACGCCAACGATATCGTGTATCACATCCAGAGCGTGTGCGACGAAGTAGGCGTGCCGCATCCAACTATCGTCACCGAGAGCGGACGCGCCATCGCCGCCTATCACAGTGTGCTGGTGTTCAACGTGTTGGGCGTATCGGGCATGGGCGAATCCGACGTGCCATCGGAGGTTTCGGCCGATGCCGAACAGCCGCTCATCGACTTGCAGGAAACCAATCGCTCGCTCACCTCCAAGAACCTGCTCGAAAGCTATCACGACGCGCAGCAGGCTCTGGATCAGGCGCTGAACCTGTTCAGCCTGGGCTACTTGTCTCTGGAACAGCGCTGCCAGTGCGAGAACCTGTATTGGGCGATCAGCCGCCGCATACAGGCCCTGGCGCAGTCCCTGGACTATTTTCCGGAAGAGCTGGAGGGCCTGGAAGCCATGCTCTCCGACACCTACTTCTGCAATTTTTCGCTGTTTCAAAGCATGCCGGATAGCTGGGCCATCAAGCAGTTGTTTCCTGTAATGCCAATTCACCGCCTGGATGAAGAGCCCAAGCGGCACGCCATCCTGGGCGATATCACCTGCGATTCGGATGGCAAGGTGGACCAGTTTATCGACCGCCGCGATGTGAAGCGCACGCTGGCGCTGCACCCCTTCGATGGCGGGGACTACTATCTGGGCGCGTTCCTGCTGGGCGCTTACCAGGAGATCCTGGGCGACCTGCACAACCTGTTCGGGGACACCAATACGGTTCACGTGCGAATGAGCGAAACCGGTGAGATCATCCTGGATTCGGTGATCAAGGGCGATACGGTGCGCGAGGTGCTCAACTACGTGCAGTTTTCAGCGGATGCGCTGGTGAGCCGTCTGCGCCGGGACGTGGAAATGGCATTGCGGGAGGGGCGGCTGGGGTACGAGGAATCCGGGCGGCTGCTGAAGTTTTATGAAGAGGGGCTGCACGGGTATACGTATTTGGAGGATGTGCACGAGCAGTAGAGGCTGCGGGTGCGGTTGCATCCCAGATCAGTTCTTGACCCCGTCGGGGCAGCGACAGCGGTCTTCTTAGTCTGCCGAATAGGATCGAAGCGGAGGCATAGGTCGCCGAAACCAATGCCTTTGCCAATCCGACAGGGCGAATAACCGGGTCCCCGCGTACGTTTAGTCCTAGCTCACATAACAGGCGTAAAGCCGAAGATGTCGTCCAGGCTGGGCACCCAAACTGGATTTGCTTCCGACCCAGCAAGACCAACCGCGTGCTTACAAGGAACACACTTCGGCGATAGTCTCCTCAACGATTTGCCAAACGTGCTTCGTGAATTCTCCCAAGCCTTCGTTGGGCAACTGCGCCCGGTCCTCCAGAATTCGAGCGACTTCTCTTGCCCGTCTCACCGTTGTGCCCGGGCGTTGGCAGGCGAAATCAAGAGTCCCGGGTGTCGGGCGCCAGATCCCACGCTCTTTCCTCCACGACCGTCACGACGATTCGATGCGCATGGTCCTCTTGTATGTGATACAGTTGGCAAGTTCTAACGTGCCACCTTGAGGCGCGCAAGTATTTCGGCAACAGTATGTCTATCCCAATATGGGTTGAAATCGTTAGCAAGCTCGCGACGCCCGGCATCGGCGCGGTTAGCGCCTTCTATGTTTTCCTCCAGTACAGGCGCGCTCAGCGTTGGAAGGCAGCCGACCTAGCCGCGATTCTCTTGGAACGACTGAGTACGGATCAGGCCCTCGCCCTGGCATGTCAGGCGCTCGACTGGGGAGTCGGCCCATTGATCATTCCCGATCAGTACCGGCCCCTTTTTCCCCCCAACGCTTCTAGCGAAGCTCCTGGTGTGATGGAGCACGACCCGAAGGTGCTGTCCGATGCCGTTCAACCGGGTCTAAGTGCGCCCACATTGGCCGACCCACGGGGCCTCGTCTATCGCTACTGTTTCGACAAGCTCTTTGCGTATCTGGACAACATGTTCAAGCTCCTAGCCGATGGGCAACTCCGCGAGGGGGATATTGAAGAGGTCAAGTACTGGCTGGAAAGGCTTCGCGATTACAGATATGCTCCGGCCGCGACAAAAGGAACGGATGTATTTCAACCTGCTATGCGCCGGTGGGGTTATCGCAATGTCATGTTGCTGGGGCAACGGCTCAAGGTTGAACCGTGGACGTCTCCGGACACACCCTGACCGCCCAGTGCGGTGGGCGGTCCATAGCGCAGGCTGCGTGGTCGTACACGGCTCTTACCTGTGGGCCGCAGCTACTGGGAGCGTTCGGCAGCCGGGGAAATCGCGCGGGCTGCCGGAAACACGGCTCGCTGCTCAGCGGTCAAGGCTTCGATGACCGGTTTTCGCGGTCCCAAATCTCGCTGCTCCGGGGGTGAGACACTATGGCTGGCCAAAGGCCATCTCCTGAGATATAGAGCTCAGTGCATCTTCGGGATCGGCCTCTTCCGCCGCAGCTTCGGAAGTCAGCCCTTTGAAATAAGCGCCTGTCTGGCGCTCCAAGGTAGCGCGGTTGTCCAGCTTTCGGGCTACTTGCACCGCCTCTCCGACACTTTCCGCCCTGCCTGCTTTTACCATCTTGCCGAGGTATGCATAGTTGCTCGCACCAATTGACGAACGCAGCCCATAACCCTGTTGCATAATGAAATGAACGCTAGAAAGTTGGGGTCGATCAATGAGCCGAATTCGCGCCTGGACCGGTGTCGTCATCTTGCCGGTTGCCGCGCTTGTGTTGCTTCTAGGCGCCGACGTAGCGCGCGTCGAGCAGGATCGCATCGGGCGCTTTCGCAATTTGGGCAAAGCCTTTTACGAGAATCCCACCACGCAGCCGCAGGCCGTCGATGAGTTCAAAAAGGCGCTGGATCTTGCCCCAAATTCGGCGCGCGAGCGCGTGAACTACGGCCTGGCCCTGCTGCGCGCGGGCAAGACCAAGGAAGGCATCGCGGAGCTGGAGCGCGCGCAGAAGCTGGACCCCAAGATCCCGCACACATGGTTCAACCTGGGCATCGCCTTCAAGAAGGAGGGCGACTACGCGCCCGCCGTCGCCCAGTTCGAAGGTCTGCTGCGGCTGGTCCCGAACGAGCCGGTATCGCATTACAATTTGGGCGTACTGCATAAGCTCGCCGATAAACGCGACGCCGCCGTACGCGAATTTGAAACCGCCGAGCGCCTCAACCCCAATTTCGCCGCGGCGCATTTTCAGCTCTACAATCTCTATCGCCAGGCTGGCCGCGCCGCCGACGCCGCGCGCGAGTTGGAGATCTTCCAGAAGCTGAAAGTGCTCACGGAAGGCGCGGCCATCCCGGAAGACGTGGAGTGGAGCTTCTACGCGGAAATCTACGATCCCATCGCGCCGCGCCCCGAAAGCGATCCGGCGCCGCTGCCGAAATTCGAGGACAGTAAGCTCGCGGACGGCTTCGATCCCGGAACAGCCGGCCTGCTGATGCTGGATGCCTTTGGCGACCACCGCCCCAGCGTGCTGGCCTGGTCGTCCAGCGGCGCGCAGCTTTACCGGAACGGAACTGCGATGGTCGCCGATTCGGGTTTGGCCGGGATCAAAGACATCGTCTCTATCGCCGCCGGCGATTACGATAACGACGGGTTGCCCGACCTTTGCATCATCACCACCGGCGGCGCGGCGCTCTACCACAACCAAAAGGGCAGGTTTGAGCGGTCGCCGATCAAGCTGCCCGCCGGACACTTCTCCAAAGCCGTTTGGCTGGATTTCGATCACGACTACGATCTCGACCTCATCCTGCTGGGTGAAGACACGGCGCTGGCGCGTAACAACGGCGAAGCGGGCTTTAGCGAAGACACCGCCGCGTTCCCGTTCGTCAAGGGCAGCGCCATCGATGCCGCCGCAATCGATCTGATCGCCGATACCAACGGAGCGGATCTGGCCGTTTCATATCGCGACCGCCCTGGCGTCCTCTATCGCGACCGCCTGCTCGGCAGGTATGAGGCGACGCCGCTCGACGCCCTGCCTGCCGGGGCGAAGGGACTGACCGCCTTCGACGTGAATAACGATAGCTGGACGGATCTGGCGGCCGACGGACTGCTGCTGTTGAACCACCAGGGCAAGCTTGAGCCGTTTAGGGGCTTGACGGCCAAAGGCCCGCTCACCTTCGCCGATCTGGCGAATCGAGGCATCGCCGATATGCTGGCGGCCACTGGCATTTACCGCAATCTGGGGCTGGACAATTTTGAGAAGACGCGCGTGGAAATTCCCGCTGCGGTGGCCGCCGTGGCATCCGATTTCGATGGCGACGGCCGCGCAGACATGGCGCTGATCGCGGGCGATGGCTCGCTGCACCTGCTGCACAACGTCACCGAAACCCATAACAACTGGATATCGGTGGGGCTCAATGGCATCAAGAATCTGAAGCTGGCGCCTTTCGCGAAGGTCGAGATCAAGACTGGCTCCAGCTATCAGAAGCGCATCTACGAAGGCGTCCCGCTGGAATTCGGCCTGGATTCATACAAGAGCGCGGACGCCGTGCGCATTACGTGGCCCAACGGCCTGATCCAGGACGAGACGGAGCAGCTCGTCGACAAGGCCATCGAATACCAGGAACAACAGCGCCTCTCGGGATCCTGTCCTATGATCTTCACCTGGGATGGCAGCAAGTTTCGCTTCATCACGGACGTGCTCGGCGTTGCGCCGCTGGGTGCAGCGTCTGGCGATGGCAGGTATTTCCCCGTGGATCACGATGAGTATGTGCAGATTCCGGGCGAAGCGTTGCATGCCGTGAACGGACGCTATGAAATCCGGATCACCGAGGAGTTGCGCGAAGTCTCCTATCTGGACCAGGTGAAGCTGATCGCGGTGGATCATCCTGGCGGCGTTGAGATCTTTACCAACGACAAGTTCAAATCGCCGCCGTTTCCCGAGTTCCGTCTCTTCGGCGTAAAGCGCCGAGTCTATCCCGTACGCGCGCGGGACGACCAGGGACGCGATGTGCTGCCGCGCCTGTTGAGCCGCGACCGCACATATCCGGATGGCTTCCGCCGCGACTACCTGGATGTCGCCGAGTTGCACCACCTGGATCTGGACTTCGGCAATGCGGCACCCGGCAACCGCGCCGTGCTGATCCTCAACGGCTGGGTGGATTGGGCTGATGGCAGCGCCTTCATGGCCGCTTCGCAGGCGAAGAGGGACTTGCTACTTCCCTACTTGCAGGTGAAGGACGCCGCGGGGAAGTGGCAAACCGTGATTGAAGATATGGGCATCCCGGCGGGCAAGCCCAAGACCATTGCGGTGGACTTGTCCGGCAAGTTCCTCTCGGCCTCGCGCGAGGTGCGCATCGTGACGAACCTATGCGTGTACTGGGACGAGATCTTCCTCAGTGAGGAGGCCGGCGCGCCAACGGTGCGCCTGACCGAGATCGGGGCCGAATCCGCGGACCTGCACTTCCGCGGCTTCTCCACGCCGGTCATTCATCCCGAGCGGAAGCAACCCGAGGGCTTCGACTATGCGCGGTGGATGCCGGTATCGATGTGGAATCCCACCAAGGGACTCTACACGCGTTATGGCGATGTGCTGCCGCTGATCGGCGCGATCGACGACCGGCTGGCAATCATGGGCTCGGGCGACGAGCTGCGCCTGCTCTTTCCGGAGCGCGCCGCCGGGCCGCTGCCCCCGGGATGGCAGCGCGACTTCCTGCTGTTCGTGGACGGCTGGGCCAAGGATGCCGATGCCAATACGGCGTACGGCCAGACCGTGGAGCCGCTGCCGTTTCACGCCATGTCGCAGTATCCATATCCGGCTGGCGAACATTTCCCGAACGACGCCGCGCACCTGGAGTACCGCGCGCAATACAACACGCGTCCGGCGCTGCGGTTGATACGACCGCTGGCCGATTAGTATTATTAGTGGGGCTCTCGGTCTCTAGGATTACCCGAACCAATGAAGCTAACCATCAACTCGGCGATTGCCGCATTCGGAGCCAGGGCCAAGGAGAAGCTATCGAACCCGGCCGCCACCGGGCAGCCGGAGGACCAGCTTCGCGCGCCTTTCGAACACCTGCTCGCGGATCTGGCCGAGCTAACGCGCCTGCCTAGGTCGGCGGTCGCTGCCGTAGGCGAATCGTCGATCGGCGATTTGAAGACGCGCCCCGACTACGCGGTCGCAGTGCACAACGCCCTCGTGGGGTTCGTTGAACTGAAGGCGCCCGGCAAGGGTGCCGATCCGCGAAAGTTCAAGGATCCCCACGATAAAGCCCAGTGGCAGAGACTCCGCTCCCTGCCTAACCTAGTCTATACGGACGGTAATGCGTTCAGCCTTTGGCAGAATGGCGAGTTGGTCGGCTCGGTGGTCAATTTGGTCGGAGACATCGAGTCTTCGGGCAACAAGCTTGGAGCACCCACGGCGCTTGTGAATCTTTTCGAGAGCTTCCTGCGTTGGGAGCCTGTCCCACCGCGGAGCGCCAGAGATCTAGCTCACACGGCCGCGCGCCTCTGCCGCCTTTTGCGCGATGAGGTGACAGAGCAACTCGCCATGGGAAGCGAAGCGCTCACGGAACTGGCCGCGGATTGGCGCAAACTGCTCTTTCCCGATGCGACCGACGAAAGGTTCGCCGACGGGTACGCCCAAGCAGTCACGTTCGGAATGCTGATGGCGCGCGCGAAGAAGATCGAGCTTGCAACCGGGCTTCAACAAGTCGCCATAGAACTTACCAAGACCAGCTCCTTGATCGGTGCGGCACTCAGATTGTTAACCGACAATGCGGAGAATCGAGCAACTCTTAAGACTTCTCTCGGAACGCTGATTCGCGTGCTTGATGCCGTTGACTGGTCGAAGATAGGCAAGGGTAAGCCGGATGCATGGCTTTATTTCTACGAGGAGTTTCTCGAAGTGTACGACAACCACCTGAGGAAGCAGACTGGTTCGTATTACACACCGCCTGAAGTGGTAGGCGCAATGGTTGGACTGGTCGACGAGGTGCTGCGGACACCCCGTTTTGGGCTTCATACCGGGCTTGCCTCGCCCTCGGTGACATTGGCCGATCCTGCTACCGGCACCGGCACTTTCATGCTCGGCGTCCTTCGGAAGATTGCCGAAACCGTTAAGGCGGATGAAGGAGAAGGCTCCGTGAGCGGCGCGATCAATGCTGCTGTGAGGCGGCTAGTCGCTTTCGAAGTGCAACTGGGCCCGTTCACCGTTGCACAATTGCGAATCCTGGCGGAGATCGTCGATCTTACGGGCGGCCCGCCGGCGACGCCGCCGCGGATGTTCGTGACCGATACGCTGGGAAATCCGCATGACGACGACACATGGATTCCAGGAATACTGGCCCCCATCGCCAGGTCCCGCAAAGAAGCGAACAAGATCAAAAGGGAAGAACCGATCACCGTTGTCATCGGCAACCCGCCTTATAAGGAAAAGGCCAAAGGTCGCGGCGGTTGGATTGAGAGCGGAGACAAGAATGCGAAGGGGACGCCGCCGTTGGCGGCCTGGATGCCGCCACGCGAATGGAGCGCTGGAGTCCACAGCAAGCACCTGCGCAACCTTTACGTCTACTTCTGGCGCTGGGCAACGTGGAAGGTCTATGACCATCACGCCGCGAATAAGTCCGGCATCGTGTGCTTCATCACTGTAGCGGGCTTTCTAAACGGTCCTGGATTTCAGAAGATGCGGGATTACCTGCGCAGAACGTGTGACGACATCTGGGTCGTGGATTGCTCGCCCGAGGGCCATCAGCCGGAAGTTAATACTCGTATCTTTCAGGATGTCCAGCAGCCTGTTTGCATCGTGCTGGCCTCGCGTTCCGCCAGCGCGAAAACCGATTCGAATGCCGTCGCGAAAGTGCTGTTCCAGGCTTTACCGAGTGGCCATCGGTTGGAAAAGTTCAAACGCCTCGCCGGGCTAAGGATAAAGAGCAAGGCATGGGTTGAGTGCCCGTCCGATTGGCGCGCCCCATTCCTGCCTGCTTCGCAGCGGGCCTGGGCAACCTACCCAAAGCTGAAAGACCTTTTCATCTACAACGGCTCCGGGGTGATGCCAGGCCGCACTTGGGTCATCGCGCCGGATGTCGAATCGTTAGAACGGCGTTGGGAAAAGCTCGTCCACGCGCCGGCGGATCGGATGGAGGATCTCTTTCACCCACACCTCTCCAACGGTAAACTCGGCGACCGCCACAGCAGGCGGTTGTTACGGGAGAGCCTTCCGGGATACGATCCGGTGAACAGGGCCGTGGCAGATGAGCGTGGTTCCTGTATAAAGCCGGTGCGCTACGGGTTTCGGTCATTCGATCGGCAGTGGATCATTCCCGACAATCGCCTTATCAACCGGCCAAACCCGGAGTTATGGGAAGCACGGTCGGAGGAGCAGGTATATTTGACGGCTCTATCGCGAACATCGCCATCCTCGGGGCCGGCACTTACCTTCACCGCCCTTGTTCCGGATCTCGATCACTACAGAGGCTCTTTCGGTGGCCGTGTCTTCCCGCTCTGGCGCGATCACAACGCCAGTGTCCCCAATGTACCGCCAAGATTACTCACGTTCTTGGCCCAGAAGTACGGACTGAAGGTAAGCGGCGAAGATCTTATCGCCTATGTCGCCGCGATGGCCGCCCATCCGGCATTTACTGCGCGCTTTCAGGAAGACCTTTCAACCCCCGAGCTGCGCATCCCGATCACAAGCGACCCGGACGCCTTCGCCAAAGCGTCTGACGTTGGGCGCACCGTCATCTGGCTCCATACCTTCGGCGAACGTATGGCCGATGCGCGGAAAGGACGGCCGGCCCAACCCCCGCGACTGCCTCCATCGAAGAGGCCGCGCATTCCAGCAGCAGGCGCGATTCCCCAGGAGCCAGCGGCGATGCCAGATTCGATGGGCTACGATGCCGGCAAGGAGAGGCTGCTAATCGGGCAAGGATACGTCGAAAATGTCGAGCCCCGGGTTTGGCTATATGAGGTTTCCGGTAAGCAAGTCCTGCTGCAGTGGTTTAGCTACAGGAAAGCCAACCGGGCACGTCCGATCATCGGCGACCGGCGCACGCCGTCGCCGCTCGGCGATATTCAACCCGATCGTTGGCTCGCCGAATATACAACAGAGCTAATGAACCTCCTGAATGTGCTGGGCTGCCTGGCGGACCTTGAGCCGGCCCAAGCTGCATCGCTGGAAAAGATCTGTATGGGTCCGACAATCTCTGCGGAGGAGTTACGGACTGCGGGCGCATTTGAAATTCCCGCCCGGCCGAAACTTGGCATAGCGCGGGCGGCGGACCCCGGGCTATTTGATGCCGTCGGAATGTGAGACGCGAGACCGCCGGCCGAGTGGGCTGAATCAGTACCGACTGTCCTGCATGCACATGCAGCGGCTGTCACTCATTTGACTCAATACTTCGCGCCATGGTAAAGTCCGCTCCAAAGGAGTGACGACATGCTACGAGAACTGGCGGTTGTGGCCTGCCTGCTGAGTATCCCCGCGTTCGGCGCGACCAGCGACCTGACGCTCAACGGATCCGCGAAAATCGTGACCGGGCCCCAGGGCGCACCCGTGCTCTGGCTTACGCCCGCACAGCAAAGCCAGGCCGGTTCGGCCTTCACTACGAACGGCGTCGTATTCAATTCCACGTACACGTTCAGCACATTCTTCCAGTTCCAGATGACGGACGCGGGCTATTATGGCGCCTCCGATGGGATGACCTTTACGCTCCAGACCGAGAGCGCCACTGCCCTGGGGGCCAACGGCGGCGGTTTGGGCTACCAGGGCATCACGCCAAGCGTTGCCGTGGAATTCAATACCTGGCAAAACGGCCCGTTTGATATCAACGATAACGACGTGGCGGTCCTCACGAACGGCAGCATCACCGGTCTTGGCCCGCAAACGCCCTATGGGGTTACAAACTGCCAGCCTACCGGTGCGTTCGGTTGCATGTCCAATGGGGATCTGTGGTCGGTCTGGATCGACTACGACGGCACGAACCTGCATGTGGCCATCGCCGATAATTCCACTACGCGCCCGGCGGATCTTTTGAGCTACCCGATCGACATCCCCAGCATTCTGGGGCAAAGCTCCGCCTTCATTGGATTTACCGCCGGCACTGGCGCTGGTTATGAGAACCACTACATCGCAAATTGGCAGTTTCGCTAGACCGAAGCGCTTTTGTGAAACTCCGCGGTGGCGGGCAGCGTGAAAAAGAAGGTCGACCCTTTGCCTGCTTCGGATTCGACCCAGATCCGGCCGCCATATCGCTCAACAAGCCGCTTGCACGTGGCCAGTCCGATACCGCTGCCAGGATACTGCTGCCCGTGCAGCCGTTTAAAAAGCTCAAAAATTTGGGTCTGGTACTGTGGGGCAATGCCTTGACCGTTGTCGGAAATCGAAAAAAGCCATTCCTTGCCCGACTCCCGCGCCGCGATGTGCACGAGCGGGACTTCCTGCCGGCGATATTTGAGGGCATTGCCGATCAGGTTCTGGATGAGTTGCTCGAGATGCGTTCTGTCGCCCATGATGGCGGGAAGCGGATCATGCGTGACCACGGCCTTGTTTTCTTCGATAGAGCCATTTAGATTGCCGATAGCACTCGCCAGAACTTCTTCCATGCGAAGGACGCTCAGGGGTCTATGGGTGACTTCTCCAGCTTTGGAGTAATCCAGAAGGGCGTCGATCAGCAGACCCATCCGCTCGGCGGCCGCCACGATGAATTGCAAACACTCGGCGCTCTTCGTATCGATCTGCAAGCGACTGCGGAGTTGGACAAGCTGCGTGTAAGCGGTGATCGTTCGCAGAGGTTCCCGAAGATCATGAGAGGCCGCGTAGGCGAAATGCTGGAGTTCGGCATTCGTACGTTCCAGCAATTCGGAATGCCGCGCGATTTCCGCGGCAGCCTTCTTCTCCAGGAGTTCGGCGCCGCGTCTCTGGGTAACATCGCGAAATACCAGTACCGCGCCGGTGACCCTCCCATTCGCGGAACGGATGGGAGCGGCACTGTCGTCAATCGAAATGCGGCGGCCATCCTTAGCGGTGAGCGTGGTGCGA
>Ga0209333_1000792_pt1 | contig 16533 bp, 14 predicted proteins | sample BlaSpr_A8_OM2_O3_FD_187982 | JGI IMG/M metagenome (GOLD analysis project Ga0209333, IMG submission 187982) | Forest soil microbial communities from Thunder Bay, Ontario, Canada - Black Spruce, Ontario site 2_A8_OM2_O3 (SPAdes) (version 2) | ecosystem: Environmental > Terrestrial > Soil > Boreal... | reverse complement strand
GGCATTGGCGTGGCCGCCGCGTTCGAGTTGACGCGCTTCTTGTCGGGCATGCTCTACGGAGTCGCCACGACCGATCCGCTGGTGTTCGCCGGCGTGCCGCTGCTGCTGATCGCAGTCTCGTTGCTGGCCAGTTATGTCCCGGCGCGCAAGGCCACCCGCATCGATCCGCTGGCCGCGCTGAGATATGAGTAGCTGAGCCGCGCGCGCATGCGAGCGATTACTGCGTCACTGTAATCGTCACGGCACTGCCGTTCCAATAATAGTCGTACGTCCAGCCGGAGTTGAATACTCCGATCGCGACGTTGTACACTCCCGCCGGGATGCTTCCGTTGGGCGTCCAGCTATATGCGTATGGCTGGCTCTGGCCCGCACTGAAATTCTGGCCGCTCCAGTAGGTGGTAGCTACGGCGGCGCCAGTCTGATTGAAGATCTGCAGCTCCACATAGGCATTGGTGAGACCCGCGGATCCGGTCTCGGTGACGGTGGCTGAGATATTGGAAGCGGACCCGACCGCGACCGTAGATGGTGTGGCCGTTGCCGACGAAGTGAAAATAGTCGACGAGTTGACCGTGATGGTGCCTGCCACAGCGTTCCAATTCCATCGCTGCCATGTCGAGCTGAACACCCCGATTTCCACTGTATAAGTTCCCGACAGCGCCGGCTGCAAGGTAAGCGCATAACTATGCGAATGGCCGTCCATGAAATTCTGTCCCGTGAAATCCTGCGACGCCGCTGTATCGCCGTTGGGATCGATCGCCAGAACCTGCACAATCCCGTTAGTCAGCGAGCGGGCTGTGCAGGTGACCGTCCCGGTGACCGTGGTACTGGAGCCTTGTGTCACAGGGTTTGGCGACGCGGTGGCCGACGATGTGAACGTGGGTGGCGCAATCGGCGTGGCCGCCAGTGGCGCGGAATTGGGGCTTACGCCCTCCGAGTTCGTCCCCGACACGACATAATAATAGATAGTTCCGTTCGTCAGGCCCGTATCCTTGAAGCTGGTGGGCGACGGGCTGGTGACCGTACCTACTTGAGAGTAGGTACCGCTGATGGTCCCACGGCTGACGGTGTAGCTGGTCGCTCCCCCAGCCGCCTGCCATGTCAGAAATACAGTGCCGTTGCCGACAGTCGCAGCTAGGCCTGTAGGCGCCGATGGCGGCGAGATCGTCTTGCCTCGCGGGATTACGAACAGCGTGATACTCTGCGACGGGAGCGTGGCGGTCATCGAATTGTTGACGATGGCCACGCTGCCGAGCGCCGTGATGGTGTTCTGGGTAGCCGAAGCGATCTGCCATGCCTCCGCTGTGCCAGTGGTTGCAAAGTTCGCCAGGCTGACGGATACGGGTGTGCTACCCTGTTGCTTGTTGATCGCCATCACGGTCAGCGCGTGGTCGGTGGAACGCAGCGCCGCAAACGCCGAGAGATAGTCCGGATCGGCGACCCCGGCGTAGACACTGGTGTTGCCGAACGTGGAGGCATGGCCGTCGTAGTTGCGGTAAATCTGCATGGATAAATAGGTCGGCGACGGGTTAACCGGAACCGTCCATCGCGTCGCCATATCCAGGCCCTGCCGCCCGAAGATTCCCAGGACATCCGCCTGCGTAGTCGCCCCGTTCAGGTTAGGCTCATCGCCCCAGTTATATTCCGTGATGGCCGTCTTCAATCCGGGGTAATACTGCTTGACCCAGATCCGCAAGCTAGGAATCAGGTCGACGATTCCGCCATTGATCCCGACCGTGGCGATCCAGGATTGGTCCACATAATTCGGGTCCCATAGCGAACGCGTGGACTGATTGCGAATGAGCTGCGCCGCCAGTGAATCGTTGTTGCCGTACGACCCGTCCTGTGGATAGTAGTGTACGCTCAGTACGTCGAGAAGCTGCGTTCCGGTGCTCTGTTGGTAACCCGCGAGCTGCTGCATCAGCCACGGATAGTAGTAGGTATTATTGTGAGTCGCATAGTCGGACCCGGGACCTGTGCCGTTCTGCTGGTCGAAACCGCTGTAGAAGAGCGCCAGCCAGCCCCATTCCTCCGGGCCGACGATCGTCGCGGTTGGGTCCAGCGCGCGCACGGTTCCGGCGTAGTTTACGTAATCGTTGTAGATTTGGCTATAGTCCGCGCCAATGGGGGCCACGTCGCGGTGCGTACTGAACCATATCGAAGGCTCATTATCCATCAGGTAGTATTCCAGGCCTCCGTCGGCGGCCAGCCCCCAGGTGCTCACCAGATGCTGCACCCATCCCTGCTGGATGGACGGACTGTTCGGCGTGCTGGCATCGGCCGGATTATTTCCCGTGATGTACGGATTGCCTGGCGCCGTGCCGATGCCGTTTCCAGCGTCCGGATTGTAGGGATCCCATCCGGTCTGCGGCCCGTACTTGGCGATCGAAAAGGACCAAACAGTCGACCGGCTTGGGCCCAGGCTTCCGATGTAATCGATCATTGGTATGGTCAGCATGGGCTGCGCGCTTACGTTGGCGGCCCGCGTGGTGGCGATGAAATTGTCGCCGCGGTAGCCGGGCGTCGAAACCGAATCGGCGATGCTTTCGAAGTACCAATCCGCGCCGCGATTGTCTGAATTGAGTTGCCAGTTATAGCTGGTTTCGGAATCGCCCCCGCTCCGGTTGAGAGGAGCGTTCAACGCAACCAGGTCGCTGGTGGCGGCAAAAGCCACGCCGTAGATGTCGGGATTGATCGCGTGGCGGTTCGCTTCCGCGTCTACTGCGACGTAAGTGGCCGGATTCTGAGCCAGGATTTGCGAGGCGCCCATTAGTAGAACCGCAATGAGGGCCGCGCGCGATAGCCAAGAGCTAGTTAACACGTAGTTCACCCATCTCGCACAATGCCGCACTGTACTCCGCGTTCGCGGGACTGTCAATACTCCTGTAGGTTATAGAATGTTCGAAACAGTCCACTGTGGCGCCGGGGTCACTCGCCCAGCAGGAAGCTGTGATAACGGCCCATCCAATAGGGCAGAAGGAATGCCGCGCCATCGTCTTCGCCGCGGCCATCCGAGCCGCCATCGATATCGAATGGATTGGAATTCCATTTCATAACCGGCCGTTCGTCGGGAGGCAATAGATTGACGGCCTGCCGCCGTTGAAACCGATCGGCCACGGAGTCCATAATTACCTCCTTACGATTGGAATTCACGACTGTCCATTCAATAGTATCGACCGGCATACAGTAGAGCGTCCGGGCGGCGCTCGCCATATCCACGGACGCATTTGGCTGCGCCGTTGCGTAAACGAAATCCCAAAGTGGATTCTGTTCCCGGGCTATGTTTTCCCACCATCCGTCCAAAGCTGGCCGGTAATAGCGGCCTAACAAGTTCTTGTCCGTTTCATATCGGAAAAGGTTATAGAAAGACAGCATCGCCAGCTCTTCGTCGGAGTAATTGATTTCTGAGCGCAATTCCTTGTAACGTGTGGCGAGCCTGGCGTACCCCAAATCCATCGCTACCTTCCTGTATTCCTGCGCGTAACGCGCATTTCCAGTGATGTGCTTGGCGGTTTTCAGGAAGCTGAGCAGTTCCATGCTGTTCAAGGCGCTGTCGCCGGGCTCCTGCTGGAAGTAAGCCCGCGACCACCGGCCCCAAGTGGTGGGCCTGCCGTTTAGGCCAATCAGATAATAACCATGATCGACGATGTGATCCATGATCCTCGCGGTTGTCTCCGCGATGCGCCGCTTCAGGGCCGCGTCGGGCAGCAAATCCGTAGCCACGCCGTACAAAAAGAAGTGCCCCACGATTTCATCGGAGCTGGTGTCGCCTTTCCAGTAATACTGGCCGTCCGATGTCCAATGCCATTCTCCGCCCTCCGGCATGGGTTCCCCTTGGCGGATGTACGACCGCGCCGGGAAGCCGCGTTTGCCGGCGACTTCCTCCAGGAAAAGCACCGCTTCGGTCGACCTTGTAGCGTTCGCCAGCGCTTCGGGCGAATGGGTTACTGCGTAACGGAAGCATTCCGCTGCGGCGTACATGGACGTCCACAAGCCGTCATTGTCGTCGTCCCGCATCTGGTTCGTCGAGACATCCCCCGGCACCCGCAAGTTCGATGGCGACACCAGACCGTGCCGGTCATGCCGGGCGTGTATGCGCTCTTCAAAGAGCGCCGCCTTCGCGGCCAAGGTCATCGTTCGCAGTTCGATGTGCGACACTCCCGTCCTGGTGCGCACCCACATACCGGCGGCCTCGTCTGCTGCGAGTTGCAGCACTTCGTCGTCCGGCAGGTATCGCTTTCCGGCGAAGTATTGATTGCGGTCGCGCGGCGGCGCTTTTGGATCGATGCGATTCACTCCGTTTGCCGAACCGGACCAAACTGCGCCATCGGATGCTACCGCACGGAGCCGTGCGCCGGATCTGTTCAGCGTGGGCGCGACCCGCGGATCATCCAGCGAGTAGAAGGTTCGAAACTTCTGCGGCCGCGCGGTCAGCCGGACTGGCTCCGCGCCTTGGCACATCGCCGCGAGGGCCATCAAGCCCAGTGCCTTGTATCGCAGCCCCCTCACGGCGTTTTCAGATATTTGTCAAACCAGTTCAACTCTTCCCATAGCACGTGCTCAATGGATTCGCGCCCTCCGTAACCATGCGACTCCAACGGCAGCAGCACCAGCCGGACAGTTCCGCCGTTGCCGCGGATCGCCTGATACATCCGCTCGGATTGGATTGGGAAGGTGCCGGTATTGTTATCCGCCTCGCCGTGTATGAGTAAGATGGGTGTCTTGATCTTGTCGGCCAGCAGGAATGGCGACATCCTCAGATAGATATCCTGCGCCTCCCAAAGTGTGCGGCGCTCGGTTTGAAATCCGAACGGTGTGAGCGTGCGGTTGTAAGCGCCGCTCTCGGCCACGCCCGCGTGGAACAGGTCGGAATGCGCCAACAGATTGGCGGTCATGAAGGCGCCGTAGCTGTGCCCTCCCACTCCCACGCGCTCCCGATCCGTGACACCCATCTCGACCGCCTTGTCTATAGCCGCCTTGGCGTCCATCACAATTTGCTGGACATAGGTGTTGTTGACCGTCTCAGGATCGCCGATCACCGGCATGGCCGCGTTATCCAGAACGGCATACCCGTGCAGCAGGAACAGCAGGTGCAGACCCGCGCCGGTGAACTGCGTGAAGCGGTCCGTGGAGCCACTTACTTGCCCCGCCGTATCGGCATCGTTATATTCCAGCGGATAGGCCCACAACAGAGTAGGCAGCCGCGTACCATCCTTATGGTTCGGGGGCAAATACAGCGTAAAAGACAAGGGCACGCCGTCCTCCCGCTTGTAACTTACGATCTGTTTGCGGATCCCGCGCACCTGCGGCGTAGGGTCCGCCGTTTGAGTAAGTGGCGTCAGCGACTCACCCGCCCGAATGTAGTAGTTCGGGAACTCGGCCGGGCTTTCGCGCCTGGTCAATAGCCGCGCGCCGCTATCGTCCAAAACGGCCACCACGGTTTCATAACTGCCGTTGGCGGACTGAAACAGGCGTTCGGATTTCTGTGTCGCCAGATTGTAGCGGTCTAAGAAGGGATGATCGCCCGCCGGACTGGCGCCTTCCGCCGTCAGATAGATGTCGTCTCCGTGTTGCAGGATAGCCTGCTCCCCGTTCGGGAGACGCGCCATCACGGGACGGCCGGGGTCGCGATAGCGGTCCTGCACATTGCGGCTGAAGATCAAGCGGCCTTCCCCGTTGGGCGCGTTCCAGCCGATCTCTATAGTGCGCGCCCAGCGCTTGTTGCGCTCGTAATCGGTGACCAGGGCTCTGCCGCCCTTCGACAGCGGTTCCAGACCCGTGAAACGCTCGACCGTTTCGAAGACTTCGCGGGGCTGCGACTGAAACGGCGCGGCCAGCGTCAGAATGCGGTCGCGATGCGGCGCCTTTTCCTTGGGATTGCCTCCATCGAGGGCTTCCACCCAGACGAGCGCGGCAGGTTCGTCCGGACGCCACTGACACGCGCGCCGACCGGTGCGCACGCCCTGCACCGGGATACGGTCGGCCAGCGGGAGGTCCGCAACCTGGTAAATCGCCTTACCGGAGTTGTCCCAGACTTCGACCATCTCCGGAAAGAGCGACGCGGGATGCAGGTAGGAGTACGGCCGGTGTACGCGGGCGACCAGTAGGTTGCGCCCATCCGGCGACGGCTCCACGGTTTCGAAAACGCCCGGTTTTCCGGTGGACGCGATCTTGCCCGTTGACACGTCCAGATATTCAAGCTGGGCGGTCGCATAGTAATCGAACAGATCCTCGTCGCGGGGCGTGCTCAGCATATCCTCATAAGTGACGATGGGGCCCGAGCGGCCGGAACTCTCCTGCACATGCGGGCCCGTGGGCGCGGCGGATTCGGCCGGCGGATCGCCGCGGTGTTCGGGAACCGCGCGCAGTAGCAGGGTGCGGTTATCCGATAGCCAAACGATCGGTGAACCCATCACGGCATTCAAGCGCACACCGGGGATGAGCCGCGTCCGGCCGGTGGCGGTGGTCCCGACCCGGAGTTCGATCGCGCCGGCGGTCGTGTTGGTGAAGGCGAACTGTTTGCCGTCTGGGCTCCAGACCGGCGCACCCAGCTTCGCGCCATCAGGGGACGCGACCGGAATATCGGCCGCATCCGACAGCCGCTTGATGGTGTACGCGGTACTGTAAAGAGGCAGGTGCGGACCGTTTGTGCGGATGTCGATGCGCAGCCCCGCCAGACGCAACATGGGTTGCGCCACTTCGGCGATGGGCGGGTAGCGCAGAGGCTGCATCAGAAGGGCGTAATCGCGCGATGGACTTACGGAGATCGCCGGCGGAGGCGGCGCGTTCAGAACATTCAGAATCTCCTGCGGCGGCTTTTGGTAGGTCAGGTCGGCCGGCATGGCCAGCGCGGCTGCCAACCCGAAAGTTGCGGTGACGCGGGTTCGCATATTCTGCCATTCTACGTTAATGAGCCGAGTGCCGACCGGCGCTGCCGATATCGCGTCGCAATATGTTGGCCGCTGATGAACGCGGATAAGCTCGAATTCTGTCTGCGGAGCCGCCGGTCAATAGCCCAGCAGGGGCGCCAGCCTCGCAAGCACTTCGTCCAGCAGATCAATCGGGCAGCGCCCCAGTTTCTCCGCCCGTCGTACCTTCCAGTCCACGCTCTTGACCTGATCCACCAAAACCGCGCCTGCCACGCCATGGCCGCTGGGAATAGGCACTTCGAACGGATAGCCCTTCACCTGGTTGGTAATTGGACAAACCAGCGCCAATCCCGACCTTTGGTTATAGATCTTCGGACTGAGCACCAGTGCCGGCCGCCGCCCAGCTTGCTCGTGTCCCGCCTGGGGATCGAACGTCAGCCAGATGAGATCGCCGCCGGCCGGAACGTAGCTCGATATCACCACGATTCCTGGCCCGCTGGCGGTCCCCAATCCGTTTCCGAGTGCCGATTCTTCGCTGTGATCCGCGATACCAGCTGCCGCAACTCATATTTCCGGCGGGCCGGGCGCAAAAGGATGGCGCCATCGGTTGCAAGATCGAGCGTCAGCCGGTCGCCTTCGGCGAGGCGGGCCTCTTTCGCCAACGCCAGTGGGATCCGCACCGCCAAACTGTTTCCCCACTTGGAAACCTTCGTATCGTTGGTCATCCGTATCTACATGGAATATACATCGTTTGGCGCTTTGCAGTCAAATCGGCGAGCAACACCCAAACCAACTCCCGGATCTTCAGTAGAATCGGCATGTTGGCCGGTAGACGCGCGGCAACTGGGTCGGCGTTTGTTTTCACGGGGCCTTGAATCTTTTCCCGCAACCGCCGGCCCCTATAAACCATCCATGTACTAAGAGTTACAATGATCAGCGGAATCATCGGACCTCGAACTCACCTTTGCGCTGGCGCCCTGCTGGCTGTGCTGCCGCTGTTGGCGGCCTCCGTGGCGGACCTCGATCAAGCCCGCAAACGCTACCAGCTCACGGACTACGATGCATCGCTCAAGATCCTGGACGCGATTCAATCCAAGGACGCCCCCGTCTTCGAATTGATCGGCCGGAACTACTACATGCAAGGCGAGTACAAGAAAGCCACTGAGATTCTGGAGAAAGCCGTGGCGGCCGAACCGGCCAAGTCCGAATATGAGCTATGGTTGGGCCGGGCATACGGCAGGCGCGCGGAGACGGCCAGCCCCTTCACTGCGCCGGCGAATGCCAAGAAGGCGCGGGAACACTTTGAGAAGGCTGTGCAACTGGACCCGCGCAACCTGGACGCCCTCAGCGACCTGTTCGAGTACTACCTGGAAGCGCCCGGTTTCCTGGGTGGCGGATTGGACAAGGCCGTGGGCGTTTCGGATCGAATTTCGGCCATCGACCCCGCCGAGGGGCAATGGGCGGAGGCCCGCCTGGCCGAGAAGAAGAAGGAATTCGGCGCCGCCGAGGAGCATCTGCAGCGCGCCGCGGAGATGGCGCCGCACGAAGCCAAGCGGCTGATCGACTTGGCCAGGTTCCTGGCGAAGCAAGGGCGCTATCAGGAAAGCGATCAGAGTTTCAGCAAGGCTGAAAAGATCGCTCCCAATAGCCCGCAGGTGATGTACGCGCGAGCGGACACTTACATCGAGCAAGGCCGCAATCTGGCCGCTGCGCGCAAGCTGCTGCAGCGCTACCTGCAAGCCCAATTGTCGCCCGACGATCCGCCGCGCGCCGAAGCTGAAAAACTCCTGAAAAAGGCGTCCGGCGGTTAGCCCATGTTCCTGGGCGAAGCCTTCGATTTCAGCCTCAAGGCGCTTAGGGCGAATCCGGTTCGCTCGGCCCTCACCGGACTGGGCATGGTCATCGGCACCGCTTCCGTCATTCTGGTCGTCACCATTTCTCTCACCAGCCGCGATTACATCCTGGAACAGATTGAAGGCGTCGGATCGAACATGATCTTCGCCTATTACGAGGCCGGCAACCAGAACGCCGCGCAGGCCGACGCCGATTTCGTAAAGATGGCCGACGTAGATGCCGTACGCGAGCGGCTGGCGGATCGCATCGTCGCCGCCACCGGCATCTCCACCAGCTTCGACCGCATGTTGATTGGCGGCAAGGAGCGCGACGTACGCATCAATGGCTCCGATCCGGATTACAAGACGGTGCGGAACCTGATCGTCACGTCGGGGCGATTCCTGGATGCCGGCGATGTGGCTCTGCGCCAGAAAGTCGCCATGCTGACCGACAAACTGGCGGAGCGGCTTTACGGCACGCGCACCGGCGCCATGGGCCAGATCGTTAAGGTACATGGGTTGCAGTTCACCGTGATCGGCACGTTCAAAGAGCGGGTCGAGAGCTTCGGCCAATCGGAATTGACGCAGGATACCATGCTGATTCCGTTTACGGTACTGCGGTATTTCACGCCGGTGGAGCGCATCGACCCGATGTATGTGGAGGTCAGGGCGCCCGGCGATGTCGAGGCGGTGACCGAATCGGTGAAGCAAATTCTGGAGGCGCGGCACAGGCAGGGGGCCAGCTATCACGTGGAGAATCTGACGGCGATTCTAAACGCGGCCAAAAGCATCGCGCTGATTTTGAGCCTGGTGCTGGTACTGGTTTCCGCCATCGCACTGGCGATTTCCGGAATCGGCATCATGAACATCATGCTGGTTACGGTGACCGAGCGCACCCGCGAGATCGGACTGCGCATGGCGGTGGGCGCCTCGCGCCGCGAGATCCTGATCCAGTTCCTCACCGAGGCCGTGCTGGTGAGCCTGTCCGGCGGTAGCATCGGGATTTTGGTGGGCGTGGCGATTCCGTTGAGCGTGCAGTTTTTCGTGGACAACGTGCGGATTCCGATCTCCACTGTGGCCATCGCGATCGCGTTCGGCGTGTCGATGATGGTGGGGCTGGTTTTTGGAATATTGCCGGCGAACCGCGCGGCGAAGCTGAACCCCACCGAGGCCCTGCGCTATGAATAAGGATGCGACCGCATACCGTGCTACCATGGTCGGGAATCCGTTCAGGATGCGATCGGTTTGGGCCCGCAGCGACGAACAGATCCCTCCACAAAAGCGAAAGATAGGAGCAGACGCACAGACATGAAGATTGGAGTGTTGGGTGGCGACGGTTATTGCGGCTGGGCCACGGCCCTTTACTTGTCGGCGAAAGGACATGAAGTTGCGATTGTCGATAATTTCTCGCGCCGCCAATGGGACCATGAGCTGGGCGTGGAAACCCTGACTCCAATCCGCCCGCTGGCGGAGAGATTGAAGGTCTGGCGCCAGCACACCGGACGGAACATCGAGTTGTTTACGGGCGATGTGACCGAATACGACTTTCTCGCTTCCACGATTCAATCTTTTGAGCCCGAGGCCTTGATCCATTTCGCGGAACAGCGTTCTGCGCCCTATTCCATGATCGACCGCAAACACGCAGCCTTCACCCAGGTCAACAATGTGGTGGGCACTCTGAACCTGCTGTTTGCGCTGCGGGAGTACCAGCCCGAGTGCCACCTCGTAAAGCTCGGAACCATGGGCGAGTACGGTACGCCCAACATCGATATCGAGGAGGGCTACATCGATATTGAACACAACGGACGGCGCGACTTGCTGCCGTTCCCCAAGCAGCCCGGCTCTTTCTATCACCTCTCCAAGGTCCACGACAGCCACAACATCATGTTTTGCTGCCGGATTTGGGGGCTGCGCGCCACGGATCTGAACCAGGGCGTGGTCTATGGGACGATCACCGACGAGGTGGCCATCGACGAGGCGCTGATCAACCGCTTCGATTACGACGAGGTTTTTGGCACGGTGCTGAACCGGTTCTGCGTGCAGGCCGCCGTGGGATATCCGCTGACCGTGTACGGCAAGGGCGGCCAGACGCGCGGGTATCTGGATCTGCGCGATACGGTGCGCTGCGTGGAACTGGCTTGCCTGACGCCCGCCAAGCCGGGCGAGTGCCGCGTGTTCAACCAATTCACGGAGCAGTTCAAGGTGATGGAACTGGCGCGCATGGTGCAAGTGGCCGGAAAGAAGATGGGCCTAACGGTGGACATCGAGCACCTGCCTGCGCCGCGCGTGGAAGCCGAGGAACATTATTACAACGCCAAGCACTCCAAGTTGATCGATCTGGGCCTGCAGCCGCACCTTTTGTCCGAGTCGCTGCTGGATTCGCTGATGAACATCGCGGTGAAGTACCGGGATCGCATCGACGAGTCTTTCTTCTTGCCGCAAGTGAATTGGCGGAACGCGCGCAACGACCGCAAGCGCAACCAGCGCCGCGTCGCGACGTTTTCATAGGGCGGCCGATCCTGCCCGTAGCCGCCTTTCAGGCGGCCAGACCCGGCTGTTAATTGGTACTCCGGGAATCGCCGCAAACTTACCGCTTGAGCCATTGATGACGCCCCACAGAGACCTTCATCTTAAGACCTACTTATTGATTGCCCTGATGACGATTGCCGGCCCGCTGGGCAATGTCCTGCTCGGCAACGGCATGAAGCATATCGGGGGCCTTTCTGTTTGGCCCCTCTCGGACCTGTTGCACACCGGTCTGAAAATCTTTGCATCCGGGTCGGTTTGGTTGGGAATTGCGTCGCTCATCGCATTTTTCGTGGCGTATATGCTAGCGCTTTCTTTGGCGGATTATAGTTTCGTACAACCTGCCTCTTCTCTTGCTTACGGTGTGGTTGCGCTGCTCGGACACCTGATGCTGGGCGAACGTATCTCTCCCTTGCGTTGGGCCGGTATCGCCGTTATTTGCTTGGGAGTCTTCGTCGTCGGCCGCACGAATCCTCGAACCACGGAGCGAGTCTAGATTGCCGCATTATGTTCTGTTCGCGCTCATCGTTGTCGCGGGAACCGGCGGCGAACTGTGTGTCTCCCGCGCGATGAAGGATGTCGGTGAGGTCCCTAGTTTTCGTCCGGCCGATATCGTCAATGTAATCCTGCGGGCTTTGCGCGTCCCCTGGATGTGGCTGGGGCTCGGCATGATGGCAGCAGCCTTTTTCGCTTTGCTGGGCGCCCTGGCCATTTACAACGTGAGTTTCGTGGTTCCGGTAACGGCGCTGAGCTACGTTGCCGGCGCTGTGGGGGGCGTGACCTTCTTGCGCGAGCGCGTAAGCTCTCATCGCTGGCTCGGAGTTCTGCTGGTTGCGATAGGCGTCACGCTCGTGTTTTTGGGCACGAACTAACGGACCGGCGCCTCACTTCTACCGGCGGCCCTCACGCCGCTGTGCCACGGCTACGCCCCGCGGCGTCGAAAGCAGGACGGCGGAAATGAGGCCTTCTTCTTCCAGCCGCAGGACAGCCTCGCGCACGATCTTGAAGTGCGAGCTGGCATCGTGGATTACCAGCAGGCCGCGCGGGTCCAACTGCGGCAGCAACCGGCGTATCTCCGCTTCGCGGTTCGCCATATGGCTGTCGCTGTATAGCAGGTCGATGGTTCCCTCGATTTGGGTCTCCAGGCTCGACTCCAGCCGCGACTCGATCCAGGCGGCCAACCCGGAAGCCGCGAAGCGTTCCGCGGCTCTGGCGCGAATGGCTGAATCGGACTCGATTGTGATGACCTTGCCGAAACCGTTCTCCTGCAGACCTTCCGCGAGCTTTACCGTGCCATGACCGAGAAATGTGCCGGTCTCGACCACCAGCTTCGGCTTCAGGGTTGTGACCAGCCTCTTCAAGAATTCCAGTACCTCCACTTCCGTAGTTTGCGAGTCGAGCATTCTCCACAACTCCGGCCGCGGACATTCAGGAGTGGCGGGTGTGTATTCGGGCTGCGTGAACTGCTCATCCGCGCCGACGCGCTCCAGAATCCGCAACCCTTCGTACTTCTTCATGAACGGCGGAACAACGGCGGCAACCACGGCGCCGCCCGCCAGCAGCAAGGAAAGTGCAAACAGGACTGCGCGGATCGTCTGGGTTTGCCCAGCATGCGGAACGGCGGCGAGCAGGATTCCTGCGGCGCCGGCAAAAATGAGCCATTCCGCAAACAGCAGCCCAATTGGGCGCTGAAACTGAATCTGCTTGCGGCCTTCGGTCCAAAAAACCGGGAAAAAGACGAGGCAGAGTGCCATACCCAGCAGTATCGGGGAGCGCAGGGGCAATATGCCGCGGGCCACGGCTTCAGGGTACAGGCTCGCTACCGCCGCCGCCGCAAATCCAGCCGTCAACGCGGGAGGCAGGAGGTCCAGGATTGCCAGCGCGGGCAGCCGGAATAAACCGGTTGGAGCAAGCCGCCTGCGTCGGCAATCCAGCGCCAAAATCGAGAGAAAAGTGCCGGCTCCAACCAGGGCGGCCACAACGAACCACGATAAACCCATGCAGCCTTAAGCATAATCCCGGTACCTCGCGGTGTGCCAGCGCACAACGGGGCAGCGGACGCGCGATGTTGATTCTGAGGGTGGCCGGGCTGGATCGGCTGCGGCCACCATCGGACTCAAGTGACAACCATCCGGTCTGTCCGGAAGCCATCGCTTAATTGTACTGATATGAGATATTAGTGTTGGCGTCGTCCTGAAAGACAAGATAGAGCTGATTTGATGCGGTGTCTACCGTTAAGGAAGGCGTCCAGCGCATCTGAGTCGACATCGTGGTTGGCCCCGACCACGACGACCCGTTGCTGCTGTAGGCGTATTTGAGATACTGCGACGACTGGTAATCCTGACCGAAGGCGTAGAGGTACCCGCCGTATTGGACGAGGCCTAACGAGGCATAACCGCCGCTGTGGTTGCTGTTCCCCCACACAATGTTGGACACCTCATTAAAGTTGAGCGTAAATATATCTCCAACGTATGCCACGCTAGGGGCTCCTGCGGCTTTGAGAAACCCAAGATACGGCGCACCGTTGTAGAGCGCGAGTGCCGGGCGGCTCTCCGTCGGGTACGGCGATACCCGCTCGGAATATACTGGGCTCTCGCCAGGGATCACACTGTATGAATAGACATAATTGTTGGTTCCAACGAGCACGAAGTAGGTCGGTCCACTAGGGGCGTTCGCCGGCGTCGGCACGAATAGCGAGTTAAACCCAGACGAGCCAGTGCCAATGGCATACTTGTCATTGAAGCTGTTCGGCCCACTCGAAGCTGCATACATGGGGGTCTGACTCTCGGTGATGTAGAATAGCAGAGTTTCGCTGCCGGAACAGCTAGCCCCGACATCGGTAATCCCCCCGGTGTATACGGTGATTCCGGTGGACTGGGGGTTGCCGGTCAAGCCCGCGTCTACATAAATCGTGCTATTGCCGTGATTTACGTAGTACATGGCCAGTGACCACCGCAATAAATGATGGTCGGAGACCCTTGGTTGGCGACATTGTCTACCAGTTGGGCCGGCGAAGTGAAATTAATTACTTGAGCATGCGCCTGGAAGCAAAGCGCCGATGCGCAATGACAAGGTGGCCTACCTTCGCCATATACTTGTGAAATACACGTAGATTTAACATATAAGTCCCTCTTAGTGGAAGGTCGTGAGTTTGCTAGATAACGCGCTGTCACGCCATCCCACTAGAGTGTACCCCTAAAGTTCGGGAGTTTGTGAGGTATTTTACAGTAATACGATATTGGAGTATTAAACAGTACATTATCGATTATTTCGGCCGCGCCTTTGGGTGCATCACCGGCAGTTTGCGGCTGACAGCCTTGTCCACAGTCCGCCTGTCAGTGCGAGCCGGTCGCCGATGTCGCGCGTCAGACACTTCGGATTAAACAGCGCACCGGGTGCCGGTTCTGGTTTGATGACCAACGTGCGAGCATGATCCTTATCGGGCAGGGGTCGGATGGTTGGTCGGCGATAGCTTCCCGCCGCTCGCCGCGACCAAGTGCAGCGCTGCCTTGAAGCGCCCATTCAGCAGCAGCACCGTTCGATTCGTGTAGAAGAATATGGAGGCGGCCAATCCTGCCCGTAGCCGCCTTTCAGGCGGCCAGACCCGGCTGTAATTGGTACCCCCGGGAATCGCCGCAAACCTGCCGCTTGAGCCATTGATGACGCCCCACAGAAACCTTCATCTGAAGACCTATTTGTTGATTGCCTCGATGACGATTGCCGGCCCGCTGGGCAATGTCCTGCTCGGCAACGGGATGAAGCATATTGGGGTGCTTTCTGTCTGGCCCCTCTCGGACCTGTTGCACACCGGGCTGAAAATCTTTGCATCCGGGTCGGTTTGGTTGGGAATTGCGTCGCTCATCGCATTTTTCGTAGCTTATATGCTGGCGCTTTCTTTGGCGGATTATAGTTTCGTACAACCTGCCTCTTCTCTTGCTTACGGTGTGGTTGCGCTGCTCGGACACCTGATGCTGGGCGAACGAATCTCTCCCTTGCGCTGGGCCGGTATCGCGGTTATTTGCTTGGGAGTATTTGTGGTCGGCCGCACCAATCCTCGAACCACGGAGCGGGCGTAGATTGCCGCACTACGTACTGTTCGCGCTAATCGTAGTCGGGGGAACTGGCGGCGAATTATGTGTCTCCCGCGCGATGAAGGTTGCCGGTGAGGTCCCTAGTTTTCGTCCGGCCGATATCGTCAATGTAATCGTGCGGGCCTTGCGCGTCCCCTGGATGTGGCTGGGGCTCGGCATGATGGCAGCAGCCTTTTTCGCTTTGCTGGGCGCCCTGGCCATTTACAACGTGAGTTTCGTCGTTCCTGTAACGGCGCTGAGCTACGTTGCCGGCGCTCTTGGAGGCGTAACCTTCCTGCGCGAGCGCGTAAGCTCTCATCGCTGGCTCGGAGTTCTGCTGGTTGCGATAGGCGTCACCCTGGTGTTTTTGGGCACGAACTGACGGGACCGGCGCCTTTGCCGTTCTACTCGCGGCCCGCGCGCCGCTGCGCCACGGCAACACCCCGCGGCGTCGAAAGCAGGACGGCGGAAATGAGACTTTTTTTTCTAGCCGCAGGACAGCCTCGCGCACTATATGGCTGTCGCTGTATATCAGGTCGATCGTTCCCTCGATATGGGTCTCCAGGCTCGACTCCAGCCGCTACTCGATCCAGGCGGCCAAACCGGAACCCGCGAAGCGTTCCGCGGCTCTGGCGCGAATGGCTGAATCGGACTCGATCGTGATGACCTTGCCGAAACCGTTCTCCTGCAGACCTTCCGCGAGCTTTACCGTGCCCTGACCGAGAAGTGTGCCGGTCTCGACCACCAGCTTCGGCTTCACAGTTGTGACCAGCGTCTTCAGGAAATCCAGAACCTCCACTTCAGTAGTTTGCGAGTCAAGCATTCTCCACAACTCCGGTCGTGGACATTCGGGAGTTGGGGGCGTGTACTCGGCCTGGGTGAACTGCTCGTCCGCTGCGACGCGCTCCAGAATCCGCAATCCTTCGTACCTTTTCATGAATGGCGGCACGACGGCGGCAACCAACGCGCCACCCGCAAGCAGCAGGGGAAGCGCAAACAGCACTGCGCGGATGCTGTGCGCCTCGCCGGCAGGCAGAATGGCAGCGAGCAGGACGCCCGCGGCGCCCCCAAAAGGGAGCGCAGGGGCAATATGCCGCGGGCCACGGATTTAGGGTACCAGCTCGCTACCGCCGCCGCCGCAAATCCAGCCGTCAACGCCGGAGGCAGAAGGTCCAGGATTGCCATTTGACAACGGTCTTTTTACCCTTCACACTGTCAGTGCAAACTAAGACGGGCGTT
>Ga0209333_1000791_pt1 | contig 16563 bp, 24 predicted proteins | sample BlaSpr_A8_OM2_O3_FD_187982 | JGI IMG/M metagenome (GOLD analysis project Ga0209333, IMG submission 187982) | Forest soil microbial communities from Thunder Bay, Ontario, Canada - Black Spruce, Ontario site 2_A8_OM2_O3 (SPAdes) (version 2) | ecosystem: Environmental > Terrestrial > Soil > Boreal... | reverse complement strand
GGCCGCCCAGTATTTCCAGTTGCGCGCCGGTCGGCGACACCAGCAGGAGCTCGGTGCCCTGGACGCTGAAATAATTGCCGGTGCCGTTGGAATCCATGTTGGTGAGCTGGACCTCGACGCTGCCCGCGGCGCTGGACACCGTGCCGGTGACGCTGTTCGGAACGGTGATGCACGACGGGTAGATATTCGCCGTATATAGGTTTCCGTTGCCGCCCTCGTCCGGCGTCTTGACTACGTCCGTACTCGTGCACGTCGTGGTGCTGCCCGTGGTCGAACATGAAGTCGAGCACGTGCCTGCCTTTCCAGTAGACGCCATGAGCGCAAACAAGGCGCCCAGGCACAACCACCCAAATCCGCTGATACGCATACTTCTCTTCCCTCCGCGAGATAGCGCATTACAGGTCCCCGGCCCGTAATTTGGCAGCTCGTACCGACAAGCCGAAAACAGTCTACCACATCTTCATTCGATTTTCCCGGCTACGGCGTTGCTCCGTGAAGAATTGTATCGAATGTCACTTGCAAATGGAACCGGAAGGATGATATTCTACACCGGCGCGCCAGGAAAGTGGCGCGAAATTCAAGGAGGCTTCGCGGATGAGCACTGCCTATGTAGGGGAAGTCCGATTGGTCGGTTTTAACTTCGCGCCCGTGGGGTGGGCGTTTTGTAACGGCCAACTCCTCTCAATTTCGGCATACAATGTGTTATACAACCTGATTGGCACCACATATGGCGGAGACGGTCTAAACACCTTCGCCCTCCCCAACCTGCAGGGTCGCATTCCCATCCACCAGGGGTCGGTGGCCGGCGGCGGCGACTATATCATCGGGCAGGTGGGGGGCCTGGAAAGCGTGCCTCTCACAATAAGCCAATACCCCGTTCACAACCACGCCCTGATGGGTTCCTCGAATCCCGGCAACGCCAACAACCCGGGCAACCAAACGGTAGGCAGCGGTCTGAAGGTTTACATAGATGAGACGCCGGCGACCGGCATGAATGCGAGTATGGTGGGGCAGAGCGGTGGCGGGAGCCAGCCCCACGATAACCTGCAGCCGTACCAGGTGCTGAACTGGATCATTTCGCTTTTTGGCGTCTACCCGGCTCAGGGCTGACCGTAAAATAGGGCTGACATGTACATATTGAGACCACAAAAAGAAGGAGAAACAGAATGACGCCGTTCATGGGCCAGCTCATGCTGGCTTCCTGGAATTACACGACCCAGGGCTGGGCGATGTGCAACGGACAGCTCTTGTCGATCAACCAGAATAACGCGCTGTTTGCGCTTCTCGGGACAACCTACGGCGGGGACGGAAGGGTGAATTTCGCGCTTCCGAACCTGCAGGGCCGCACTCCGGTCGGCTTCGGCAACGGTATCAATTTGGGGCAGGTGGGTGGCGAGTGGTTTCACTCTTTGGTCGCGCAAGAGGTGCCCGCCCACACCCACCCGCTGCAGGCCGCGTCGGGAGCGAATGTCACCAAGCCCTCTGGAGCTCTGGTGGCCGGTGGAGGCGCCGCCCTATTCACAGGGGCAGCCAGTCTGGTGGCTATGAACGGCGCCACCATCGGCAATAGCGGAGCGGGCCAGCCCCACGAGAACCGGCAGCCTTTTCTAGTGATGAACTGGTGCATCGCTCTGACGGGAATTTTCCCAACCCAAAACTAAGGTCCGAAATTAGGAGAGAGAGAAAACATGGCCTATCCATTTGTCGGTCAATTATTGCTAGTTGGTTTCAACTTCCCGCCCAGCGGTTGGGCGTTCGCCAACGGTCAGATTCTGTCGCTTTTTCAAAATACGGCGCTGTTTTCACTGCTGGGGACGATGTACGGCGGCGACGGGAAGAGCAACTTCGGCCTGCCCAACCTGCAGGGCAACGTGGCCATCGGTTTCGGGCAAAGTCCCGGCCTGCAATATTACACCCAGGGGGAAAAGGGCGGCGTGCCGGCCGTAACTCTGATTCCTTCCCAAACTCCCATCCATAGCCATACGCCCTATTCCGCGGCCCGCCCCGCCACCCAGTCCACACCGGGAGGCAATGCCTTCGCGGAGTCGACCGCTGGCAACGTCTACTCCACCTCGACGTCGCCGCTTACGCCAATGAGTGCCGCGGCAATTTCCCTTTTCGGGGGAAACCAACCGCACAACAACATCATGCCGTTCGTCGGCTTGAACTGGATCATCGCGCTACAGGGGATCTTTCCGGCGCGTTCATGACGAATATCCGTTAAGTCCTTAGGCCGATTTTTTGGGACTGGCCGCGCGCACGGTTCGCCTTCCATAACATGTCTTTTCTGGCCGTACGCCCCGCCCTACCGCAGGACGAGCCGTTTCTCCACGACTTGTATTTTGCGATTCGCGGCCCGGAATTCGCGCTGGCCCCTTTAACCGAGGCCCAGCGGGCGGCCCTGATCGAGATGCAGTTCCGGACCCAGATGGGCGCCTACGCGGCGATGTACCCGAACTCCTGCTATCACATTGTGCTGCTGGATAGCCGTCCGATAGGGCGGCTATGGGTGGCGCGCCAGGAGGACGGGTACGACTTAGTGGACATCGCCATTCTTCCCGATCTCCGCAGCAAGGGGATCGGCGCAGCCCTGATCCAGCGCTTGCAGGCCGAAGCGCAGCAGGCGAAACTGCCCATCCGCTCCATGGTATTCCGGTTCAATCCGGGTTCGCTACGGTTTCACCAGCGTCTGGGATTTCGGATCGTCCGCGAAGACGCGATGCACTTCCATATGGAGTGGCGCCCGCTCCCCCTGGTGTAGGAACGGCGGTCGGGCGTTCGCTTCAGCAAGCGGTGGCGGAGGCCGCCGTCTTCGCTTGCACGATCGCCTGCGCCCAGCCAGTCGCAACCTCCTCCAGGTACGCCTTTAGCGCATCGTGGCTCGCAAAGCGGAAAAGGCGAACATCCTCGCGGTCCTGCAACTCCTTGCGGAACGTCAGAATTTCCGGATCGGTTTCGTGCGGTGCATCCTTCAGACAGACCACCACCTCTCGCATGGGCATGCAGGCGTCGTCCCGGCATTCGACAGCCAGGTAGAACAGCTTCCGGAACAAGTTCTTCGGTCCCCAATCGTCCTCGAAAACCTGAATGAAGAAGGTGGACCATCGGACATTGTCCGATACGATCGACCGGCTTCCGGCAATTTGCTCGTCCTCCCGGAGGCCAACCGTCACGAGAAGGACCTTGGCGGGCATTGCCGTGGACTCGTTGACCGCGGCAATCGCCTCCTGGCAGGCTTGGCGCTCCCGCCCCAGATCTCCGGGAGCCGAAATGAACACGCGGTGCATGTCAAAGCCGTGGGGCATAGTGAGAACCCAGCATAGCCGAATCGGGTGGATCGCCACAAGTCGTGCGCCCTCCTCGCGCTGCCGCCGGGGGGAGCGCTGTGTCAGCGACCAGTTCCTGCATCGGTGCCCAGGCAAAGCCGGGCCGCGCGCATCCGTCTTGCAGTCGTCGCGTAACAAACGATAGCCTCGCTGTGTTTAGAGTGACGGCGCCCTGCACACCTGCTAGAATTGAGCGCTTATACGCCAACCCTCGAAGTTGGCGCCAGGCGATGACACCAGCCACTGCCAAACCGCTGCCAGCCGCCACGCTGTGCGAGATGCTGCTCCGCCAGAGTCCCGGCTGTGCCTGGTTGCTGAAGCGGGATGGCTCGTTCGAGGCGGCCTATGGCGACGCGCTGCGCGTATTTGGCCGCGCCGCCGCGGAGTTGCAGAAGCTGAGCTTCATCGACCTGATTGCGCCGCCCGCGCGCCGTTCATGGATCGGCCGCCTGGAGCGCCTCTTCACTGGCGAGACGCTCGCCGCGGCAGGCCGGTTTGGCGGGCGCGGCGCATTTTCGATCACCATGTTCCCGGTTCAGTCGGCGGACGGCGAAGTCTCCTTTGCAGGCGGCATCGCCCACGAGATGCCAGAGGGCGATGTTCTCCTGCACACGCTTGAGGCCCTGGAAAGCGATCGCGCCCGGCTGCCCCAGCTTCTGCACGATCGGGTGGGACAGAGTTTGAGCGCCGCCGGCTTGCAACTCGACCTGCTGCGCATGGACCTTGCGGAGAGCGCCCTTCCGGTTCCCCAGCGCATCGGCGAAATCCAGGCCATGCTGGACACCGTCATGGGCTTGGTGAGGGACGTCAACCGCGAGTTGAATCCGGCGATCGCCGAGCGGGCTGGATTGCGTGCGGCTTTGGACCGCCTGGCGGGGCGGCTGCGCACGGATTTCAGCGGGAACGTGAGGGTGTTCGCGGATGCCACGGCGCAACCTTCACCGGAGGCCGCAGCCGCCCTGTACCGCATCGCACAGGAGGCTTCCCGCCATGCGGCGCGGCGCACGGGTTGCTCCGCCATCGAGATATTGCTAAAGTCGTTGCGGAGCGGTCCCGCGCTGGAAATCAGGGATAACGCGCCGGGGCCGGATGCGGCGGATTGGACTTTTCGGGGAGGCTGGCTGGAGCGTTTGGTGATGCAACATTTCGCGGATCGGGCGGGCATCGAGCTGCAAATCGAAAGCGCGCCCGGCAAGGGAACTTTAGTGCGTGCGCTTTGCCGCGCCGAGGCGGGGCAAGAGTAGTTTTCCTGGCGGGTAGGCAATCTTGGACGCTCCAACCCGATTGGGCTACGTATGGCTTACGATATTCTGCTGGTGGACGATCACAAGATGATGCGCGACGGTCTGCGCGCGATTCTGGAACGTAGCTCCGAATTCCGCGTCGTCGGCGAGGCCGGAAGCGGCACGGAAGCAGTACAATTCTGCAAGAAGTCCCGGCCCGATCTCGTGGTCATGGATATCGGCCTGCCCGGAGTGAACGGCATCGAGGCAACCATCGAGATTCTGCGGCACTCGCCGCAAACCCGGGTGGTCATCCTCTCGATTTACGACGATGAGAATTCGGTGGTCAGCGCCATCCGCTCGGGCGCCCGCGCTTTCGTGCTTAAGCGGGCCTCCTCGGGGGATCTGATCGACGCCCTGCGTACGGTGGCCCGCGGCGGGTCGTACCTCAGTTCACAGGTATCCGACAGCCTGCTGACCCGCATCCAGGCCGGCGATCTGCGGACCGCCAGCAGTCAGTCGCCTCTGAACACCCTCTCGCCGCGCGAATTGCAGGTGCTGCGGCTGGTGGCCGAAGGCAAGACCAGCAAGGATATCGCGGTGCTGCTCGACCTGGGTCTGCAAACGGTGCGCGGTTACCGGAAGATGCTTATGAAGAAGCTGGGCGTCAACAATGTGGCCGGCGTCACCCAAATGGCTTTGGCGGCCGGTCTGATGCACTGGAACAAACCCAATGCAAACACCATGGGGTGATTTCCTCGTCTGCGACGCGCATGTGCACTTTTTCTCGCCCGCCTTCTTCGCACGGCTGGCGGGCGAAAGCAGCCAGGGTGCGGTGGGCCCGATCGATGTGGACGAACTGGGCCGCAGGTTGGAATGGCGCATCCCCGCAAGTTGCGAAGATCTCGCGGCAGCCTGGAAACGGAATCTGGATGAATACAGCGTGGCGAAGGCCGCGCTCATCGCCAGCGTTCCGGGAGACGAAGACTCGGTGGCCGCCGCCGTGCGCCTGCATCCTGATCGCTTTTGGGGCTTCTTCATGGTTAATCCAATAGCCTCGGGTGGCGTCGAACGCGTGCAGGAAGCCTTGGCCGGCGGCCTGCTGCAAGGGGTTTGCCTGTTTCCGGCCATGCATCGCTATTCGATTGCGGACCCACACGTACGGCCCGTCTTTGAAGCCGCCGCCGCGCATCCCGGCACTGTCGTTTTCGTGCACTGCGGCGTGCTCACGGTGGGCGTACGGCGGAAGCTGGGACTTCCCTCTCTGTTCGACATGCGCTATTCCAATCCCATCGACCTGCATCCCGTGGCGATGGAGTTCCCCCGCGTGAATTTTGTGATACCGCACTTTGGCGCGGGCTACTTTCGCGAGGCACTCATGCTCTGCGATCTCTGTCCCAACGTGTATCTGGATACTTCCAGCAGTAATAGCTGGATACGCTACCAACCCCAGCGGCTGGATCTGAAAGACGTCTTCCGCAAGGCGCTGGAGGTAGCCGGCCCGCGGCGGCTGTTGTTCGGGTCGGACTCGTCGTTCTTCCCGCGCGGATGGCACGCGCAGATCTTTCAGACGCAGATACATGCGTTGGGCGACATCGAGATCGCCGCGGACCACGCCAGCCTGATTCTAGGCGGCAATCTGGAGCGCTTGTTGGCGCGCTAAGCGGCGGCCTTTGCAACATTCTTATTCATCGCCCCCGGCAGCGCGCACCTACTCGGGAACGGCACGACCGCCGATAACCTGGAAGAGCATTTTCGTCGCAGGCTCGTCTGTGAGGACGGCCTCCCGGCATATGCCGGCCAGCTAAGCCCGGCCCTCCGGCGGCGGGTCTCGCAACGTGTCCAACGATTCCAATACGCGCTCCAGCAACTCATCGGTCTGCGAAACTGTGGTCTGCAGCGTCTCGATGGACCGCGCCTGCGCCGTGAGGCGGCCATCCAATCCCGACATTGCCTTGCCCAGCAGTTCGTCCATCGCGGAGACAATCTGCGCGGTGGATGGCACCTCCGCCAGTTTGGCTTCGTGCGCCTCGGACCGCGCTTCCAGCCGGCTGATCCGGTAATCGTGGGCGCGCACCTGCGCTTTCCACTCCCTGGACAGCCTGTCGAGCGAGCGCCGTGGGGCCGCGGCGTCGTGCGCCTGCCAACGCCGGACGAGCGCACCTGCGGCAAAACCTCCGATCACCACCGCCAATCGCTGAAAGAACATAGTGAGACTGGACACTCCTACCTTAATCGCGGGGAGATGGCGGAGCAAGTACTAAGAATCTCACTGAGGTACTAAGTACATCTAGGATCGCAGCGGTGCATCATAGATGGCAATTCTGTGTAAGACTATTCCTTTAAGCCTTCGCTGGGAAAATTGGAGGGATCGACTCAATTGGCCTCGGGGTTCTTGCAAATCGACTCAGGCTATCATGTACGCCGGCTACAGCAAATGGCGGACGCAGGGGATCCTCTAGTTTCCTGCCAGGAGTTGCAGCGACTGGCTTCCATGCAGCTTCGCACCTCGCGCAATTACTTTCGTCTGGTCGAAGCGGACCGCGATCTTCGCGCCCGCGCCAGGAACGCCCCGAGAAACATCGGCGCAATCCTGGCGGATTCGCTCGAAGCGGAGCGCCAGCGGCTAGGCCGCGAGCTGCATACCGGAGTGGGACAGTCGCTGGCTGGAATCCATGTCCACGCCAGCCTGCTGGAAGAGTCGTTGCGCGACGCGCCCGAGTCTGTGCGCAAGAATCTGAACCGCATCGCGGCGCTGGCCAGTGCCGCCTTGGAACAAGTGCGCGGCGTGTCGCGGCGGCTGTATGTGCCGGCCTGGCAAACGCAATCGCTGGTGGAAGCTTTGCGCGATCTCTGGGAAGCTTCGGGAATATCCGAGAAGTTTGCGGCCACCCTGGATCTGCGCCCGATTTCCGCGGAGCCGCCGCCGGAGATGCGCCGGGCGATTTATTTGGTGGCGCAGGAGGGCATCTCGAACGTCATCCAGCATGCCGATGCCCGCCGCGTGCGTATGTCGCTAAGCGAGGAAGGCGGCCGTATCGCGCTAGAAGTGGCCGACGACGGATCCGGTTTTCGCGCGCCGGCGGACCCCGCCCGGCCGGCGGGTATCGGTTTGCGATCCATGCGCGATTTGGCGCGCCAGTTGGACGGCGACCTGCAGACGCGAAGCACTCCCGAAGGCGCCAAATTGACCATTTCCTTTCCGGTGATCCATGCCTAACTCCAAACCAACGACGGTCGTCATAGCCGAGGATCAAGCCATCATTCGCGAAGGCCTGGTGCTGGTGTGCCAGAGCCGCGAATTGCAGGTTGTCGCGCAGTGCGCCGACGGCCTGACGGCGCTGGAAACTATTCGCTCGCTGAAGCCGGATTTCGCTCTGCTCGACCTGCACATGCCGAAGCTTTCGGGTGTGGAGGTGGTGCGCAAAGTCCGCGAGACGGGCGTGCCTACGCGTTGCATCATCCTGACTATCAGCCGCGAAGAGAGCGCTATCCGGGAAGCTATGAAGGTTGGCGTGGACGGCTACCTGCTAAAGGACGGGCCACCCCGCCATTTGACCGACGCCATCAGCTACATTCGCGACGGCGGCGTGTACGTGTCGCCTCTACTGAAGGTCGCAGGCCTGCTGCCATCCACGCGCGAAGCGCAGGCCGACGACCCCTTGGCGCATCTCAGCCGGCGCGAGCACGATGTGTTTTTCCACCTGGTGAACGGTCTGCGCGCCAAGGAGATTGCCAATCTGCTGGATATCAGCCCCAAGACGGTGGACACCTACCGCGCCAGCCTGATGCGCAAGCTCAACATTCACGATCTGGTGGGGCTGGTCAAATTCGCCATCGAGCACAACCTGACCACGACGAAGTAGGACAGGCCCTAGTGGCCTGGCGGTCAGTACGACCGGGATCCGGTGTGTGCGCGATTTGACTTTTGCCCCCCGGTTTGGGTACTCTAAATAGTTTGAAGCGACGAAGTGGAGACGTGTGTCAATGAGTACTCAGTTCCCTTCCAAGAACGGGATCGAACGCCAGTGGCATGTGCTGGATGCCGAAAATGTAGTGCTCGGCAAACTTGCCAGCAAGGCTGCCATGCTCTTGATGGGCAAGCATAAAGCGATTTTTACTCCGTTCCTGGATACAGGCGATCACGTAGTGGTCGTCAACGCCGCCAAAGTGCGGCTTACCGGCCGGAAAGACGAAAAGAAGGTCTACCGGCATTTCACGGGTTATCCCGGCGGGCTGGTGGAAACCAGTGCACGGCGCGTGCGCGCGACGCGGCCCGCCCGCATGATTGAAGAGGCCATTCAGGGCATGCTTCCCAAGACCAAGCTCGGCAAGCAGATGTACCGCAAGCTGAAGGTCTACGCGGGTGAGAAGCACCCGCATGCGGCGCAGAAGCCCACCGCCATGGCTGTCAATAACGCTATCAATAACGCCGTCAAATAACGAAAGGTTTATTAGTGGCAGCAAGCATCGTTCAATATATTGGTACCGGCCGCCGTAAGGAATCGGTGGCTCGCGTGATTCTTCGGCCCGGCAAGGGCGATCTAACCATCAACGGCAGGGCCTTCGAGAATTACTTCTCCACCGAGGCCGCCCGCGCCTCCGTGCGCCAGCCCCTGCTGGCGACCGAGACGGCCGACAAATTCGATATCCTGATGCGCATTGACGGTGGAGGTATTTCCGGCCAAGCCGGCGCCGCCCGTCACGGCATCGCCCGTGCCCTTTGCGAGTTCAACGTGGAGCTGCGGTCGCGGCTCAAGAAGCTTGGTTTTCTGACCCGCGACCCGCGCCAGCATGAACGCAAGAAGTACGGCCAAAAGGGTGCGCGCAAGCGCTTCCAGTTCTCCAAGCGGTAATGTCTGTTGGTTGCAGTTGGTGTGCCCGGGTCCCGCGCGTAAATCTCGCTTTGGACCGCGCGCGTTGCCTTGGCACGGATAATTCAGGAGGTAGTCTACGCCCGCAATATCGATGAAGGAATTGCTCGAAGCCGGTGTTCACTTCGGGCACCAGACCAAGCGCTGGAATCCGAAGATGAAGGAATACATCTTCGGCGAACGCAACGGAATCTACATAATCGACCTGCAGAAAACCTTGAAGCTGTTCAAGGATGCCGCCCGGTTCGTGGGCGAAATGGCCTCCCAAGGCAAGAACGTGCTGTTCGTGGGAACCAAGCGGCAAGCTCAGGAAGCCATCGCCGAGGAAGCCCGCCGCTGCCAGATGTATTTTGTGAATCAGCGCTGGCTGGGCGGACTGCTCACGAACATGGCCACTGTGCAGAAGTCCATCAAGCGGCTCAAGGAACTGGAGGCCATGTCCAGCGTGGAGGGCGGTTACACCGGCCGGCCCAAGAAGGAAATCATTCGCCTGGAGCGCGAGCGCAAACACCTGGATTCCAACTTATCCGGCATAAAGGATATGCCCGGATTACCCGATCTCCTGTTTGTGATCGACTCGAACAAGGAAGCCATCGCGGTCAAGGAAGCCCGCCGTTTGGGTATCCCGGTGGTAGCCATCGTGGACACCAATTGCGATCCCGACGAGGTGGATTATGTGATACCGGGCAACGACGACGCGTTGCGCGCCATTCGCCTGTTCGCCAGCAAGATCGCGGACTCGGTGGTGGAAGGCCGCGCGCTCGCCAGCGAGCAGGAATTCACCACCGAGAAAATCGTGACCGACGAAACTCCGGTGGAAGAGGTTCCCGAATACACCGAATACGTGGATCCCAAGTACGCCGAGAAGATCATGGCGGAGTCTCTGATGGAAGACGAACCGCCGCCGGTATCGCCGCGTAAGGGCCCTTCTTCGGAAACCGCTGAACTTGAGCCCGAAGCCGTGGGCACTGAAAGCGCGCACTAAAATCTTTGAAACCGCCGATGCACGCAAATGCACGCCGATAAGAATGGGTTTTATCTGCGTCCATTTGCGTGCATCGGCGGTTAAATTCTTAGTTTCCTAGGTTTAGATGATTATGGCGGACATTACCGCGCAACTCGTAAAGCAACTCCGTGACCGCACCGGCGCCGGCATGATGGAATGCAAGAGCGCCCTGATCGAGGCCCACGGCGACATCGGCAACGCGGAAGTGATTCTGCGCAAGCGTGGCATCGCGTCCGCGCACAAGAAAGCCGCGCGCGTCACCAAACAGGGCTTGATCGGCAGCTACATCCATTCGGGCGGCCAGCTTGGCGTGCTGGTGGAAGTCAACTGCGAGTCCGATTTCGTGGCGCGCACCGAGGATTTTCAAGAGCTGGTGCACGATATCGCCATGCACATCGCCGCCGCCGACCCGAAGTTCATCGGCAAGGAAGACGTTCCCGCCGAGGCGCTCGACAAGGAGCGCGACATCCAGCGTGGCCGCGCGGCGTTCGAAGGCAAACCCGCCAACGTCATCGACCGCATCGTCGAAGGGCGCCTGGCGAAATTCTACGAAGAGGTTTGCCTGCTGGATCAGCCCTACGTCAAGGAAGCTTCTCTCACGGTCGGCCAGTTGATCAAGACCAAGATCGCAAAGCTGGGCGAAAACATTACAGTTTCGCGGTTTACGCGGTATAAAGTGGGCGACGTAGCCGCAGTCGAAGCCGGCGCCGAGGGGCCGCCCGACGCCAGTGTCGCAGTATAAGCGCATCCTGCTCAAACTCAGCGGCGAAGCGCTGGCCGGAGGCGCCGCTTTCGGCATCAACGCCGAGCGCGTTAAGGAACTGGCCACCGAAGTAGCCGCCGTAGCCGCCGCCGGCGTGCAGGTTGGGCTGGTAGTGGGCGGCGGCAATATCTTTCGCGGCATCGCCGCAGCAGCCCAGAAGATGGACCGCGTGACGGCCGACCACATGGGTATGCTGGCCACCGTCATCAACTCCCTGTCGCTGCAGGACGCCTTGGAACAGATCGGCGTTCACACGCGGGTGATGAGCGCCATCGAGATGCATGAGGTGGCCGAGCCCTACATCCGCCGCCGCGCCATACGCCATCTGGAAAAGGGCCGCGTGTGCGTCTTCGCGGGCGGCACTTCCAATCCGTACTTCTCCACCGACACCGCCGCCACCTTGCGCGCCCTGGAAATCCGCGCGGAGGTGATCGCCAAAGCCACCCGCGTGGATGGCGTCTACGACAAAGACCCCTTGCGGTTCCCCGACGCCGTGATGTACCGTGAAGTTTCGTATCTGGAGGTCCTGTCCAAGTCGCTGGCCGTCATGGACGCCACTTCTATCGCCATGTGCCGGGACAATCAACTTCCGATAATCGTTTTCAATTTGAACACCAGCGGCAATATAATGCGTATGGCGATGGGCGAGCCGATCGGTACGCTCATTCACTAGGCCACCTATGAAAACCGAACACACCGCCGCCCCCGACGGGCCGGCTTTCCAATCGATTAAGGACGTCGAGAACAACGTCAGAGTGCGCATGGAGAAGGCCATTGGCGACCTGCAGCACGAAGCGGCCACCATTCGCACGGGCCGCGCCACCTTGAGCCTGCTCGATCACATTCGCGTGGATTATTACGGCACGCCCTCGCCGCTCAACCAGGTGGCGACCCTGCACGTTCCTGAGCCCAGCATGATCACCATCACGCCGTGGGACGCTTCGCAAATCGGCCCGATCGAGAAGGCTATCCGGGTCTCGGACTTGGGCCTGAATCCCGCCAATGACGGCAAGATGATCCGGCTGCCGATCCCGCCGCTCACCGAGGAGCGCCGCAAGGAATTCGTGAAGCGCCTGCACGGCGTGGCCGAGCACCATCGCGTGTCGGTGCGCAACATCCGCCGCGACGGCAACGAGGCGGTGAAGGCGCTGCTGAAGGACAAGAAGATCACTGAAGACGAGGACAAGCGGGCGCACGACGAGATCCAGAAGCTGACCAACGCGTATATGGATAAGATCGACCAAGCCGCGCGCAGCAAGGAAAAGGAAATCCTCGAAATCAAATAGGTGGGGCAGGCTCCTGGTCTGAAACCTGGTCTGCGCGGGTCCCCCCGGACCCGTCGGCTGCGCACCACGATGACTCGACAAACGCCTGCCCTAAAGAGTACCGCGTGGGCGCTGCTGTGCGCCGCCCTAGTCCTATCGTGGCAGGCGCCCACGGTGCGGCGCAACTACGGCGGCAACTGGACGGCCTTATATTGTACGGGAGATAAGTTCTCCATTCCCCCAGCCTTGGCCAGCGAGAACATCTATAGCTTCAAGCAATCCTACGGCTGGGATGGACAGTTCTATCACTACATCTCGCACGATCCCTTCCTGGCGGACGGGATGCGGCGTAGATCGACAATCCCAGGCTGCGCGACAAACGAATCCTGATTCCGGCGATGGCCTACGTGCTTGCCTGGGGCGGCGCTAACCGTATCGATACCGCCTATCGCGCGGTGATTTTGCTTTTCTTCGGGCTGGGCGCATATTGGCTGAGCCGCCTGGCCGCGTTGCACGGGCACAGCCGGGCCTGGGGTTTGGCGTTCGTATGCATTCCGGCGTCGATGGTTTCCATGGATCGCCTGGGCGTGAATGTGGCACTAGCGGCATTCGTGATTGCGTTCGCGCTCTATAGCCGGGATAGCGAGCCGGATTGGAAGCTGTATGCGGTGTTGTTTGCTGCGCACCCTGGTCCGCGACACGGGCTTATTGCTGGCGCGCCGCCATATGTGGCAGCGCGGCCCTTCCCGCGCTGTGTTGGTATGGATACATCGACGCACGGTTGCCCCACGCCTGGGCCGGACGCCCTGTCGGTTTGCCGTTTTCAGGCCCTATTAGCCGGCTTCTGCGTCCGCTGCCGTATCCGTTCCCTCCGCTGGTGGACGGCGCGGTTAAGGGTTTCGATTATCTGGCGATCGCGGGCATCCTACTGGCGATTGCCGTTGCTTTTCCCGTGGCGCGCAAGACCGGCTTCACTCCGCGGGGCTGGGCCATGCTTTTGTTCGTACTCTTGGGAGTGCTTCTGAAGCGGGATCAGTGGCTGGAGGTAACCGATATAGGCCGCATCCTATCGCCGCTGCTGGTCTTGCTTGCCTTGGAAGGGGGTCCCTCGTTGAAATGGTTGCCGCTGGCGCCGCTATGCATGGTGGTCCCGCGCTGCGCGCTGCAACTGGCTCCGCAGATCTTGGGGGTGTTAGGGGTTACCGGGTGGGGCCAGCCGTGATATCCGGCGAATCGGCGTCGTCCCGCTCAGGCGCAGCTTGTGGGGCATGGCATCCCGCGCGCCGACTGGACCTCGGCGCAAACTGGGCCGATTGACAATCGGCCCGCAGGTTGCCAACCTGCCCCACAAAGCAGATTGACCCACTACTCGGGCGCAATCACTTCAAACCGCGTGTGCGTGCAGCACCGCCTTTCCGGAAAATGCACATTGGAGAGATCCAGCAAAGCAATTTTGGAATGTCAGCCCGAATGGCGCTTGGCAATTCGGCAAAGCGCATAGCACCCGAGTTGCGCATGCGCGCTACAATCGAGGCGTGGAAATCGAGCGCCTCGTACAAATCGCCCAAGGCTTGCAGATCGGCAACATCCGCCGCCACATCTTCCTGTGCTGCGACCAGACCAAGCCCAAATGCGCGCCGAAAGAAGTGGGTCTCGAATCTTGGGAGTATCTGAAACGCCGACTGGCGGAGCTGGACCTGCTGGCCGGCGGCCACTGTGTTTACCGCACCAAGGCGAATTGCCTGCGCGTCTGCGAGCAGGGTCCCATCGCGGTGGTTTATCCCGAGGGAACCTGGTATCGCTCGGCCACGGCAGAAGTCATCGAGCGAATTATCCAGCAACATCTGATCGGTGGCCAGCCTGTCGAGGAATACGTGTTCGCTCGGAACCCGCTATAGGACAGGCCGGGAGGCTTGTCTTCCTTACTCTACTCTTCTTCCGGCGGCTCGAACCCGTCCAGCAGGTCCGGATCGCGCGCGAATTTTTTCAACACCGCGACAGCCGTTGCCGGCTTGAACCCCGCGTATACCAGTCTGCGATACGCCGACGCCATCTGCTTTTCATCCTGGAAAAGATTCTCCCTGGCGGCCATGCGGAACTTGCGCCGCACGAAGTCGCCGGCCAAGGCCTCCTCGCTGACGTTCTCATACACTTTCCCCACGGATTGTTGCGCCAACGCCGGCGCCACCCGGCGGCGCGACAGGTCCGCCAGCACGCGCGTCTTGCCCAACCCTTGATTTTCCAGGCGCGCCGCCACGAAGCTCTCCGCGAACTTCCGGTCGTCCAGGTAGCCGTATTCCTTCAGGCGCGCCATGGCGGGGTCTATGTCGGCGATGCGCTCGGCCTTGCGGCGCAGCTTCTCGCGCAGTTCGCCGCTCGAATACGCGCGGCCGCGCAGCACCAACAGTGCGTAGTCCCACAAGGCGGCAGCATCCAAGAGAAGAGGTTTTCGTTGTTTCATGCTACAGGCCTTCTAATGGTACAGCAATGTACCATATGCTCGGATGAGGCAAGGTATACTAGATGCTGTAAAGGGAGGAGTGAGATGGATAAGAGCGGTTTCTCGAGTTTCCTGCTGGGCCTAGGCGTGGGCATCGGTATTGGCATGTTGTTTGCTCCGAAATCCGGCGCGGACACCCGCCAACTCATAAAGGATAAGACTGGCGAGGGCACCGATTTTCTCAAACAACGCGGCGCGGAACTGAAGGATTCAGCCGGCGATTTGCTGGCCAAGAGCAAGGAAGCGTTGAATCGTCAGAAGGACACCATCGCCGACGCCATGGATGCGGGCAAGCAGGCCTACCGCGACGCTGTGAATCAGCCGCCGGCGCAGCCCGCCACCGGAAACGGACCGGCTCACTAACTCCAATGCCAGGGAGGGTTCTCCATGTCTGAAGACGTCTTCCGGTGGGTGATCGCGGTGGGCGTGCTGCTTGCCTGCCTCGCTTCGGTGTGGCAGGCGCTGATTTTGGCCGCTCTTTACCGCGCCGGGAAGGAAGCCCAAAAGGCCGGCAAGGAAGCGCAGACCAAGCTGGCGCCGTTGGTGGAACATTTCGACGACTTCATCGCGGCATGCAACAAGTTACTGACCACATCCAACAAGACTCTAGAGGAGAACCGGCCGCGCATCGCCGACATTACGGCGGAAACGCTGGTCATCGCCAAGGCCGCCCGCCAGCAAGCCGAGCGCATTGGCGGGTTGATCGACGACACCAGCGAGCGCGCCAGAGCCCGGATTGCGCAGATCGACCAGACCGTCGAGCACACCGTCGAGCAGGTGGAACACGCCAGCGAAGCCGTCAAGAGCGCTGTGCTGAAGCCGGTTAAGGAGGTCAACGGCATCGTGGCCGGCCTCAAGGCGGCCTTGAATACCTATGCGCAAGGCGGCAACCGGAATTCTCCGGAAAACGCCACTCAGGACGAAGAGATGTTTATCTGATCGAGGGCGGGCAATCGTACCCGCAGCCGGCCTTTACGCGGGCCTTTTACGCGGCTTTCTGAACTTTGCCCGAGCGGATGCAGGACGTACACACGCGCAGCCGCTTGGTAGCGCCGTTGATCACCGCGTGGACCGACTGCAAATTCAAATTCCAGCGGCGCTTGCTGACATTATGGGCGTGGCTGACGCGGTGGCCAAACCGCGGACCGCGGCCGCATACATCACAAATCTGTGCCATGTTACGGGGATCTCCTCAAGACTGCGAAACTAGTATTCTAACAGTGGAACAGGTCCCTCCGCAACTCCACCCGCTTCGCGCGACAATGGTACGGAGTTCTCCGATGCCGCATGCCTGACGCCACGCCAACCACGCCAACCGACGATAAGCCCAAGCCCGCGGCCAGTTCCGGCACGCTGGGCGTGCTGCGCGTCTTTGGCGTGCCGGTGCGCTTTCACTTCACGTTCGTGATGCTGCTGATCTTCCTGCTGTTCATCGGCGTGGGCGAGCGGCAGTCGGGGGCCATGACGGCGCTGTATGTGCTGGCGCTGTTCGCGTCGGTCTTGCTTCACGAACTGGGGCATACACTGGTGGCGCGCCAATATGGGATCCGCACGACGGAGATCGTCATGTACCCGATCGGAGGCATCTCCCGCCCGGAACGCATCC
>Ga0209333_1000787_pt1 | contig 16654 bp, 15 predicted proteins | sample BlaSpr_A8_OM2_O3_FD_187982 | JGI IMG/M metagenome (GOLD analysis project Ga0209333, IMG submission 187982) | Forest soil microbial communities from Thunder Bay, Ontario, Canada - Black Spruce, Ontario site 2_A8_OM2_O3 (SPAdes) (version 2) | ecosystem: Environmental > Terrestrial > Soil > Boreal... | reverse complement strand
CGGGTTGTGTCCGAGATCGTCGCTCCGCTGATCAGGCGAGACCCGGCGGAGCTCCGCGGCCGGATCTGCGTCGGCTCGGCGGGCGAGTGCGCCGAGCTGCTGTCCCGATATGCCCACGCAGGGTGCCAGCGAGTCCACTTCTGGCCTGTGGGTGACGAGCGGCGCCAGATAGAGCTGATCGCGGGCGAGGTCATGCCGCAAGTCTCGTGCTGAGTGACTCGCGGGTCCTCGTCGTCATCTCCGGCTCCCGCCGCTGGATTGATGCGCCCTGCGGCATGGGCGCGCTGGATTGGCCGTGCCTGCATGTGCCCTCACCAATGTGAGGAACGGCTGAACGGCACGCCTCAAGCCGGACTCGCCTGGCAGGAGGGGCCAGCGCTCGTCCGAGCTGGTGGCGACTGACACGGCAGAAAGGGACAGCTGCGGTAACGCACGGACCTCGGATCAGCCGATGCCGAGAGTGCCGAGCACCGCTGGCGGCTGCGTGGCCCCGTCGCGGCGCCATGTCGACGGCAGAGGAAGAACAGCTTGCCGACATGAGTCGGCCGGGGCGGCGGATCATCCCGGCGCTCACAATCCCAGCCCGGCCACTCACGGAGCATGCTCGCCGGGGACCAGGCGTGGCGCTGGGCGTGCGCCCGGCCAGAGAAGTCCCAGTACCCGGCTCCTTGAGCCGCCTGGCTGCCCGGCCGGACGGCGCCCGCCCTATTGCTCCCGCTCGTCGCGGTCGGTCCAGGTGCAGACGCATACCTCGTTGCCTTCAGCATCCGCCAGGACCCAGAACGACCGGGCGAAGGAATCGTCGACCATCCGGCCGCCGGCGGCGAGGGCAGCGCGCACCCGGGATTCGGCTTCGTCGTGGGCGACCGTGATGTCGAAATGGACCCGGTTGCGCTGCGGCCGCGGGGTGTCCATCTGCTGGAACCAGATAGCCGGAAGCTGCCCGGCGGGATCGGCGATGGCGTCGTGCGGGCCGTCGCCGCCGGGCTCATCGACGTAGCCCAGCACCGCCTTCCAGAACGGGCGGATCGCCGGTATGTCCATGGCGTCAATGGCCATCTCCAGCATCTGCACCGGGCGCGGTGACCCGGCGGACACTGCGCTAGCAGGGGTAAGCCTGAGCGCGGTCAGGGCATCTGCGATGCGGCGCGCAAGCCGGGTGTCGCGGCCGGTGGTGACCCCCCTCGTCCTGGTCTGCACGGACAACTCGACCCGGTCGGGGCGCATGTCTGCCCGCAAGTGACCATCGGCGTCCTTCCCGCTGGCCGCTACAGCAGCGGCAGCCACCTCGCTTGCCTGCGCCAGCGACCGCACCGGTACCGAGACGACCAGCGCGCCCAGCAGGTACCGCCAGCCGATATCCGCCACTGCCGCAGAGGCGGCGGAGCGGGAAAGCGGGGTGTCAAGATCCGGCTCGGCCACGCATCCAGGATGCCAGCGAACGGGCCCGGTTCCCACCTTCGGCTCCGCGCGTCAACGTCATGCCGCAGGCGCAGATCACTCAATTCAGCGCCCCTACCCGAGACGGAGGCAGTCGAAGATCTGCACACCGAACGGCGGTTCGTGCGGTTTATGCTGCTCACGCTTGGTTGCTTCACCCGGGTGCCTCATCGGCGCCGTGAATGTCAGCGCTCGCCTGGCCGGTTCTCAGGCGGCCAGGCGGAACGATCGCGGCTTACCCGGGCCTATCGCGCTGCGCCAGCGACATACGCGGCGACGATGTAGGTGGCGTACCGGTCCAGGGACGCGCGGGCCCGGTCGTAACGCATAGTTGTTCTCGGATCCGCGTGTGAGGCGGCTTCCTGCACGTCCCGCAGCGGCACCCCGGCATCGAGCGCCGCGGTGATGAGCGCGTGCCTCAATGTGTGGGGCCCGACGGCCTTGGTGATCCCGGCGCGGCGGGCGACCTGGCGGACGATCCGGGCGGCGCCGTGACGGTCCAGGCGCCGGCCGTCCGGGGCCAGGAAGACCGGCCGCGCGCAGCGTTTGCCGATCGGCAGGTCGATCGCTCGCGCGGTGCGCGGCGCGAGCGGGATGGTGACGACCTTCCCGCCCTTGCGGGTGACCACCAGGGTCCGGTGCCCGCGCTCGATGCCCAAGGCTTCGATGTCCGCGCCGGTGGCTTCGGAGACCCGTAGCCCGTTGAGGGCCAGCAGGGAGATCAGCGCATGCTCGGCAGGCGGACCGAGCCCGGCGGCGACCAGCAGCGCGCCGAGCTCGTTGCGGTCCAGCCCGGCGGCATGCGACCCGTAATCTAGCCGCGGGCGCCTGACATGAGCGGCGGGAGAGTGATCGAGGAGTTCTTCTTCGACCGCGTAGCGGTAAGAAGCCCGCGATCGTGCACAGCCGCCGCGTGATGGTGGCCCTGGAGCGGCCGCGGCCTTCCAGGTCGCGGGCGAAGCATTCAATGTCGGCGCGGCGGGCCTGGAACAGCCGCAGGTGATGCTGCTGACACCAGCTGGCGTGCTGGCGCAGGCCCAGCTCGTAGGCCTGTCGGGTCAGGCCGCTGTATCCGGCCAGGAATCCCGCCAAGGCCAGCCGCTCCGTGCCGGTACACACCGGCGCAGCAGGGACGAGCGCGGCGGACGGGGTCGTGGTAGCCATCAGGCACCTCCGGCGGTTCGGGCTGAGACCCGGAGGGCTGGGCCAGCCGTGGCCCCAGCAGATGACGAGAATCCCACGGTAAGACGGCCGCGACGATCACGCCATGTCACGGTCCGGGACTCGCGAGACAGCACCACTGACCGGACAGGTGCTCGCTATCGCCGAACAGACGCTTTGACAAGCAGGTCGGCCTACGAGTGATGCGGCGCGCAGAACATCCGATATCGGCCGAGCTGTTGAGCCGTCGCGGCCGTATGTTGGTGTTGAGATGGAAGAGGTTGGCGAATCCTACTTGGCCTTGATCTGGCTGACCCGCTGGTGCTTCTCGGGCTCCGTTGCTGACTAGGATCCGAGTGCTGGCGGCGATCGCCTGCCTGCCGTGGACGGCGAGCAGGCAGGGGGTGGCGTGCGATGCCGGACGATAGCACGCGGACCGTATTGGTGGCGATCGGGGCCGATCTTGGGGTCGCGCTGGCCAAGGTCGGCACGGCGGTTTTCACTGGTTCGTCTGCCGTAGCTGCCGGAGCTGCAGAAGCACTCGCCGATACCGCCAACGACGTGTTCCTCCTGATTGCTCAGCGTCGCAGCAGCCGCCCGCCCGACGACCAGCATCCCCTCGGGTACGGGCGAGAAGCCTACTTCTGGGGGCTGATCGCGGCCCTCGGCGTGTTCGTCGCCGCTGCGGCGTTCTCTTTGCGCGAGGGCATCGGCGAGCTGATCCATCCCAGCGCCACTCATCGTTCGCCGTGGCATACATCGTGCTTGCCATCTCGGCCGTCTTCGATCTGGTGTCGTTCCGCCAGTCGGGGGGGCAGATGAGCCGCCGGGCACGCCGGTACCATCGAGACCTGCTGGAGGAGTCCAGGGTCACGTCCGACCCCACGCTGCGGACTGTGTTCACCTCGGACGCGGTGTCGGTCTCGGCAGACGTGCTCGCGTTGGCCGCCGTGGCCCTGAACCAGATCACCGGGTCATCCATCCCTCAGGGATTGGCCGCGGTGCTCATCGCGCTTGTGCTGATCCGTCTCAGTCTCCGGCTCATCCAGCGCAGCCACGACTTCCTGGTCGGCGCCTGGGCGGGGACCGCCGGCAGCCCGCCACCCTCTGGCCGCGTATCGTCGCGGGTTCCCGCCAAGCCCCAGCCGCTGTGCGCGAATGCTCGGTCGCTGCACTGCCACGATGCGCTTTGCCGGCGTAGGCAACAGCCAGGTCAGAACCCTCGCCGCAAGACAGCTGGCACAGCGCCCGCAGCTGGCGCACTGCGGGCGGCGCGATCCACGCTTGCGGCAGCAGGTCCGCGCGCAGCAGCTGCACCAAAATCTCGGCGTCGACCTTGTCGTTCTTCAGCCTGGCCGAGGCGATCGCCTTGCACCGCGGCGGGTGCATCAGGTGCGGCGCCGGACCCGTAGCCCTTGAGCAGCTGCACCAGCCACCCCGTGCCGAACGCAGCCTCGAACGCCGCCGGCGGTGCGGGGCGGCCGTCCGCGGCTGGGTTAGCCAGTGGCCGTGCGATGCTCGTGGATGCTGGACCCGATGATGATGATGATGACCCCGGCGACGGCGTAGCTGGCCAGGACGATCAGGTGGCCGGTGATGTCGTAGCCGCCAACGTAGACGATGCGGCGCACGGTGTCGGTCGCGGCGCCGTTGGGCAGGGCCGAGCTGATGGCCCGCCAGAACGGCGGGAGCAGCGCGGGCTGGTAGGCGCCGCCTGCGCTGGGGTTGCCCAGGATAACGAACACCAGGATCGTGATGCCGATGCCTATGACGCCGAGCAGGGTCTGGAAGGCCAGGGTGACGGCGCCGACAGCGAACACCAGCAGCGCGCCGAGCCACCACAATGCGATCAGGTGGCCGGTGAGCGCGCCGAGGACCGGGCCGACCACGATGGCGCCGGCCAGCCCGGAGATGATCGCGTAGGGGACGAACGCGATCAGCCGGTTGATCGCGCGGGGGGGTGGTGGCGGGCCGGGCGCCGGAGGCCATGCCGAGCAGCGCGGCGGCCAGGTAGCCGCCGACGGCCCAGCCGACGACGAGGCAGAAGCCGGTCAGGCCGTGGGAGTCACCGCGCTGCAGCGGCACGATGTCGGTCACCGCCACCGAGCGGTGCTGGCTCGCCTCGGCCGCGGTGATGACCTGCTCGGCTGCGCTGGCCACAGAGCTGCCGTCGGCGGAGGCGATGAGCAGCGTGTCGCGCTTGGCGGTCAGGTTGATCACCAGCGCGGCGCTGACGGCGCCGTCGCGGATCAGGCGGCGGGCGGTCGCCGAGCTGCTGGCCGCGGTCGCGTGCAGTGGGCGGCCGGGATCAGGTTGAGCTTGGTCACAATCGTGCCGGACTCCGGGGCGGGCGCGACCACGGCGAGCGGGATTTGGTGCGGCGTGGGATCACGCCCGGGGCCGGTCAGCGTGCATACCCCTGGCCCGCACCGCCCGCCGGCAGAGCGGTCAGGGCAGCCGCGGCCATGGCAGCCGGCGCGGCCTGGTCACGGGACCGGCCGCGGCATGTTTCCGGCCCGCGCCTTGCGGCGCGGGCCGGAGGGTGTCGCGTGTGATGCGGTTTGTGTCATGCGACCTTGGCCGGGATGTTCTCGATGGCCGGGACGCCCGTGGTGCGCGGCCGGGTCTCGCGTCCGGCGGCGAAGCCGAAGACCGAGCCGATCAGGGCGAGCCCGCCGAGGGCGAGGGCGACGATAGCGGCGATGTACAGGAGCTGCGAGACCTTCCACCAGCCATAAGCGTTCAGCAGCATGCTCCGCAGCGTCGTGCCCTTGAACACGGTCGCCACCTGGCCGGCCAGCTTGACGTTGCTGGGCTGCGCAATCGCTGCGGCCGACAGCTGCGAGTAAGTCTTGCCGCCGCCGATCTCGGTGAGGTGGACGGCGATGAAGTTGTCGGCGTAAGCCTCGGCCTGCTGGCCGGTCAGCATCTGCTGCCCGGCGTACTGGGAGACCGACGGGATCATGCTAGGGGTGATCTCGGTGCCGGCCTTGGGGTGGGCGAACGCGGCCGCCGGCGGGAAGTAGATCTGCTGCTCGGCGAGCTGGCTGCGTACGGTGTTGTGCACGTAGGTCGAACCCCAGAGCAGCAGCCCCGTAGCGGCCAGCAGGACCCCTGCCAGCGCGAGACTTGCCCAGCGGAACGCTGATATGTGGCGCATCTGAATGCCTTCCTTCTAGATGCCGGCCCGGGTCACTGTCCCGCTTTATCCGACGCTTCCGATTCTTCATCCATGACCGCTCCGGCCGTCATGGCCGAACGAACGCACTGCCCGGGACTTTCGTCATCACTACGCGGGCCCTACGGCCGGGAGTCCAGCGCAGCCCGGCTGCCAGCCAGCCCGCGTCCCAGGCGGCCAGCCTGCGCTTGTCGAGCGCCCAGCGGGCCAGCCAGCGATCAGCGAGCAGCGAGAGGGCGAGGGCGGGCGGCGGCGGACACGTCTGACGGCAGGGTGAAGCTGATTACGGAAGCTTTGACGTCACGCCCGCCGAGGGCGGCCGCGGTTTCCCGGCCACGATCCGCACGGCGGCGATGCGGCCCACACGGTCGAGTACTACACATAACGCTCAGATCTGTCTGACCATAACCATGACCGCCATCGATGCCGACTCCGCGCCGAACGGCGGCTCGGTGAGCGGTTATCACGAGCTCATGATGTCGTTGACTGCGCAGCGGTCCCCGGCTACTGTCCGGTGGACAGGCAGCCGAGCTGTATTTTATACATCGCCGACCGCGTCGAGAACTCACTATTCTGCCGCGTGGGGTGCGGTGCTTTGATCAGCCGGCTGGCGCAGTTCGCGGATCACGGCGCAGTGGGTGATCAGCCGGGACTTCAACGAGGACGATGCGGACGCCATCGGGGTCCTCGATCCACATCTCGGTCAGTCCCCATGGCTCGGTCACCGGCTTACGCAGAATGCGAACACCAGCCGCAGCCAGCCGCCCATACTCAGCGTTAACGTCTCGAACCTGCAGCCAGATCATCACCGAGTGCCCGCGGACGCCGGCCGAGTGCCCGGATACCTCCAAGAACCCGGGGCCGAGAAAGAAGACCACGCCCGGATCGGTCGGCGAGCCGAACTCCCGGTAGATCGCCAAGCCCAGCACATCCTGATAGAAACGACGGCTTTCGGCCAGGTCGGCAGGGCGCAGCAGGATCCGGCTGCTCAATACCTCCACGCCACCATCGTGACGTACGCTCCGCAGCGAGGAAACGACGCCAGCGAGGACGGACCCTGGCCAGGGCCTCACCCCGCACACGCCGCGGACCGGAGGCTGGCCTGCCCGCGATGAGGGCGGCAGCTTTGACGATGACCATGGCTGGGTCAAGACTGAAAACGTCGTGATCACTGTCTAGCGCGGTGCCGACGATTCAGCACCTCAGCAACGGCCACCACAGCATCCTGATGGTTGTCGCCAACCTGGCCGTTGATTGAGAACCCTGGCTTGGCGTGCGGCCCAATGATGGCACCCTGGTCGCGGTATGCCCTCAAGGTGACAACCACTTCCGCCGGCTTTTCGGACGGATAGCGCGGCTTGGAAATGCCACCACCACCCTTGCTGCGCAGCCTTGGCTTCCTGCTAGCGGATCGCATCCTTCCCCTCCGCTGACATGTCGGACGATCGCGCTGCCAGGCGATTGTCCTTTGTGATCATGGATCCGATGATGGCGTTGTCGATCACCTTGGCTCGTCCAGCGCTCATGGGCCGCCTATCGCCCCGGCAGCCTCAGCGAGGTCTTGACCGAGCACTACCGCGGGCCCATCCCCGGGCGCTTGGCATCCTGCCCCGGTAACACCCCCAAGCGGCCGCCCGAGGCGAGCAAGTCCGTCGCCGCAGTTGCGAAGCGCGAAACACGGGCGGTGCAAGCCGTGCGTGGGCGTCCGGCCGGGAAGATTGCGGATAGTCCTTCAACCGCATCTCCGGGTTTATGGCCCACAGGGCGGATGTTTTAGATCGTGCCAGCGTGATTTAAATCCGGTGTCTTTGGGAAGGCCGCAGCCGGGAGGCTCCTCCCGCTCACAGTGATCCAGCATGCACGCGACCGGCCGCCCGCTTGCAGCAGTAGATCCGTAAAAACCATGAATAACTGCGGTTGCCATGTGATATCTGCGGGAATTGGTAGAAGATGCAAAGGCTCGATGTGCAACTCGAGGACGACCTGACTGGCGGTCCAGCCGATGAAACTGTTGTGTTTGGCGTGGACGGCCGGGACTACCAAATAGATTTGAATGCTAAGCACGCGGCCGCCTTCCGCAAGCAACTAGCGGCGTTCATAAAGCGTGCAAGATCGGTTCGACCGACTCGCCGGCGCTCGGCTAGCAGGTCGGCAGCCACCCGCGACCGTAGCCGTAAGGTCCGTGCATGGGCCGAACAGCAGGGCTTCAAGGTCGCCGCGCATGGCCGACTGCCTGCTCACGTCATCCAGGAGTATGACCGCGCGCCACGCGACGGGCAGCCGACCCGGCGCCGCAAGAGTGTCGGCTCCCGTCAGCCGAAGCGCAACCAATAACGCTGTTGCGTGACAGGCGTGCCTGAAAGCGCTCGGCTCGCTGTTATCAAGACCTGTATGTTTATTCATCGCCAGCGTTGGGCGTGATCGCACGCTAGTAACTCCTTATGCGCGTCGGTGCTGGATGTGGAGACGTCCTCCTGATGCGGTTGTCGGGCTTGGTATCCCAGCGCATCGAGGAGGACGTCCATGAGTGACCGTAGCGGCTTGTCCCGGGGTGATCGCAACCGTAACGCCCGGCTGGCGCGGCTTCGGCAGCTGCTGCCGGCCGGGAACGCGATCGTGGGGATCGACCTGGCCGATGACAAGCAGGCTGCGGTGGTGACCGATCATGACTCGCGGGTGCTGGCCCGGCGGCGGGTCAGCGCGCGGGCGTGGGAGCTGGGCGGGCTGCTGGAGTGGGCGGCGGGCAAGGCGGCCGCGGCGGGGTTCGCGTCGGTGACGGTGGCGTGCGAGCCGACGGGGCACCGGTGGCGGGTGCTGGACCAGCTCGCTGCGGAGCGGGGGCTGGCGCTGGTGTGCGCGGGAGCCGCTGCTGGTGTACCGGGCGCGGGAGGGCGAGGACCTGGCCCGGGATAAGTCTGACCCGAAGGACGCGGTGATCATCGCGCGGCTGGCCGCGGGGCTGCACTGTTATGTGCCCGAGCGCGCGGACGCGGTCTGGGCGCGGCTGCGTCACCTGGGAGCGCGCCGCAGCCAGCTGACCACCTGCGCGACGGCGCAGGCCAGCCAGATCAGGGACTTGCTAGAGTGCGCCTGGCCGGGGGTGCTGGGCGCGGCCGGGTCGCCGTTTCGCTCGGCCTCCTGGCGAGCGGCGGTGGCCGTGGTGCTGGACCGGTGCGCGGGTGACCTGGGCCGCGTCCGTCGCCTGGGGCCGGACTGGTTCACCGCCGCGGTGCGCCGTGAGCTGTCGCGCTGGGGCGCGACCCGGCCGTGTCTGCGGATCGTGCGGGCCGTCTTCACCGCCTTGGCCGATCCCGCCGGCGTGATCGCGCACCGGCCGGGCGCCCTCGAGCGCGTGCACCTGGCCATGAGCGACTGGCAGGACACCCGGGCCCGGCTGGCCGATGCCGAGGCCCGCATGGTCGCCGTCCTGGACGACCTTGGCCTGACGGAGCTCGTCACCACGATCGCCGGGCTGACCCCGGCCGGCGCGGCGGCGATCTTGGCTGAGACCGGCGACCCGGCTCGCTTCGCGTCTCCGCGGTCGCTGGTCAAGCACGCCGGGCTGTGCCCCCGCGACAACGCCTCCGCCACCTTCCAGGGCAAGACCTCGATCTCTGGCCGCGGGCGGCCCCGGCTGCGGGTGGCCGCCTGGCGGGCGGTCTGGGCGGCGCTGCCGAACAACCCGGTGATGGCCGCCCGGTTCACCCATCTGACCACCCGCGAAGATAACCGGCTGGCCCGCCAGCAGGCCCGCACCGCCTGCGCCGCTGCCCTGCTGCGCTGGATCCACGTCGTCGTCGCCCGCCGGGTGAGCTGGGACCCTGCCATCGCCGCTGGGGCCACACCGCTGCAGCAGGCCGCATGTACCCAGCCCCAGCAGCGCACTGACCACCGCCCGCGGCAACCTTAGCCGCGGCGGCACAAGACCCGGGCGGGGCAAGCCCGAACGTCCCTCGAGGAACCCACCTCGCGCAGAAGCATGGGCAGCCCCGCCCGTCTCCTCATCGAGCTCGATTCACGCTGCCGGGAACAACCCGCTTAAAAGCTAGGCAGAGCACGAGGAGACGGCGGAGCACCCGCCCGACTTGACACACGCCGCGTTACGGTGCTTCTGCCGCAGACATGGCAGGCTATGCCCGCCGCGGGTGTCTCCTCGACGTCGAGATCGACGAGGTAGCCAGCGAACTACACATCGCCGCAGTCGGACGTCCAGCCGTCTGCCGATTCGAGGTCAGAGAGAACGCCAGAGCCGGAGAACGGGTAGAGCGTTCGTCGTGGCCTGGCCTGGATGCGCAGCAGCAGTGGACGGCCCTGATGCGGGAAACCGTTGCCGTTGTTTGCCGGGTGCCGGCCGGAAGCCCGCCGTGATGTTCTTCTGCCATATCCACGGTCTGCTGGACGTCCGTACTCAGCACCGTCTCGAGCTAATCACGGTCGGCCTCACCGAGTGTCCAGGCCACCTGAGATCCAACCGCAAATGGAGTGCGGTGGCGCGCGGAGATAACTGGCCTGCCTCCGAGAAAATGCTCATTCCTGCTCAGGCGGGGTCGCCCCTTGCCCTGCGGTTGTAGGACCTGCGGAGCCGGCACCCTGCTGCTGGGCGAAGTCCTTGCTGCGGATGGCGGCCAGGGAGACCACGCCCGACACCAGCGCGATGATTGCCGCAACCAGGAGGATGCGGTTCAGGCCGGTGGTGAAGGCTGCCCGGGTGATTACTCCTACGGCCTGCCTGGCGTGCTCGGGTAGCTTGCCGATCACGTGGGCGATCTCCCCGGACTGCACTGCGGTGGCGATCTGCGGGCCCCTGCCGGATAGCCCGGGCACCGCGGCCACCCGGGTCAGCACCTCGTCACGCACGTTGTTGGAAAACAGCGTCCCCAGCAAGGCGATGCCGGTGGCGATCCCGACCTGGCGGAAGGTGGAGTTGATGCCCGAGGCCATGCCGGCCTGCTGCGGCGGCACCACGCCGACAGCGGTGGAGGCCAGCGGCGGGTTCACCAGGCCGATTCCGAGGCCGCTCACGATCATTCCGGGGATGAGATGAGTCCAGGACGAGCCCGCGTTGAGCCCGCGCATGAGCAGCAGGCCCACGCCGACCATGGTCAGGCCGGGCCCGATCAGCAGCCGGGCCGGCACGCGCGAGGAAAGTCTGCCGGCCACCGTGGCGGTCACCAGGATGCCTCCTGACAGGAACATCACTCGCACGCCGGTCGCCAGCGGGGAGTAGCCCAGAATGTCCTGCAGATACAGCACGAGATAGAGAATCATCGAGAAGATCGAGGCGCTGAGCCCGAACGCCGCGACCGACCCACCGCTGAAGGTCGGCAGCCTGAACAGTGTCAGGTCGAACATGGGGTGCGCCCGGCGCCGCTCCACGACGACGAAGGCAACGAGCAGCACTGCGGCCACGGCGAAACAGCCAAGCACCAGGCCGTCGGTGAAGGACCGCTGATTCGACTCGATCAGACCGTAGACCAGGCTCGACAGCGCGACCGAAAACAGCACGAAGCCTGGCCAGTCGGGCCCGCTGGCATGCGGCGCGCGCGATTCCGCCACCTTCATCACCGAGATGACGGCGGCCGCGATCCCGATCGGCACGTTGACAAAGAAGATCCACCGCCACGACAGGCCTGACGTCAGCACGCCGCCGAGCAGCGGGCCGATGGCCACTGCCAAGCCGGTCACCGCTCCCCAGGCCCCGAAGGCGATGCCCCGGTCCTTGCCGCGGAAGGCATCAGCCAGCAGCGCCAGCGATACCGCGAACATGATCGCTCCGCCGACTCCCTGCAAGGCGCGAGATAGCTGGAGCATCAGCGTGCTGACCGCAAAGCCGCACAGCGCCGATGCGCCGGTGAACACCACCAGGCCGATCAGCCACAGCAGGCGGCGGCCGTACATGTCCGCCAGGCTGCCCGCGGTCAGCAGGAATGCCGCCAGCGTCAGCGCGTAGGCGTCAACGATCCACTGCAGGTCGGAGAAGCTTGAGTGCAGCGCCTTCTGGATATCTGGCAGGGCGACATTCACGATCGTGATGTCCAGCAGCAGCATGAACGTGCCGAGGCACACCGCGGCCAGCGTCCACCACTTGTTTCCGCGCTGACCGGGATCTCCGCCGCCGTCCCTGACCTGCTGGTCGCGGCGGCGCTGATCCTGCCCGGACAGATCGGCATGGGCTTCGGTCACGAAGGCTCCGCTTGCTCAGGAAGAGATTGACCTGGGCAGGATCTGCCGGCGACGCGGTCAGCGCGAGCGCCGGGTCCGCCAGCTCATCCCCGCTGTTTTCACGGCAGACTCACTTGTGCAATGCCGGGACTGCCCGGTGAATTCCCTGAAGTCCCGCCCTGCCAGGTGGGTATGCCCGGCCAGGCGGCAGAATCGTGGCCCGTGCCGTTGCCTGCCTGGCGGGCTGGCCAGGTCCCGCCGACCCCGGCACGAGCAGCGTTTCCCGCGCCGCTGCCGAGCGATGCGAGTTCCGCCTCGCGGTGGCCAGCGGCTATGTCCTGACGGATGCGTCGCACTCAGTGATCGAGCTTCGGCGCAGACCAAGCGCACACTCCCGCCTGCGCGGTCTCTGGCTCAATGCCGATCAAGACCGTGGTCGTCCGTATCTGGGCGTTCGGCGTGCCATGAACCCGCGGAGAGGGGATCTCGCCTGGGGCTTCCGGCGGATGACGGCAGGCGCTACGTTGCCGGCAGGGCACCTGCGCGGATCTGGTGGAGCGGGTGTGCGGCATCTGTCCGAATTGGCGGGACATCGTTGGTCCCGGTGGCTCCACCGGGCAAACGATCTTCGGCCAGCCCGAAAACTTACCGCAGATTCTAGAATAAAATTGCCAGTTAATGGCTTCCGGTGTAGCGTGGAAAGCAGGCCCCAGGGATCAGCCGCCGCCCGGCGGCCAGCGCCCAGGAGGTCATCCAAGGAAGCCAAAGCCATGTTCCTCATCGGCCTGGTCATCGTCGTCATCATCCTCGCGGCGCTCATGCTGCGCCGCCGCCACCGCATCCTCGCGGCGTTCATGCTGCGCCGCCGCCGCTAGCCCGCCAGAACGCGCTCACAGCCGCGCACTGGGACACCGTCCCGCAACAGGTGCGTGCTCGGCGGGCGGGCCCAGCCCGGACGCGCGCTGAGCCTTGCCAGCAGGCCCAGGCCGGGATGCTCCCCTCAGTGCAGGCTGGGCTTCCCTTGACGGCCAACCTTCGGCGGGTTGCACCAGCCCGTGATCTGGCCGTTCTCTAAGCCGCCCTGCGCCTTGCCGCTGGCCGCGATCGACCACAACAGCCGGGACGCTGACCTCCGCACCTACAGGACGCTCAGGAGGGCCGCCATGGCCCGGGCCGTATGGTAATTCGCCGCACCCAGGCTGATTGATACTCATGGCCGAAGCAGCCTGCCGTTCGGACAGGTCCAGGTAGAACCAGAGCATGAGCGCCTCCCGCTGCCTCAGCGAAAGTGTGTGCATGGCTGAGATCACCGCCGAGGGCTCTGGTTGCGTGATCGCGCCCTGCTCGGCGTTCGGCGCCGATCCGTCAGCTATGCCGACCGCTGGCAGTCACTACCTGTGATACCTGGGCGGTCTCCTCACGGCCGCCAGCGGGCAGATTTGATGATGGCCGCGGCTTAGCAGGCTGAGCACGGTGACTCCGCCTTCGCTGGGTCGCGGGGCATGCGCCGGGTGCATCAACCTTTCCGGCATGGTGGCTCGAAGCACGCCGCCTGCTGGCCGGGGGCAGCCCGGTGGTGATCTAGCGCGGGGTGTGGTCTCGGAGGAACCGGCCGACTGCTTCGGTGGCGGCGGGAAGATGCTCCGGGTCTTTCCACGGCTCGAGCAGCTCGGCGGCCGGCGCGAGTGCGGCGATCTCGCGGCCGGTCTCGGCCGGGTGGTACTCATCGACTCCGGGCAGGACGAGCATCGGCATGCGGAAGGACCGCGCCTGATCCCGGGTCACGCTGACGGCGAAGTCGGGGGCCCACATCGCAGTGGCGAACGCCTCGATCTCATCGCTGCCGAGATCGTCGCGCTCGCCCATGAGCCGCTCACCCCACTGCTTCCAGATGCTGTCAAAGAGCTCACGGTTGCTCTGGATGATCCCGACCGGCTGCTCGAGGACGGCCGCGACGACTCGTTCCGGCGCGAGTTCGCACAGCTTCAGGATGAACGGGCCGCCGATGCAGCAGCCGAACACCAGGAACCGGTCGATGCCGAGATGATCCATGACCGCCAGCTGGTCAGCCGCGTAGGCGCCCCACGGGTCGCCGGTCTCCAGCGGGCCAGTGGACTGGCCGGCATTGCGCTGATCCATGGCGATCATCTTGTACTGCCCGGCGTACGCGGTCAGCGGGTTGATCGCCGCCACCTCCCATAGCGAAACACTCGAGCGCATCCCGCCTGGCGCCAGCGTCAGCATCGGAAACCCCGTCCCTTGCTCGGTGTACCAGATCCTCGCCTCGCCACTGTCGACGTACGGCACCTGGGTCTCCTCTCGCGACTCCCCTTCCGAGAAGCAGCCTATGGCCGAGCCGCCGCTACGATCGGAACCGGCGTCGCAGAAGCATGCACAGAACTGGAGCGTCTGCGCAGGACCGGCCGCGCCGCAGCGCTCCTGTCGTCGGCCGATCGGCATTCTGCGCCGAAGTTGATCTCTTCTCCGGGTCGGCTCGCCGCCCGTGGCTCGAAGTTCTTGGCAGACGCGTCTGGCGGCCTGTCGATGGCTGGCGGCAGCCCCACAGAATCCCCACAAGTCCGGGGGTGCGGGAGGTCCCCACAGCAAACCCACAGACGAGACGGGATCATGCGGTACACGATGGTACGGCTGATAGAGAGCCTTCTGACCAGTGCCAATGCGGGTAAGAATGGTCAGCGGTGTTTCGCCTGATCATGGTTTCGGGTTGATAGAACTATCGAAGCTGGAGAGGGCCTGCCAGGGCCGCAGTTTCGCTCAGCGGCGAGACGCCGCGATCATCGCCGTGTTCCGGGCGAGCGGCATCCGCGCCGCCGAGCTGGCCGGGATCCGCTATGACGCGCACGACCCGCGGGTCAGCGACGTGGACTTGTGGCAGCGGGAGATCACCGTCCGCGGGAAGGGCGGCAAGGCACGGGTGGTCAAGATCACCCGTGATGCGGCCCGCGCTCTGGACCGGTACATCTGGGTGAGAGCCCGGCACGCGCAGGCGTGGCGGCGCCCGTTGTGGCTGGGGGTTAACAACCGCGGGCCGCTGACGTCCAACGGTATCTACCAGATAGTTGCCCGCCGCGGCCGTCAGTGCGGGGTGGTGGTCCATCCGCACGGGTTCCGGCACCATTTCAGTCATACCTGGCTGGACCGCGGGGGAGCCGAGGCAGACCTGATGGAGCTGAACGGCTGGTCCTCCCCGCAGATGCTACGCCGCTATGGCGCCAGCGCCCGCAGTGCCCGCGCCCGCCGCAGCTACGACCGCATCATGGACTTGCCGTGAAGCGCAAGCAATCATGCGCCCGGGCAACTGATTCTGATATCGACGATCCGCTATATTCGTGGCCGTGGAACCCGGAACAGAAATGGCCGGAACCCTGCTGCGGCGGGCTCGTGTCGGCGCTGGGCTGTCACAGGCGGAACTGGCCGCCCGGGCGGGCGTCACGCAAAGTGTGATCAGCGCGTATGAGTCCGGGCACCGCCAGCCCGCGCTGCCCACCCTGGCCGCCTTGATCGACGCGGCCGGCTATGAGCTGGCCATCGACATCCGGCCGCAGCCGCGGGGGCTGAGCAAGCTGTCGGGGCCGATCGGGCAGCGGGTGCGCCGCAGGCGGAAGGCACTCACCGCTGCCGCAGCTGCGCACGGTGTGACCAACCTGCGGGTGTTCGGCAGCGTGGCCCGGGGCCAGGACCGCCCCGACAGCGACCTGGACCTGCTCGCAGACCTGCCGCCCGACATGGGGCTGTTCGGCCTGGGGCGGGTGCAAGCCGACTTGGAGGCCATCATCGGCAGCAAGGTCGACCTGGTACCAGCCGGCGATCTCAAGCCCGGAGTCCGCGCCCGGGCCAGCCGCGACCTGGTGCCCCTGTGACATACCGGGAACGGCACAGGCTGGATGACATCCAGGCGGCGATCGACGCAATCCGCTCCCACCTGCAGCGCGGGGATCTGTCTGATGGCCTTATCTTCGATGCGGTCCGGATTGCTGCTGGAAATCGGCGAGGCCGTCAAGGCACTGCCCAAAGAACTACTCGATACCCAGCCCGCCATCCCATGGCGCCAGATCACCCGCATGTGCAATCACCTGGCCCACCGCTACTTCGACACCGCTCACGGGATCTTGCAGGCGACGGTCGACGATGACCTGCCCGAACTCGAACGTGCCGTCCGCGCGATGGCCGGAACCCTGCCCGAGGAGGACCAGCACGGCCAGGACACCTCAAGCGCAGGCGCACCCAGTGAAGAAGAGCTGCCAAGCTAAGAACCGCCAGCGAATCCGCCGCGTCAGCCCTGACACTGAAAAGCACGCATGCCCCGCATGCCGCATTGGGGCATGTCGGGGGACCGAGCTCGAGGAGGCCGACCCGAGGCGACAGCCTTGGCCTCTTCGCTTTTGTGGGTAGCGCGTGGGCTTCGCGCTCGGCATGATCGCTGAGCGTGACTGGCTCACATCGACCAGTCTGCACGCGTAGCCGCCGATATGGGCGACGCGGAGCTGAAGCTGCCCGCGGCGGTTCCGGTCCGGAAGTGGTCATTCTGTGGGGGTGCAGCCTTGACAGCGGCCGAAGGGTTTGGTGGACTGACTTAGTCAACTGCCTAATCCGGTTGGCTGAGGGTGCGGGTGCCCGGAAGGACCGACGATGGCAACCGGTCAAGAGCTGATCACCCAGGCGGTGCAGGACTGCTTCGGGGGCTGGTATGAC
>Ga0209333_1000785_pt1 | contig 16681 bp, 15 predicted proteins | sample BlaSpr_A8_OM2_O3_FD_187982 | JGI IMG/M metagenome (GOLD analysis project Ga0209333, IMG submission 187982) | Forest soil microbial communities from Thunder Bay, Ontario, Canada - Black Spruce, Ontario site 2_A8_OM2_O3 (SPAdes) (version 2) | ecosystem: Environmental > Terrestrial > Soil > Boreal... | reverse complement strand
CCCATCGAGCCCGCGTACTTCGTGCCCGCCCACCGTTTGCCGGGCATAGGCATCGGCCGCCAGGATTTGACGGACGAAACACTGGCATTGCGCACCGAGGCCATGATCCAATCGCAGACCTTCGGCATCATGCGCGAACCGTTGGCGACGCAGGGCGCCGAGCGCATCCACGGCTCCGGCCTGGAGCGTCTGTTCCGCGACGCCGAGCGGAAGAGCGGCTTCCCGGCGTCCGTATTGCAGGCGATGGCCTATCTGGAAAGCTGGGGAGTGGCCAATGCCGAGAGTCCGGCTGGCCCGCGGGGTATCCTGCAGATTTCCGAAGCCACCGGCAAGCGCATGGGATTGCGGATCGTTTATGCCACGCGGCATCGGGTGGTGAAGACTCAAACTGCGGTACGCAACAAGCACGGCAAGCTGGTGTATCGCACCGTGCGCCACAAAGAGACCTACACCGTTCTAGTGCGGGACGACCGGCTGAAGCCCGAGAAGGCCGTCCCCGCCGTGGCCATGTACCTGGCGGGATTGGAGCAACGCTACGGCGGCCGCGATTGGGCCATCTGGGCGTACCACTGCGGTGAAGGGTGCGTGGCCGATTTTCGGGCGATGGCGAAGAGCATCAAGGGGCTGGACGACCCTCCCCCCAGCGTGGCCAAAGTCTTCTTCGGCTGCACGCCAGCATGGAATCGCGAGCTGTGCGCAGCCATTCGCGCGCAGATGGAGCGCGACTACTCGCCCACTTACTGGTTCCGCGTGATGCGGGCGGCGCAGTTGCTGCGAATGTATCGCGACGATGCCGCGGAGTTCCGGGACTTGGCCGCGGAATACCAATATTCGGCTTCGCCGGCGCTGCGAGCGCCAGATCGGCTGTCGGCCTGGTTGAAGCCGCAAGATCTGATTTACGAGACCGGCGATCTTATCCGGAACGATGTGGGGAGCAAATTGGTCAGCGCGCCGGACGAGCCGGACTTCTTGGGTTACCGGCCGATCGGGCATGATGGCGGCGGCTGGCGCGCGGCGGCGCTGCCATCGACCATAGGAACACTGGCATACATCGCGTTCGAGACGCGCCGGCTCTATGAGGTCCTATGTCCGGCGGAAACGTTCGTGCCGCTGGAGGCCACCGCGCTGGTTCTTCCCAAGGCTGGCGGCGGGTCGACCGACGGAATGCAAGGTGCGCGGATGCTGGACCACGCCAGCGGACAGGTGTTCGACCTATCCGTGTCCGGGCTTCCGCCGGGCGAGCAGGAGTCCCTGCTGTTTGTCCTGGACGACCTGGGGTGGAACGGCAGTCTGGGTTTCATCGAGGAGCCACCCGTCACGCAAAGGCCACGGACGCTGCATATTGGCTGTTCACCGTCGTCGCGGGATTTCTTCGCACAGGTGTTCGAGGAAGCGCAAGCCGCGTTGCGCGAGCGGCGAGAGGCGCCGGCGCCCACGGAGGCGCATTAAGGGCGCGGTGGTTTTGGATTCGGGACCCGGAGAAGGCCGCCGGCAGGATTCCCTGCCTGGTTAGTGGCGCATTGAGGGTGCGGTGGTTTAAAATCGGAGAGAACCCCGCAATTAGGGCGCGTAGCTCAGTTGGTTAGAGCGCCTGCTTCACACGCAGCCAAACTGGCTCCAAGGCCTCTTTAGATTTACCTCCACTTTCAAGGTTTTCAACAACTTGGGGAATCTGCTTTTCGCTCAAAGGCAACCCAAGTCACCTCAACGCCAGGGGTTTTGTCACGGTTTTGCCACGGTCCGCTCAGGTTGGATCATCGACAATCTGCGCCCTTTCATGGCGGCTGTGCAAAGAAACTGGCGACGTTCAATTCGCCTTCGAGTTCGATTGTAGGCTCGGTTCGTCCCGATTTTGCCACGGTCCGCTTGGTGGCCAGGAACTTGATACGTGACTCTCGGCGCTGGGCGCGCCGGCCGGGGACAAGACGAACTCTCGAATCGCGTCGTTGACGAGGGCAAAATCGTCGGGCGCTGTGAGGCGGCTCTTCCTTAGGAATGCCCGCCATTGGGTTCGCTTCGTGACGTCTCCGGACAATTCGGCGAGTAGGAGTGTCAAGCCGTCAGGGTCCAGCCTCGTTTTGCGCCGGTCGAACGTGGCTCTTAGCGCCGCGCCAAGAGCCTCCGCCTGGAACGGGAATGTTCGTGCGAGGAACCAAATATCATAAAAGTCTTTCATGCGGCTGTTGACCATGCCGAGGCTGACAATAGCCTCCAGTTTCTCGGCCACGACCGCATTCATGGGGTAAGCCAGGACCCGCGGCGCCGGCATGGCCAGCAGTGTCGGATAGTCAAGCAACCCCGAATTCACGGCGTCGCCAAATCCGACATCAACCTGAAGGGGTATGCGGGCGTTGTCAAGCCGCGTGAGGAATTTGACACGGACACCTTCGTAGTCTTGCTCCTCCTTGATCTTCTCGGCCTTCACGGTCTCTGCGGAAAAAAGAAGGCCATCGTCCTCAACTCGAATTCGGCACAGTTCACCGAAGACCTCCTGACAGTGCTCAATCGAAGGATCGCCGCGGCCCAGCAGATCGAGATCTCTGGTTGGTCGATGCGGTGTGCGGCTCCACACCTGAAAAAGCATTGCCCCTTTCAGAATGAATTGGTCTCGGTATTTCGATTGGCTGAGTCGGTAGAGGAGCCGCTCCAGTGCGTAACGCGTGAGAACAAGACCGAAGTCCTCGCCGGTGCTGGTGGCGATATTCAAGAGCTTCTGGCGGACGGATGCAGCGATGTTCCGGGATTTGACCGGCTTCAAGTGAGAGCCTCCATGTACGGCCTCATCACGTTTGTGACCCGGCAGACTCTGGCGGCTTGCCAGAGATCGGCCGTGGTAGCTTTTCGGGTCCTGATCGATTCGCGCAGAGCCTCCAAAGCGACATCGAGCCCGATCTTGTTTCGATACTTGAAACAATCCGCAACGGTCTTGGCAACGGAAAAAATGCGAACTGGCACTCCCTCAACGTAGTGTGTCTTCTGGCCGAACTCCAGCGACTGTTTTGAGAAGCGAACGATACGCATCCGTGGGTTGTCCGAGCGCGGGCGGCGATCCTTTTCGCCGATTGCCATCCAGATCTCAAATGGGCTCTCGGTTCCAATGTCGTGAAACCGGAGGGCGGAGAGCAGGCAGATAACGGCTCGCGGCGCTCGTTTCGCCGCCTCAGCGAAGGTGTGGAACTCCGTGATTGCGGCATCGGTTGCCGTGTAGATCCCGCGCCCTGATCGGACGACGACACCCTGCTGCTCCGCAAGACGGAGATATTGGCGGGCGATTCCGTGAGCCGCGAGATCGCGCGGACGAAGAACGCCAGCGGCTTTAGCGAGCTCCGTGATTTTGGCGATGGGTTCTACAACAGGCACTACTCGATTTTACATAACGTCGGGGATTATGCACAAGTCCCGACAATCAAAAAGAAGCCCACGCGGAGTAATAGTGCGATCAAGAAGGGCTGAATCATCGGGTTGCCGGGCTGCCCGTGTACCCAAGCAGGGAACGGCCCTCCATCGGCCCCAAGAGCACGCCCTTTCGCCCTAACTAAACATTTTTGGGCTTCCCCTGTTTTAGGGTCGACCATCAAGTGGTGGCGGAAGTCTCAACGGGCACCGCGGGTGCTTTTTTGCACAGGCGCTGACACCGCCCGCAGCGACAAGCCCGACCGCAGACGCACAAACTTCGGCGCGCGCCAAAAATGGCCGCTTATGTTGTGCACAACATAACGGGTGATTCTTGGCGCGCGCCGAAGCACAAACCAAGATATGGCGCCTGAACCGGAGATCTTTCACTCAAAGACCCACAAAAGCCCCTTCGTGAAAATCTCAATGGCGCTCTGAAAGACTCACATCTTCGCGCCATTTCTCGATGGCAGGTCGAGAAGTGCGAAAGGAGGTGAGCCCTTTGGACCAGTTGATAACAGTGTTGCTCCAAATAATCTGGGAGCAATCCACTTAGTCCGGATCGCCGAGCGTCGCGGAACCCGGGCCGCGACGATCGATTATCGACCCGTCACGCCGAATAGATAGCTTGGTGCGGTCTCGGCTTTGCCGTCCTGCCCTACTGTCCCCAGCGTTAGCTTATAGTCGTTGCGGGTTAGTACACTTGTCGGTACAACCACACTAAGCCCGCCCTCCGTGCGAAGTACTCTACCACTCCAAACCTCGTAACCATCGACCACCTGTAGAATGGCGCTGGCGGCGTCCTGTTTGGCAGGGCCGTCTACCTGGAGCTCGAAGCGGACCTGTGCGGCGCCGGCCGGTAGCTGTAACCGTTTCGGTGCGGAGGCACCGCGAGTCAGTCCCGGCGTTAGAACGAATGAAGCGAGCGGCTGGCGCTCCGCAAACCGCATGGCCAAATCAGAGCGAACGGTCCGAACCGCCAGCTCGATTCCCGTGATGCGGTGGACGAGCCATAAAGTATCGAGCACCAAGATCAGGAAAGCGAATACGACGGCGAAGTTCAGCAAGCGGCCAGTCCGAAAAAGCTTACGAAACAGCCAATTGTGAGTTGCCGCACCATTTTTGGCCACGAGTTTTGCGGCCTCGAACCATTCGCGCTCGGCGGCGAGTCTTCGCGCGCGCGCAGTAGTGCTCGAATAAACCTCTTCGAAACGTTTCAAACGAGGGCCAGTAAATTCGCCCCTGAGATAAGCGTGAATCAACTCCGTCTCCGCCAAACACAGGTCTTCGAACAGACGCTCGTCCGTAAAGAACGACGCCTCAAGAGCCGCGGCGGCATCCTGCGGCAATAGGCCAAGCAGATACGCTATCATCGACGGCTCATCGCGCCCGTCAGGTGCCAATTGGTTCACTCCCTAATGCCATTGATGAGACTCCGCCCGCTTTTGTTTCGTTTTTTGTCATCAACCCGGATCGGCCGGGCCGCGCAGATATGTGGCGATCTTGCCCCGGATTCTTGAGACGCGAATGCGCAGCGCGTTCTGCGTCAATCCGCTCCGATTCGCCGCCCGCTCGGACCCTTCGAGGATGTACCGAACGATCAAGTCCCGGTCTCTGGGGTCGAGTTGGTCGAGACACTCTCTTAACAGGATTCTCCACTGCACCGAACTAAACTGGCTGGGACCGCCGGTGTAGTTCTCGTCGAGCGCCGATTCCGGCCTGGGCTTCTTGCGCTCCTCGCGCAAGATATTGCGCGCGATTCCGAGGAAATAGCTATGCGGATTTTCCGCGTAGTTAGTCTGGCCTTCCGACAGCCGCTTAAGCCCGCGCAGAATGGTGTCTTGCGCCAGGTCCTCCGGCGACTCGCACCGGTTCCATTCGAAGAAGCGACGGAGCTTGCCGTCCAGCCCTTTAAACTCGGTTTCGGTCATGCCTGTTTCCGACCTATCGCCACTCCCCATGAAAAACGAAGGCTCCCCAAAAATAAGGCGATCGCCAGTGGGGTTGTTCCCACATAGCCACCTGCGCGGCGCGCAGAGCAGCCGCTGGACGCATGCGCGACGGGCCGAATTGGAATTTGTAAAAATGCCGCATCAACTCCGCGGTCGCTTCGTCATCCACGTTCCACTGAGCCACCACGATACGAGGCGCTCCGGCATACATGAATGCGCGAGTCAGTCCCAGCACGCCCTCGCCGCGGACATATCTGCCTAATCCGGAGCGGCATGCGCTCAATACAACCAAGTCGGCGCGCAAACCGAGGTTGAAAATCTCATAGAGCCGCAGGAAGCCATCCTGTTCCCGGCCCGTTGCATCGACGCGGGAAAAAACCAGCCCCGACAATTCGGGAGAGCGGGCGTCAAACAGGCCGTGAGTAGCGATATGCAGGATGCCGAATCGGGCTGCATCGGGACCGGTGAGCAGAGATTTCCGGGCGTCGAATCCGAGAGCCAATTTGGTGTGCGTAGGCGGCAGGACAGCCGCCACAACTCGCGCCTCATCGCTGGTGAAAGGTAACCGAGCTAACGGAGCCGGCACTGGCCATGTTTCCATTGCGGCCGCGTCGCCGGTCACGCGGGGATCCTGGCGATCAAACACCGGATCGGCAATCACCAGAGCGGTACTCGCCGCCGGCCGGGGCGAGGGCTTTTCCTGGCGCCAAAGCGCCAACGCCGATAGGGATGGCGCCGTCACGATCTCATGCTTAACCACCAGAGGCGTGTCTCCCCCAGGGGCGGGCAGTGCGGCGAAAGGTATTGCCAGCAGGCCGCCATCCGCCAATATCAACAGCCGCTTACGGCCCAATAGGCCCTGGGCCGGAGCCAGCAGAATCCCACTGAGGGTTTTGCCGGCGCGATTGGCGTCCGCGCCAGAGTCGCGCTGGCTGGCCGCCTCCAGGTAGCGCAACGCTTCCGTCTCGATCGCCGCTCGCCCAGGAAGAGCGTAGGAATGCACTGAATCGGTCGCCACTACCCACAGATAGCTGGTGTCAGCGGCCAGCGAGTATTCAAGCAAAAGTGTGTCGGTGTCGAGAAGGGTCCGCTGGATCTCGTTGATCGAGACAGGCCGAGGCTGGGTAAGCGAGGCATATCGCGGATTTTCGGTGCGTATGTGCATCTCGACCTGCTGTAAGCGCGTGAGAGTCGCGTCTAACTGGCGGCGCAATACCACCTCGCGCGGGGTCGGAGAGGCTGCCGCGAGCGCGAGCAGTTGATTCGACTCCAGATTCAGTTCGCGCTGCAAGCCCCGTTCCCGCTCGAGCAGTACCGGGTCGCCGCCCTTCCTGATTTGCCCCTGCATCTCCGCCAGGATATCCAGAAAGCTCCGCGCGCGGAAGCGTTCGGCGGCGTTGAAAGCCGATCTGTCAAAACCCCGCTCGGGGCCCTGGCGGTGCAGTTGCATTAGCAGGTCAATGTAAAAAGAGTACCAATCGCCTTTGGAGGCAAAATAGGATGTTCTCAGCGAAGGTTCGGCAACGCGCGTGCGAAGGGCCTCGATACAATCGAGCGCAGCCTCAACCCGCTCGCGGGCCGCGCCCAGGTTGCCCCGCTCGCGCTCCACCCGGGCCATGTCCAAAAGCGAGACGGCCACGCGGTCGCGTAGACCGGTATCGGTGCGAATCTTGAGTGCCTGATTGAGCAGTTCCATCCCGGAACTGGCCGCTCCCTGGCGGATCTCGGCCAAGCCTAATTGATGGAGCGCCAACGCTTCTCCCGGGCGATTGGAAACAGCTTGAAATTTCGCCAGCGAATCGCGGTAAAACTGCGTTGCGCGGTTCCCGTCCTGCCGCTTGTCCCAAATCTCTCCCAAGTGTTCTAACTCCTCCGCTTCGGATCGGCGGTCACCTTCACCCCGCGCCAGAGAAAGGGCCTCCTCCTCGTCGCTGAGGGCCGTCTTCAAATCGTCTTCCGCGAGCGCGATTCGTCCCATGACTCCCAACGTGCGCCCGGCGGCGGCTCGGGCGCCCGTTGCCCTAAAGAGGCGCAGAGCGTCCCGCAAATAGCGCGCCGCGGTTTCCGGCTGTCCCAAGGCATCGTAGGCCACTCCCAGATTGTTCAGCGTGTAGGCCTCGCCAAGCCGGTCGCCGAGCGATCGAATCAAATCCAGCGAGCGTAAGTGGTAGTCGATGGCTGTCTGCCATTCGCCCATGGGGTAGAAGATAACGCCTAGATTGTTTAGGGCGCTGGCTTGCCCATACGTGGAGTGCAGCTCATCCCAGAGCGCCAAAGCCTGCTTCAAATAGTTGATCGATGGTTGAACCTCGCCGAGGCGAAAACTGGCCATGCCCGCTCCGTTGAGCGCTTCGCCCTCGCTGCGGCGGTCGCCCAGCGATTTGCTCAAGGAAAGGGCTTCGGAAAAGGTCTCGCGCGCAGCGGCGTACTGGCTCAAGGAATGTTGCACGGTGCCGAGTTTGTTCAGAGTGCGCAATTCGGACGCACGATCGCCCAGTTCTCTCCACAATTCAAGGGCGGTGGAATTCCGGCCGGCAGCCTCTTGCAGAGAATTCGCGCCTCCCTTCTCCTGCAGCTTCTTGGCAGCCGTCGATTGCTCCACGGCGCGGCAAAACAACCGATCCGCTTCCGAACTTGGATGTGGAGGTTCGATGGAGAGCACATCCGTGGCCGTGGGTTTGTCCGACTCTGCCAAGCGTACCTCCAACTCGTACTCGCCGCTCTGGTCGGCAACAAAGCATACCGGCTCCCCGCCCTCTTCGAAGCTGTCAAACTCGGTGACTTTCGTTCCGCCGGGCCTTCGTAGCACTACGATCAGGTCCGCTGTCTGCTGTATCGCGGAACCGCGCAGCACGTCGCCCGCGCCGAGCTGGAACGATTTTGCACCGGAAGGCGGCTGGGCCATCAGCAGCAGGACGGCGGCACCCGCCACTATCGCGTACACACCAAATCGCATGTTGGGGGCTAAAGGATTATATCAGGTTGAAAGATTAGGTGTTTAGGGCAGCATCTGGCAAGGGCAGCAGCCGCCGGTGATTAACCGGCAATCACAATGAAGGCAGTGTGGGCAAGGGTCCAGGCCGCGGCCGGTCCCCGGACCCGTTTTAGGCGACCACTTGCCCCTTGAGTATGTACATCTGCCGTAGCGACATTGGGAGGGCTTGCTTCAACGCCGCCCTACCGCAGTGCCGTTCCACTGGAGAATGCAGAAACTCAAGAGGCGAGTTCCTCTACCAAGAGTGGTAGCGCGGGTGCCATGCCGGTCTAGCATTTTTTTGCCGTGCGGCGTGGAAGATTCGACCGACGGCCGCCATATGCGTATGACGGTCTCGTCGAACAAAGGAGGCAACGAAAATGAGACGCATCGTGGGATACGCGCGGGTTCTGGCAACTCTCTTCTTGAGCGGACTGGCTCAATCCGCCGCCCCGAATACCATCACCTTCGACAACCAATCCGGCACCGACGCCATGGTAAAAATGGTGGGGCGCACACGTGGCGCCGTGCCCGTGCCGAATCGCTCGCGCGCGAGCGTACAAGTCGAACCCGGCAGCTACTACATCCTGGTCCGGTATGGTTCGGCGGGCCATTACAGCTACAGCAAGGGTGAAAAGTTCTCGGTGGAGAGCCATGCCGACACATACACGGCCGTTCTGATCACGCTGCACAAGGTGGTCAACGGGAACTACGCGAGTTGGCCGGCCAGCCAGGCTGAATTCGATCATCAGTAAAAAAGGAGACGACGTGCGACGCCTGACGATTCTCACCCTATTCCTCTTTGCGGTCACCCAGGACGCATATTGCCGGAGCTTCGAGTTCCGCTATGTCCTCGAACTCGCCAGGGGCGGCGATGCCATTCCGGTCAGCCCGCTTTCCGGCTTTGAGGCGGGCGACCGGTTAAGAGTCCGGCTGCTGGCGAGCCAGGATAGCTACTGTTATCTCGCGGTCGGCCGCCCAGACGGATATTTCGAGCTGGCTCCGGGGCCGGTGATCGCGACGGCCGATTGGATCGAATTGCCGGACGATGGCTGGCTCCGTTTCGATCGATGGCCGGGTGTCGAAATGCTGTACTTGATTGTCACATCGCAGCCTGTCCCGGAAGTGGAGAGATTGCAGGCGGCATGCCGGTTTTCCGAGTCCGCCCTACTCAAGATTAGATCTCTTTACCAGACCGGCGTCACCAGCGAGCGCGTGGCCGCGGGGGCGTTGGTAAGGATGCGGCACAAGGCCGGCGATTGCCGTCCGTTCGTTGTCTTGGAGCCGATTCGGCTCAGACACCGTTAGCCACTACGGTTCGCGTGGCGTGCGGGTACCTGAAGTACCAGAACTTGGCGCTTCAGAGAGAAATTGCGAGCCAATTTGAAACATTCGGAGTGGTCCTCCCATTCGTTCTGTGCGGGGGGCAATCCCGGTTCAGGAGAAAAAAATGAGATTCGCATATCGATCGTTGTTGTTCGTTTTGGTTTCGTTCTTGCTGAGCGCGCAGGACAACTTACCTGGCGCCGCCGCGGCGGCAGAAGCGCAGGCGCCCGCGTCCGGCGGGAGCGTGCCGCTAGGCGTATACCGGGCGCCGGACGCAAGCATGCCCGGCCTTCGGGATTTCAAATCTCAAAGCGCAATCCCGAGTTCAGGAGTCTGGGATTCGGCTCGTCTGTCGCTTCCGTTTTCGACGCCAGCTTCCCTGGGTGGCGCACCTGTGGTGTCCGGCTTGCCGCTTGCATTTGCACCCGAGCCGCAGCAGGGCTCAGGCGGACCTGCGGCACAAACTCCACCTAAAGAGGGCAACTGGGTTCGGCGGCACGCGGTGTTGCTCGCGGGTTTGGCCATGACTGGAGGCGGTGCCGCGTTGATGGCCACCGGCGGTCCAGGACAATTCACCGGATGTCTCAATGCCGGCCCTTATGGCCAGACCGAGTGCACTACGGCCTCCACTTGGGGAGCTAGTGACCGGCACATTGTGGGTATTCTTCTCGTGTGTACCGGAGTACCCACTGCGATCTTAGGACTCATTAAGCACCATTGAAAACACAAAGGAGAGGTGAGAAGTATGACGACAACACGCTTTTTCGCGGTCGCCTCGCGGCGGCCAGTTCTCAGGGGGATCTTCCCGAACCGGAGTCTTGTTTTGCGGGGCCTAGCTCTCTTGGCGGGTGCGTCCTTTTTTTCGGCGCTCACGTGGGCGGGCAGCGGTGAAGTTTCTGGTTTCGGCGGTGGCACCACGATCGGTGGCGGGCTCGGTACGCACGGCGTTTTTGGGGGTTCTGGCGCGGTCCGGATTGGGGATCACATTCACGTCTTCGGCGACATCAACCATTCCACAATACTTAGTGAGTCCATCAGCGGAGTAACCGGGACGGCCGGGCTGACGAATTTCGGCGGCGGGGTCGACTATAGTTTCGGGTCGTCCACCAACAGATTGCGCCCGTACGTTTTGGCCGCACTTGGTGCCGGGCACTTCTCCGCGGGTGCGGAGGGCGTCAATGTCAGCATCGGGAACTCGGTGTACTCAGGCTTCGGGGGCGGTGTTCGGGTGTATGTTGGCGAGCACTGGGGCGTCAAGCCAGAGGTTCGCTATCAGCGGTACCTGAGTTCCGTGGCCCAAGGAACGAACAGTGTACTTTATACCGTCGGGATCTTCTATCAATTCGGCGACCGATGATCCTCGATTGCCGGAAGGAATAATTGTCGATTAGAGCTAACGAGTGAGGTGGCCGATATGAGAAAAAGCACTAACACAGTTGCTGCCATTCTAGTTCTGGCGCTGGCAGGGGCGACGCCCCGCGCCGAACCGGCGCAGCAGGAGCCCACAGCCGCGCCGGCTCTGGCTGCGAGAGAGGTGATTACAGCGCCTACAAAATTAATGGTCGTCCTCCTGAAGCCGGCGATTCGCTTTGACGAGATCCCGGCTGGCGCCAGAAGCGATTTTGGCATCAAAGTGCCGACGGTCAGCCGCGGCAAGAAGGAGGTCCTAGGCAATGAGGAAGATTACCAACGCCTCCTGATCGATGCGGCCAGGAATGCCGCGGGGTGGAAAGCCACGCTTCTGGACGCCGGCACGCTCGGGGCATCGATCGCGGAGACCTGCGAAGGTCTGGAAGCTCTGGGTTCGCGGCTCGCCCGCGGGAACGTCAACGAGGATGCGATCGGAAAGCTGGCGCGCCTGGCCGCCTCCGATGAGCATTACGCAATTCTGGCGCAGTTTCTTCGAGTGGAGAGGGGGCCGGGCCGCTCCTGGGATCCGAACACAGGCGCGATCGGATCTTCGACGGATAGCACACTCGTGCAGGCCGCGCTGGTGTCGGCCAAGTCAGGAAAGGTGATTTGGAAGGGCGAGCGGCTAATTCGCAATAAGGCGCTGCGGCCGACGGATGCCGCCTTGAACAAAGCCATCAGAGACGTGTACCAGGACTTCGATGTGCAATGAGGAGGTTGAAACGTGAGACAAATACTGAGATACTGTGTTGCTCTTTTGCTGATTACCGGGATTTGCGCCGTGGAGTGCGCCGCGAAAAAGCGAGTTCCGCGGACTCCTCCGGACCCCAGGCTTTTGGCGATCCAAGATGTCTCGGTGCTTCCGGTCGTGGACGCCCGGGCAGGCACGAAGGCAGCCGTGAACCTGGAGAAGCTGCAAGGACACGTGGTGAAGACTCTACAGCAGAAACGCTATCCCGCCAGCGCGGCCGGCGCGTCGGGGCAATCGGGAGAAATCGCCGTAGAAGATATGGAAAGCGCGGATCCGCCGTTCATCAAGAAACTGGGACCCGCGGACGAGCGCTGGGTGCTGGTCGTCTTCTTGAATGACATCACTTCCAAGCTCACCCTTGGGAGTACCGGCAATGCGGAGCTAAGCGCCTACCTGTTCGACAAGGATGGTGGCGCACTCCTCTGGAAGGGCAAGGGCGTGGGACAGGCCGGACAAGGCGGACTGATTGGGATGCCCTTGAAGGGAATGATGAAGGGCCAAGCGCTCGACGCCGCCGTGGTTAGTCTGTTGGCCGGCATACCGAATCGCCCGAAGCCCGGCAAGTAGAGCTATCCGTTTGTGTTGCAGGAAAGGGGTCGGGCGCAATCCCGATTCCCAAAAAGGAGAACCGGTAAATGACGAGGTATGCGAAGTTTCGGCGGTATGTCACCATGTTGAGCCTGTGTGCCATGGTTATGCCCCTGGCGCCGGGCGTGGCCTTCGGGGGTGAGAAGAGGCCTCTCGATTGGGGGAACGTGATGTTGCTGCACGATGGAACCCCTGTCGCAGTCACCCTCTTTAACAATCAAAGCTATCGGGGCAAAGTGGACGGTCTCATCAAGGCGGACACTCTACCGCTTAAGACGAAGGACGGGCCCATGGCCATTCCGCGACGGGATATTAAGACGATCATGACGTACAAGCCGCTGCTGGCCAATCCCGGCGCTTATATAGCCGTGGGGGGAGTTTTGCTGGGGAGTGTCGGGGGGCTGGCTGGTTCCGCCAAACAGTTGAGCGGTCTTGAAGGCGGAAACGTGTCCAGTGGTAACCCAGGCACAAAGCTGGAGATAGCCGGCATCATTGTGGCGGCGGGTGGGGTGGCTGTGGCTATAGTCGGCGGCAAACCGCGATCGGTCTACGAAGCTACGCAGGCGCCAGCCGAGCCGCCGAAATGAGGCTCCGCCTGGTGCCCGGAATTCCGCCGGCTGAGCTGGATATTCGGGCCGGACTGCCGACGCGCCTAGCTGTGCTGACAATCCTCGGATGCGCCGCTTTCAGCGCGCCCTGGGGCCGGGATTACCGTCCACACATCTTTTTCTACGTTGGACCGGTCAGGTTCAGCGGCGCGCCCTCGGGGCAGACGTGGCCGGGCGTGGTGCCGCTTACGAACATGATGGGCGAGAAGGTTATCGTCAAATCCGTCGCTATGGAGGGTGGTTCGGGGGCGCTAGCCATGCGGGGGGCCTTATCCGCTCCGTTCGTGATGGCCCCTGCGGAAATATATGATGTTCCCGTGACCATATATGCGAAGAGGCGGTCGGGCTCGGCTCGCTTGCGAATCGTGGCTTCTACCGCGAGAATTGAGATCGACGTTGTTGAGATTGTGAAATTTCATTACCAGATTCAATAGGAGACAGAAATGAGACATGCAGAAAAAAAGAAACAGGCGCCTCGGCCCTTCTTCGGCTGGCTCGCGCGTCCGATTTGCTCGGTTTTAGTTATGGCTTTGCTTGCAATAGCCATGCCTCAGCGCGCGTCAGCAGATTATCAGCAGAAGCAATTGCCTGGATTCGCTTCGAAAGGCGAAGTTATTGGTGCTCTTGCAGGCTTAGGCGTCGTAATCGGAGTCCTGGTCTACTATAAGATTCACCACAAACACCCGGTCAAGCTGCACGTCGATCACGACGCGGCCACATTCGTCGACTTGCCCCCGGGCCAGCCTGCCAACAAAACGGTTCCGATTAGGAACAGTATGAGCGAGCCGGTCAATATTGTCTCGGTCAGTATCGAGGACACCTCGCGCGCCTTTGCGCTCGGGAGTCTGCCCTCGTTTCCGCACGCGCTGGCGCCCGGGGAGTCGCTTGATGTCCCCTTGACGGTCTCCCCAATTAACGGCGGCGGTTCGGCGCGGATCCGCGTCGTGGCGTCGAGTGCCCGGTCTAAGAATCAGACGGAAACTTTCAAGGTGTCGTACGGCCACCCAAAAACGAAGAAAAAGATCTTGGGAATCATTCCGTAAAGCGTGGCTGGCGGACCGCCTACTCGGCGCCAGCATTCCCGCTGGGTTTGCGCTGAGCCAGTTTTGCCCGGGCGAGCGGATTTGGGAGAATGACTTGGTTAGGAGCGTCAACTTGACTGGAATTACGCCGGGCAGTTGGCTGGCCCGCGCCGCGCGCTGGCTCCGGTTTCCCTTCGTCTGTTGGTGGTTCTGCCTGTTGTTTTGGAGTGGACCCGAGTCCGGCTTCGGACAACCTGGCACGAGCGCGCGTGAGATCTTGCGCGCGGATGCGATTCAGGCCTACTTAAGTGGGCATCCCGAAGTCGCACTCGCCAAATCGGAGGCCGCGGTGCAGGCGGCCACCCAGCAGTTTGGAGAGCGGGATTGGAGAACCGCCGGCGATCTTTTCAGGGCGAGCTTTTTTGCCGACCATGCTGGGAATCGCAGCCTAGCGACAGCCTACCTACGGCGCGCCGGCGATGTTCTGGCCACGCTTGGGGGCAGCGCATCTGAAACGGGACGGGATCTATCGGACGATCTGTCCCTGTTCTACGGTGCGGTCGCAGGCAAGACCCGCGGCATCATCATAGACAGCCCCGGAATTAACACCGCGGCCCGGCTACCCGATCCGGCCTCGCGCAACCGGAAGGCGCTCGTCATTGGGAACCAGGAATACCACGCGGACCGGCGGATTCCCGCGCTGTCGCATGCCGTAAAGGATGCGCAGGATATCGGCGAGGCATTGACCCACGCGGGCTTCCAGGTGACGCTGGTCGAGAACGCGACGGTCCGGGAGACGGAAACTGTCGTCGACCGGTTCATCGCGGAGCTGGGACCGGGAACTACCGCCCTCTTCTATTACTCGGGCCACGGCGTCCAAATGCAAAGTGAGAACTATATGCTTCCGGTCGATTTCAGATTGGAAGATGAGTCACAGGCCAAGCTCGACGCCTATAGCCTGGCTAGGCTCCACAAGCGCATGTTCGACTCCCGATCCAGTCCCAATATCCTGGTTCTGGATGCTTGCCGGACAGGACTGATGGGTGACAGGCCGGAGTGGTTCATGCAATTGGCGATTATTCCGCCCTCGCCCAACAGCCTGATCGCGTACGCCACCGAGTACGGGCATACCGCTTCCGATGGCAGGCTCGGCGATACAAACGGGCCATTTGCGACAGCCCTGAAGCGCGCCATCGAGACCAAGGACATCGAGATCCGCGAGGCGTTCAAACGGGTGAAATTGGATGTTGCGGCGGAAACGCGGAGTATGGCCGACGAAGATCGCCGGGCCGGCAGGGCGCCAACGGAAGAGCAGAACCCATTTTTTGAGGAAGATCTTTCACAAGACTTTTACTTCCACCCGCCCCTGGTGCGTCTATCGATCAAGGGCAGCCTCAATTACCTTTTCATACCCAAAGGTAAGTTTGCCATGGGATGCGTTCCCGCCGACAGGCGTTGCGCGGCGGACGAGATGCCGCAACACGAAGTGACGATCCCGGAGGATTTCTGGATCGGCCTGACTGAGGTGACGGTCCGCGCTTACCAAGCCTTCGTCCAGGAGCCGTCCGCGGAAGGGCGACGTGGCATGCCAGCGCCCATCACAGCGGTGAACGAAGGATGGCGCGAGAAAGAACATCCCATCGTAAAGGTTTCCTGGCACGATGCGGACGCCTTTTGCCGGTGGGCGGGTGGCAGATTGCCGACGGAAGCGGAGTGGGAATACGCCGCCCGGGGAGGGATATCCGGTCAGGTTGTTGGAACGACGTCGAAATCCGAGTGGCAATATACGCGGCCCGTGATGGAGTCCGCCGCCAACGACTTCGGCTTGCGCGGTGCCTCTGAGAACGTCGAGGAATGGACGGCCGACTGGTACGACCCCCAGTATTACCGGCGCAGTCCGGCGGAAAATCCCGGCGGGCCCGAATCCGGGAACGAGAAAGTGATCCGGGGCGGGTCGTGGGGCGATATAAGTCCGCGCCGCCTGTCCGAGCGCCGACACATGAACGCCGATGCGCCCGGATCGAGCAGCACCGGTTTTCGGTGCGTGCTGCCTGCGGCGGAACTGGACACCGAAAACAAGCGCTAACGCGCGGACCGCCTCACTCATGCTTGAGGGGAATCCGATGCACGAAGACCAGCGGGGTCTGGCTGGCGTCCGCCATCAGGTTGCTCCAGGTGGCGGTTTGATAGATCCGCTGGCTCTTCGGCTTGGCTTCCTCTTCGGTCTTCGCCAACCAGGATTCGAACACCCGCCGGTCCAAAGTCCCATTCACGGGCTTCAGCTCGGGCAGCGGATTGGGAGACGCCACTAGAATCAGGACCTCGGAGCCGGACTTGCGATCCATGCGAAACCAGCCCTCGTCACCCGGCGCCCTCGTTTCGGAACCCGGCTGAACCACTGCCGTCTTCGGCGCCACGGGATACAGAATCTGGACCCGCGCGTCCTCCGGATTCTGGTTGAAAAGGTACACGTAAGCGTTGAAGTCCGGCTTCAATACAACGCGAAACCGCTCCCCGCTGCGAAAGACCCGATCGGGCGCAACCAGCGACACGCTGTCATGCTCACCGAGCATCTCAAGCGTGAAGGCAAGGGTGATTTCGTGCAAATCCGGCGGCGGCGAGGGCAAAGGCGGTATTACCCGGGGCTGGCTGCGGCT
>Ga0209333_1000782_pt1 | contig 16707 bp, 10 predicted proteins | sample BlaSpr_A8_OM2_O3_FD_187982 | JGI IMG/M metagenome (GOLD analysis project Ga0209333, IMG submission 187982) | Forest soil microbial communities from Thunder Bay, Ontario, Canada - Black Spruce, Ontario site 2_A8_OM2_O3 (SPAdes) (version 2) | ecosystem: Environmental > Terrestrial > Soil > Boreal... | reverse complement strand
CGGCCTTCTGGTAGTCGTCCAGTTCATCCTGCGTGGCTAGGCCAGTTGCGTTGGGAACGACGCTCGGGTGACGAACCACAGCGTGGACCTGCAAGTTAGGCGGCAGCCTGCCAATAGTTCGTTTCGGTGAGAGGAACTGCTTTTTCTAGATTACCTGCGTGCGATTTCACTCCGGCCGATTCATTGACCAGCCGGCAGATCGTCGCTCGGGAGATGGGAACGTGAGGCAACGTGCAGCGGAAAAACATCCCCTTGGTCCTAGCAGTGGTCATCGCAGCAGTGCTGTTCATGTGGCCGATCCGGCAAGCGCTGCTGCCCGCCTGGCCGGGATATGGCGTTAGGTCGTATGTTCGCGTGAACTCCCCACTGGTTGCGCTCACGCATGTCCGCGTAATCGACGGCACGGGCGCTCCTCCTCTCGAAAATTCTACGGTTGTCCTTTCCAACGGCAGGATTCAGGCCATTGGTAGCGCACTGGCGACTCCCCTGCCCCGTTCCGCTCAAGTACTTGACCTCACAGGTTACAGCGTCATTCCTGGACTGGTGGGTATGCACGACCACATGTTTTACGGGGGCGTGAAGAATCTGTTTAGCTTTTCAGGCTTTGCGGTGAGCGAAATGGGGTTCAGCTTTCCTCGCCTCTATCTCGCCGCTGGCGTAACCACGATTCGGACTGCGGGCGCCATCGATCCGTCTGCTGATCTCCGGTTGAAGGATCAAATTGACGATGGTTGGGTCGTCGGGCCCAAGATGCATATCACCGGGCCGTACATGAACGGAAATTCTACTCCCGAGAAAACAAGAAAGAGTGTTGAGCAGTGGGCGGACAAAGGCGCGACCTCCTTCAAAGCCTATATGTACATAACCCGCGCGGAGCTGGCTGCCGCAATCCGGGCGGCTCACGAGCGCGGTCTCACGGTCGCCGGACATCTTTGCGCGGTTGGTTTTCGCGAAGCCGTGGCCCTGGGGATTGACAGCCTTGAGCATGGGCTGGTTGAGGATGCAGAATTCGTACCCGACAAAACACCCGACGTCTGTCCGTCGCGAGAGTCGATCGACGCAAGTCTGGTTCAGCTTGATCTCGACAGCGATCCCGTGCAACAGCTGATCCGCGATCTTGTCCGCCATCACGTCGCGATCACCTCCACGCTGCCCGTCTTCGAAACCTACGTCCCGTTTCGGTCGCCCATTCAAACCCGCGTCCTCGAGGTACTGCAACCTGCTTCGCGCACAGACTACCTGGCTGCTCGCGCGCGTGTGAATGAAGAAGGGCGGCAGTCCTCGTGGACCGAGCTGCTCCGTAAAGAAATGCAATTCGAGCGCGATTTCGTGAAAGCGGGCGGCCTGCTGCTGGCGGGCGAAGATCCCACGGGCAACGGCGGCAACGTAGCCGGATTCGGCGACCAACGCGAATTGGAGTTACTCGTCGAGGGAGGCTTCACACCTCTGGAAGCCATTCACATCGCCACCGCGAACGGCGCCGCGTTCCTTGGAGAGTCCGAGCGCATTGGCTCGCTCGCTCCCGGTAAGCAGGCGGACCTCGTGGTCATCAGAGGTGATCCATCGTCGAACATCGCCGACATTGAGAAAGTAGAGGTCGTCTTCAAAGATGGAGTCGGTTACGATTCGGCCAAGTTGATCGAATCCGTGCGAGGCTCCGTGGGATTGCACTGAATCGGCGACGAGACTCAAACAGTGGAGGCTCGCGTCTCCTCATCCATGGCGACCCCGCCAAAGTCCGAGATGCCGATCAGGATTTTGTCACGCCCTGGAAGAACCCTCACTCGATTGACATTGCAACGTTTCAGGAATTTGCGGCCGTACTGAGGAGGAAGCTTTCGAGGAAAACCGTCCTAAACGTACTGAGCGCGGTTCTCTCCGTCCTCGATTACGCAGCTGGCCGCCGCGCCACACGTATATCCAAGGTGCGCTTCGTAGATATTTGATGACGCCGGAGCGTGAGCAGTTTTTGCGCGAAGCCAAGAAGCCCGACTGCAATCTGCCGCAATGCGGCGCAAGCGCACGCGTTACCGGATAATTGAAAAATCTCGCGGATCCTAAACAAATCGCCGAGCTGGAATCCAGGGCCAGTACGAAACTAAGCGCGAGCCGCCTTTGTGGTCCGATACGTCGGTACGAATACCTCGCTTACGAACGTCTCGAGACTCGTCGGAGTAGTGTTTTTTGGTGAGCGCGGTTCGAGCGTACGCATGTATCCGGAATTCAGGGACTCTGCCATTTCTAACAAAAGATCCACCATGCTGGAGGACATTCCCATTTGCAACAGAGCAGGCTTCAACTGTTCTGCAGGCATATGCTTATACGCCAGGTCGGGCTTGCCAATTGCATCGCCAACGATTCTGGCAACTTCGTTATATGTAACATCGCCGGCTCCTTGTAGTTCGCGCGGGTGTTTCCCCTCGAAATCGAGCTTCAGTAAGGCATGAGCAGCCACTGCCCCGATATCACGCGTTGCGATCATCGGCAATCGCAGATCGCCCTTGACTGGTCCAGCCATGTCTCCGAAAGACTTAATCACACCAACCTGGGGCAGCATGTTTTCCATGAAATACCCGGCTCGCAGGTAAAGTGCATTTAATTCGGGGATTCCGTTGAGTTTTTCTTCAAGACTGTGCAGGCCGACCACGGGGCCCGTTTTCTCCGATTTGTCCGCACCGAAGCTACTCAAAACGACGGCATGTTTTAGGCCGTTCTTCACGATCGCGGACACCAAGGCGTCGCTCACTTGTTCTTGGTAAGCGCGAACATTCGGTGCGCCACTATTCGGTGGGATCATCGCGTAGGCTGCCTTCGCGCCCGAGAAGGCCTTCGTCAGCGAGCCCGCGTCGGTAGCATCAGCGACGAATGCTTCTGCTCCCTTCTGCGTAAATCGTTCCAGCCGCTTCGCGTCACGGCCTATGACGCGCACCTTTGCTCCTCTTGCAAGCAGCCTCTCCGCCACGATGCTTCCCGTGTTTCCCGTCGCACCCGCAATGACGTACATTTGCGCCCCCTCGCCGGTTGTTTCTCGGCCTCTCTGTTTAAGTAGATGCCTGGGCGGGATGTGAAGACTCAAATTGGGTGGGACGGGTCGAACTTTCCATTCGGTTTTGCGGCTTCCGATGCGTGGTACGTGTGCCGGCGCAAGGCAGGGATTCTCAAATCCTTCTATGAGAAGGCCGGTCGGAGTCAATGAGTTTTTGTTTTCCTGTCGGTGGATCCAAACCTTGTCACCGGGCCGCCTCGGTCGCCATCCTTCCATCCGCGGTCTTAGCTGAGCCATGGTCGCTCGCTGCCAGGTGGGCGTCCTTGATTCCGTAGGTGCTGCGACCTGGTAATCGACCTTGGCTCGCGTCTCGCGACGGGAGTTGGGCCAGGACTTGGGCGCAGTCACCTGCTCTCGGCGGTTGAGCTCGGTTGTTAACATTCACACGTTGCTACTCGAAACCGGCCGAAAGACGATCCGGAACCGTTTCAACGGGCTTTTTGTTATACCGGCAATCGCAAGCCCTCGGGCTTGATTGATACATCGAAGCTCAAATTGAATAGGAGCGAGGAGACTAATCATGAAGAAACAATATGCGGTTGTAACGCTCGCTGCTGTGCTGATGGGCACGACTCTGCTGCTGGAGAGGACTGGTAGAGTTGCTGCGGCGGGGCCAAGCGGCATCAAGAATGTGGTTCTGGTCCACGGTGCATTCACCGATGGCTCCGGCTGGGAAGCTGTCTTCAACATTCTCACGAACGACGGGTACACGGTGGCTGTCGTGCAGCAGCCGGAGACCTCGTTTGCCGAAGACGTCAAGTTCGCAACTGCGATGATCGATCGGCAGTCCGGGCCCGTGGTTCTCGTCGGCCACAGCTACGGCGGAGCCGTTATCACCGAGGCCGGCAACGATCCAAAAGTCGCCGCCCTTGTCTATATTAACGCCTTCGCGCTGGACAGCGGGGAAAGTTCTGCCACCATCGAGAAAGCCGTGCCCCCAGCCGGCACGGGGATCAAAGCTACCGCCGATGGCTACCTCTACATTGACCCAGCAGCCTTCCATTCCGATTTCGCAGCGGACGTTCCGGAAACGAAGACCGCGTTCATGGCTCAGTCGCAGGTTTTGTTCTCCACCGACTCGTTCACCTCCGCGGTTACGACTCCGGCCTGGAAGTCGAAACCCACTTGGTACATGCGCTGTCGATAGGCGTTGCCATTATCCTGATCGCGGTCTTGACGTTAGTGGTGATGGTTACGGTGCCCGAGCTTCGAATCGTATTTTGGGCTGGACCCAGAGCCAAAGCCCGACCCAAAGATCAGCATTCCGGCGCCGCGCGCGCCCAGCATCAGCCGGTACCTGCAACACCGCCGAAACAGGTATCGGCAGTGGTCGGCCAAGCGCGCGCGACGAAGACCCCCCGCCGATGATCCAAGCCATTGCTCCAAACGGAATAGCAAACGCCGCACCCAATTTCGGAGATCAAAGGGTCTACAATTTTGGGCCACTCTCCAGACGGATTACTCAGCAACAACACGATGAGATTATTCCGATGCTAACGAACGACCATGCGCGTGTCATCGTGTGGGCTTATTCAACTGATACAGACACGTGGGGATTAGCGAAAGCCCTTTACGGCGCACTAAAAGATTCTGGATGGACGATGGAGGACCCAGACGTTCAAGCCGCAATAGCAGTCAACCCGAACGGATGCGATGTGGCAGTATTTATTCCTGGTGTGCCGGGTCAGCTTGTCACTCAGCTTCCCAGTGCGCCTCGAGAAGTATTGAACGTGCTGAAGACACTCGGTCTGACATACGGACTGGGGTATTCGGATAAGCTCGGAGACGCCACCGTCAAGCTCGTTGTCGGCCCACGTTGACGCTACCGACTCGCCTCTGCGTCTGCCGCAGTGGTCTCAACAAGGCTATAGTCGCAACCTTCCACATCGGGGTGATTCTCGTCGCAAGGGATCAGCAGGATCGCACGGCCGTGACCGCTAGGTGCTTGTCCGTGTCCGGCAATCTCTCCGCGATCGTTGATGCTAACCGCCCCCAGTGGAGAGAGGTCGGTTTTGGAAGACAAGAGCGTGCCAAGGTCAACCATAGGGCCCCCGTCCTCCCACAGGAATGCACCTTGACCACAGCCGTTATTCCCCCAATTGCCGACAACTTGCCTGTTGGAGTTAATCGCAAACGCAGAGGCACAGCCGTTGATGGCCCCGAGGTCGTGCATCTTTCCATCCCAGAGGAACGCATCGAGCTGGTTGTCACCTGCCAAGTAAGATTGCCCGACAACTTCCCCAAAATCATCGATCAGCGAGGCCGCTGAGTCACTCCCGCCCAACGTACCCAAATCCTGCATGCCCTTGGCCTTCGTCCACAAAAAGGCGTGTTGCAACTGGTCTCCAGCCAAGTCGGATGCGCCGACCACCCGACCGTGGTTGTCTAGCCAGTATGGGAAGCCACAGGTACCTCCCAGACCTCCGAGGTCGATCATTTTGCCGTTCTCCCAAAGGAACGGATCTTGAGTTGGGATTAGCGCTCCCCCGAAAGCACACGGAGTCGCGACCTGGTTCGGTGTCTGGTTCGTGTACGAGATGCCGACGACCTGCCCTCGCTCATTGATCGCCATGCCCCAGGCATCAGTTCCGGTGCCGAGAGTACCCAAATCGGTCATCACTCCGTCTTGCCAAAGAAAGGCTCTTTCCTGATATGGATACGGATATGGATCGAAATGGTTAAATTGCGACGACAATTGAAAGAATGAATAAGCATCGGGGACTGTATTGGTTGTCACTCCGACAACCTGGCCACGGCTGTTGACGGACTCGGCTTCACTTTCGTATCCCCCTTCGGGCAAAGTTCCGAGATCGATGATCTTGCCGTCGCGCCACAGCACGGCACGATTCTCCGGGAAATTCTGGGGCGAGCCCGGATCCAGCGGATCCAGTTCGCCATTCTGTGAAGTCCCGGCAATCAGACCGTTTGCGCTGATCCACGCAGCAGCACTGCTCAGGCCTTTGTGCAGCTCTGGGAGTTCGGACCTGACACCAGCCTGCCACTGAAATGCGCGAGAGGCGTAGCACGGTGTTCCGTCATAGTTAAAACAGAAGTTTTGGTCGCCGCTGTTGCCCGAAAGTCCAAAGGGATCCAGCGTGGACGTATCCGCCCAGGACGAGAACGCTCCGGCGTTGTTCAAGGCTTGAAACGGACCGCTGTATTGGTAGGGGCTCATGTAGCTCTCGGGCCCCCCGAACGTCCCCATGTCAATGAGCTTGTAGTGGTGGTGCCGGTGTTTGTGATCTGGGTTGTCCTGCGCAACAAGCCCGGCCGCGGTCGCCAGCGCGGCGAGTGAGGTCAGTGCGATGTATATGGTCAGATTCTTTTTCACGATTTCCTCCTTGTAGGCCGCCACCTTCAGGTAGCTCCGAGAGCAGCTCGCGAGCTGCTCGCGAGCTGCTCCACACCCAACCCAAGCCGCTTTGAGCCCCACATCTCATACCTCTGGTGGGGGATTCGCGATCGAGGTCTATTCCATTGCGGTGCAGATGGGAGCAAGCCCAGCGGTCGCGCCCGTGTTGAGGTAATCATCAAGCGGATGCGGTCCTAGCTCCTCAATGACCGACGCGAAATCGGGGGTGTAGGTAATGATGCCCCACTGCGGCGTGAAGACAGGTGTATTACCCGCTTGGGCTGAGAAGTCATTTCCGTAGTAACCCCACTGCAGATTACTGTCGGTCCCATCGGGGCCGGGCTCTTCCTGATACGTGCTGACGTAGTCCATCCAGGCGGGGATCGACTTGCCGGTCGTGTAGTTGTAAATCCTGCCGGCATAGGCTTCGAGGCGATAGCCCTCGATCAGCTGTTCGCTTGCATTGTAAAAGCGAACGGCGTTCCAGTAGGCGGTGAGCTGGTCGACCCATAGAAACTGCTGCGTGCCTGTCAAGGGACACGGCAAGCCGCCAAACGTCTCGTCGGGGTTGCCATTGGGGTTGCTGGCGAGGCTCCCGTCGCCCAGCTCGAACGTCGCAGGACTGCTGTAGCACTTGATGGCCGTACCCGGCGGGTCCAGTGGCCCAGGGTGGGCTACCTTCCAGCAGGCCTTGTAGGTGTGGTAGTTGCCCCTAGGATCAGCGGCGGGGTTGTCGTTATTTAGAATCGCCGGGGGTTGGAGGCTTAGGGGATCAACAGAAGGGGCCCCATTCTGGTCGTCCACCACCTGGGAGAGAAGGCTCCAGTAGTTGAGGTTGAACGAACCCCTGCCGCCAAGGGCAGACGATTGGGATTGAGTGGCAAGCGCGTCATTTCCTGTACCCAGAGTACGGTGAAGGTGATCTTGTTTGTCCTGCGCAGCCAGCGGATTCGACGACACCAGCGCGGCAGACAGAGTGACAACCGCAATCAATAACAACATTCTTGATTTCATTAAGGTGAACGTGATCGCGCCCATGTACGTCAGTTTTCGGAATTTCATATACGCCTCTCCTTTTTTCTGGCCGTCGGTTCCGCTGTTATGGCCTGGGTGGGAAGTGCCCGACTGCCGCTTTGAGGGGTTACCCTGGGCCGGTTTGCCCCCAGCGTCAATGGCGCGGCGCTTCCTTCCGGCTGACATCTGGCTGACATGAAGTAAGCGGCTTATCTTCATCTACTTGGACTAAGCTTCTTTCCAGTGCCCAGCGCCTGCGCCAGTGGTAAGCTGACCGAAGCCCGGTGGAATGCTCATGACGCCACACACCGCGTCCGAATCGTTTCGCTTCGGAGAGTTCGAGCTGGACCTCCAAACCGCGGAACTGCGGCACAACGGACAGACAACGATTCTTCAAGAGCAGGCCTTTCATATTCTGGCTGCGTTGCTGGAACGGCCCGGCCGCGTCGTTACCCGCGATGAGCTAAGAAAAAGGGTGTGGTCTTCCCACACGTTCGTAGATTTCGATCAAGGCCTGAACAAAGCAGTCAACCGGCTGCGCGACGTACTGGGGGATTCCGCCGAGCATCCGCGCTTTATTGAAACCTTGCCCCGGCGCGGCTACCGCTTCATTGCTCCGGTGCAGCGGATGGAGAATTCAACTCCCTCCGCTTCGGCGAATCTGCTTGGCAAGAAAGTCTCTCACTACCGCGTACTGGAGATCTTGGGCGGCGGGGGCATGGGATTGGTGTACAAAGCCGAGGACCTGAAGCTGGGTCGGCGGGTCGCGTTGAAATTTCTTCCCGAGGAACTAAGCAAAGACCCGAAAGCGCTGGAGCGCTTCGAGCGCGAAGCCCGGGCAGCTTCCGCACTGGACCACCCTAACATCTGCAGCGTTTACGAGTTCGGCGAGCACGAAGGCCAGCCCTTCCTGGTGATGCCGTTGCTCGAAGGCCAAACGCTGCGGGACCGGATTGCCTTGCTGCCTAGCGCTCCGTTTACAACTGACGACCTGCTGACTCTGGGTATTCAAATTGCCGACGGTTTGCAAGCCGCCCACGAAAAAGGAATCATTCATCGCGACATAAAACCGGCAAATATTTTCGTCACTAATCGAGGCGAGGCTAAGATTCTCGACTTTGGCTTGGCTAAGCTCGCACTTGCGGAGGACAATCAATCTCTGCCGCATCAGGAAACTAGAACTGGACAGGCCGATCTCACACTGACGCATACCGGCGTGGCTCTCGGCACAGCAGCATACATGTCGCCCGAGCAGGTGCGCGGCGAGAAGTTGGATGCGAGGACTGATCTATTCTCCTTCGGTCTTGTGCTTTATGAAATGGCAGCCGGACAACGGGCATTCACCGGAGAGACTGCTCCAATGCTTCACGCTGCGGTCCTGAACCAGATCCCGACTCCAGTTCGGCAGCTGAACCCTGAGATCACTCCTGAGCTGGAAACGATCATCAACAAATCGCTCGAAAAAGATCGTCAAGAACGCTATCAGACTGCATCGGAAATGCGCGCCTGCTTCAGAGCAGCGGCGGCCACGCGGGGCGGGAAAACCAGCCTAGCCAACCACCCAGAACCGGCACCGCACACTCGTTGGCTGGTCGTGGTCACTGGAGTCTTGGCTCTTCTCCTGGTCATCAGTACGGTGTGGTTTGCGAAACGCCAGTCGTCTGGTTTACCTCAGCTTAAGCAAACTCAACTCACTAACAATTCCTTCGAGCTCTCCGGAGGAGTGGGCAGCATTTCACCCGATGGCAAGTATCTAGCTTATATAGATGCGAAAGGAATGCAGCTGAAACTGATCGACGGTGGGGAGACGCGTACGTTACCTCCACCGGATGCACTCAAGGGGAGGCAAGGAGACTGCGGATTTGGAGGCTGGTTTCCTGATAGCACCCGATTTCTTGTGAATCGCTGTCCATCTGGGGTGCGCGCCGAGGAGTTGAGTTCGCATGGCACAAGCATCTGGATCTTTTCGGTGTTGGGCACTGTGCCGCGTCGCCTTCGGGACGATGCCTTGGGTAATGGCATCTCCCCGGACGGCTCCGCCATCGCGTTTACGACGAACCCAGGTAGATTTGGCGATCGTGAGATCTGGCTAATGGGCCCGGATGGAGCGAATGCGCGGAGGCTATACGACACGAACCAAAACAGTGCAATTGGCGGTGTCGCGTGGTCACCAGATGGGAAACTGATTGCTTACTCCCGCATTGATTCCGAAGGTGCCAGCCTCCTGAGTCGCGATCTCAAAGGCGGTCCGCCCACCACGATATTTGCACCGTCCGTCGGGAATCAGGTCTTCGAGTATCTTTGGTTACGCGGGCGGTTAATCTACTCGATGGCAGAGCCGCAAGCGTTGGGGGGCTCGGGTTGCAACTTCTGGGAGATGCGGCTCGACGGAGACACGGGTAAACCCATCGAAGAGCCCCGCCGCCTCACGAGTTGGTCTGGTTTCTGCATGAGCGGTGAGAGCGCCACAGCCGACGGCAAGAAGCTTGCTTTCCTGAGGTGGGCGAGCCATTTTACGATCTACATGGCCGACCTCGACGCCAGTGGTACTCGCGTTATCAGCTCCAAGCATTTTACTTTGAATGAAAGTAGAGATTTCCCGGGGGCCTGGACGCCGGATGGCAAAGCACTCATCTTCGTCTCGGATCGTGGCGGTCGCTTCGGCGTGTATAAGCAGTTCCAGGGGGAAGATGCCGCGCAGCCACTCGCAACTCCCGAAGAAGGTGCAAGGGATCCGGTAGTCACTCCTGATGGAAGATGGGTCCTGTATTTCGTGCATCGAGATAATCCCGTGGGTACCAGAAACGAGTCAAAGCCAGAGCCGCTCATGCGGGTCCGCATCGGGGGTGGACCATCGCAACTAGTATTGACTGCGGTCCCAGAAAGCCAGGTCTCCTGCGCAAGGCCAACATCCGACTTGTGTGTTATTGCCGAGTTGTCCGAGGATCGGAAGCAAGTGATCGTGAACGCCGTCGATCCTGTCACAGGACGCGGATCTGAACTCACTCGGTTTGCGGTCCATCCGGATGATGATCGCTGGAATGTTGAGTTGTCTCCCGACGCGACACGCTTTGCGGCAATTCGAAGCCCAGACGACCCCATCTACGTCTGGTCCTTGCACGGCAAGAAAATGCGCGAAGTGCGTGTAATCGGCTGGAGCAACCTGCGGAATTTGAGTTGGGCCGGGGATGGGAAGGGTCTTCTTGTTGTAACGCGGCAGAAAGGCTACGGCACCGTTCTGCATGTTGATTTCCAAGGCCACGCGAATGTGTTATGGGAGCGCGCCACAGAGGGAGTGGCGGAATCCCCAGACGGCCATCATCTCTGCATTTCGAGCAACACGGTGGATCAAAACGTGTGGATGCTGGAGAATTTCTGAAGTTTATTATCGCCGGGTCATGTGCGATTGCTCGTTGCCCGCTCCTGAATCTATCAGAATTGCAGTTGAGCTTTCAACTGAATCATCCGCGGAGCCGCATCACCTCCAATACCCGCACCCACAATGCTGGTGGGTGCTTGCTCCAGATTGAAGATCTGCCCAAACGTCGAGTCAGAACTGGCAGTATCGGGAAAGCCGAAATTGGGGTGGTTGAACAGATTAAAAAATTGCACTCCGATCCCCAACTCAGCATTTTCCCAACCATGGATTTTTGTGTTCTTCATGACGGCGAAGTCGGTATTGAAGTAGCTTGGCCCACGAAAGCGGTTTCTTCCTTGCTCAAACTTCACCGAGGGACCATCGCACACACCTGATGGACCCAGATTCCCGGCATTGAAACCAGTCTCACAGCCGGATTGTACGAAAAGCGCATTCGGATTGGGGGTTACGCCGTCGGCCAAGACCTGAGGCGGTTGGCAAGGGTGCGGAGCAAGAGGGAATGCGGAGCCTTCCCCGCACGCCGTCCCCGGCGGTGGGGGACCGACCGGCACGGCGTACAGGAAACCATAATAATTATTCGCAGTAAGTTGAGACGATTGGGCCACGTCCACGACGGTATAGGGAAAACCGGTGCGGGCGAAGATCGTCCCGGAGATCTGCCATCCCTTCACAAAGGAATCCGAACCGTGGCCGCGAAAGACTGCTTTCACAGGGACATCCAAAACATAGCTCGCGTTGAGTGAGTGGCGCACATCGTACTCGGCCGATCCGTAGGCGCCGCGAAGATTATGGGGATCCTGCGGGCTCGTCAAACCAACGGACGAAAAAGCGAAAATCCCGCCATTCGAGACTTCATCGAAGGCGTGGCCATACGTGTAGTTGACCTGAATCACGCCTTGAGTCCAACGAACGAATTGATGTTTGAACGACATAACCATTCCGTTGTAATTGGATACTGCATTTGTGCTGTATTCCGTGACCTCGCTAAAGCGAGGATCTGCGCAGGGCGGTACGGGCGGACTCGTGCACTTTGCCGGAGGGAGCGAGCCGAATCCGAAGGCATTAGCGTCTGGATCGCTAACCAATTCATGAATACCGTGATGGCCGAAGTAACCGATGGTGACCGCCGTATCTGCTCCGAAGGCCTGCTGCCATTCGAGGCTCCACCTTTGAAATTGCGGCGAATGAATCTGCTTCTCCGAGGCGTTAATCGCGGGTGGAGAAAAATTGGGATCTATCGCCTGGATCTGAGCGAGCGTTTGGCCGGCAGCGAAGCCATTGACAAACGCTGCGTTCGAAGCCGCCGCATCCTTAAATAGGCTGGTGGTTTCCCCCGGAGTGAGATTGTCTTGGTACGGCGTGTAGACATTGTAGATCGGGGAATTGATGTAAAACGATTCCAGGATGCCGCCCGGCAACGGATCGTAGAAAAAACCCACGCCGCCCCGTAGCACACTGTTGTGCGAAACGCCGAATGGCTGCCAGGCAAAGCTGAATCGTGGCGACCACAGAATAGTGTCCATACTCGGAATGGCGTGTTTCTGGTTAACGAGGATAGTCTGGTTGTATGGCTGGTCGGGATCATGGCTAATTGATTCAAATGATGCCGTGAGCCGGGAATAGCAACTGCTTTCGCATGCGGGATTAGAGTAATGTTCCGCGCGAAGAGCCAGGGTGAGCGTTAGGTTCGGCCGCGCATGCCATTCGTCCTGTCCATAGACTCCAAAATTGAAAAAGGAGATCGGCACGGTAGTCTGCGACGTGAAAGATTGCGTGAGAGAAGTAAAATTGGTCGATGGGGACGCCGGGTCCAAACCACCCTGGTAAAAAGCATCGAGCGACTGGGGACTCAACACGCCGATGGAATGCACTTTGTTGGGTAGGACGCTCCAATCAGTTCGCACGAAGTTTGCACCAAAGCCGAACTTCTGTTTGTCCCAGGTTTTTGTCAAGTCTTCGGAAAGCTGATATTGTGTCTGGCGCCTGCCGTAAGCCCCGATAAAGTCGACTCCTCCCAGTTGGGTAAAGGCGCCTGGTGCCCAAAAACCCAAGACCGTAGGGAATGCGGACAGCGCTTGAGAAGGATCTTTCACCTCATAAATCCGCGAAAAGTAAGAACCTGCCGCAAGGAATTGGCTGGCAGCCGATGAGCCAAATGTGTGCGTCTCGACGAGCTGGCCTTGCCACGATGGCGCATTGAAATCAGCATCGAACAGCGGACTGATGGGATCGGTGAAGAACGCACCCGATCCAGCTTCATATTGGATTCGAAGAAAGGCGCGGTCGCTCTTGCTGGCGTTCCAATCAACACGGCCAGCCGTGAGAGTGTCCGAACTTGGGCGGCTGCGCGACGATAAGAAATTCATGGCGCAGGGCACGCCTGCTGGCAGCCCCATGAATCCCGTGCAGCCGGTGGGGTCGGAAGTGGGGTCCTGTCCGCCCGCACTGGCGTGATTTGCGCCCGGTGCAGCATTGTAGAGGCTGAATATTTTCCGGTAAAAGGCATCTGTTGCGGAATTCGGGCCAAACCGCGGGTTGGAGTCGATGTTGGCAATCGTCGCAGTCTCAAACTGCGGGCTCGGGATTACAACCGGGGAAAGATTCGGGAGTACCAACCGCATGCCCTCACTATCGAAAAAGAAGAACAACTTGTCCTTTTTAATGGGGCCGCCTAACGAACCCGCCCATTGATTGGCGACGTCGAAGGGGCGTGGATTCCCGGATTCCTTGTTGAACCAGTCGTTGGCGTTCAATACGCGGCCGTTCCAATAGTACTGCGCGTTTCCATGGAACACCTTGCTCCCCGACTTAGTAATGTAATTGATGTTTCCGCCGGCAGCGCCGCCAAACTGGCCGGAGTAACCGGTGCTCACGATGGTCGCTTCCTGAATCTGGTTCTGGCCCAAGGCAAGCCCGACTGACCCGCTCTGGCTCTGGTTGGTGGCATTGTCGTTGTTGTTCATCCCGTCCACCGTAGAAAGATAGGATGTGCCCGGCATGCCCAGTATCGAGTAGTTGAAGCCATTTTGAGTGTCGGTGTTCATCACCACGCCGGGAGCGGTTTGAGCAATGTAGGTGAGATCGTTGCCAGGATTTGGAACCTCGGAGATCTGCTTCTGGTTCATCGTCGTGGAGACGTCGCCATTTTCAGCCTGAATGAGCGGGGCCTCTCCTGTTACCTTCACGGTTGTACTTTCTTTTGCGATTTCAAGCGCAACGTTCACCGTGACCGGAGGCCCGAGCAGCACATTCACCGCGCGGCTTGCCTTTTGAAAACCCTCAAGCGTCACGGTCAGCCTGTATTTTCCCGGTGCCAGAAAGAAGAATTGATACACTCCTTCTCGATCAGTTTTTGTTGATTGCGTGGTGCACCTGGCGGTGTCTGCGATCTCGATGCTCGCACCGGGAACAACCGCACGACTCGGATCGGTTACCACGCCAGTCAACCCGCCGGACGTTGTCGTTTGCGCCCCTGATTTGTAGGGCAGGCAAAGCAAGAGCATAAGGAGTGGGAGGAACCGAAACACGGGCCTCAGTTTCATGGAGGCGCACCCACGATTCCAGTCGAACTAGACTTCAGGATTTGAGAGTTCTGGCCGTGCCGACAATACTACTCCATTACCCACTTCCGAATAACTCGAAATGCCGCCCCAAGAAAATTGGGCCAGCCTAGGGCTTCACCTCAAAAAGTTGGATCCAACTCGGGTCCAAATTCTGCCAAATTAGGTCCAAGACCGTATACGATGACGGGAAAGAAAGCTAGACGGACCAATAGCATAGATTTTTTGCAACTGCCTTGGGTGCAGGAAGTCTGATTTCGTCGTGTGGAGTCAGAGGGTTGCAAAACTGCTTGTCTTCCTAGACACTTCACTGCCGGGAAAAAAACAAGAAACAGCGGGCGCCGATATCACACGGGCGAAGCTGTACCAATCAGAATGATTGAGAGCTCTTTGCAATGCCCCACAACGCAAACCGCGTGATTGTCTCAACACCAGAATCTGGTCGTCACTCGTGCCGCCGACTGCTGCACATAAATACCGGATGTATTCCCTTAATGCCGCCTTTTGCCGGCTCGTTTTTCCACAACGTTCGTCCTATCAGACAGATATGGCGGAAGCGTGTGGGAGTCGAACCCAAACTTCCAAAATCTAAGTCTCGGCGGATGATAACGTTGCCACGTCCGCCAAGTTCCAATTGGAGTCAATTGGAGTCAAAGCCACACGACTTCCCCACCGACTGAAAGCCTGGACCTCGTTGATGACGGAGCGCTCGGGTTGCGCTGGCAGCTGTTCCGATCGCTAGATTCTACTGCTCGCTGCCACACCCCCATCCGTCTAGTCCGAAGGCTGTGAGAGCCTTTGTGACCACCGCCATTAGCGATTTGGTGAGCGACCGGGACTCGGTGAGGGTAAGACTGTAGGCCGGATTCTGAAAACTTCCACGCCGAATCAGTAAGCCGCACGGATTCAATAAAATCTAACATCGGTGACAGCAAAAATGCTTGTAGATGTCGCGGTTTACGGTTAGAGGATGGTTAGTGGGGAATGCACAGCGGAATCGCGATCGCTGCTACGGACGGCATGTGTACTATACCTTAGAGATAAGGCACAACAATGATGAAGATTATCCTTACCGCTTTATTTTTCCTAGGGCTAGCTGGCTTTGGGCTCTATGGTTTACTTGCTTGCTTCTGGCCTGAGAAAGCGGTCAAGTGCGCTCGAATTTGGACCGGTCTAGTCCGGATGCAATCTCCCGCTGCAGACTGGGATGCTGTGGATCGAGCTATGGTTCCGCCCCGACCAGTAGGATTTCTTTTTTTCTTAGTGGCGCTCTTTGCCATTTACCTTTCGCTGCAAACCATTCTGGCAGACGAGTCAGTAGCCACGGCGACGGTGCACGTCCTTCCAGCGCGCTTCGGGCATCGTTTTTCAGCGATAGAACTCGCAGCTGTCGTTTTCTTCGTGGTTTCAATATATATGTTGGTTGACCCCTTGGGGCTCTACTGCTTTTTTTTGCGGAAGAGGCGTGAGCAGTACGCCGCGAGATTCAGACGCGGTTGGGCGGTGACAGCCATGGCGCTAGTATTTGTGGCTGTCACTGGCTATTTACTTTTCAGCTTGATTCGTCAATGAGAGACCAGGCAGAACCCTCTTGGCAGCCGGTAGCACCCTCTCGCGCTACCCAAATGAACGCCGTAGAATTTGCGGATGGCGCGCTCTTTTTTTTTTGAAGGGTGCGGGTTCAGATGCCGCAATTTCGACCACCACAGCGAAGTAGATCCACCTGAATCATTTCGGCCATTAAACAGCAGTTCTGCCGAAAAGCAGTCCAGACGCGCAGCTGTGTTCTCGACTCGCGCATGCTAGCCATGTGTCGCAGTGTAAAATACGAAGCATTCCCAAAAATCGCGCGAAGTGGCGCTTGGGCGACCTACCTCCCGCGATCGCGCCACGGTCGGGCACTCACCGAATCTTGGCTTCGCGCTCCGTCAACCACGAACCTCGAATCATATATTTGATCTTTACTGTGCCGGTGGTGTTTGCTGCGATCGCGGCTTCGATATCACGGTTGCTGCGGACCGGTCGGCTGTCTATGTCTGTGATAGTGTCACCCGGAGTGATGCCAGCCAGCGCTGCCGGCGAGCCTGGTGTTACGTAAGTAACTTTTACGCCGGTGTCGTCACCGCAGCCCACAACTCCTAGCAAAGCTGCTTCGCTAGTGCCCTGGCATTGTGCTGACGCGGCCGTTCTGCGTTCCGAACTCTGAGTACCGTGCGGAGCGGCTTCGCGGACCCCTTCTCCTCCGAATGTGAAAACAACCCCAGACGATACCCGAACATTGTTTTGGTGAGGTACTCCAAATGCCTTGAAGTGCTCGGTCATGAAGTAGTCCACTTGTGCTACACGAATCGAAATG
>Ga0209333_1000781_pt1 | contig 16728 bp, 16 predicted proteins | sample BlaSpr_A8_OM2_O3_FD_187982 | JGI IMG/M metagenome (GOLD analysis project Ga0209333, IMG submission 187982) | Forest soil microbial communities from Thunder Bay, Ontario, Canada - Black Spruce, Ontario site 2_A8_OM2_O3 (SPAdes) (version 2) | ecosystem: Environmental > Terrestrial > Soil > Boreal... | reverse complement strand
CCGGCCGGCCGCGCCGCCGCCACCATTCTGCGCCGCAATCCGCGCCGCGCGCTGGCGTTGGCCGAAGGTGCCGACGAGGCCAGCCTGCGCGCCGCGATCCGCGAGTTGTTGCCCACGGTCATGTTCGCGGTGACGATGAAGCCCTCCGGCTGATGAGCGAAACGGCGGCGACATCGCGCGACAACAATTTCGACGCGCTGCGCCTGGTTGCCGCGGCATCCGTCATCTTCTCCCATTCCTTCTTCATCGCCGAAGGCAATGAGATGCACGAGCCGCTGATCTGGCTCACCGGCCGCCAGGCGATACTGGGCTTGGCCGGGGTATTCGTGTTCTTCGCTATCAGCGGCTTCCTGGTGACGCAAAGCTGGGAGCACACCGCTTCGCCGCCGCGTTTTCTGGCCAAACGCTGCCTGCGCATCTTCCCCGGACTGTTCGTGGCGCTGGTGCTATCGGCCTTCGTGCTGTCGCCCCTCGTCACGACATTGCCCCTGGCGGAGTATTTCCGGCGGCCTGAACCCTATCTCTATGTCGTCCACAACATGGAACTGTCGGTCGAGACCCACGAGCTGCCCGGCGTGATGTTCGTCGACAATCCGGTCGGGCTCGAGGTCAACGGCTCGCTGTGGACGCTGCGCTACGAATTCATGATGTATCTGATGGTGCTGGGGTTGGGCTGGTTGCGGCTGCTCAACCTCTGGGTCTGTCTGGGGCTGCTGGCGCTGGGCATGGCTTGCATCTATTTTCCGGCGCTCGACGTGCTCGGCGGCTGGGGCTGGATGCTGTCCTTCTTCGCCAGCGGCATGGCGCTCTACAAGCTGCGGGATACGCGTATCTTCGACGATCGCGTGGCGCTCCTGGCGCTGCTGGGCCTGGCGGCGAGCATTCCCTTGCGGCAATTCATCCTGCTGTTCCCACTGTTCGGCTGTTATCTCGCGCTCTATCTGGCGCTGCATCCCCGCTTGCCGCGATTGAAGGCGGCGCGTTATGGCGATTTGTCCTACGGGCTCTACATCTATGGCTGGCCCTCGGAGCAATTGGTGATCTGGCTGCAAGGCGGCCACGCGCCGTGGTGGCGGGTGTTTTTCCCCGCGCTTGTCCTGGCGTCATGCCTGGCGTTCCTATCGTGGCATCTGGTCGAGGCGCCGGCGCTGCGATTGAAGCCGCGTTCGCGCGGGCCCGTTGCGGCGCCTGCAACCGGAGACTGACGATGGCGACCGAGATCCCCTTCCGGCGCGAATTCACCTTTCAATACGGAGCGGCCGAGGCGCTGTCGCCGCTGATCCGCCGCGTCGTCGCACACAACCCCAGCCCCTTCACCTTCAAGGGCACCGGCACCTATATCGTGGGCCACGGCAAGGTCGCGGTGATCGATCCCGGCCCTGATTTGCCGGAGCATGTCGCGGCGCTGCTCGCCGCACTTAAGGGTGAGACCGTCACCCATATCCTGGTGACCCATACCCATCTCGACCACTCGCCGGCGGCGGCGGCCTTGAAGCGCGCCTCCGGCGCCAAGACCTACGGCTTCGGCCCGCACGGCTCGGGCCGCGCCGAGGATCGCGCCGGCATCGAGTTGGGCGTGGTCGAGGAAGGCGGCGACCATGATTTCACGCCCGACGTGGCGATGCGCGAAGGCGACGCGGTTTCCGGGCCGGGCTGGACACTCGCCGCGGTCGAGACGCCGGGCCACACCTCGAACCATCTTTGCTTCGCCCTGGCCGAGGAGAAGACGCTGTTTACCGGCGATCACGTGATGGGCTGGTCGACCAGCGTCATCGCGCCGCCCGACGGCGACATGGCGGCCTATATGCGCTCGCTCGGCAAGCTGTTGAAACGCGACGACGCGCTTTATTGGCCGACCCATGGGCCTTCGATCCTGGAACCCCAGAAACACGTGACGGCCTTCATCGCCCACCGGCAGGAGCGGGCGGCGGATATCCTGGCGAGCCTCGATGCGGGCGCGCAAACCATTCCGGAGATCGTCGGCCGGGTCTATGCCGGGCTCGATCCGCGCCTGGTTCCCGCCGCCGGACGCTCCGTGCTGGCGCATCTGATCGAGCTGGTCGAGCGCGGCCGCGTGCTGGCCGACGGGCCGCCCAGCCTAGGCTCGCACTATCGCCTCAAGCCCTGAGGCCTAGGCTTGGCAGGTCTGCGGATGGTCGATCGGCACGCCGTGATGATACATGCAGCAGCGCATGTGCAGCGGGCGCGTCGGCGGCGAGATCGACGGATCGGCGGTTTCCTGCTCGCAGGTCGCGAGCTGCCATTGGTAATTCTGACCTGAATTGTAATAGCCGCCGTAGGTGTTGCCGTAGGAATCGGTGGTGCCGAAAACCGGGGCACACCCGCTCAGCGCCAACAGGCAGGACAAAACGACAAGAAGCCTGGCCGTCCCGATCATGCGTCTATTCTAGCGCCCGGCTCGGTGGCAAGAAAAGGTCCGGACGCGCGAATTCGGCCAGCCGTGACAAGCGCCCCGGCATTGGCATAAGATCACCTGGAATAAGTAACAAGCCGGCAACGTCCGGCATAGGGGAGGAAATAATGATGTTAGGTCGTAAAATCGGCGCCGCTTTGCGCGTCGCTTTGGCGCTGGCGCTGGGCGTGGCGCTGGCTTACATCGCACCCGAGGCGCGCGCGCAAACCGGGGACCCGATCAAGATCGGCTTCAGCATGGCCTTGTCCGGCGGTCTTTCGCCCAACGGCAAGGCGGCGCTGCTCGCCATGCAAATCTGGGAGGCGGACCAGAACGCCAAGGGCGGGCTGCTCGGCCGGCCGGTGAAGCTTGTCTATTATGACGACCAGACCGACGCCTCGACGGTGCCGGGCATCTATACCAAGCTCTTGGACGTCGACAAGGTCGACTTGGTGGTCGGCCCCTATGCCACCAACATGATCGCGCCGGCCATGCCGGTCATCATCCAGCACAACATGACCTTCATCGGCCTCCTCGGCCTCGCCGTGAACACCGCGTTCAACTACCCCAACTACTTCGCGATGATCCCGTCGGGTCCCGATCCCAAGCAGGCCTTCACCAAAGGCTTCTTCGACACCGCCATGGCGCAGAACCCGAAGCCCAAGACCGTCGCCATCGTCGGGGCCGACGCCGAGTTCTCGAAGAACCTGACCGACGGCGCGCGCACCAACGCCCAGGCGCTCGGACTCACCATCGTCTACGACAAGTCCTATCCGCCATCGACCACCGACTACACGCCGATCCTGCGGGCGATCAACGCCACCAACCCGGATCTGATTGTCGTCGGCTCCTATCCGCCCGATACGGTCGGCATGATCAACGCCTTGGGCGAAGTCGGCACCAACGCCAAGATGTTCGGTGGCGGCATGGTCGGATTACAGAACACCTCGCTCAAGACCAAGTTGGGCCCGCTTCTGAACGGCGTCGTCAATTACGACTTCTGGCTGCCGGGTCCGAAAATGGAGTTCCCCGGCGCGCAGGAGTTGTTCACCAAGTACCAGGCCCAAGCGGCCGGCGCGGGCGTCGATCCGCTCGGCTATTACATGACGACGTTTGCCTATGCCTATCTCCAGGTGATGGCCGAGGCGGTGACCAAGACCGGCGGCCTCGACCAGCAGAAAATCGCCGATTACATCCGCGCCACCACCTTCCACACCGTGACCGGCGATGTGAAGTTCGGCGCGGGCGGCGAATGGGCGCAGTCGCGCGTGCTGCAGGTGCAGTTCCAGCACGTCACCGGAAACGACGTCGACCAGTTCAAGGGCACCCAAAAGACGGTGATCATCACCCCGGCGACCTACAAGACCGGCAACGTGATTTACCCAATGTCCGCCGCAAGGAAATAAATAAACGGGCAATAGGCGGGGGGGCCCACGCGATCGGGGGGCAAGACCAGGCGCCGGGCGGCAACGCCCGGCGCTTTTTTATCCGCAGGAACGCAGCATCTTGGCGAGGCCAGTGCCGGCGTTGAGCAGCAGCGGCAGGTCGTTGCCGCCGAGAATGAACCGCATACCCATGCCGATGGCGCGGCGCAGGATATCCTCCTGCGATACGCCGCCCATGCCCGGCCATTTGCCGTGGCGCTTGGCGGACGATATCGTCTTTTCATAGGCCGCCGAAATCCGGGCGTCGCCGACCTGGCCGGGTATGCCCATCTCCATCGCCAGGTCGTTCGATCCAACCAGCAGCACGTCGATGCCGGGAACCGCGGCGATCGCTTCCGCGTTTTCGATCGCTTCGGGCGTCTCCAGCATCGCGACCACCAGCGTCTCGGCGTTGAGGGTCTTCGCCACTTCGGCGGCGGGAGCATGGCGGTAGCCGTAATGCGGCAGGCCGCCGATGATCGAGCGGTGCCCGGCGGGCGGATATTTGAGCTTGTCGACGATCTCCTTCGCCTCTTCCACCGTGTCGACATGCGGCATGACGATGCCCCAGGCGCCGTTATCGAGCGCGCGCGTCGCCATGTCGAGCTGCATCTCCGGCACCCGCACCAGCGGCGCGATGCCGGCGTCGAGCGCGGCGGCGGAAATCTGCGCCGCGCTTTCGAGCGAGGTTGCGCCGTGTTCGAGATCGATGAAAAGCCAGTCGAAGCCGCAACTTTTCATGAGCTTGGCCACTTCCGCGGTGCGCGCCAGCCTGATGCCGATGCCGAGCGACAGCCCGCCTTCCGCGAGACGCGCGCGCGCCGGATTGCGGGGTTGATCCATCGCGTCTCTCCCGAAAATACCGGTTACTACTTGATCGCCAGCGGATTGACCGGCGACCCCACCGCGCCGGTCACCGGCAACGCGGGACCGACGAACAGGAATTCGTAACGCTGGTCGGCGGCGCAATCCTTGGCCAGCTCGGCCAGGAAGAAGATTTCGCCCAAGGTCAGCCCCATCATCGGGATCGCGATCCAGTGGAAGGGCTGGTTGACGGCGTCGGTCTCGCACGGCCGCACCTCGACGCCCCAGGTGTCGGTGGCGATCGCCGCCACCTGCCGCGCCTGGAGCCAGTCGAGCGTGTCGAAGGCCAGGCCCGGCGCGTCGCCGCCGGAATAGCCGTCCCAATTGCCCTCGCCCAGCTTGCGTTCCATATGCCCGGTGCGCACCAGCAGATAATCGCCGCGGCGCACCGTGACGCCGGCCGCCTTCTCGGCGCGATCGAGCAGTTCGGACGTGACGGCGAAGCCGTCGGGAAGGGAATCCAGGCCCAGTAGCCGGGCGATGTCGAGCAGCACGCCGCGCCCCACCATCTTTTCGCGCGTCTTTTCGATGCCGCATTTGGCCGCGCCGGCGGTGGTCACTTCCCGACAGTCGTAACCGTTCCACATGAAGTTCTCGTAGAAGATATGCGCCAGCGAATCCCATTGCGTACCGCATTGCATCGGCATGATGACGAGATCGTCCGAGGCGCGGATCTTGCGGTGATCGAGCACGCCGGCATAGGCGTCGGTGCCGGTGCGCAGCATGACGTGGATGGGATTGAACCGGCCGAGCGCGGGATAGTTGCTCTTGCCTCCTTGCGGCCCCTTGCTGTCATAGGCCAGCGCCAGTGACATGACCTTGCCCTTGCGGACGCATTGCGCCCCGGCGACGATATCCTCCGGCCGGGTGTGGTTGAGGGTGCCGAGCTCGTCCTCCTTGCCCCAGCGCCCCCAGTTCTTCAGCCGCTCGGAGGCGGCGCGGACGTCGTCCATGGTGAGCTTGCGCGGGGCAGCCGGTGCGGTCATCGATTGTTCCTCCCTGGCCCGTCTTTGAAGGAAGACGTTGCAGAACATGCGCGATAGCGTCAAGCTCCCGCCGCCATTCGGCAGGGTCCGGCCGGCGCCGCCGCGATTAGCGCGCCGCGGCCAATGATAGAAAGAGGAGCTACGGAAATATGAAACTCGTCACTTTCGGCACCCCCAAGGCGCCGCTTCTGGGCGTGCTCGATGCCGGGCGCGGGGTCCTGAACCTCAAGAAAGCCAATCCCAAGCTGCCCGGCGACATGTTGTCGCTGATCGAAGGCGGTCCGGCCGCGCTCAAGGCCGTGAAAAAGACCTTCGCCGCCGCGCTCAAATCCAAGAAATCCGGCCTGTGGACGCCCCTGAAGAGCGTCAAATTTCTGGCGCCCATCCCGGTGCCGCGCAAGAACGTGTTCTGCGTCGGCCGCAACTACCGCTTGCACATCCTCGAGGGCGCACGCGCCCGCGGCGTCGAGCCAAACTTCCCCAAGGTGCCGGAGTTCTTTTCCAAGCCGCGCACCACGGTGGTCGGCAACGACGCTCCCGTCTTGCGCCATGCCGCCAACACCCAAAAGCTCGATTACGAGGTCGAGCTCGCCGTCGTCATCGGCAAGCGCGTGCGCGACCTGAAGCCCGAGAAAGCGATGTCGGCGGTGTTCGGCTACACCATCGTCAACGACGTCACCGCGCGCGACGCACAACAGGCCCATGGCCAGTGGTTCAAGGGCAAGAGCTTCGACAGCTTCTGCCCGATGGGGCCGTACATCGTCACGGCGGACGAGTTCGGCAATCCCAGCGGCCACCGGATTTCGCTCAAGGTCAACGGCCAGATCCGGCAGGATTCCAACACCTCCGACCTGCTGTTCGACGTACCGGCGATCATCGCATATCTTTGCGCCAGCCTGACGCTCGAACCCGGCGACGTCATCGCCACCGGCACGCCTTCGGGCGTGGCGCTCGGCATGACGCCGCAGCTCTGGCTCAATGTCGGCGACGTGGTCGAAGCCGAGGTCGAGGGCATCGGGACTTTGAGGAACAAGATCGTCGAAGGATGAGCCTTGAGCCGCCGGGACCCGTCCCGGCCCTGCCACCGCGAACCATCCACCTTTTCCTGCTGCAACGCTTTGCCGGCGGCATCGCGATGCAAATGCAGGCGGTGGCGGTGGGCTGGTACGTTTACGCCCTCACCTCGAGCCCGCTCGATCTGGGTTTCATCGGCCTGGTGCAATTCGTGCCGGCGGTGGGGCTGGCGCTGGTCGCCGGCCATGTCATAGACCGCTATCCGCGGCGATTCGTGCTGCTCGGCGCGCAGGCGCTGGAGCTGGCTTGCTATATCGCGCTGGCGGCGATCGCCTATACCGGCATCGGTTCGATCGGGCTCGTATTCCTGATCGTGGCCGGGCTCGGCGTCGCCCGCGCCTTCGACAGCCCCGCCCAAGCGTCGCTGCTGCCCGGGCTGGTGCCGACCGCGGCGTTTCCGCGCGCCGCCGCCTGGAGCTCGATGGCGACCCAGGCCTCGGTGGTGCTCGGTCCGGCGGCGGGCGGCTTGATCTACATCCTGGGCGAGGCGGTGCCTTTCGCCGTGGCGGCGGCGCTCGCCTCGGTCGCCATGCTCGCCGTGTTTTGCATCAACGAGCGGCATGTCGAGCGCGCCACGGCGCCGTTGTCCTGGAAAACCCTCAGCAGCGGCATCGATTTCATCCGTCACCACCAGGCGGTGCTGGGCGCGATCTCGCTCGACCTGTTCGGCGTGCTATTCGGCGGCGCCACCGCGCTGTTGCCGATTTTCGCCCGCGACATTCTGATGATCGGCCCGGTCGGGCTGGGCCTGATGCGCAGCGCCCCGGCGGTGGGCGCGCTAACCACCGGCCTGATACTGACGCGCTGGCCGCTGTCGCGGCATATCGGCACGCGCATGCTGATCGCGGTGGCGATTTTCGGCGTCGCGACATTGATCTTCGGCGTATCGCGCTGGACGCCGCTGTCCTTCGCCGCGCTGATCTGCGTCGGCGCGTCCGACATGGTGAGCGTGGTGACGCGCAACACCCTTGTGCAGACCGAGACGCCCGACGCCATTCGCGGCCGAGTGAGCGCGGTCAACACCGTGTTCATCGGCACCTCGAATCAATTGGGCGAATTCGAATCGGGATTGACCGCCGCCTGGTTCGGGCCGGTGGGCTCGGTGGTGTTGGGCGGCGTCGCTACGGTGCTGATCGCCGGACTTTGGGCCTGGCGCCTGCCGGCGCTCCGCCGCATGGACCGCTTCAACACTGCCGCGCGCTAGGCGCGGCGCCGTGGACAGGCGCGCGAGCGCCGTGCCAGGATCGCCGCCTGATAAAATCAAAACCGGGGGAGGAAAACGTGCTGACACTCTATTACGCGCCCGGCGCCTGCTCGATGGCGGCGCATATCGTGCTCGAGGAAGGCGGCGAGAAATATGAGCCGCACAAGGTCAACCTCGCGCAAGGCGAGCAACGGATGCCCGAGTATCTCAAGATCAATCCGCAGGGCCGCGTCCCCGCCCTCGGCCTCGATGACGGCACGGGACTGGCCGAGAACACCGCCATCCTGCCCTATCTCGGCAAGCGCTTTAAATTATGGCCGACCGACCCGATGACCGAGACGCGTGCCCTGTCGCGCATCGGGTTCTTCGCTTCGACCGTTCATCCGGCGCACGGTCATATCGGCCGGCCCGAGCGTTATGCCAGCGACAAGGCGGCACAGGAAGACGTCAAGGCGATGGGGCTCAAGACCTTCGACAAATGTCTCAAAGACATCGACAGCTATTACGCCGGCAAGGAATGGTTGCTCGGTTCCTATTCGGTAGTCGATCCCTACGCCCTCGTCTTCTATGCCTGGGGCGTGCGCCGCGAACTGCCGATGGCCGAATTGAAGAACTACACCGCCTTCAAGGACCGCATGCTGAAACGCCCGGCGGTGCAGCGCGTGGTCGAGGACGAGAAGGTTAAGCTCTGAGGGCGCCTTCTCACTTCGTCCTGGCGACGCGCCGCGACCACAGCTCATAGGAACGGTTGAGCGTCTTGTCCTGACTCTCCTTGGTGCTTTTGGCCTCGCCGGAGCTGAGATAGGTCACGGGCCCGAGGCGGATGGCCTCGCTTTGCAGCTTGGCGTTGGTCTCGGCGTAGACCGCGCGATAAACCGCGTGGCGGAGGGTCTGCCCGACCGCGACCGAACCGTGGCCGCGCATCAGCGCCACCACCGCACCGCCCAGCGTCTTGGCCAGCGCGTCACCCAGCTTGACGCTGTCGATCAGCATGTTGCTGGCATCGCCGGCGCTGCGCCGGATCTCGAACACCGGCACGTCGTCACCGAGAAATCCGCTCATGTGATAGACCGGGCGCAGCTTCTGCGGCGTGATGCCGAAGGGGATGATGCTGGGCGAATGGCTGTGCACCACCGAGGTCACATCGGGCCGCGCCTTGTAGATCGAGCCGTGGATGAAGCGTTCGAGATAAACCGTGCGGCCACGCGGGTCGATCGGCGCACCGTCGAGATCGAACTGCATGATGTCCTTTGGCGTCACCAGCCCCGGCGCCATGCTGCGTGCCAGCAAGAAGCGGCCGGGATCGCGCGGGTCGCGGATGCTGACATGGCCGAAACCGTCGACCACGCCCTGGTCGAACAGGATGCGGTTGGCGACGGCGAGTTCGGCCGCCTGTTCCGGATCGATCTTGCCCTTGGCCATGTTTCCCCCGGTTATTTCATTTGCCGCGGAATTGCGGCGCGCGCTTGTTGAGGAAGGCGTCCATGCCTTCGCGGAAATCCTTGCTCATGTAGCACATCAGCACCAGGTCATCGCCCTCGCCTTTCGGGATACGCGGCATCAGGCGGCGCAGCGCCTCCTTGGTGGCGCGCAGGGTCAAGGGCGCGTGGGATGCTACCGCGCGCGCGACCTCTTCCGCGCGTTGCATGAGATTTGCCGGCTCGGCCACCACCTCGGTGATCAAGCCGATGGCGTGCGCCTCGGGCGCTTCGACCAGCCGCGCATTGAAGATCAGATCCTTCACCCGCCCCGCGCCCACCAGCGCGCACAGCCGGGCATAATTTCCCATCGACAGGCAATTGCCCAGGGTGCGCGCCACCGGAAAGCCGAAGCGCGCATTGGCGGCCGCGATGCGCAGATCGCAGGCGGCGGCGATGCCGCCGCCGCCACCGGTGCAGGCGCCCTGGATGGCGGCGATGGTGGGCAGCGGGCAGGTTTCGAGCGCGGTCAGCACGCGGTCGATGCGGGCCTCGTATTCGAGCGCATCCTCGGGCTTGTTGAACGCCTTGAATTGCGAGATGTCCGTGCCCGAAGCGAATGCCTTTTCGCCGGCGCCGGTGAGCAGCAGAACCCGGATGGCGGGATCCTTGGGCGCCTCGGCGCAGATCTGCGCCAAGCGGTCATACATGGCGAAGGTGAGCGCGTTGCGCGCCTGCGGCCGGTTGAAGGTGATGCGGCCGATGCCGTCGCGGATTTCGTAGAGGAGTTCGTCGCTCAAGGGCGTGTCTCCATCATGTTTCAGGGTTCGTAAATGGGCGGGAAAGCGACCTTACTACGCCATCCCGGCATGGCTTCTCAACCTTGTTGAGGGAGCTTTTAGGGCTGCCCGCGGCGATTATCCGTGGCAATATGCGAGAAGGAGCCGTCCGCGCGGGAGATCGACATGCCGCTGTCCCATATCGAACATTTCCTGATCCAGTCGCCCGACATCGACGCGACCCGCGACTGGTACGTGAAGGTCCTGAGCATGCGCGACGGGCCGCATCCCGATTTCGGCTTTCCCGTGCATTGGCTTTATCTGGGCGACGAGCCAGTGATTCACCTAGCCGAGGGCGGCGCCGGTGTTTCGCAAAACCGGTTGCGATACCTCGGCCAGCAATCCAATGCCACCGAGGGCACCGGCGTGATCGACCACGTCGCCTTCCGCGCCACCGGCCTCAGCGAGATGATCGCCCATCTGCAAAAGCTCAAGATCGAATTCAAGGAGCGCCAGGTGGACGACCAAGGTCTCTATCAGCTTTTCCTGTTCGATCCCAACGGAGTCAAGGTCGAGCTCAACTACCAGGCCGCCGAGTCCAAGGGTCGGCGCGCCGCGGTGATGGCGAGCGATTACCGCTGAGTCCCGATAAGCCGAGCACAATCAAGGTCTAGGCAACTCCGGACGCGCTCTCTATAGTCCTTCGCAAGCGCAGGAGGATTTCTTTGCAAAGCAACAACGGCAAGTCACGAACGCGGCGGCGCACGGCGAAAGAGCACGGGCCCGACCCGGTCGATGTCCACGTCGGCCAGCGTTTGCGCATCGGGCGCGAGCTTGCCGGTTTGACCCAGACCGGCATCGGCAAAGAGCTCGGCATGAGCTTCCAGGTGGTGCAGAAATACGAGCAGGGTGAAATCCGCATTTCCGCTAGCCGGCTCTATCAGCTCGCCCAGTTGCTGGCGAAGCCAGTGTCCTATTTCTTCGAGGGGCTTGAATCCGCGGCCACCAATGCTGCGCCGCCGCCCGAGCAGGGCATCGTGCGGCGCGAGATCGAACTGGTGCGCGCCTTCCGCTCGATCGACAACCCCGAGGTGCAGCAGCGCCTGTTGCTGTTGATGCGGGACGTCGGCGAGCGCCAATCGGCGTGACGCAAGCCGAAACGAGACTGGTATGACCGAAATCAAGCCGCTGATGGCCGGCAAACGCGGCCTCGTCATGGGCGTCGCCAACGAGCGCTCGATCGCCTGGGCGATTTCCAAGGCGGTGCACGCCCACGGCGCCGAGCTCGCCTTCACCTATCAGGGCGACGCGCTGGGCAAGCGCGTCAAGCCGCTGGCCGACAGCGTCGGCGGCAAGGTGCTGGGCGATTGCGACGTCGGCAACGAGGCGAGCGTGGCGGCGATTTTCGAATCCCTCGCCAAGCATTGGGACGGGATTGATTTCCTCGTTCATGCCATCGCCTATTCCGACGCCAACGAACTGCGCGGCCTCTATGTCGACACCACGCGCACCAATTTCCTGAAGAGTCTGGAAATCTCCTGCTACTCCTTCACCGATCTGTGCCGCCGAGCCGTGCCGCTGATGCCCAATGGCGGCAGCCTGCTGACGCTCAGCTATCTCGGCGCCGAGCGCGTCATGCCGCATTACAACGTCATGGGCGTGGCCAAGGCCGCGCTCGAGGCGTCGGTGCGCTATCTCGCGGTCGATCTCGGCGGCAAGAACATCCGCGTCAACGCCATATCGGCCGGGCCGATCAAGACGCTGGCGGCATCGGGCATCGGCGATTTCCGCTATATCCTGAAGTGGAACCAGTACAACGCGCCCTTGAAGCGCAATGTCGCGCTCGAGGAGGTTGGCAATGCCGGCCTCTATCTACTGAGCGGCCTTTCCAACGGCGTCACCGGCGAGGTGCATCACGTCGATTCCGGCTATCATGTCGTCGGCATGAAGGCGGTGGATGCGCCCGACATTACGACGGTCTAGCGAGGGACCATGTCCGGCAACGGTTTCGGCACCATCTTCCGCTTTACGACATGGGGCGAAAGTCACGGGCCGGCCATCGGCTGCGTGGTCGAGGGCGTGCCGCCGCGCATCCCCTTGTCCGAGGCCGACATCCAGCCCTGGCTCGACAAGCGCCGGCCGGGATCCTCGCGCTTTACCACCCAGCGCCAGGAAAGCGACAAGGTTCAGATCCTGTCCGGCGTGTTCGAAGGCCAGACCACCGGCGCGCCGGTGATGATGCTGATCGCCAACGAGGATGCGCGCTCCAAGGATTACGACGCGATCAAGGACCAGTTCCGTCCCGGTCACGCCGATTACACCTATTGGGCCAAATACGGCATCCGCGACTACCGCGGCGGTGGTCGCGCCTCGGCGCGTGAAACCGCGTCGCGGGTCGCCGCCGGCGCCATCGCGCGCAAAATCCTGGGAAACACGGTGACGATCCGGGGCGCGCTGGTTCAGATAGGTCCGCACGCGATCGACCGCAAGCGGTGGGACTGGAAAGCGGTCGGCGAGAATCCGTTCTTCAGCCCCGATGCCGGGATGGTGAAGAAATGGGAAGAGTTCCTCGACGAGACGCGCAAGGCGGGCTCTTCCGCCGGCGCGATCATCGAGGTACAGGCCGCGGGCGTTCCGGCCGGATGGGGCGATCCCATCTACGACAAGCTCGACGCCGATCTCGCCAAAGCGATGATGGGCATCAACGCGGTCAAAGGTGTCGAGATCGGCGCCGGCATGGGCGCGGCGGCGCTTTCGGGCGAACAGAACGCCGACGAAATGCGCATGAAGGGCGGCAAAATCGCGTTCCTGTCCAATCACGCTGGCGGCATACTGGGCGGGATTTCCACCGGCCAGGACATCGTCCTGCGCTTCGCGGTCAAGCCGACCAGCTCGATCCTCAAGCCCTTGAAAAGCGTCGACCGTTTCGGCAAGGAGATCGAGGTCTCGACCAAGGGCCGCCACGATCCCTGCGTCGGCATCCGCGCCGTGCCGGTGGGCGAAGCGATGATGGCCGTGGTACTGGCCGATCATATGCTGCGCCACCGCGCACAATGCGGCTGACCGCGCCGCCGGGAGGCCGTCGGGAAACGGTTGCGGCATGACCAATGTCGCCCAGGCCCTGGCCAGCGCCTTCCAGCATTTCCAAGCCGGCCGCCTGCCCCAGGCCGAGGCGCAATGCCGGCAGATCCTGGCCATCGACCCGCGCCAGCCTGACGCGTTGTTCTTCCTGGGGTTGATTGCGCATCAGCGCGGCAAACCCGACGCGGCGATCGAATTCATCGGCAAGGCGATCGCGCGCAACGCCAAATCCCCGCTCTATCACAACGTGCTGGGCCTGGCCCAGCGCGCCGCCGGCAAGCCCGGCGAAGCGATCAAATCCTACCGTCGCGCGCTCGCGCTCGATCCCAAGAACGTCGACGCACATGTCAATCTCGGCAACGCGCTGCAGTCGAAACGCGACCTGGCGGGAGCGGTCGAGAGCTTCCGTCGCGCGATCGCAATCGAACCCGGCCTCGCCGAGGCGCATTTCAATCTCGGCGGCGCGCTTCTGGCCCAGAACGATCTGGCCGCCATCGACGCCTATCGCCGGGCGATCGCGCTCAAGCCCGATTACGCCGAGGCGTACAACAATCTCGGCCTGGTGCTGCGCAAGCAGGGCCAGCCGTCGGAGGCGGAAGCGGCGTTCCGCCGCGCGCTCGCGCTCAAATCCGGCTTCGCCGAAGCGCTGGTCAATCTCGGCAATGTGCTGGCCGAGCGCGGCAATATCCGCGAGGCGATCACCTGTTTGCGCCAGGCGTTGGCGCTCGACCCCGGCAATGCCGCGGCGCATTCCGACCTGATCTTCAATCTGAACTTCGATCCAAAGATTGGGCCCGAGGAACAACAAGCCGAGCGCCGCCGCTGGTGGGAGGCGCATGGCAAGCGCTATGCGCCCGCCGCGACGCCGCGTCTCCGCGATCCCGACCCGGAACGGCGGCTGCGCGTCGGTTATGTCAGCGCCAATTTCCGCAGCTACGCCGCGACTTACGCCTGCGGCGGCGTGCTCACCCATCATGACAAAACGCGGTTCGAGATCTTCTGCTATTCCGACACCACCCTGGAAGACGAGTTGACCGTCCGGCTGCGACAAGGCGCCGACCATTGGCGCGAAACCACCGGCATGTCCGACGAAGCGATGGCCGAACAGATCCGCCAGGACAAGATCGACATCCTGGTCGATCTCACCGGCCACATGGTGGGGCAGCGCCTGCTGGTCTTCGCGCGCAAACCCGCGCCGATCCAAATGACCGGCTGGGGCGAGCCGACCGGCACCGGCCTCGCCACCATGGACTATCTTCTGGGCGACACGGTGCTGGTTCCCGAAAGCGAGCGGCGCCTGTTGGCCGAGCGGGTAATCGACCTTCCCGGCGTGCTGGGTTATTGGATGCCCGAGACTTTGCCCGAGCCGGGAACGCTTCCGGCCTTGACCAATGGTTTCATCACCTTCGGCTCCTTCAACCGCCGCTCCAAGCTGTCCGACGGGGCGCTGCGAAGCTGGTCGCGAATTTTGAGAGCGGTGCCTAACTCGCGCCTGCTGCTCAAGACCAAGGGGTTCGAGGACCCCGCGCAGCAATCAGGCATCCGCGCCGTGCTGGCCGAAGGCGGCATCGCGCCCGACCGCGTGCGCTTTCTCGGCCAGGGCGCGCGCCAAGCGCATTTCGAAGCTTATCGGGAAATCGATCTCGCGCTCGATCCCTTCCCGCATGGCGGCGGCATGACCGCGCTCGACGCGGTGGCCATGGGCGTGCCGGTCGTGAGCTTGGCGGGGCAGACGATCTGCTCGCGCGTGGCGGCGGGATGCCTGACCGCGCTCGATCTGGCCGAATTCATCGCATTCGATGAAAAAGCCTATGACCATATCGCCGTCGCGGCGGTAAAGAATCTCGATTTGCTGATGCGGCTGCGGGGCGAACTGCGTCAACGCTTGATGAGCTCGGCCATCGGCGACTCCCGGCGTTACGCCGGCGCGGTCGAGGCCGCTTATCGCGATGCCTGGCGGCGCGCCTGTGTGGACGCAACGGCCTAGATAAGGGAGACTGGCGGAATGCGCCGCATTGCTTTCGGCTTCCTTGCCGTCATCGGCGGTCTGGTCGTGCTGACCGGGCTGACGGGGTTGGGCGTTTTTCTCTGGATCAAGCTCGCCGCTCCGGGCGTGCCGCCCGACACCATCTTGACGCTGGAAATCACCGGCACGCTGCCCGACGCTCCGCCGGATAAAAGTCTCGCTAATCTGCTTGCCGGCAAACAGCAGACGCTCGGCGACGTGCTCGGCGCGCTTGGGCGCGCCGGCGCCGATCCGCGAGTCAAAGGCTTGGCGCTGCGCATCGGCGGCGGCGCGCTGAATCTCGCCCAGGTGCAGGAATTGCGCGACGCTATCCGGGATTTTCGCGTGAAGGGCAAACCCGCCTTTGCCTTCAGCGACAGCTACGGCGAATTCGAATCCGGCACCGCCGCCTATTACCTCGCTTCGTCCTGCGACGAGATTTGGCTGCAGCCGCTGGGCCTGCTGAGCCTGGTGGGCTTGCGCGCCGAGCAGCCTTTCTTCCGCGGTTCGCTCGACAAGATCGGCGTCGTGCCGCGCTTCGACAAGCGCGAGGATTACAAGACGGCGATGAACATGCTGACCGAGACCGGCATGACCCCGCCGCATCGCGAGGAAACTCTCTCGCTGCTCACTTCGCTGCGCGGCCAGATCGTGGCCGGGATCGCGGATGGCCGAAAGCTCGATCCGGCCGTGGTCGGCAACCTGATCGATAACGGCCCCTATCTGGCGCAAGAGGCGCTCGACAATCATCTCATCGATCATGTCGACTATTGGGACGAAGCGCTCGCCGCGCTCGAGGCGCGCGCCGGCGCCGACGCCAAGCCGTTGCAACTGGCGCATTACCTCGACCGCGTCGGGGCGCCGCACAGCAAGGGGCCGGTGATCGCGCTGATCTATGCCGACGGGCTGATGGTGCGCGGCAAGAACAGCGACCAGGCGCTTTTGGGCAACGGCACGATGGGATCGGAAAGCGTCATCCATGCCTTCCGCGTGGCCGAGCGCGATCAGGCCGTGCGCGCGATCTTGTTCCGCATCGACAGCCCCGGCGGCTCGGCGGTGGCGGCGGAATCGATCTGGAACGAGGTCGCGGCGGCGCGCGCTTCCGGCAAGCCGGTGATCGTCAGCATGGGCGCGGTCGCCGGCTCGGGCGGTTATTACATCGCCGCCTCGGCCAACAAGATCGTCGCCGAACCCGCGACTTTGACCGGCTCGATCGGCGTGCTCGCCGGCAAGGTTTTGATCAACGGCCTGTCGGACAAGCTGGGCGTCACCTGGGACATGGTCGATACCGGCGGCAACGCCGCGATGTTCAGCCCGATCCAGGATTTCACGCCCCAGGGCCATGAGCGCTTCGAGGCGATGCTCGACGACGTCTATGCAGGATTCAAGACGCGGGTCGCCGCGGGCCGCCAGATGGACGCGAACTGGGTCGAGAAAGTGGCCAAGGGCCGGGTGTGGACCGGCGAGCAGGCGGTGCAGA